>Ga0209062_1000775_pt1 | contig 77602 bp, 65 predicted proteins | sample Coa_R2_2_FD_187158 | JGI IMG/M metagenome (GOLD analysis project Ga0209062, IMG submission 187158) | Surface soil microbial communities from Centralia Pennsylvania, which are recovering from an underground coalmine fire - Coalmine... | ecosystem: Environmental > Terrestrial > Soil > Unclassified... | reverse complement strand
CACCGGCGGAGTTCGAGGCGCTTCACGCCGGGCAGGCCACGCCGCTGTTGCTGGCCGCGTCCCAATGAACTGAGTCTCTACAAAAACCGGGGCGATTCAGGGTTGAGGCGATGGCGACGCCGCCCAGGATCACCCGGAGCACCGCGAGTTTCAGTATCCCCTGGTCGGATCGTAGGGTTGAGGCGCTTCGAGATCCCGCAGGTGCTCAAGCAGGCGCACGTCTGTTTCAGTATCCCCTGGTCGGATCGTAGGGTTGAGGCGAGCCGGCGGTAGCGCGTGGGGGACGGGTCCATCATGGGTTTCAGTATCCCCTGGTCGGATCGTAGGGTTGAGGCGCGGGGCTACAAGGGCTGGTGACGCAGGCCATGGCCTTGTTTCAGTATCCCCTGGTCGGATCGTAGGGTTGAGGCCCGCCCCGCGCCCGCCCGTGGTCAGTGTATCACGCGCTACGGTTTCAGTATCCCCTGGTCGGATCGTAGGGTTGAGGCGTAAAGACGACGGGCGATCCGGGCGCGCCGATGCCATAGGTTTCAGTATCCCCTGGTCGGATCGTAGGGTTGAGGCCTTCGCCCGCTTCGCGCGGGGCCGCTTCACCGTATTCAGTTTCAGTATCCCCTGGTCGGATCGTAGGGTTGAGGCGCGCGGCGTGCCGAGCATCGCGCGGCGCAGGAGCGCGTTTCAGTATCCCCTGGTCGGATCGTAGGGTTGAGGCTCGCGCGGGGGTGCGCGTGATGAGACTCTGTCTCAAGTGGTTTCAGTATCCCCTGGTCGGATCGTAGGGTTGAGGCGGCCGCGCAGTATTGGGCCAATCACGCGGCACTCTTCGAGTTTCAGTATCCCCTGGTCGGATCGTAGGGTTGAGGCGTCCACCTCGGTTTCGTCCAGCATGCCGAGCCCACAGAGTTTCAGTATCCCCTGGTCGGATCGTAGGGTTGAGGCTCCAGCGTAGCGTCAGTCAGCGCTGACTGACGCTACGCGATGTTTCAGTATCCCCTGGTCGGATCGTAGGGTTGAGGCGCGACCGAGTGGCGCTCTTCCGAGTCCTCCAGGCGGAGTTTCAGTATCCCCTGGTCGGATCGTAGGGTTGAGGCTCTGGCCGCTCTGGAACCGCTGCCACTCGGAGAGGGTTTCAGTATCCCCTGGTCGGATCGTAGGGTTGAGGCCCACTGCGCGACCCACAACGGGGTCGCGGCGAACAGGTGTTTCAGTATCCCCTGGTCGGATCGTAGGGTTGAGGCGATAGCGCCAGCGACCACGCCTATCCCAACCTTGACGACGTTTCAGTATCCCCTGGTCGGATCGTAGGGTTGAGGCCGGGCGCCGGTGGACCCCCTCCTGGTGCTCCTCCCTCACGTTTCAGTATCCCCTGGTCGGATCGTAGGGTTGAGGCACTGCTGGACCTCCGCGAGGGTGGGAACCGACGTAATCCGTTTCAGTATCCCCTGGTCGGATCGTAGGGTTGAGGCGGCCTGTGCCGGGTGGACGGGGACCGAAAGCTAACATTGTTTCAGTATCCCCTGGTCGGATCGTAGGGTTGAGGCACAGGACGTAGAAGTTACCCTGTACCAAAGGTTGTCGTGTTTCAGTATCCCCTGGTCGGATCGTAGGGTTGAGGCACGAAGATCGCGCTCCTGCGGATCCACAAGGCGCTCGAAGTTTCAGTATCCCCTGGTCGGATCGTAGGGTTGAGGCGGCATCACGAAGTCCAGCAGGATCACGTCGGGCTGATGTTTCAGTATCCCCTGGTCGGATCGTAGGGTTGAGGCGAGCGCGCAGGACCAGAAGGATTTAGACTATCTCCGGAGCGTTTCAGTATCCCCTGGTCGGATCGTAGGGTTGAGGCAGCGTACACGGCAGCCAGTGGGGCTTCTTATAGCCCCGGCGGTTTCAGTATCCCCTGGTCGGATCGTAGGGTTGAGGCGTGAAGAAGGTGAGCTACCAGACAATCAACGACGTGTTGTTTCAGTATCCCCTGGTCGGATCGTAGGGTTGAGGCCTCGCCCATATGCGGGACACCTATCGTCCGTCGCGCGAGTTTCAGTATCCCCTGGTCGGATCGTAGGGTTGAGGCCACGATAGTAGTTAGCTGCCATGTTGGCGCGATCTAGTGTTTCAGTATCCCCTGGTCGGATCGTAGGGTTGAGGCACGGTCGTGAGAGCGACGAAGCCGGGGTTTGGGATTCAGCGTTTCAGTATCCCCTGGTCGGATCGTAGGGTTGAGGCTCATCCGCACGCTGACGATCCAGCTCACCAAGGACAAGTTTCAGTATCCCCTGGTCGGATCGTAGGGTTGAGGCAGACGGTCATCAAGGGCTACGTCGCCGCGAATCTCGGCGCGTTTCAGTATCCCCTGGTCGGATCGTAGGGTTGAGGCACAGTCAGGTGCCGCGCCTGCTGCGCCTGGAATTCCTGTTTCAGTATCCCCTGGTCGGATCGTAGGGTTGAGGCGCACTTCTTCACCCGCAGCCCCCGGCATGCGGCGCCGGGTTTCAGTATCCCCTGGTCGGATCGTAGGGTTGAGGCCACGCAACTGCTGGATCGGGGCATCGTCTCGCACGAATGTTTCAGTATCCCCTGGTCGGATCGTAGGGTTGAGGCTGCGACGCGGCTCATCCGCATCGCGCAGGTCGAGGCCGGTTTCAGTATCCCCTGGTCGGATCGTAGGGTTGAGGCACCGCGGCGCTACGGTCCGGATCTGGAGGTGGCATCATGAGTTTCAGTATCCCCTGGTCGGATCGTAGGGTTGAGGCATCCTCCAGCCGGAGAGTCCAGTAGTATGCGTCGTTCAGTTTCAGTATCCCCTGGTCGGATCGTAGGGTTGAGGCTCGCCTGGCGTTTCCGCCATACCGTGGCGCTCTACAAGTTTCAGTATCCCCTGGTCGGATCGTAGGGTTGAGGCGGCCACTCGCCCGCCTGAACCTGGGGCTCTACCACCGGTTTCAGTATCCCCTGGTCGGATCGTAGGGTTGAGGCAGGCGCTCCACGGCATCCAGAACGGGAACATCGACACCCGTTTCAGTATCCCCTGGTCGGATCGTAGGGTTGAGGCCGAATTCGGCGTCATCAGGTCGCCGGTATCGCTCGGGGTGTTTCAGTATCCCCTGGTCGGATCGTAGGGTTGAGGCTTCTAGATGCAGATAGCGCCACATGTACTCCCAGGCATTGTTTCAGTATCCCCTGGTCGGATCGTAGGGTTGAGGCGCAGCCGCACATGCCGGAGCAGGTCAAGACCGTGGCGGTTTCAGTATCCCCTGGTCGGATCGTAGGGTTGAGGCCGAAGCATCCGTCGCGTAAGCCGGGCGGATGATGATAGTTTCAGTATCCCCTGGTCGGATCGTAGGGTTGAGGCACTTCCTCGAAGTGCGGCGCCCGCCGCAGTACGCCCAGTGTTTCAGTATCCCCTGGTCGGATCGTAGGGTTGAGGCGTCGGCCAGCTTTGCGGCGGCGCCGGTCCAGGGCGCGGTGTTTCAGTATCCCCTGGTCGGATCGTAGGGTTGAGGCTATCCGTTGCAGGCGCTTGAGGAGGGCTTGCTCCTTTCCGTTTCAGTATCCCCTGGTCGGATCGTAGGGTTGAGGCAAGCTGCACTTGCTCGCGGACGCTGGCGTAGCGGTACGGGTTTCAGTATCCCCTGGTCGGATCGTAGGGTTGAGGCCTATCAGTCAGCCAGCTAGATGAGTATGAGACTGGAGTTTCAGTATCCCCTGGTCGGATCGTAGGGTTGAGGCTCTAGATCGGTCTTCGAACGCCTGCCGCGACTTGCCATGTTTCAGTATCCCCTGGTCGGATCGTAGGGTTGAGGCGGAAGCCAAGCAGGGTCAGCCTGCCCAGCTCTCTGCCTGTTTCAGTATCCCCTGGTCGGATCGTAGGGTTGAGGCCGCCCCTGGTCCAGGGCGTGGCGGCCGGGATTACGGAGCAGTTTCAGTATCCCCTGGTCGGATCGTAGGGTTGAGGCGCTGCGCTTGCAGGCTTGCGACGGCTTTGCACGGTTGTTTCAGTATCCCCTGGTCGGATCGTAGGGTTGAGGCTAAGCGGCTTGGCGCCGGTGCGCGCCACGCGCGCCGTGGTTTCAGTATCCCCTGGTCGGATCGTAGGGTTGAGGCTCCTCGTCGCCCGGCCACTCGTCCAGCCGCAGCGCGGGGGTTTCAGTATCCCCTGGTCGGATCGTAGGGTTGAGGCTGGAGCACTACACCGCCACGCAGGTTGGGCGGCTGTTCGGTTTCAGTATCCCCTGGTCGGATCGTAGGGTTGAGGCTCGACGCCAGCCGCGCGTATATCGCCCAGTACGCGCAGTTTCAGTATCCCCTGGTCGGATCGTAGGGTTGAGGCGTGCTCCTCGGCCTCCTCCTGCTGGCTGCCTGCTTCGGCGTTTCAGTATCCCCTGGTCGGATCGTAGGGTTGAGGCGTGATTGGGGGGCCGTGATGGCGGATACCTACGTGAGCGGTTTCAGTATCCCCTGGTCGGATCGTAGGGTTGAGGCCAACCTTAGAGATTGACGAGTCAGCGGACCAAGTGACCTGTTTCAGTATCCCCTGGTCGGATCGTAGGGTTGAGGCACCAGACGGACGGGACGCGCTGCTACCTGTACCACGACGGTTTCAGTATCCCCTGGTCGGATCGTAGGGTTGAGGCCTGTCACCTCCACGTTGCAGACCCGACAGCGCAGAAGGTTTCAGTATCCCCTGGTCGGATCGTAGGGTTGAGGCATCGCGGTTTCGATGGCCTGCACCGCCGCTTGTTCGTCCTGTTTCAGTATCCCCTGGTCGGATCGTAGGGTTGAGGCGCGGACGAGGCGCCCGGCGTGCGCCTGGCTGCCGGCGAGTTTCAGTATCCCCTGGTCGGATCGTAGGGTTGAGGCTTCTTGCCGCTCGTACTGCCGCCCGCCGAGGACTGGTTTCAGTATCCCCTGGTCGGATCGTAGGGTTGAGGCCCAAGAGGCACGCGCCTCGTCGTCCGCGTGTCGTTCGCGTTTCAGTATCCCCTGGTCGGATCGTAGGGTTGAGGCGATACGCTCAAGGGATTTACCGCCGAGCAACACTGGGAGTTTCAGTATCCCCTGGTCGGATCGTAGGGTTGAGGCGCGCGGCAGCTGGCGATTCCCCGCTCCACGCTCTACGGCGTTTCAGTATCCCCTGGTCGGATCGTAGGGTTGAGGCGCGATCGTCGTGTCGGAGCCGCTGATACTCCGTAGCGTTTCAGTATCCCCTGGTCGGATCGTAGGGTTGAGGCTGTCAGCGTTCATGGGAGTGATCCTGGGGTTCTACTTGTTTCAGTATCCCCTGGTCGGATCGTAGGGTTGAGGCGCCTAGGCGCGCTAGCGACTCTCTCTTCCCGCCGTCAGGTTTCAGTATCCCCTGGTCGGATCGTAGGGTTGAGGCTCGTTGTTCACGAAGGCCTTGACCGCGAGCTGCACATTGTTTCAGTATCCCCTGGTCGGATCGTAGGGTTGAGGCGTACGTCCTCTCCGGTACCGGGTAAGGAGAATACCGGGGTTTCAGTATCCCCTGGTCGGATCGTAGGGTTGAGGCGGCCCGCCCGTTACCCTCGACGTGCGCCAGGTCGCGCAGTTTCAGTATCCCCTGGTCGGATCGTAGGGTTGAGGCCTGGACGTGCGCCGCCTCCTCGGCGGTCATGCCGGCGGGTTTCAGTATCCCCTGGTCGGATCGTAGGGTTGAGGCACGACCAGGTCGAGACCTTGCTGCTGGACCTGCTCTGCGGTTTCAGTATCCCCTGGTCGGATCGTAGGGTTGAGGCTGCCTCGGACCAGCGTGCTGTCGCTGTCCACGGCGTCGGGGTTTCAGTATCCCCTGGTCGGATCGTAGGGTTGAGGCGAAAGTTAACAACCGGAGAGGAGGAGGGAGATAGAGGTTTCAGTATCCCCTGGTCGGATCGTAGGGTTGAGGCTCTGCCGCCTCCGCCTCCAGCGCCGGCGCGTCGTGACGGGTTTCAGTATCCCCTGGTCGGATCGTAGGGTTGAGGCACGCGGAGCAGGCGGGATGGACGGCCGCGAAGGGCATGTTTCAGTATCCCCTGGTCGGATCGTAGGGTTGAGGCTACATCCGTCGTGCTGCTTCACCACCAGAACCGCGACGGTTTCAGTATCCCCTGGTCGGATCGTAGGGTTGAGGCTGTGGCTGGCGACAAGCCAGCATTCCGGCTCTCCGCCGGTTTCAGTATCCCCTGGTCGGATCGTAGGGTTGAGGCGACTCGGGCCGCTCGGGGCGGATGGGGCTGTCGGCGGGTTTCAGTATCCCCTGGTCGGATCGTAGGGTTGAGGCCTATTCTGGAGCATGTACCACTGTGATCCAAGCGAAGGGGTTTCAGTATCCCCTGGTCGGATCGTAGGGTTGAGGCACGCTTACCTTTCATTAGCAGAGAAGCGCGCGCTGCGGTTTCAGTATCCCCTGGTCGGATCGTAGGGTTGAGGCGACGGTAATCAGCGTGGACAACGTGGACGAGCGCACTGTTTCAGTATCCCCTGGTCGGATCGTAGGGTTGAGGCGGTACGTGATGGACGTGGCGGGGCGACAGGGATCCAGCGGTTTCAGTATCCCCTGGTCGGATCGTAGGGTTGAGGCCCCGAAAGACGTTCGTCGGCAGGTCCACGTTTTTGCAGTGTTTCAGTATCCCCTGGTCGGATCGTAGGGTTGAGGCCGCCTTCGATCTGGAAACGTCGGACCTTGCGGCCAACCGGTTTCAGTATCCCCTGGTCGGATCGTAGGGTTGAGGCGCCCGACATTGCTTGATATCCATCCATCGTGCTCCTATGTTTCAGTATCCCCTGGTCGGATCGTAGGGTTGAGGCGGGACAGATTGGCAATGCCTCCGCGCCCGATGGGGCAGGTTTCAGTATCCCCTGGTCGGATCGTAGGGTTGAGGCCGCCCGGCTGCCGGCGCGATTTTGGATTGTAAAAGACCTGCAACGCCCCTGGCCGCCTTCTACGGCCCCTCGGGCGCATCGCTGGCACATTCTAGCGCAAGCCACGACCCCTTGTCGCCGCAAGCCACTTCCCTGCTCCCTCTCACGCGGACTTTGCGAGCCCACCCTGGCCGACGTCGAACTCATCCCGGGCCTTTTACTGCGCCCCGGCCAGCGCCAGCGCTCCATCTGGGGCCGGGTTTGCGGCGACCACGCCTGCTTCAGGCGCCCCGCGGCGCTCCTCATCCGGACGGCATACTCGGAGATACGGGCAACTGCGCGGGCACACGGCCGGCAGCCCCGGGTCCAGCTCCTCGCTGACCAGCCGCATTTTCTCTTCCCGCTCTTCCAGAAACCAGTGCCGTAGCTCGTCGCCGATCACGTGGAAGTCCCGCTCTACCAACACCCGCCCCTGCCGGAAGCTCACGTATACAATGCAGCCTACGTCGACCGGCACCTCGTACAAGCTCTCCAGCACCAGCGCGTAGCCAGTTGTCGTCAGGCGGTGGAACTCTTCGCGCGGTCCGAACTTCAGGTCCGCCACCATCATCTCCGTGAACAGCACCCCGTCGGCGGACAGGTGCGGGCTCAGGCCCAGGTATGTGCCGTTCAGCCTCACCTCCAGATGCACCGGCAGGGCCAGTGCCACGAGCGTGTCCGGGCCCGCCTGCGGCTGCCGCGCCAGCACGTCCTGCACCCGCTCGACGATGCGCCGCGTCTCGAAGGCGCGCACGGCATCGAGCTTCGTCTGCAGCTCGGGCCGCGCCTCCGGCGCCAGCGGCACCCCCTCAAGCGGCGGCTGCGCACGCTCCCGCAGCTCTTCCAGCGCGTCCAGGCACGCCGCCCCGTACTGATAAATGACGCGCTTCGCCGCTACCAGCAGGTCGGCCACGAGCTGGTGCAGCACGCGCCCCTCCACCATCCCGCGGTTCGGCGGCGCTACCACCCGCTCGACCCGGCGCAAGTACACGTCGCGCCCCGTCGGGCAGTACTTGCCCGCCACCTCGTACACCCCCAGCGGCACGGCATACACCGGCTGCAGCGGCGGCCGCGCCCAGCTCCAGCCCCGCAGCTCCTCGGCGATCCCCTGCTGCCGCGCCTCGGGCAACAGCCGCCGCTGCACGTAGCGCCGCTCCTCGTCGGATGGAAAGTACATCGCGCCCTCCTACCAGCGATCGTTGCAGTACCCCAGGAACTCGCACTCCCGACAGCGCCCCAGCACCCGCGTCCCCCCGGGGAGCTGCTCCCGCGCCACCGCGCGCCGGATGTCTGCCAGCACTCGCTTCGCATACCTCCGCATCGCCGGCGTGATCGTGACCGGCTCCGCGCGCCGCGCCGGAATCCAGTACACGAAGGCGCGGCGCACGGGGCGGCCGAAGCAGTCCTCCGCCAGCAGCGCATAGGCCGCGAGCTGGTACTTGTGGTTCAGCCCGAGCGGCCCCGCGCTGTTCTTCCACTCCACCGGGATCGCCTCCGCCGGCAGCACGATCGCCATGTCTAGCCGGCCGCTCAGCCCCAGCCGCGGGGAGTGCAGCGCGACGGCGAAGTGCCGCTCGCCGCTGGCGAGGCCATAGGCGTGCAGCGAGCGCCGCGCCTCCAGCGCCTCGGTCCGCTCGTGGGCCCGGATCCCCTCTGCCATCTTGAACGTCACGGGCCGATGCGGCAGCCGCAGCCCGAGCCGAAAGTACGGGATGCGGGGGCAGTAGACGTGTTGGCGAACGTCGCTCACGGCGAGCGGCAGCAGGTCCGAGTCGGCGGGCAGCGGTTCGGCAGCCAATGGCGTCTCCCGCGCGCAGGGTGGCTGCCTCCTATTCCGCGCGCCCGGCCGAAGTGCGACAGCCAGGCCAGGCCCTCGACATAGGGCCCCAGCGCGTCCCTGGGGAACTCTTCCGCGCCCGGCCGAAGTGCAGCAGCGAGCGCAGTGCGACCGCAGCGCACGCCCGGCCGCGCCTGTGGCCGCCGGCTCAGCCCGTGCTCACCTCCCGTCCAGTGCGCACCAGAGCCGCCAAAAAAGATGGAGCGCCCGCACGAGTCATCGGCTCAGCCGGTGCGCACCTCTCGCCGGGCGCGGAAGTCGGGGTCGCAGAGGGGAAAGAGCGCCACGTGCCCCTCGGTGCGCCCCAGCTCACGGCGCACGCGCAGCAGCAGCTCCGCCTGGCGATTGTGCGACAGGTCGCCCAGGAACGCCGAGTACTGGATGCGCTGCAGCCCGTAGTCGAGGCACGCCTCCGCCACCCGTGCCCGGACGCGGTCCACCACGATGTCGTACACCACGAGGCAGCGCATCGCGCTCCTACTCGGCCCGCTCGTACTCACTGAAGCCGGGTCCAACGTTCACCAGCCCGAGCGGGATGATCGTCTGCACGAACCGCCGGTGGCGGTCCCGGCGCGGCGAAGCGGCCGAGTAGGAGCTCAGTACGTCCAGCGATGCCTCGGGGCCGAAGTCGTCCAGGGGGGCCACCTGCCACCGTGACGGCATGGTGAACCCATCCTGGGCCTGCGGTTGGGTGAACTCCAGCGACAGCGTGGGTTGGCGGGCAAGCCCGGCGAACTGGACGAACGAGCCCCGCCGGCCCACGTAATTCACGTGCGGCAGCAGCTCCACCAGCCAGCCCGCCACCTCGTCGGTTGCGCCCGCCAGATCGAACGCCCAGCGCCACTCCCCGGCGGCGTGCGCCACTTCCCGGTACGCCACGCTGGAGATGTACGGATGCTCGCGGCTCGGGGTCTTCGGCTCCTGGCGGATCTTCAGGAACGTGTGCGTAACCACCGCGCGGGCGGTAGGCGCCACGCGCACCTCGATGTCCACCAGCGCCCGCAGCAGCCGCGCGCACTCCGCCTCGCCATAGCCTGCGCGGAACGCGGCGTCGACTAGTGCCATCTTGATCGCATACATCGTAGGCACTAGTAGAGTCTTGCCGACGGCGCTGGTGGCCGCGCTCACCTTGAGCGAGAACAGGGCGGTCGGCACGTAGGTGGCGACGAGCCAGCGCCCGGGGCCCGGCACGCCCGCCACCGCGCTTGCCTCGGAGTCCAGCCGTCGCGCGCGCTCCTCCCGCTCGGCGGCCAGCGTTGCCGCATCCGGCGCGGCGCGGCCTCGCCGCCCGCCTGTGGAGACGCGCGCATCCCTAGCCACGGCTCGGCACCTCGGCCAGCTCTAAGCCCCGCGCCAGGTCGGCCAGTATGTCCACGGCCTTCCCAAGCGAGTCGAACTCGTAGAGCCTGACCGTATCTTCCCGCAGCCGATTGCACGCGTCGCGCGCACTCTTGATCTGGTCAACGTAATCCTTCACCAGGGGGCTGACCGTCGGCGCCGGCAGAGAATTGTTCGACGTAGCGATCACGCCCTCGCAAGCCATGATGTGCGGGTTCTGCGTATTGCGCTGGGCGCCCGCCGGCTTCAGCAGCATGGCGGCCAGCGCTTGCAGGAGCGCCCGGGCTCGCACCACGCGGTCATTCGCCGAAATAGCCGGCTCGCGCGTGATGTCGTTGAGCCCCACCCGCCACAGGTCCAGGTTGCAGATCAGCGCGTATTCTCCCGACGACGCGGGCCGGTGGAAGATCGCCTGCTGCCCGGCCACCGTCGTGCCGCCGGCAGCCCCGCCGCGGCCCTCGGGCGCGTACTTCACGTGGAAGTATTGCTCGGTCACCGTGTTGTCGGGGATGCCGACGACCCAGCCGATCTCCGCCACCGACTTGCGCCCGACCGCGCGCCCGCGCGTCACCAGCGCCCCGGCCAGGTCTGTCGCCGCGCAGTCCGTCAGCATCCGCGACATGATCTCGGACTCAGTCACGCGACGGCCGCCCTCTCCCTTCTCGCAGTACGCCACGAACTGCTCGTCGGCCGTGATGCGATCGGGATCATGGCGTGCCGCTGGGGCGGACAGCTTCTGCTCCGCGTCATGCAGTAGCGGGATCAGGTGCTCCACCAGGATGTGCTTGAACATGTCGCCGCTGACGGCGTTCACCACCTGTCGGCTGCCGTCCGCGTCGATGATATGCACCATCCGCGTCTGCTGCTGGTTGCCCTCCGTGCCCTCGTTGTTGAGATTGTGCAGGTTCAGCGTGAGCCGCGCGTTCAGTGTGAGCGACGAGATCACCGCCATCTTCGCTACTCCCCCTCCGACGCCTCGGCGGCGTCTGCCGTTACCAGGTCAGTCTCAGCGCTGGGCTCATGGTCCACACGCTCGGGCTCGCCTCCCTCGCGCGGCTCGCGGCACGAGCCATACGCGGCCAATAGCGCCCCGACTAGCGGCGCCTGGTGCTCCTCCACGAGTTGAGCGAAGGCGCGGAATTCCTCCGTGGTCACGTTAGCGGGCGCTGGCTGCTTCAGCTCCCGCCGCCGCGCATTCTCGTAGTTGTAGCTCGCCACGAAGTCGGCGACCGTCTCTACCAGCGCGTGGCCGTCCGGCAGGGACCGCTTCCGACGGATTTCCGGCAGCAGGTCGTAGCGAATCTCCCGGTAATCGGTCCTGCCCTGCGACTTGAGACTCTGCGCGCTCACGGTCGCTCGCCGCACCGCTGCCGCCAAGGCCCGGAAGCCAGGGTCGTCCAGGATTTCCAGATAGCTACCCATCATCCCCCTCACTAGCGCACGGAGGTTCTCCGTGGTGAACTGGACCACGCGCCGTTTCTGCTCGCGCGCCCGCAGCACGAACACGCCATAAGCCCCCATGAAGTCCAGCAGCGCGTCCAGCGCCGCGGGCCCGCGAGTCTGGAGGAACCGCCGATAGCCTACCAGCAGCCCAATTTCGTCTGAGTGCTTGTCCTCCAGGCCCCGCACCACGCGTCGATGCTCTTCGAGGATCGCCAGCCAGGCTTGCGCGTCGGCGGGGCTCTCCATCGGGAACCAGTCCGGCAGCGCCAGCTCGCCCACCTGCGCCACCGCCCGCGCGGATCCCAGCGAGACGTACTGGGTGATCGCCACCCCGCCAATCACCTGGGCCGGCGTCTTGCCGAAGAGCGTGAATAGCTCGACGAGCGGCGCCGCCGTCGGCTCGGCTGCCGCGTATAGCTCCGAGTGCCGGATCAGCGCCTCGGCCAGGAACAGTACGGCGAGGGCGTCCAGCTTCGGCTCCGCGCCATGCACCGGCGCCCGCCGTAGCTCATCCGCCACGACGTTCAGCCCCTCCGCCGATACGTCGACGGGCTCTGGCGTCAGGATGCGAATTCGCTCGGCCTTCGGGTCCAGAAAGAACGGACAGGCCACCCGGAAGTAGCCCCGGTAGCGCAGCCACTCAACGAACGGATCTACCCAGGCTTCCTTGGTCTTGTCGTTCCGGTCGGTCGAGTCTGGCTTGAGTCGGGCATAGCCTTTGGCCGCGTTCGGCGAGAAGAGCTGCACCGACGACACGCCCCACGCCAGCCCCGACCGCTGCCCGTGCTGGAGCGCGCTCAGCCCCTGCGCGATGGCCGCCCGCGCCGCCGCCTCGGGCAGCTCGCTGAGGCGCAAGAACACCTTGTTGGTGTTGTCGTCGCCCTGGAGCAGGTTGAGGAGCTGCCAGTGCCGCCAGTCGGCGCGGGGGGCGTTTTGCTGGAGCCACTGCGCCAGCTCCGGATCGTCGGGCGGCTTGCGGCCTACCGCTTGCCATCGCTCGCGGTACAGCGCCACGCGCGCCTTCTCTGACTCGTAGTCCAGCACCCTGTCGGTGGGTACGCCATCGGGCACGTTCACCTTGGCCTTGGCTCGCAGGTAGCTGTACCCCGCCCCGACGGGGAGGCGGTCGGCCCAGTCGTCCGGGAGGAGCGCGTGCACCTCGTAGATGGCCCCTCGCGCGCGGAGCTGCACCGGCTCCTGGGCCACCTGCTGCAATAGATCGGCGAGGCCAGCTACTAGGAAGATGTCGCCGTGGGTTCCCGTCGCGCGGGGAATTGCAAAGACCATCTCGTTCATTCGCTACCAGCCTCCGCGGTCGCGCGTCGATCGGCGAGGCGCAGGGTGCGCGTGAGGTAGGCTACCAGCGGCCAATAGTTGCCGAGTGTGTCAGGGCCGGTCGTTGCTTGCACGACGCGCTCGAGCCAGGGGCGGCGCTCGCGCTGCGCCAGGAGCGCCTGCACCGCTCGCGGCGCCTGGCCATTGATCGCGGCCCGTTGCAAGTCCGCGGTCCAGCGCGGCCACAACGCTTGCAGACCCAGGTCGGGCGCGCCAGGCAGCCAGCCACCATGGTGCGCCAGGATGGCGGCCGCGCACGCCGCGATAAGCATCGGGCGCCGCTCGGCCGGCACGTCGCTAAAGCGTCCCTGCAGCGCCGCGAGCGCCAGGTAGGCGCCCTGCGCGGCGTGGTGCGGGCGCCTGGGCTGGAAGCCGCGCTCTCGCTCGCGGTCGGCTCGATTATCCGGATCGTAGGTGGTATGCGCTAGCGCCTCGACGGGCTGAAACGCCGCGTCTTTCGTCTGCTGCCAGGCCGCGGCCCAGGCTTGCCAGCCCTGCTGGAGCTTGCCGAAGTCGTGGAGCAGCCCGCAGACCTCAACTGCGGCGCGCAGCTCCGCAGACGTGAGGCCGTACCGGCGCGCGAAGCCGGCGCTCAGCCAGCCGGTCTCGTCGTCGGCCTCGACGCGCGCCCGCGCTGCCCGCGCCACGCTCAGCGCGTGGTGGGCCCAGCCTTCCACGCTTAGCGGAGGATACCCGGGCCGTGGCGGCGGCGTGCGCTCGAGGCTGACGGCCTCGCCCGCCATGCCCACCTCCAGCCCCACCGCGCTCGTGTAGCGCGCCACGGCCGGCGCCAGGCAGACGACGTACTGGCCCCTGAGGTCATCTTTCGAATGGATCGGTTCCCAGTGGGGCTCGTCGCCCAGCGCCCAGCCCCAGGCGACCGGCTCCCCGCTCGCGGGCGTCGCGTCGAGCGCGCCCTCTAGCGTCCACCGCGAGACGGTCACCGCTTCGCGGCACCCTGGCTGAGGTGTAGAGTCGTGCGCCGTCGCGACGATGACGCGCACATCGCTCACGCTCTCCTCCCGGATGAGGTCCGAGACGCGACTTGGCTGCCGCTCGATCGCGTTCAGGCGGATGCGTTGCAATACCTCGCGCCGCCGCCCGTCCCAACCATCGCGTAGCGCAACGGCATCTACAGCCTCATGTACCTGCTCGACCCAGCGCGCGGTGATCGTGGGCGTGAGCAGAGACTCTGTACCCGCCGCCAGGATCTTGCGAGTGGCCGCCAGGGCAGGATCGGGCGCGGTGAGCGTGCCGTAGGGCAGCCAGGCCCGCTCCACCGCTGGCAGCTCGTACACATGCACGGTGCCCTGCTCGCCTGGATAGCGCGCGCAGCGTCCTGCCCGCTGTACCAGCGCGTTCATGGGACACAGCTCGGTGTGCAGGTCGTCACAAGAGATGTCGATCCCCGCCTCAATCACCTGCGTCGCCACGAGTACCGCTCGGCCAGACGCTGTCTTACCCAGTAGCGCGGCAAGCTGCCGCTCCTTGTCGGCTCGGTCGGGCCTGAAGAAGCGCGAGTGCAGGAGCAGGCACGGCACGTCCGTCGGCAGCGCTGCCCGCAGCGCCGTATACAGCGCCTGGGCACGCGGCACCGTGTTGCAGATGACGATGGTTCGTCCGCTCGACGCGGCAAGCACTGCCTCGGCCGTCAGCGGCGCGTCCAGGTAGTCCAGGCCGCGAGTCACCGCGGTCACGGTCGGGAGCTGCGCGAGGGCTCTCTCGTCTGGGCTGGCGTCCGCGCAGCCGAGCGCGTCGGTCAGCGTGCGGCGCAGCGGCGGTGTGGCGGTGGCGGTCATCCACACACACTGAGTCAAGTCGCGGAAGAGGTTCAGCCCGGCCGCGCCCGTCAGGAACGCGAGGCCCGGGGCCATGAGATGAAACTCGTCGAACACGAGCAGCGCGCCCACCACTGCGGCCGAGTTCAGGTTGTGCTGGCTGGCCGAGAGCCCGTAGGGGCCGCCGAGTAGCCCACTCAACACCTGATCGTACGTCGTGATGATTATCCGCCCCCGTGTGAAGAACTCATCGTCTGGCTGCTCGCCGGTTTGCATCGTCACGACACCATCGGGATCTGCGCCGGCACGGCCGACCAGCTCCCGCGCCTCTCGGCAGATGCTCTGCGCCAGGGTCCGCAGCGGCAGCGCATAGATCAGCCGGTGGGGGCGTGGGCGCCAACGCTCGTATAGGAACGGCGTCAGCACCGTCAGTGTCTTGCCCGCTCCCGTCGGCGCGCCCAGCATCACGTTCTCGCCCCCGGCCAGTCGCCGTGCTACGTCTACCTGGTACTGGTGCGGCTGGAAGCCGTTCACGTCTCTGAAGAACAGGCGATAGGTCTCGTCACTCCAATCGGCCATTATACTGACCTCCGCCGGCGTCGCCGGGCAGTTCCATATCGTGTTCCGCTACCGGGCTAGGAGTTCGACAGCTCGCCGCGGATGAGCGCGCGCGGACACCACGAACTGTGGCGACTAGGGCGGGGCCGGGTCAGACTGTCACCTGACCCGGCCCGCCAGAGTACTGCCGGACTACGCCTGCCAGCGATGAACGAAGATCGCGTGCTGCCGGCGGGCCGCACAGATGGCTGTGGCAAGCCGCTTCGTGTTCGCCGACAGCTTCGCGTAGTAGCTCGCGCACGCATCGCAGTACAGGTCCACGGTGCTCGGGGGCATAGGTTGGCGGCGCATGGGTTACCCCTCCTACGGGTTCTAGCCCACCGCCCGTTCCGGAGCGCCTTGCGTAGCGCCGGGGGTTCGCGTACCCTGTTGATAGGCGCACGAAACCCCAGACGCTGCGGGCAACTCCTCAGCGCGGCGGTAGTGCGGCTGATCGCAGGACCGTGGGGTTGCCCGGCCAGGTACTCCCCGCGGTTCTTGCTTGTTGGGATGCGACAGACTCAGTGAAGCTAGTTCGAGCAGGGACTGATTGGCTATTCGGCCACCTCCTGGGATGGAGAGTAGAACACCGTGAGTCTAGAATAATCCTGTCGGGGCAAGGCGTCAATAGGACGAGCTGGCAACTTGCTCCAGATGGGGATGAATTGCCAGCTCGATAGAACTGCCAACCGGTGAGTTTGATGCCGGCTCTGTAGCTCGTCCGGGCGACCACGCGGACCCTTACCTTGTTCACACGATCCGTTGAGGATACTGAAACCATCGCGAGCAGAGTTGGCAGCGGCTTCCGTGGCTAACTTCAACCCTACGATCCGATCAGGGGATGCTAGGGCTAGTGCGCTGGACTGAGTCGCCACTGGCTTACCAGCGCCCGAGCCAGGGGACATACGGTGGGCCGTCGCCCCGAACGTAGGTGGCGAGGTGGCGGGCCTGGCTCTGCACGATGCTGCGCAGGCGCAGGCGGCGGCCCGCGTACGGCTCGTCGCTCTCCAGCCGCTCGTTCACCCGCCGCGCCACCAGCGTGCGCGTGGCGTCGTCCAGGCGGCCCGCCGCGTCCTGCGCCACCGGCACGCGCTGGTTGAGCAGCGCGAACACGCAGCGGTCTACTACCATCTGCCGGAACTCCTCGATTAGGTCGAGCACCAGGCTGGGCTTGCCCGGCCGGTCCTCGTGCAGGTAGCCGGCGTAGGGGTCCAGCCCCGCGAGCAGCACCGCGCGCTCGACCTGCGCGTATAGGATGCCGTAGCCGTAGTTCAGGAGCTGGTTCACCAGGTCGGTGGCACCGCGCGTGTCGCGCCGCGGCCACTCGATGTCGGGCCGCACGAGCGCCCGCGCCGCCTCCCAGTAGTGCTTCGCGCCCTGCGCCTCCAGGTTCATCAGCTCGACGCGCACGGCGTCGACGGCGTCGCCCGCCAGCTCGTCCACCCGCCGCGCCAGATGCTCGCAGCGGAACGCGGCCTCGCGCGCCAGCTCGTACGTGGCGAGGTCGACCTGCTGCCGGTACTTCGCCATGTACTTGAGCAGCGCCGCCTGGTTGCGGAGCTTGCCGCCCGCGAATGCCTTCGCCAGGTGCACGCCCCGCGCGTCGAGGTAGGCCAGCAATTGGTGGCGGCGGGTCTGCACGGTGCCGGTCAGCTCGGGCGCGACGAGCTTGGCGTACGGCTTGCCGCTGCGCGAGACGAGGCTGATCGGCACGCCGCGCTCGGCGCACTCGCGGATCGCGTCGGCGCTCAGCGCCACGCCGCCCGCCAGCACGAGCACGTGCTCCAGGCCCAGCAGCGGGCGCTCGAGCACCGGCTCGCCCTTCACCAGGATGCGCAGCCGCTCGCCGTGCTTGCCGACGAAGCTGCCGTACTCGTCCACCAGCAGGCAGCCGTCGGGCAGCGTGCCGGCCTCCTCGATGGTCGCCATGCGGGCACGCTGTCGGGGCGGCTCCGCCCGCTCGGCCGGCTCGGCGTCGGCCTCGGCCGGCTCGGCGGCGGGCTCGGGGCCCGGCTCAGCGCGCATCGGGCGTCGCCTCGGCCGCCGGTGCGGCGAACGCCGGCTGCCAGCCGTGCTGCAGCCGCGCGTGGTCGCGCCGGGCGCGCGATACCTCGGACGCCAGGCGCTGCACGTTGGCGTCGAACGCCTCGACCTCGACGCCGCACTCCTCACAGCGGAGCGCGAGCGTCATGCGCGGGAGCGGGGCGCGGGTAGCCATCTCGTCCTCCTCGCCGGCCGCGGCCTGCGGCGTGGCCTCGATGACCATTCCGCGCCCGCAGGAAAAGTTCGACAGGCGGCTCACAGGGCGGCGAGGGCGATAGCGCCATTGCCCATGGCCGCGTCTTTGCCGACGTGGACGAGCGTGCCCCATACGAGCCAGGGCAGCAGCGGCGCCAGGTCGCCCTCTAGCACGACCTCGCCGACCAGCCCGCCCATCGGCAGCATGCGCCCATGGCGACCGGACGCCCGGAAGAGGTCGCGCCAGGCGAGCCGGCGCTCGACGATGCGCACCGCCTCCGCTTGCCGCAGCAGCGCCGCCGGGTCGGCGCCCGTGGGGCCGGCGCCGTAGCGCGCGCCGAGCGCGTCCAGCCGCTCCAGCAGCCGCGCGAGGAGCGTCCGTAGCTGGAAACTGTCGGGCTTCACCAGCCGTCCGGCCTCGATGAGGCGCGTCGGGCTCCGCAGCGACAAGCGAAGTGCTGAGTGCTGAGTGCTGAGTGCTGAGTGGGGACTGGCCTGTAGGGGCGCCGCTTGCCGCGCCCCGCTCGCGGCTGACGGCTGACTGCTGACCGCTGATAACTGGGCCGCCAGCGCCGTGGCCTCGGCGGCCACTTGCGCGGCGTCGATCGGCAGCGCGGGGGTGCGCACCTGGCGGTCGGGCGCGCGGTAGATGCGCTCCTGGCGGCCGGCGAGCGGGTTCTCGGCCCATACCTCGGTCAGCCGGAAGCTGCCGCCGCGCCCCGCGCCCAGCCCGCGCTCCCCCATGGCCTGCACGCCGAGCAGCGCGTAGGGGAACGTGCCCAGCGCCCGCCCGAAGGTGGCGAGCCCGAACTCGAAGGTCTGGCCGGGCGCATAGGCCAGCGGCCCCTTGGGCGGCACGCGCAGGACGTATGGGCGCGGCACGTCCTGGCCGCGGAGATTGCCCGCCTCGACCGGCGCCAGTAGGAAGCACACGGGACAGCTCGCCGCCACGGCGGGCCGGCCGCAGTCCGTGCCGCCGGCGGCCAGGCAGAACTGCTGCCGCAGCGCCGCGAATAACGCCCCGCGCAGCGCCGCGCCGGCGGCAGGCGGCAGCCGCAGCGGGCTCGTCACCTCCGCGCGGAAGCGCAGCAGGTGGACGGCGAGGTCAAACATAGCCGCTCCCTCCCGGTAACCTGGTCGCCGCTCAGCCTCGCCGTTGCCGAGCCCCGTCACGGATTGGCTGCAAGTCGAGCACCTCGGCCACCTCGTACCGTGGCGGGCTGGCCCGCTGCACCGGGCGCAGCCGCAGGTGCGCCGGGAAGTAGCCGCACCGCCCGTGCAGCTCCGCCAGGAGCGCGAGGGCCAGAAAATTCAGCGACGGCGGATTGACGAGCAGTGGCAGCGTCTGCCACTCCGCTGCCGACAGGCCGCAGGCGTCTGCCAGCGCCGCCGCCTGGGGCGCCAGCGGCTGCTGCACGTCCACCTGGCTCGCCACCTCGACCACGCGCTCGACCGCCTCCCCGAGCAGCGCCGCGATCTCACTCTGCTGCCGCGCCGTCAGCGGGTGCGCGAAGTTCAGTACGATCACCGGCGCACGCCTCCCGCGCCTGACATGGGCGGCGTGATCAAGCTGGCAAGCTGTGCCGGGAGCTTCGCCACGTCGCCGAGAATGCTGCGCACCGGTCGGGGCGAGCGACGCATCCCGCAGTGCGCCACGTCATTGCGCAGATCGCCGATCTGGTTCCACAGTTGCGCCCAGGAGTCGTCGACCTGCACGGCCCCGTGACCCGCTGCCGTCTCCCCTGCGGTTTGCTTCGTCCGCTTGGCCGCTGCCGCCTCACTGAGCAGCTTTTCTGCATGGTCGCGGTCGGCGATCACATCCCAGCCGTGCTGAAGGATAAAGCTCGAGATGACGTACTCTCGCGCCAGCAAGATTGCCTCAACCGCGCGCCCCCGCTCCACGTACCAATCCAGCAGACGGCGCTGCACATCCAGATCGCGCCGGGCATCGGAGAGTGGATCGCTCAACGCCAGCGGCGCGTAGTCCGCGCGCACGCGGTCGAGCAGGACCGCGAACGGCTTGGCCCAGCGCGTGGCCTCGCTGTCTGCCGTCTCCAACCGACGGGCGAGCGTCGCCGCGGCCTCCATCATGGCGTGGGGGCGGGCAAGCTGCATGGCCTGAGAGACTTCGCCCAACGCCCCTGCGACGTTCTTCAATTGTCGGGGCAAGTCACTAGCAGAAGGCGTGGCCCGATGAGGGAGATTGTGGGCCGCCTCCAGCGCTTGGGTCAGCGGCTTCGCCTCCCCCGTGCGCAGGAACTGCTCGGTGGCGGTAGTCCAGCGCAGCAGGGTCAGAAAGGGCGACAGGTCAAACACTGGCGTTCGCCCTTGCTCGTCCCGGCTCTCCCAGGCGCCGTACACGAGCTTGTCGATATGCACACCCCGCGCTACCTGGAGGTAGGCGGCCGCGATGACCGCCAATACTGGCAGCGAGCGGTAACCGAACGTGACGTCTAGCAGCACCCCGTCGTCAGGCGACGACGGCAGCGCGCCTGTCAGCGCGTCGAACAGCTCCCAGATCTCTGCCTCGCTCTTGCCCTCGGGAATCTCCACTGCGCGCACTATATCGCTGAGCCCGCGCGCGGCCAGGTCCGCCTGCAGCCCAGCGAAGTGTTTTGCCCGCGCCGCGGCCGTCATCAACAGGCGCAGCTCGCGCGCCCCAAATAGCTCGCACACCGCGACCGGGAAATACGCCGTGCGGCACTCGCGTCCATCAAACACGTAGCAGGCTTCGCTATAGTCGCTTAGCCCGAGGAAGCTGACCGCCCGCATTCTCCGCACTCCTGCCACTTCGCCTACCGCCGAGTCCCGGAGCCGCGCCGCTCGTTTCACAGTCTGCTAATCAGAACGACCTCGTCGCCCTGCAAGTCGAACCGCACACGCGCCCGGCGCGGCGGGAAGTTGCCCCGAATGACCGCCGTATTGAACCGGTACACGACGTGCGTCTCGTCGTCTTCGACGTGGCCGCGCTTCGTCTTCGCCGAATCAATATCCCTGATGACGCCATAGCGGGTTACAGTTAGCGGGGGTGGCGGCGCGGGTGGTGGCGCAGGCTCGGCCGGCCGTGCCGGCAACTCGGGACGCGCGGCGATGGCCGCGGTCGTGGTGCCTGCCGGCGCGCCGGGTCGCTCGTGGCCCACTTCCCGGGCAGAGCCGGCAGGGGCGAGCGGCGCGTCCCCCGGCCCCGTGATGAAGTACCCATACCCGGCGCTCGTCTTCGCGCCCGCCCCGAGCGCCATCAGGCCATCCGCCAGCCAGGCCCGCGCCTGGTCGCGCAGCTCGCGGCTCGCGGCGTCGAGAGGGCCGCGCCAGCCCACCGCGAAGCGAAACGCCGTGCCCGCCGCGACGGCGAGGAAGTACACGGGCCGCGGGTTCTGATCGTCCGTCGGCGGGCGTCGGTGCGCCCCAGCGCCATAATGCTCGGGATAGTGCGGATTCATGATGTCCAGCTCAAGGCGCGGCGGCGGGCCAGGAACGGCGCGAGGAATCGCGTCCAGGAACACGGCGCGTCCTGCTGCTGCCTGCGTGCCGAAAATGGCGCGGAAGGCCGCGGCCAGCATCATCGCCGCCTCGGCCCCGGCCCCACATACCTGCAAGCGGCGCCGGAACTCCGCGTCGTCCGGCGCGCTCAGCGCCTCGTCCAGTCGCGTGAGATCCGCGGCGTCGAGTCGCTCTGCTACGGCGAGCCGGCCGGCCGCGCGCGCCAGGCCCTTCACACTGCTGGCAGGCAGCATGGGGAAGCCGTAGCGATGGAAGGTGAAGCCCACCTCCAGCGGCCCACTCTGCCCGAGCCCCGTGATCAGCCGCCACTCGGTCGCCAGGCCGAAGGGCTCGGCGCCGATTGCCGCGGCCGCCGCCTCCCAGCGCCGGTTCCAGGCCACGAGCAGCCGTACGTCGCCCCGCTGGCCCGCCTCCACCACTGTCTCCAGCCCGCGCTGCTTCGCCGTGGGCTCTCCCGGCCGCGGGCGGGACGGTATGCCCCAGTCCGGGGCAAAGCGCGTGAAAACCAGTCCCGGGTTCTGTGGCGATACGTCCCGGTGCCGTTCCCACGCTTCGGCGCTCGCCCGAGGAATCGGGAGCGAGTACGCGGGGCCGGGGCCGCGGGGCGCGCCGCCCTCGGGGCCGGCCGGCGGGCGCCCCGGCGGGCGCCGCCCAAGGGGCTCTCTCATCTGCCGTTTCCCCCGCCCAGTAAGTCTGCTTCGGCGAAGCGCTTCACCCAGCCCAGGAACGCCATCGCCTCCACCGTCGCCCGCCGGTAGTCGTCGGTGGTCGCGGTTTGCGCGATCCACCGCACGACGTCCTGCCCTTCGCCTCCGAGCGACCGAGCGCGCAACGCGGTGGCAACGTCGTTCAGAAGCTTGCCGTGCGCGGCAGTGCCCTTCGCCCGCCAGAAGGCCAATGTCTGCCCGAGCCCGTTCGCCTGGATTTCGGCCGGCGCGCCGCGCGCCAGCCGCCGGTAGTCTTCGGCATAGTGCTTCCCATTGACCTGGACCTGCTGCACGCACTCCCAGGCCCGCCCGGCGCGCTCCTGCTCGAGCGACCGCTGCTGACTCATGCGCGCCTCCTCTCCGGATGCGGCGTGCGGCTTCACGACGCGCCCCCCAGCACGAAGCGCAGCGCCACGATCCCTTGCCCGGTCGTCTCGTCGCCGCCTAACTGCACGCGGTCGAGCCCGAGCGCGGCGACCTCTTGCAGCACTGCGCTGGCCGCCAGCTTCCGCTCGCTTCGCGAGCCAGTCGCCAATAGCGGCGCGTATAGCAGGGTGTCCACGGGAAGGCTCTCGGTCGTCCACAGCCCGGTGTCAGCCACGGTCTTCGAACCCGGGTCCAGGCGCACGTGAGTCTGCACCTCCGTGGCATACAGCGCGAAGTCGCGGCAGGCGTCCTCGGGCAGTACGCACAGCCGCCGCGGCAGGACTTCGCGCCAGTACGCGTACACGTCGTCCTGGCCGGCAGCGGCGGCGGGCAGAGCGTGCGCCGCGAGCCAGGCGCCGATCGCGGCCACCGATCCATCGGGCGCCTGGCGCGGCTGGAAGCTGAACTCTTCAAGCACGACCTGGCCGCCGGCAAGCAGATCGTCGCCGCTCACCCAGGCCTCGTCGCGGCCGGGCGCGTCGGGCAGCCGCCAGTCCGGCGGCGTGCCGGCCAGCTCCGCCCGCCGCTGGAACCGCGCCAGGAGATCGCGGCTCGTCACCCAGGCAAAGACGCCCGCCAGCGAGCGCACCGGGAACAGCAGCAGGCTGGCATCGCCCACCGACAGAGCCCCCGCGTGGTCGCTCGGAGCCGCGCCGGCCCCATTGCTCGCGCCTGGCGGCGCCGGGCCGAAAACCGTCTCCCATACGGCCCGGTCCATGCCGCGCGCCTGCGCTTCGGCTCGCAGCCGGCCCTTGAGGCTACTCGCCTGGACGATCGGGTACTGGGTGGTGCGCTCGCGCTGAATCGGCAGATCGACGGCCCCGAGCCCGCGGGCCGTGCCCGCGTGGAGCGGCGTTTCGACGTAGATGAACAACAATCCCGTCGCCTCAAACACGGTCCCACTCCTCGACCAGTATCTGCCCGAACCCGATCGCCGCGCCCCAATCCGTCACGGCCTGCTGCACGAGGCCGGGACGCAGCCGCGCCGCGCCGCCGCTCTCGAAGTAATAGACGCTGCCGGCCGGCACGTAGCGCCGTGCGGGCTTGTGGCTGGCGCGGGCCAGATCGAAGCCGCCCACGCTCTCGTAGCGCCCGACCGCCGCCGCCACGAGCTCGACGCCGCCGTCGAAGTAAGCGCCCCAGTCCTCGCCCAGCGGGCGCCAGCCATCGCGGAAGAAGGTCGGCGTCGCGAAGTACAGCTTGAAGCGCGCCGGCAGCGGGTCCGGCGGCGCCGGCCAGCGGAGCGCCGACACCTGCTCGAACGAGGCGCCGCGGGCCTCGCCGCCGAGCCGCAGCAGCCCCCGCGGCGGCCAACCCGTGTAGCCTTGCACCTCGGCCAACAGCCCGACGTCTGTCCGCGGCCGGATGAAGTCGGCCTCGTACAGCGCGCCCTCCTCGCTGGTCCGTCGAGCGTCGTTGATGCCGATGCCGAGGCGGCTCTCGCGGCAGAACAGCGTGTCGCCTTCCACGGCGCGGACCGGCTCGCCCCGCAGGTAGGCTCGCAAGTCCGCCTCAGCCAGCCACAGGCCCGCGCGGCCCTTCGTCGGCGCGTCCGCCAGACCGAGCAGCCGTGGCGTGGGCGCGCTGGTGAGCAAGGTGGCGGGCGGCGGTTGGGGCGGCGCGGCCGGCTGCAAAGTCCAACGGCCATCGCGCTGAAGGGCGATGGAGTCGGCCGGCTGCGGCAGGAACCGCACTACCGTATCGGCTGCCCGCCGGGCCAGGAACGGACCGCGCAGCCGCAAGTCCTTGAAGTCGTCCGCGGTGCCGACCGCCGCGGCAATCGCCCGCTGGTCGCGCAGGTCCACGCCCTGAACGACCAGATGGTGCGACCGAATCGCGCCCTGGAGCACCGTGGGATACGGCGGGAAGACGCTTTCGGCCCGATGGTCGCTGAGGGCGTCGAACGGGCGCCCATCGCGGAACAGCCACACGTCGACCGGTTCCAGGAAGAGGTCCATCAGTCGCGCCCTCCCGCGGCCACGAACCGCGCGAACACCAGCCAGCGCCCGAGTTCGCTCGTCGCCTCCCGCGCTGCCGCCGGCTCCGAGGGGGCACCGGCCGGATCGTGCCCGTCCGGCTCCTGCGCGGTCGTCTCGCCCAGCGCTGCCGCCCACGCGCGGAGCCGCGTCGCCCACTCGTCCGGGGCGGGCGCCCGCGGGTGGCCCGCCTGCCGATGACGGCCCAGCAGCCGCCGCAGCTCCCCCTCCAGGCGCGCATCGGCGGCCGGTAGCGCCGCCGCGATGCCCACGACCTCGTAGGCGAAGCGACCGGACAACGGCGGGCCGTCGCGGTCCTCCCGGAACAATTCGACCAATGCACTAAACGTGTCGCCCATCGCCGCCCACGGACTGCGCAGGTCCGTCGTCTCGCCACTGCGCCGCACCACGCGCACCCCCACCGCCGCCTTGCCCCGCACCAATTTTGCCCGCTGCTCGGCGGCGCGCGCCGCCTGCAAGGTCGCATCCAGCGGGTAGAGGTGGTGGGCGATGGCCAGCCCAGCGGACGCCGTGCATCCCGTCACCTCAAAGAATTGTTGGGCCAACACCTGCGCCAGCGGCAACGCCCGGGCCAGCGGGACGAGCAGCAGCACGTCGTCGCCCCCGGCATACACCGGCTGTGCTTCGTACGGCGTCATCGCCGCGAGCGCCCCGGCCGCGAACGCCGCCAGGCGCTCGCTTAATCGGCGGTGCGCCGCCGGGCCGCCCCGGGCTCCATCGGCCACGCGCGCGCCCATGTCGTCGCCGTCGAGCACCAGCACGGCGTAGTAGGGCGAGGGGGGCCCGCCTGCCTCGCGGGAGAGATGGTGCAACGCCTCGCGCGCTCGCTCCAGCGCGCTATCGTCCGGCTGCTGTAGCCCGTAGCTGTCCTGCAACCTCGCCGGGGTCAGGGTCTCCCGGTACAGCAGGTCTCCGTCGTACGGCCAATCGGGATCGCCGCGGACTTTGTAGGGGTGCAGTGCTTCCACCGCCGAGCGATAGGCGGCGAGGTGGGGACGGGCTCGCGCGAGGAAGTCGGCGCTGGCCACCGTGCTGGTCGAGGCCAGCCGCGCCCCTTCTGCAAGCGGACTGAACCGTTTGATCACGCCGAGCGCGTCCAGGCGCTCGCGGCCGCCGGGGCGGAGCCGGGCCGGGGGCGCGGCCTCGCTCGCGGCGAGCCAGTATGCTCTGGCATCCTGACCGGCGAGGTGCAGCGCCGCGCGGCGGCCGCTCAGGCTGTCCTTCAGCCCCGGCTCCTCGGCGGGCGCAAAGGCGCGCGTCCGCTTGGCCGCCTCCACCGCGCGGCTGGCCTGCTCGTAGGCCTCGGCGTAGGGGCAGCCGTCCTGGGCGGCGGCCGCCCAGTACACCTCCCACAAGGTGTGTGTTTGACGCTGCCAGGTCTCCTCCCAGATGGCGTCGCCCTGGGGCGCCAGCGCGCCGACGTCCCGCCGAAACCGCTCCCGCGCCGCCCCCGCGAGCCGCTGCCACTCCGCGAGCAATGCTGCCTGCGCCGCGCGGACGGCGGCCTCCGCGCGCTCCCAGGGCACGAGCGCTACCAGCTTGTTCGGCGCGTCCTGTGACGCGTCCACGTTCGCCGGATAGACGAGCTCGCCGTGCTGCTGGAGCACGGTCCCCGCGGCCCTGGCGAGCGCCACCAGCGTCTGGCTCCCCGCGCGCAGATCGCTCACCCGCCGCGCTTCGGCGATAAACGTCTGCACCGGGCTAAAGGTGAAAATCAGCACAGCATCAGACATAGCGCGCCTCGCGTGCATTCGGGAAGCTCTCGGTAATCCAGCGCTCGATAAGCTGGTAGTCGGACGGCGGCGGGAGCGTCGGGCGCCCGCCGCCCGCGGCCAATTGTGCCCCCTCGGGCAGGAAGCGGGCACGGAAGAGTGTGGCAATGCCCACGCCTTTGCCCTCGGTCGTCCTGGACACGTGGAGCCACAGTGGCGAGGCTCGCCGCTCTATTCGACGACTATCGAGCTGCGCCTGGACGGTGCCAGAGGACCCGTTGGCATACCGATATGGAATCGGTAGCCCGAATGCGGCGCGCTCCACCGTCGGGATCGCCGCCCCCTGCAGCCAGCGCGCCACGTTCTGATGGTCCGGTTCGCGATAGGTGCGGAAATCGCGCAAGGCCGCTCCCACCGCCTCTACGGCGTCGCGCGGCGTCGGCCACACGCCGAGCAGCCACACCCCGCACGCCGCCGGGTGCAGCACGTCAAAGGCGGTCGGCACAGATACGTCGGTGCGGCCGTGGGGGGCAAACTGCTCGCGCACGCGGCACAGCCCGGCGCCAAGCTCGTCGGCCAGGTGGGTCGGGTCGCTCCCCGCGAGTGCGAAGCGCAACCCTCCTGACTCGACGCCCTCGCGTACGCTGAGACTGCCGGCCGTGCGGCGCGACCGTGATCCTACACCGCCGAGCTGCACGAGGAGCCAGAGCGCGGCCAGAGCCTCATTCAGCGCGTCGTCTCGTGCGCCCGGACGGAGGCCAAGCTCAAGGGTGAACTGTGTGCTCTCCGCGGGATAGTATTGCTTCGCCGCCTGCCAATTGCCCCGCTCGCGATTGCCACTCTCGGCCATCGACCAGTATAGATAATCGCGCCCGGTAGGCTGCCGCAGCGGGGGACGGCCCTCCCTGGGAATCGTTCTCGTGGGTCCCCGCTGGTAGGCTTGCGCCTCCGGCAGCGCGCCGTGCCGGAGGCGGACCGTAACTGCCGAGGCGCCACCCTGCGTCGCCTCCGGGCTGCCGAAGACCGCGGCCTCCGCGTGCCCCACAGCCGCAGCGTTGTCGCCCAGCGCGCCGCCGAGGGCCGCCCGGAGCCAATAGCGCAGCGCGCCGCGGAACGCGGGCGGCCGCAGCTCGGGCTTCGCGCGCGGTTGGGCCCCCGCGAGAAAGAGCGGCGTGACGGTTTCTAGCGTCACCGCTAGGCTACGGAGATTGGGCATTCCTCACCTCCTGGTCGCCGCCGGGCCCCCTCGATGCCGGTGGACGGCGACGAGCATCTTAGTCCACCAGCCGCAGCTGCGCCTGCGCGGGGTCAACCGCCACGAGCAGGGGGCGGGCGAGGTGCGGGAAGGCGACGATGGCCTGGCCGGGGGCGAGCCCCGGCAGCCGCCGCCACAGCCCGGCATCAATGCCCGGCACGGTGCGCTCCAGCGTGCTCACCACCTGTGGGTCGCTGATCTTGTGCAGCACGTAGCTGTTGACCAGGCCGAAGAGCTGGCGCGGCAGGTGCTGCGGGAGCTGGGTGACGAACACGAGCCCCAGCCAGCGCTTGCGGCCGCGCTTCGCGATGCGGGCGACCTGCTGGAACAGCACCGGCATCTGGGTGGCGCGCTCGGCCAGGTAGCGGAGCGGCGTGCCGGCCTCGGTGTAGGCCACGTCGAGCGGGCCGCGCAGGCTGTCGCCGCCGAAGCTGGCGGCGCAGACGCGGTCGGCCAGGTCGAGCAGCAGCGGGAAGCCGCGGTGCGCCTGGAGCACGCTGTCGGCGATGGCGATGCGCGCCGCGACGGCGCTGTGGTCCTTGTGCGCGTAGAAGAGCTGCGGCGGCGCCAGCTCGCTCGCGCGGTACACGCCGGCCACCACCTGCGAGGCCACCTCGCGCAGGAAGCGGCGGATCCACTCTGCGGGCGTCAGGCGGCGCCCGGCGATCGTCGTGTCCACGGTGGCCTCGCCGTAGTACTCGCCCCGCTCGATCACCGCCGCGATGTGGTCGCTGTACCAGTCGACGACGGCGTACTCCAGCGGCCGCAGCGCCTGGCCGATGCTCAGCAGCAGCCGCCGGGCGGGCGCGCTCGGCACGAACACGAACCGCTGATGCTCGCAGATCAGCTCCTCGAGCAGCCGCGTCGCTTCGACCATCAGGTCGCGGCTGCCCGAGCCGGTGATCAGCTCGAAGGACGCGGGGGCGCCGTGGCCGAGCCGCCAGGCCCCCTTCGCCTCGCGCAGCAGCACGGCACGCTCGGCATAGGTCATGATGGCGCGGCTGGCGAGCTGGCTGAGCTGGTCGCGCGCCTCCGCCTCGCCTACGCCGCCGCGCCGCTCGCGCCGCCGCAGCAGCTCCAGCGCCTCCCACCGGGTCGGCGCTCGCCGCGCGCAGGTCGCGCCGGTGGAGCCGCTGCACCCAGGTGCTCTCGGCGCCCTGGTACGCCACCAGACCCACGCCCACCTGGTAGACGGTCAGCGGCAGCGCGTCGTAGGTGAGGACCGTGCCGTCGCACGCCTCGACGCCGCCGTTGAACAGCAAGCCCTGGTGGACCTGCTCCAGCTCCGGCACGCTGATCGGATGCACGCCGGCGTGCGGCGGCGCGCCGAGGCAGTCGCGCAGGTGGGGGAACACGCGCTCGCGGAAGGTGCCCCGGACGCGCGCCTCCTGCTCGACGGCGGCCGCCACCTCCGCTGCGAGGCGGCCGTAGAGTGTGGCCAGGTCCTCGCCGGCGCGCCACGTCGCGAGGTCGAGGGTGGCGCTCAGCGGCTCGCCAAAGGCGGCGAGAAAGGCGTCGGCATCGATGCGCCGCACCTCGGCCGGCGCCGGCTGTTCCAGCATGCTGCCCTCCGCTCCCGCGCCGGGGCGCCAGCACGCCCCGGCGCGCGCTCGCCCCTCGCTCCTGGTTCCGCGCCCGCGCCCGAAGTTCGACACCCTGGCGCGCCGCCACCGCGCGGCCGCGCCGTCGAGTGTAGTGGATTCCGCCGCGACTGGCGAGGTTCGGGGGCGCGGGCTACGGGGCGAGGCCCAGGCGCTGCAGGAAGGGGCTCGTGGCGGGCGGCGGCGCGAAGCGCGCGGCGTCGATTTTCGCCACGGCAAGTGGCAGGCCAAACGTGGTGATGCGCAGGTGGGCGGTGCCGCCAGGAGCCGCGTCGCCGGCCCGCCCCGCTGCGCCCCGCGTCCCGGCCCGCGCCGCTTCCACCGCAGCGGGTTCAGGGTTCAAGTCCCTGGCGGCTCACTCAAGCAAGCGGCGTGATGACGCTAGTCCGAGAGGGCCAGGTGAGATCCACTCTTACCTGGCCCTCTCTGGTCTGGCCACCGCACACGCGCCCGTCATAGCGGGGCCCGGCGTCTCAGTTCGCTGGGGACTGTTGCTCCCTGCCCAGAACACCAAATCACGCGCCGGCCATTCCTGGCCAGCCCTCAGCCATGGCCGGGCCAGACGCTACCGGTTTTCGGGCGCCGCTGGCAAATGAGTATAGTTCGGCAGGACGCCAGCGGGCGTGCGTTCATGTGCGCCGCGCCGTCATGGCCGCCGCGCACGGCCACGGCCGGGCGGCCGTGGGCTCGGCACGGCAAAAATAGTCGTCTCTGCACAGCTGGGCTTGGGTATGCGCTGGCCGGCGCTCGGCGTCTCGCTCGTACCACTGGCGGGGCCGGGTGCCTCGCCCCGGTTTCCCGTCCCCGCGGACCTCTGGACCTGGTGGAATCTCGCCCCACTCCTCTGGCTCCCCCTCGTCGTGCTCGCGGCCCTGTATGGCGGCGGGATCCGGCGCTTGGGGCGTCGCGGCGAGCGGTGGGATGCGCACCCCGCGTGGCGCGCGGCGGCCTTCGGCAGCGGCCTGCTCGTCGTGTTCGCCGCGATCTGCTCGCCGCTGGACCCCTTGGCGCTGGCCCTGCTCTCAGCTCACATGGGGCAGTACGATCTGCTGTCGACCACGGCGCCACCGCTGCTGCTCTGGGGCCGGCCGCGCGAGCCGCTGCGCGCGGCGCTCCTATCGCCCTGGACGAGCCGTTTCCCAGCGAGATGGGCCGAGTCAGCACGCGGCGCCGGGGCGCTGCTCACGCAGCCGCTCGTCGTGGGGCTGCTCGACGTAGCAGCCCTGTTCGTCTGGCATGTGCCCATCGTCTATCAAGCTTCGGTGCAGAACGCGGTGCTGCACACGCTCGCTCAGCTCAGCTTCCTGGCCACGGGCCTGTTGTTCTGGGTGATGGTGCGCCAGCCCGGTGACCTGGCCGGGTCCGCCTACGGGCAGGCGATCGTCGCGGTCGTGATGACCTCCCTCGTGAGCGGCGGGTTCGGTTTCGTGCTTATCGTCTCGCAATCGCTGCTGTATCCGATCTATCAGGATCGTACTGCGTCATGGGGGCTGAGCCCTTTGATGGACCAGCAGACCGCCGGGGTAGTTCTGGCGGTGCTGCCGGAGCTGGTCGACATCTGCCCACTGATCTGGGTCGTTCTGGCCTGGGTCCGGGCCGAGGAAGACGCCGCGATCCGGGCCGAGCAGGAGGGCGAGTAACGCCGCGCCAGGCCCCGTTGCGGGCGTGGGGCTACTCGTGCGTCGCGTATCATCATCCCGCTGACGAGGGGAGCGCCCGGGCCGGCGCGCGGGCTGCTGCCGGGCCGCGCCTGCTGCAATGCCGCGCCGAGGTGCGCCCGTGAACGAGGGCCCGCGCGAAGAACCAGGTCGGCAGTCGGCCCGCTCTGGCGCTCTGCTGCGCCACCTGGGAGCTGGCGTCATCGCCGGGGCGGCGGATAATGACCCCACGACCGTGGCTACATTGGCGGTGGTCGGGGCCACGACCATCTACGGGCTGGCCTGGCTCGTCGTCCTCCTCCTGCCAATGCTCGTCGCCATCCAGGTGATCAGCGCGCGTGTGGGAGCCGTGACGCGGAGCGACCTGGAAACGGTCGTTCGCGAGCAACTCGGCTTCCGCTGGGCGCTGGCGGCGATGGTGCTGGTTGTAGGCGTGAACCTCATCACCATCGGCGCGGACCTCGAGGCCGGCGCCGCCGCGCTGGAGCTGCTCACCGGCCTGCCCTGGCCGTGGTTCGTGGTCCCGCTCACGCTCGGGATCGGCGCACTCTTAGCACTGGGCAGCTACCGACAGGTGGCGCGGCTTCTGGGCTACGTGCTACTGATCTTCCTCGCCTACTTCGCGGCGGCGGCGCTCGCTCGTCCCGCCTGGAGCGAGGTCGTACAGCATACGGTGGTGCCGTCCCTCCAGCTCACTCCCGATTACGTGGCGGCGATCCTGGCCCTCCTCGGCACGACCCTGACCAGCTACGTGTACTTCTGGGAGACCATCGAGATGGCGGAGGAGCGCCCGCCGCTCCACCTGCTGCGGTGGGTCGAGTGGGATGCGGCCGGCGGCATGGTCTTTACCGTGCTCGTGTTCTGGGCGATCGTCGTGGGGACGGGCGCCACGCTCGGGGTCGCGGGGCAGCCTGTGGCGACCGCGCAGGATGCGGCCGCGGCGCTGGCGCCGCTGGCCGGCGTGTGGGCCGAGGCGTTGTTCGCGGTGGGCCTGCTCGCCAGCGCGGTCCTCGCCCTGCCCATCCTCGCTGCCACCAGCGGGTATGTCGTGTGCGCCGCCTTCGACTGGCGCCGTGGCCTCGACGTCCCGCTGGGCCGGTGCAGCTGGCGCTTCTATGCTGTCATGCTCGGCAGTCTGGTGCTGGGAGCGGCCATGACCCACCTGGGCATGGAACCGATCCAATTGTTGTTCGCCGCCAGCATCCTCGGCGGTCTGGGCACCCCGGTGCTGCTGGTGCTCCTGCTCGTACTGGCTCGCTCTCCGCGCGTGATGGGCACGCATCGGGTGTCGGGCCTGCTGGCCGGGGTGGGCTGGGCGACGACCGCGATCGTCAGCGTCGCCTGCGTCATCTATCTGGCGCAACAACTGCTCCGCCCCGGCTGACCGCGCGGCGCTTCTGGATGAGCCGCAGGCTGGCCGATTGAGCGAGTCGAAGGCGGTGTCGAGTACGCGGAGCGTGGCATACTCACTGCGGGTCGAGGCGTCATCTGACGATCGCAAGGGGAGGAGACGATGAGCTGGTTGTTGCGCCCACTCCGCGTGGTGCTGCGTGTCGCGGTCCTTTCCGCCGTGGTGTCGGCGCTCGCGACGGCGCTTGTGCGCCGTCTGGGGCTAGCCCCTGCCGTGGCCGCTCTCGTACTCTAGCGGGCGTGGGAGGTGCGGGCGGCCTGCGTGGCGCACCGGCGGGCTGCGGGAGGACGGCAAGGATGGCTAAGGGTAACCTGAACGGCCTCCGGGCGCCCCGCCGGCGGGCTGACTATACCGAGGCGGAACGGCAATTCTCACAAGTGCTGTTTCAACGGGTCCAGGATGTTCTCGAAGGGCGCTGCGATCACCTGGACCTGTTGCGTAAGTACCACGCGGACCCGAACCGCCTCGGGGTGATGTCCCTGCCCCGGAGCATCCCGCCCGCGCAGCTCCGTCTGGCCGTCGTCGAGGAACTGACGTGGCAGGCGATTCAGTTCGTGACGGCGGATCCCGCCGGGGGGCCGATCGCGCAAACGGTCACGCCGACGGGTAGCATCAGCGAGGTGCAAGAGTTTACGACCAGCTACCCGCATATCGTCCTGCAACGGCTGGACGACTACGAGGCGGATTCACCCGATCCCAGCGAGAGCGTGTGGCGGCTGAAGCGTGTACAGAATCAGAGACGGCAGACCCAGATCAACCGCCTGCTGGATGCCACAAACCTCCTCTTCGAGTTGGTCCGTCTCGTGCGTTAGCCGCGCCGAGGCGCAGGCATGGCACGTGCCCAGCCGAGCCGCGCGCGGTGCCTGCCCCGCGTCGGACGTGGGCGGGACGGCTCCGCGGCTCCTCGACCGCTCGATTAGCGGCGCGGCCCCGGCGGTGGGCTCACTGGCGTGTGTGGCGGCGCGGGTGACGGGCCGGGGGTAGGGCCTGGCGGCGCCGGCGTCGGGGTGGTCGCGGGAGCTGGCGCCGCTGGCGTCGGGGTGGTCGCAGGACCCGACGGGGTAGGCGGGCTCAGCGTCACGTTGAGCACGTAGGGCCCGGCGGTGTCCTCGAAACCCCGCGCCACGATCGTGTACTGGCCGGTCACGGGTAGCGGGACCTGGATCAAGGCGTTGACCCCGTTCGGCCCGCCGCCGCTGTCATCGTCCTCGGCGATGGTCCGGCCGGTCGGGTCTTGCAGCTCCAGGTACGGGTCGAGGGGGCTTCTGGCCGTCGCCTGATCGAGGGCGATCCGCACCTGCTGGCCCGCCTGTCCCGTGAACGTGTACAGGTCCCGCCCCCTCGGATAGTGGATCTCCCCCGACACGGGCTGGCCGAGCGGGACCGGCCCCTTCGTGCTGACGAGCGCCCCGTAGCCCCGCTGCAGGGTCAGCTGGTAGTCGATGGGCTGGCTCGTGTCGACGAAGACGACGGCGGCGTATGTCCCGCTCTCGGCGGGCTCGAACGACAGCGCCAGCGGCCGCCCCGGCGAGGCTTGTTCCTGCTCCCAATCGCCGCTCGGCGCGGCGACTTGCAGCCGCGTCGGCCCGTTCGTCTCCGCCAGCAGCGTGACCCGCTCCCCCGCCGTCGTGGGGAAGCTCCACACGTCTCGCCGGACGTCGCGGGAGAGACTGCCCGTCACCGGTGCGTCGAAGGCCAGGTTCCCGCGCAGCTGGCTCTGGTCGCCCCAGTCGGGCTCCACCCGCAGGACGTAGTCGCCACCACAATCGTCGCGCGCCGAGCGGGCCTCGAGCGTGTAGGTGCCGTCTGCGGGCAGGATCCCTTGGAGGAAGGCGTTCACCCCGCCGCCGCTCTGTTCGTCCTCCGCCAGCACGCGGCCGTCAGGCCCCAGCAGCGCGAGGTGCGGCGCGAGGCTGCTGCCCACGTTGCGGGGCAGGTACACGATCAATTCCTGGCCGGCCGCCCCCTCGAACGTCCAGGGCTGGCGCTCGCCGAACTCCCGTAAGGAGCCGCGATAGGCGAACTGGGTCGTGGTGCCCAACGGGCCCGCCGCGCGGTTGGGATCGCTGCGCTCCGCGGGGCCTAGCCAGCCGAGCAGCGTGTAGTCGCCCGTGCAGCCGGCGTTGCTGAACGGGTGCGCCCGCACAGTGTACGTGCCGCTCTGGCCGAGCCGTCGGCTCAGCCACGAATCGAGATCCGGGCCGCTATCGTCGTCCTGGTCCTCCCGCGTGCCGTCGGGCGCGATCAACTCCAGGAACGGGTCCCAGCCGCCGTATTCATAGCCGTCGAGCGTGATGCTCACGCGTTGGCCAGCGGTTCCCTCGAAGGTCCACGGGTCCGCCTGGCCGCTCGTGATCATCTGGCCCGTGACCGTGTCGCCGACCGCCAGCTGGCAGCTCTCGATCGTGACCGGCACCGTGGCGGTGGCGATCCGGCTCGGGCTGGCCGTGCCACGGGCCGTGATCGTGAGAAGGTTCGGCCCCGGTGGCGCGTCGCAGCTATTCCAGAAGTAGCGGAAGCCCGACAGCCGAAAGCGATCGCTGCCGAAGCGGTCGGCGACGTCGGGTCGGGGGTCGCCATAGCCGGCCTGGCCCAGTCGCTGCCCCGTGCCGGCGGGGCCGAGCCAGACCTCCACGGCATCGGGGCTGATGCCGCTGTCGGTGGGGCTAGCGGGGTCGACTGCCCAGCCGCTGATCTCGACGAGCTGCTGGACCGCGCTCGCGGCCGCCGGCTCCTCCACGACGAGCTGAATGCCGGGCCCCTGGGCCGCCGCGGGAGGCGGCGCCAGGCCACCGCCGAGGACGGCCAGCCCGAGCAGCAGGGCGAGGAGGCCGCGGGCCGGCGCGCAGGGCGCGGGCACGCTAATCATCCGGGTCTCCTAGCCGCTTCACCGGCCGGCGGGAAGCGGATACCGCCGCACGGTACAGTGGGAATGGTCCGGATCGTCCAGGCAGATGCTCAACTGATGGACCTGCCGGGCGGGATCGCGCGTATAGATCCCAACGTAGTACGGGTACACGGCGGCCCACTCCGGCGGGTCGGGATCCGCGCCGTCGTAGTCATCCTCACTCCGCGGGTACACGCCGGTGGCGATCAGCTGCCGGCGTGTCTGGGCCGCCTCTTCGCTGGTGAACAGGTTGAGCCGCAGCACCGCGCTCGTGTCCTCGTCCGCTACCGCCAGCAACACCCGCTCGATCTGGTCCGGGGTGGCGTCGGTCGGGGCGATCACGAAGTCGCGCCCGAGCACCGTCAGGGGGTGTTGGTACACGACCTCCTTGAAGGGCGGCAGCCCTGCGCTCCGCCATGGCCCCCACGGCAGCCGCTGACCCAGGCCGCCGAGCACCAGCAGCCCGAGCGCCGCCAGCGCCGCGACACCGGTCCCGCCCAGCAGCGCGAGCCGACCCCATGGCCGCTGGCAGCTGGCGTGGGATGGTGCGCCATCGACCGATGCGAGCTGGGGTGGCGGCATCGATTCTCCTCACGCCGCATGATACAGGCTCGCGGTTGACCGGAACTGAGCACGGGATGAGGAGCGGCTGAGCATTTCCTTAAGAAATCGGGCGCGCGCCCCCGCCGCGCCGCCAGCCCTATGGGGTATTGGGGCGCGAGCCCCGACGGGTAGCCTAAAGTACGTCGGGCGCGGCCAGTTGTCACGACCGCGCTGGCGCGGATTCGGGAGGGGGCCCAGGATGCGGGCAGGGCGTTGGAGCGAGCTGGCTCTTCTCGTCTTCGCCGTGCTCTTCCTCGCGGTCGGGGTCGTCGAGCTGGCTCTGACCCAGAACCTCCCCGTCGCCCAGGCGGCGTGGGGACCATGCCTCATCTTTGCCCTGGCGCTGCTCGCGCTCCACGGGTTCTTGGCCTGGCGCTGGGCGCGCGCGGATCAACTGCTGGTGCCCACTAGCGCCATGCTCTCCGCGCTCGGGCTGGTGATGATCGCTCGGCTGGAGCCCGCACTCTTCGGCCGCCAGGCCCTCTGGATCGCGCTGGGCGCCACGGCGCTGATCGCCACACTCACCTTGCTGCCGAGCCTCGAGTGGCTGGCGCAGTACAAGTACACCTGGGCGGCGCTCGGCTGCGCGCTCATTTTGGCGACCTTCGTCTTCGGCGTGGACCTCAACGGTAGCGGCATGCGCTGGTGGCTCGGCGCCGGCGGCGTGTACTTTCAGCCGTCCGAGGTCTTCAAGGTCTTGCTGGTCATCTTCGTCGCGAGCTACCTCGCGGAGAAGCGGGAGCTGATCACGCTGGCCGGACCGCGCCTCGGGCCGTGGCAGCTACCGGCCCTGCCGTATCTCGTGCCGCTGCTGATCATGGTGCTGTTGGCGCTTGGCCTGGTGGTGGCGCACACCGAGCTGGGCGCGGCGCTGCTCTACTTCGGGCTGTTCCTGGCCCTGCTGTACGTCGCGACGGGGCAGGCGCGGTTTGTCGTCACGGGGCTGGCGGCCTTCGCCGTGGGTAGCCTGGCCGCGTACCGGCTGTTTGGGCACGTGCGCGACCGCGTGGCGATCTGGCTGGACCCGTGGGCCGACGCGCAGGGCCGGGGCTATCAAGTCGTGCAGGCGCTCATCGCCCTCGGCGCCGGCGGCGTGCTCGGCTCTGGCCTCGGCTACGGCTATCCCGAGTACATTCCCGCCGTGTACACCGACTTCATCATCGCGGCCATCGGCGAGGAGCTGGGCCTCCTGGGGACCCTTGGGCTCGTCATGCTGTACCTGTTGCTGGTGTACCGGGGCTACCGCATCGCGCTGCGAGCCCCCGACGCCTATTTGCAGCTGCTGGCGACCGGGCTGAGCACAGTCCTGGCGCTGCAGGCCCTCGTGATTCTGGGTGGCACGACGCGGTTGCTGCCGCTGACCGGCATCCCGCTCCCCTTCGTAAGCTATGGTGGCAGCGCGCTGCTGGCGAACTTCGTGCTGCTCGGCCTCCTGCTCCGGATCTCGGCCGAGACGCCGGAGCAGGCGCCGCGCCGTGCGTAGCGCCGAGCAGCCACCGGGAGCAAATCGCGTCGCCGCTCGCTCGGGTCAATCCGACTGTCCCCCGTCGGTCTGCTCGCCGGTGACTGCCGCCAGCAGGCGCCAGAGCGCCACCGCGACGGCGAGCCACGCGACGGTGGCGCAGCCGAGGACTTGCCACGCGGCAAGGCGTGGCGCGAGCGCCCAGACGACAGCGCCGAAGGCGAGCAGACCGACGCTGCCCAGCACGGCGCCCGCGCAGTCGTCCGCGGCGCTCCGCTTCCCCTCCCGATCTTCGATGAGGGTGATACTGGCGGGCAGGATGGCGGGGAACGCGAGAAAGAGCCCGCCCACCGCCGGCCCGAACGCGTGGGCCACGAGGCCGGTGCACGCCGTCACGACGCCGCCGAATACGAAGCGAACGGCATACGCCCGCCACGATGTGCGGCCGGCTCGCCCCGGATCCAGCCCTACGCCCGCCAGCAGCTTCACCGCAGGAAGACTCCCCACAGCGCAACGGCCACGGCCAGCCAGACCGCCCAGAGGAAGCTGGCGGCCGCCAACGCTGGCGCCCCATGAGCCACCAACAAGCGCCGGGCCACCAGACTGTAGAGACAGAAGGCAACCGCGCCGGCCATCATGGAGCGCCCTTCGGCCGAGACGTACTCCCCGCTCTGCGTGACGAAGGCCATGCCCAGGGTGGCCAGCGCGACGGACGGGGCGGCCCCGAAGATACCCGCAAACCGCTTGGGCGTCAGCATCTCGCCGAGGACCGCAAAGCCGGAGACGACGAGGCCCCCGATCACGAAGCGGAGCGCCAGTTCGCCGAACACCGCCTGCTGGCTCCTCTCGCTGGCCCTTGCCAGGCAGTCTATGGATGATAGCCGCCCGGGGACAGCCCTCTTGGGCATGAACGGTGCCATGGAACCACGCGCGAGGTCGCAACCCGTGTCAACTGCTCGCGACGGCCGGCTAGCGGCAGCGCTCCAGGAGCTGGTCCAAGAGCTGGGCCGCCCGGGTGGTAATTGTCCCGCTCGCCTCCGAGTAGCCATCCGCCAGCCCGCGCAGGCGCTCGTCGTCCGATCGCACCGCGCGCAGATAAGCGTTGCCGACGAGCCCGTCTAGCTCCCAGGCGAGCGCGTAGGCGGTCTGGACCGCCTCGGCCGCCGGCGGGACGGGATGCTGCTGGAACTCTTCGCTGAGCGCCTCGCGGTCGTTCGCGACCGCGGCCAGCCCCGCGGCCAGCTCCTCGGTAGTCAGGCCGTCGTCACGGCTCAAATCCGCCTCGCGCTGCGAGAGATCATCCGCCTGATCACGCATCTGGTAGAGGTAATCCACCCAGTCGCTCACCCCGCTACAGTCGTCGTCCGCCGCCCGAGCCGGGCTAGGGCCGTGCAGGACGAGCCCGCCCAACATCAGGAGCAGCACCAGCCAGCGCAACGTCGCCTTCGTCATGACACCCTCCGCTCCATGGACCGCCGGGGCGAATGTCTCGCCGGCCGGGGCAGTTGAACCGCTCCCTAGCCGCTCACAGTCCGTGCCGCGCGTAGCGCACCCGCCGGCGCGTTCGGATCGTGGGGCTATCCTTCGGGACCACGCTAACCGTCCCGTCGAGCTCCAAGACGGCGAGCTTCACGTCCTCTACGCTATCTACCCCGTGCTCGCGGATGGCCATAAGAACGTCCTCCCGGTCCACCCCCTCATGGCGGAGGGCGGCGTCGAGCCAGTGTCCGTCTTCGACGAGCACGGCCGGGTGACCGCGGAGCAGCGCGTTGAGGCGCGGGCTCCGCAGCCGCAGCTGTCCCACCAGGGCGTTCACCGCCAGCAAGACCACGATGATGACGAGCCCCCCAACCAGCGAGCTGTCGGGCCCGGTCATAGCCGGCTGCACCGCGTTGGCGACGAGCAAGACGAGCACGAGGTCGAAGACCGTGAACTGGCCCAGCTCCCGTTTACCCGTGAGGCGTAGCCCGACCAAGAGCGCGCCATAGATGACGACGCAGCGCAGGGCGAGATTCCAGACGGGCACCGCGAGCGTCAGCAGGTCGTCCATGCGCTGTACCCCCGGACCGCGGGCTGGCCGAGCGAAGCCAGGCGCTGACTGGTTACCGCGTACCGGAAAGCGTAGCATAGCGGCGGGACGAGCGGGACAATCCGGAGGCCGCGGCGCGCGGTGCGGCGGTCCCAGGGGCGGAGCAGATGGCAGAGCAGCCCATCCGCGTTGGCATGGAGGTCTTCGGCAGCGATGGCCTCTTCGTTGGCCGAGTGAAGGAAGTGACGGCGGATGCCCTCTGGATCGATCGCACCCTGAAGCGCGACATTTGGGTGCCGCGGCGCGCGGTGCACGGGGTGATCGAGGACCACATCACGCTCGCCGTGCGGGCGGACCAAGCAGGGAACCTCGGCCCCGCCTGAACATGGCCGCCTGGAGAGACGGGCAGCTCCGGATAGCGAGTTTACTCTTGCCCGTTCAGCGGCACGACGGCGAGCACGCGCGTACCGCTCGCCGGCCCGCTCGCCACCTCCAGCCGGCCGCCGAGCGCCTCCATCGCGCCGCGCAGGCTTGCCAGCCCCAGGCCCGTGGGGCGCGCGCGGCCAAAGCCCTGCCCGTGGTCCTCGACGCTCACCGCGAGCTGGTCGGGACGTGGCGACCAGAGCCGCACCGCCACCTCGGCCACCCCGCCGTGATGCACGGCGTTGTTCACGCCCTCCTGCACTAGCCGGTAGAGCGCCAGCCGCACGTCCTCGGGCAGCGGCGGGGGTGCGTGGTCGGCGGCCACGCCGAACGAGCGCCGCAGCTCGCGCGCCTCCACCTCGGGCGCCACGTCCAGCTCGACCGTGACAGCGGGCTCCAGCGAGTCACGCAGTGAGCGGAGCGCCGCGGGCAGCCCCATGCGCAAGATAGCGGGGTGGAGCTGATGGCTCACGGCGCGGGTGGTCTCGCGCACCGCCTCTAGCCGCCCGACGACGGAGCGCACCTCGGCCACGGCGCCCGCTGGATCGCGCGGGATGGTGTCCGCCGCCTGCCGCAGCTGCAGCTCCAGCGCCAGCAGCTTGCCCTGCACCTCGCCGTGCAGCCGCTCGGCCACGTCGCGCCGCACCGTCTCCTGCGCGTGCACGATGGCCCGCCGCGACGCCGCTAGCTCCTCAACCGAGCGGCGGATGGTTAGGGCCGTGACCAGCCCCACGCCCACCACCAGTAACCCGCCGATTAGGCCTCCCAGGCGGACCACGAGCTGAAACTGGTCGACCGCCGCCTGGCCCGTCTCGCGGTTCGCGGTGCGCACGTTGTCGAGCTGCTCCTGGTAGGCACGGATCGCGTCGCCGTACTCGCCCGCCAGCGCGTCGGCGCGGCCGCTCAGCTCGGCGGCCGCCTCGGGGGACGGCGGACCGGCGCTTAAGCGCGCGCTCTCCCCCAGCTCCGCGTCCCAGCGCGTTCCCACCGCGGCGATGTTGTCCAGGGCGGCCGTCAGCTCGGCGCGCACGGGCGCGGCCTGGCGCATGCTGACGAGCTGGTCGAAGACGGCCTGGTGGGCGGCGCGGTAGAGCTGCAAGCGGATTGGCGCGGGCGTGCGGAGGAAGTCCTGGTAGGTATTGGCTTGCTCGCTAACGCGCGTCTGGAGGCGGTCGGCCTCAAAGGCTAGCTCGGCTAGGCGCACCTCGGTCTCGTAGCGGCTGACCAATGCGCGGCCCGCGAGGGCGCTGGCCACGACCATCAAGCCGAGCACGAGCAGGATCGCGGCGAAGGCGCCGGCGAGCACGGGGATCGGCGAGCGCTGACGAGCCGGCATGGTCTAGTGCGACGGGCGCCCGGCCGCCGTCAGCGTCTCGTAGCCGGCCGCGTAGTCGGGGCGATACAGGACCCAGGTCGACTCGATGCGTCGGCCGCTGTTGTCCACGGTGCCGGTCTGCACGCCGATGTAGGTGCCGTCGCTGCTGTAAGCATCCAGCTCCACGCGGTCGCCCGTACACACGCCGTAGTAGCTGATGCCGTCGCTGGCTTGCTGGGCGGCTAGGTAGTTGCCGTACTGCTGCACCACCAGCCGCGTGGCGTAGCTATTGCTGCTCGGATCGGTCTGCTGGCCGCGGCCCTCCCAGGTCCCCGCCAGGTCCCAGCGGCAGCGCTGCGTGCGGCCGGGCGGCAACGGCGAGTTCGCCCGCGCCGGCCCTTCCGTGTCGGGTGCCGGCTGCGAGGGGCCGAGGTTGGGGAAGCGCGGCGCCCCCAGGGCCGGCGCGGCGGTTGTGGCGGGGGCTGCCGCCGGAGCGGCGGCACTGCTCGTGGGAGCCGTCGTCTGCGCGAACGTCGATTCGCCGTCGGCGGCATAGACCTGTGCCCGCCCGGTGCCGCTCACGATGACGAACAGCCCGAGCGCCAGTGCCAGCCCGCGCGCCGCGCGGCGCGCCCGGCCGCCGCTCGCTGCTCCGCGGTGTCTCACGCGCGCTCGCCCCCTGCGGTTGATCGCTCGGGACCCCATGCGCACCATCCATCTTCCTTAGCTAGATGCTAGTCGCTCGTGCGCGCGCATGCCAAGCATAGCGACCGGGCGCGGACGGCGCCAGCCATCCGCGCCCGGCCGCCGCGCCGCGCGCCTACCACCGGTGCCACGTCTCGTTGCCGGTAGCGTACCCGGCCGCGAAGCTCGTCCAGCTCGCGCGCACGCGGCCGCTGTTGGGCGCCCACGGGTTGCTGTTCCAGGGCGACCGGCTGGCGCGGCCCCAGCTTACCGTGCCGTCCTCGTAGCCCACGAAGCTGCCGTTCGCGTAGACGTCGAGCTGGATGTCGTCGCCGCGGCAGATGCCGTAATAGCTCAGGTTGTCGCTGGGCTGGTCGATCTGCAGCCAGTTGCGATACTGCCGCACGTTGATCTGTGCCTGGTAGTTGAAGCCGTAGGGGTCCGTCTGGCGCCCGACGATCTGCCAGGTGCCGCGCAAGTCGTAGTTGCAGCCCCCCCAACGGTCGGGCGCGGGCGGCAGGCCGGGCGCGTAGCCGGGGGCCGGCGCCGCGGACGGCCCCGGGCGCGCGTCACCCTGCGTGCCGGGCGCGGCGTTCGGGGCAACGTCGCCGCCCGCCGGCCCCTCGGGCGCGGGTGCGGCCTGTCCCGGCCCCCACTGGCCGAAGCGGGGGCCGGTATCCGACGTGGGCGGCGACTGCGCGAAGGCGGTGCCGCTGGCTGCCAGCACGACCGCCGCGGCGACGGCGCCAATGATCAGCGCGTGCTGGACCAGGCGGCGCGGGAACGCGCGATGCGGGAACATCTCGTCCTCTCTGGCGCAGGCCCTCCGGTCTGGCGGCCTTGCCGCCCCTGCGCTCGACCCTATTGTCGAGCCGGACCCGCCTTGCCGATCAGAGGATGCGCCCCTAACTTGCGCGCCCCCCGCCCCCGAGTCCAGTGGGGGCTACCCCCCGGCGGCCCGGCTCGGCAGCGCATGCGGTCGTCAACCGGGCCGTCCGGTGGGTGGGGTCTTACCGTGGTGGGGAGAGATTGGTGCACCCTAGATGCAGGTCGGGGTTAGCTATCGCGAGGCGGCTGTGGTGCGCGCCGCGGGAAGCGCGCCTGGCCCTGATGCGAGGGCCGCGAGAGCAGTTACGGCAGGAGATCGTCCACCGCGACGCGGCTGCCCGCGAGAGCCGGCGCGTCCACGTTCTCACCCGGTAGGGCGATGACGCGCGAGCGATAGCCGGAGCCGTACCGCGCGCCGGGGATCGCGCTTGGCTCGCGATACACTTCGAGCCAATAGTCGACCAGATTGACGATCCAATACTCCGGAATGCCTGCCGCCGCGTACAGGCTGCCTTTCGCGTCGCGGTCGAAGCTCAGCGTCGTGTCCGACACCTCCACGACCAGCACCGCCGACGTAGGGTGGGCAGCAACGAAGTCCCGTACGTCGCCAACGACGACCGCCGCGTCCGGCTCGGGCTCCGAGTACTGTCCTAGCGCCAGCGGCAGTTGCACTCGGACCGTGTAACCCTCTCCGAATACAGCACGAAGGGCATCGCCGGCCAAGCATACGCCGGTCGCGTGGCGGCTGAGCTGTGGTGGCACCTTGACGATCTCTCCTTCGATCAGCTCCACCCGCTCGTCGGGATGCAGCAGGCCGAGGTCGGCCAGGCGCTCGTATTCCTCGCGTGTCCAGCGCCGCAATTCAACCGCGCTCACCATCGCCTCCGCATGCGAACAAGCCCCGCAGCCGATGCCCAGGGGGCGGAACGCCATACCTAATCGCCTATTCGCCGACTTGGCCACGCCGCGTTCTGAGTGCAGTATAGAACGGCGGCGTGTCGCGGCCTACCGCCCCTTGCCGGCGGGCTGGACCGTCCAGGCGGCGCCGTCGGAGATCAGCTCGATCGTGCCGTCGCGGTCGGTGCGCCAGAGGGGCACGTCGTGGGCCGCGAGCAGCGCCAGCGTACGCGGCGCGGGGTGGCCGAAGCGGTTGCGCTCGCCGTTCGAGACGACGGCCAGCGTCGGGCTGATGGCCCCCAGCAGGCCCTCCTCCAGCCCGGCGGCGCTGCCGTGGTGCGGCACCAGCAGCGCCGTCGCCCGCAGGTCGCCGCCGGCCGTCACGATGCGCTCGCCTTGCTCCGCCACCAGGTCGCCGGGCAGCAGCAAGCTCGTCGCCCCGTAGCGCAGGCGCAGCACCAGCGCGCCCGCCGGCTCCAGCCGATCGGCGCGGCTGCCCGGCACCGCGGGCACCGCCCATACGTCGAGCAGCACGTCGTCGTCGAGCTGCCACTGTTGGCCGCTGGCGCCGACGCTCAGCGGCACCGCCCGCTCCCGCAGCAGCGCGTGCCAGCGCTCAGTGGCCGCGCTCGGGTAGTCGGCCGCGCCCTCGATCACCTGCCCTACCGTGTAGCGCGTCACCGCCTCCATCAGCCCCGCCACGTGGTCCTCGTGCGGGTGCGTGAGCGCCACCAGGTCCAGGCGCCGCTCGGCCAGGCCCAGGCGGCTGCCCAGGTGGGCCATCAGGCTGGCAGGGCTGGGGCCGCCGTCCACCAGCAGCAGCCGGCCGCTCGGCGTGCGCACGAGGGTCGCATCGCCCTGGCCCACGTCCAGCACCGCGACGCGCAGGCGCCCATCGGACGGCCCGGCGCCGGCCACCGCCAGCGTGCCCAGCACGCCGACCGCCAGCGCCACCAGCGCCGCTACGCCCAGCGCCGCGGCGCGGTGCGGCAGCGCCGCGCGCGCGCGGCGCTGCCAGGCGCGCGCGTCTGCCGCCTCCGGGGTGGCCGCGAGCGCGAGCGCGGCGAGCGCCGCCCCGTACGCCGCGCCGAGCAGCGGCGGCAGCGCGCCGGCCTCGAACCGCGCGCCCGGCAGCGCCGCCAGCGCCTGCACCGCGCGCACGATCAGCTCGAGGTACCCCCATACCGGCAGGCTGAGCAGCGGCGCGACGCCCGGCGCCACCGCGCCCACCAGGGCCACGCCGAGCCCGAGCGCCATGAGCGGTGGCAGCAGCGGCACCACCAGCAGGTTGGCGAGCGGCGCCACGACCGACAGGTAATGGAAGGTGGCAAGTTGGAGCGGCAGCACGAACAGCTCCGCGGCCAGCGTGGCGCCCAGCCCCTCGGCGGCCCAGGCCGGCAGCGGGCGCAGCCGCGCCTGGAGCGCCGGCCCGAGCACGATCAGCCCCGCCGTGGCCAGCACGCTGAGCTGGAAGCCGAGGTCGCCCAGCAGCAGCGGGTCCCAGCCGGCCAGCAGCGCCGCCGCCAGCGCGAGCGCCGCCAGCCCGTCGCGCGGACGGCCCGCGGCCTCGGCGCCGAGCGCGAGCAGCGCCATCAGCGCCGCGCGCGTGGCCGATGGCGGCGCGCCCACCAGGATCGTGTACAGCACCACGCCGACGGCCGCGAGCGGCCATCCGAGGCGCCGCCCCGCCAGCCGTCCCGCCAGCGCACCCAGCACGGCCGCGACGATCGTGACGTTAAAGCCCGAGACGGCGACGACGTGGGTGAGCCCGACCGTGCGCATGGCGTCGCGGAAGTCGCTCGGCAGCGTCGCGCTGCCGCCGAGCAGCACGCCCACCAGCAGGCCCGCGTGCGGCTCGGGGAGCGCGGCGGCGATCCCCGCCTCTAGCCGGCGGCGCAGCGCGTGCAGCGCCGCTTGCGGCTGCGGCCGGCCCTCGTCCGCCAGCGCCCGCCCGGCGGGAAAGTCCATCGAGGCGCGCACGCCCTGTCGCCAGAGCGCCGCGCCGTAGCCGCTGTCGCGGGCCGGCGGCGGTCGCAGCGTGCCCCGCAGCTCCAGCGCGTCGCCGTAGTCGTAGGGCGCGGTGCGCGGCAGCCGCACCAGCACCAGTCCGTCGACTGGCTCCCAGCCGCCCTCGCGCTCGATCGCCGTCGTCGCCAGGCGCAGGCGCACGCTGTCGTCCGCCGGCTCGGCCGCCGCCGCGACCGTGCCGCGGAGCGCCGCCTTCCCGTGGTCGCCGGCGAGCGGATCGTCGGCCAGCGCCGGCAGTGCCCCGAGCCCCCGCGCCCAGCCGAGCGCCAGCAGCGCTGCCGCCAGCGCCACGAGTCGCAGCGGCCAGGTCCGCGCCAGGGCCGCCGCGCCGAGCAGCGGCAGCCCGAGCGCCGCCCAGGCGAGCGGCGCGGCCGCGGCCGCCTGGCTCGGCGCCACCAGCCACAGCGCGAGCCCCAGCCCCGCCAGCCAGGCGCCACAGGCGACCAGAAGCGCCATCCCTGCCCTCCTCCCCGCGTCCGCTCCGTCGGCGCACCGGACCGTTGCCGCCGTCGGACTGCAAGACAGGTATGCGTGCCCCGCCCAGCCGGTCGTCGATCAGGACCGCGTGTCCACCTCAGGCGACCTCTGTAGCGACTGCTCGTAGCTGTGGGAGACCGGCTGCTGGAGGATGCGCTTGCCAGTCGTCCGCTCGACGAAGCGGACGAAGCGGTACTTGTTCTCTAGCTCGTCGTAGGGGAACGGCGGGACGTTCGCGCGCCCCTGCTCGATGCGGCACCAGATGAAGTGCGGGCCGTCGGTCCCCAGCGCGCGCTCGACGGCCGCCGCGAAGTCCTGGGGCGTGCTGGCCTCGACGGCGCTCTCGATCCCCGCCGCGCGCGCCAGCGCCGCGAAGTTCATGCGCGCCGACGTCACCGTGGGCGTGCCGCCCGACGACTCGTACACGCCGTTGTCCATGCAGATGTGGACCAGGTTGCGCGGCTGCTTCCAGCCGATGGTGCCGAGGCTGCTCATGTTCATCCAGAGCGCGCCGTCGCCGTCCAGCACGATCACCTTGCGGTCCGGCTGGCCAATCGCCAGGCCTAGCCCAATCGACGAGCACAGGCCGAGCGTCTTCGCTTGCAGGTTGCCGTCGCTCGGGTGGATGGCGTGCCACTCCACCGTCGCGCCCCCGGCCGTGGTCACGACGAATTCGTCGTGGACCAGGTTCTTGATCGCCTCGAGCGCCTCACCGCGCTTCATCCCGCACCTCCTACAGCACCGCGCGGGTGACCAGCAGGGCGACCGGGCGCTTCGACGCCTCGGCCACGGTCACGGCGCCCCGCACCTGCTGGGCGAGCGTAGCGGGGTCGCGGAGCGCCTGATACTTGATGTCGAGCGCCTGGAGCACCGGCTCGGTCACCAGCCCCAGCATGTGGAAGGCGTTGTCGCCCCAGTCGCCGGCGTAGTAGACGAGCAGCAGTATCGGGACGCCGAACTGGAGCGCCGTGGTGGTAAGCCCGTTGCAGCTGTTCAGGAGGCCCCCGTTCTGCATCAGGATCGCCACCCGATGGCCCGTCAGCGCCCCGCCGGTGCAGACGCCGATCCCCTCCTCCTCACGGCCCACCGGCGTGTAGTCGAGGTCCGGGTCGGCCGCTAGCGCCTTCATCAACTCCAGCAGGTTGATGTCCGGTACCGCGACGACGAAGTCCACGCCCGCGTCCTTCAACGCGCCGACGAATCGCTGGGCTGCCTCGGCTGTCGCCATAGTCGCCTCCCTCCGCCCGCAACCAATGCCGCCGAGCCCGAATATAGGCAATCCGCGCCCGGTGCGCCAGCGGGACGAGGCACCGCGCCGGGCGCCCCCCGGTTTCGGCGCCGCGCGGAGGGACCCCCTCGCTCGCGCCGGCGGAACCACCCGCCGGCGAGTGCCTCGGTTTAGCCGAGGAACGGTCAAACGATGCTCCTTGACCGGGTGGTTAAGTGCTAGGCCGGGCGCGGGTTGGCGCGCGCTGGTCGGGCGCGGAAGGTCGCATCGTTTACCCCGTACGATGCTCTCCCGGTAGCCTGCCGCGGGCCGGGCCGGCGGGGGCGTGCCCCGGGCATGGGCGCGGGCGGCGGGTGCGGGGGAGGCGTGTACGGCGTAAGATTGCGACCACGTCGCGCGAGCTAGCAGGCGCTCTCCGGCGCGCCTCGCGGCCTGTCTAAACCTGTCTAAAGAGGAAGCTATTGGTGGGGGGCGGTCGTCCGGCGTTGCCGGCGGGGCCGCGAGGCCGACCGCCGAATGGTGGGAGACACCGCGGCCAGGCGGCCGATGAGCGGCCCGCCGCCTCGGCAGGCTTGGCGGTAGGCAAGGCGTCGTAGCGGCGCCCTCACGACCCGTGGCTGGCCGACGGCCTGGCGGGCCCGTGCCCCGTCCTGCCGGAGGGCAGCGCGGGCGCCGTGCCGGTCCCTGTTACGCGCGATCCCAATATCCGTTTACTAGAGATGTTGGTGGGTAATCATCGCCCGGCTGCGCGAGCTCGACCGCCTCGGATGACCGCCGCGCCGCCGGCCGCGCGCGGGGTGGCGCGCGCCGCCCCGCCGGTCGCCCCTGGGTCGCGGTCAGACGTGATTCAGTTCATACTTGGCCTGTGATCGAGTTCACAACGAACAATTTGGCGGGAACATATCCTGGCAGTGCAGGCGTGTGGATGCAGCTCTGCAGCGGTCAGCGGGGCACACTGAGCTGGCCTGGAGGGATGCGATGACGCGTAGCTGCCCCGTCTGCGGAACCGTTCTCCCTGAGCGAGAGCGCTATTGTCCGGCGTGTCAGCGCGGGCTGGATGCGTCACCGTACACCGCGTACTTGAAGGGCGCGGGAGACGAGCGCTTCGTGTTGACGTGCCCCGACGCATACGCGGGCCGGCATCCCGAGGCGGTACTGAGTTGGGCGACTACCAGGCCGCCTTGCGGGACTACCAGCGGGCCGCCACGCTCTACGGGGAGCAAGGCAACACCGACGCGCAGCAAGCAGTCCTCGATGCCATCGACAGGCTGCAGGCCGGTACGCCCGTACCATGAGGACACACACTGCCCTGCGCCTGGATCCGGCCACCGCTGGGCTGCCGAGCGCGGGGACGGTGGCGGGGTTCCCGCGGGCGCTCGGTTCCCGCCCGGACAGGGGCAAGCGAACGCGTTCAAGGAAGGAATAGCCTGGTGTCTCGCCGACATCTCAGGCAGACGCGCCCGGCCTGCTGCAACAGCGTAGAGAGCCAGCAGAAGGATGTTGGCCCGCGGAACGGTGCTGCACCGCGCCCCGCAGCGGCAGGTGCATGACGCCTAGAGGGTCCAGAAGTTCTGGGGCGCCTGGTCGAGGTGATGCAGCATGAGGAGACTTGACGTCCTCCTGCGGATCGCTTTGCTGCACTGTGGGGGACCCGCCGCCCCCCGCGAGGGGGCCGCGGCCATCCCGACGGCGACGGAGGCACCCGCTACGCCACCGATGCCGGACGTGCCGGCGCGGCCCACCAGGGCCGCCCTGCTGGCGCCGCCTACCAGCAGGCTACCCGCCGTCACGGCGACGCCCGTGCCACCGGAGTGCGTGCCAACTCCCCCTGGAGCAGGACCGGAAGAGGGGGCGACGACGATGCGGATCCACGGGTGCGTGCTACGCCACGCGCCAAGACGCCCGTTCTCGGAGGTCAGGGTACAGCTTAGCGGGAATGGGAACACCTTGAGCGTCGGGGTAGATGAGGTCGGGCACTACACCCTGGAGGTGCCGGCGGACTGGCCCGCGGGCGAGTATAGCTTACAGGTGGACCCCGCCATCAGAACCTGTGCAGACATGGTGAGGCCCTACCCCACCACAGGGAGGCAGCAGATCGTCGCGGGGGGGTGTTTCCTACAACCGCCTAGAACGGGCGACCTGCAACCGGGGAGCGACCTCGGGATCGATCTCGCGACCCCGTAATGGATGGCGATTGACACGTGCCTAGGGAGGGCGCCATGCGCGTAATGATCTATACTCGCGGCGGTGACGACGGCGGCGACAAGTGCGACCCGGCGCGGCTCGTTGCCCATATCGAGGTCCGAGGAGCCCACCGCGCTATCCGCATGTATGAAGCGGGCGTGAGACGCTATATGCAGGAGATGGAGCATGCCCCGTGGGTCCGCCCAGGGTTCTTCGGCAATCCTGCCGACCCGGCTGATGTAAAGCAGACGAGCACTCGATTAGAACGTCAACTCTGGGAACAGTTCAACGAAGGGACGTGCGAGTTCGTTGCTGGCGGCAACTTCGGTGGGACCTGCGTCGATGCCCTGACATCCTACCCGGCGTGGAGTGAGCGCGCCTTGGCAAAACATGTAAGGGACCTGTATCTGTGGGATCTTTATGGACAGCTCACGGAGAGCAGCCTCTCGCAAGTCCTGCGCCGGCTTCCTCTTCTTGGTCGGCTGCTGCGCTACTAAGCCCTGCCTGGTCGCTCAACCTCACGCCCAGGAAGCGCGTCCATGATCCCAATACTCGCGTGCGATGGTACAGGCGGCGCCCCAGCAGCCCTGGTGGCGCCGGCGGTGGCGGCGGTGGCAGGTCGCTCGGCGACGCGCGGGAGCGTTCTGGCCGAGCTAACCATACGCTAGGAGATACTCGGCCGGGCGTGGCGTGACGGGAAGGGCGTCGGATCAGGATTGACAGCGGATCGGCCGGGTGGGCTAGTGGCCACGCCTACCCGGGCATGAGAGGGACGGGGGGGGGGTAGTATGATGGGGACGCCAGGAGTCGCCCGGAGCGTCTTGGCGCTCGCGCTGACAGTCGTCGCGCTCGTGCCCACCGCGCCGATGGTCGGGTCTGCGCCCATGCTCCAGGCCGATCCGGACGTCGTGGTGCGGATCACGAGCCCGGAACAGAACCAATCGGTGCAGGGCCAGATTGAGATTACCGGGTACGCCGCCGACCGGCGGAGTGAGGAGGGGTCGGGGTTCAACGAGAATGATGTCCAGCTCTACCTGAACGATCCGACGGACCCCCGCAACTTGTTCGCCATCACCAGCCCTACCTCTCAACGCCTGCGACAGGACAGCCCCGACGCCGCGGCCGCGCTCGGGCCGCAGTTCAGCGCGGTCGGATTCCGCTTCTACTGGCAGACCTGCGCCTTTCCGCCTGGGCGGTACACCTTGACGCTGTTCGTGTCGAGTCTGGTAGTGCCAGGCGCGCGGAACAGCGCCAGCCGTGACGTGGAGGTGGCCCCGTGTGCGCCGGGGACGCCACTCGTGCAGAACGATCTGACCACGCGGCCGAGCCGGCTGCTGCGCTTGGACCAGCCGGGGTGGCGCACAACCTGGCTCGATAGTGCCACCTGGGGGGACATCGCCGTAGGCATTGATGCCCGCTGCCGGGTAGCGGACACCTGCATCTACGAACTGGGCCTCCGCGGGCAGACCAACCCAGCACACGATTTCGAGTTCGCCGGCTACGAGCTGCGGGTGGATCCCAGCCGCGGGCAATGGGGCTTTGGCTACGCCGAGCCCGGGCAGTACACCCCGCTGCTGCCCGCCAGCGAGTCGCCGGCCATCCACCGCGGCGCGGTGCCCAACCGCCTGGGAGTCATCGCCCAAGGGGACCATTGGCAGCTGTTCATCAACGGCGAGCCGGTGGGCGAGGTCCACGACGACCGGCGGCGCTGGGGTGGAGTCTGGTGGGGCGCCAACACGGGCCTGACCGACCGCGGCGTGGAGGTGGAGTTCGGGAACTATGTCCTCACCACGCCGGGCCCGCCCGAGCTACTGGCCGGGGTCCTGCGCGGCGAGTAGAGCGGGCCGTGCCTGGAGGCGGAGAAGTGGAGCGGGGAGGCGCGAATATCCCCGCCGGTGCCGCTTCGCGGGCCGATACGCTTCCCCCGCTCGGCCGAGGCTGAACGCTTACGTGGATTGAAGCCGTGGGCCGCAAGGCGGGTCGCCTCGATGCGGGCGTCGGTTCTGGCCCATCGTCGTCCCATCCACCATGGGGCGGCCGGCACTATACTGCGGCTCTCTGGGGCCGCGTCAAGAGGCGAGGCGGGAGGGCTCTCCAGATGAGTCGGTGGAAGCTAGGCCGGGAGCTTGCGGTCGCGCTGTTACTCGTTCTAGTCTCGTGGCATCCAACGGCGGCGCAGCAGTGCGATCTGCACGGGGCCGTGGAGACCTTGTACGCGGCCGATCGCCTGCCGATCAGTGCCGAGGTACAAGTGCAGGGCTGGGCGGTCGAGCCCCAAGCACCGTCTGGTACCGGCGTCAGCGAGGTGCGGCTGAGTCTCGACGTCCCCCCGGATCAGAGTTCGCGTGTGGAAGCGGCGGCGTATGGAGTGGAGACCCCCGCCATCGCGGAGCTGTATGGCAGCATCCGGTTTGCCCGTGCGGGGTTCCTGTTGGTGTGGGACACGAGCGGCATCACGCCGGGGAGCCACCGCCTGTACATAGAGGCACGCACCACTTGTGGCTGGACCAGGCTGCAAGCCCGCCCGGTCACCTTCCAGGCGGGGGCCCCGGATCCCTCGCTGCCGGAGGATCTGCGCCAGCTCCCCGCCACCCAGCAAGCATTAGATCGAGGGCGGGCACGGGACTGGACGGGTTTGCGAGATGCGGCGACCGAAGTACTCCAACATCTCCCGACGAGTGCGTGGGGCTACTTTATGCGTGGGATCGCCGGCGAGGAGCTCCGGGACTATCAAGGGGCGATCCAGGACTACGACGAGGCCCTTCGCCTCGATCCCGATCATGCCAGTGCCTACGCCGGCCGTGGGTTCGCCCGGCACTCCCTGGGGGATACCGAGGGAGCCCGGGCGGATTACGAGCGGGCCGCGGCGCTCTACCAGCAGCAGGGTAATCGTGCCGGGTACCAGCGGATTCAGACCGCACTCGACCTGCTCCCCTGAGCGCCCCCGGAGCCAACCTCCGGGGGCGCGAGGCGTGGGGCGCGAGGGCGTGGGGGTCGAGTGGGCGGCGGACGGGCGGCGCTGTGGATTCCGGCGACCGTGCCGCACGAGATCACCGCGATCGGCGACGAGCCGCTGCACCCGCTGGTGGTGTACACGGCGCCGCTGTAGCGCTAGACGCGGCGGCCCGGCGGGCGGCAGACGGGGCGAGGACGGCGAGTGCGAGCGAGGGCCGCTCAGCGGCCGAAGGAGCACTGGCAGCGATGCAGATGGAAGACGACGGAGACGTTCGGCCAACCCCTACCTGGGACATTCGCCGTGAGGGGCGGGCGTGGCGCGGCGAGGAAGCCCTGGCGCGCCTGGACCTGGCGCCCGAGAAGATAGAGATGATCGACGGCAAGCTGTTCTGGGACGACGCGGAGCGCCTGACGATGCTGGCGCTGCTGTTGGAGAACGTGGGGATGGATGCGGCGGTGCGGCTGGGCGACCCGCGGCTCTGGCGCGAGGCGGTAGCGGCGCTGCCCGATGGCCCGGAGTCCGCGGCTGGCTGAGCTGGCGGATCTTCGAAGCTGCTGGGCCGGGCGCCGGGAGGCGCCAGCGCGGCACTCCGCCCCGGTGGCGGACCGGGCGGTATACTGCCCACGAGCCTGATTTGTGGAGTCCTGCGATGACCGCTCCGACGAAGCTGCGGCCGGTCCTGGAGTCCGGCGACCGCCTGACGCGCGACGAGTTCCACGAGCGGTACAGCGAGCGCCCCGACATCAAGCAAGCCGAGCTGGTCGAAGGAGTGGTCTACGTGGCTTTGCCCGTTGGATTCGACTCGCATGGGGAGCAGCACGCCCTGGTGGTGACCTGGCTGGGCGTATACCGGGGAAAGCATCCGCGACTGCGGATCGGGGACAACGCCACGGTTCGGCCCAGCGCGAACAGCGAGGTGCAGCCGGACGCCTGCCTCTGGCGCGAAGAGGCGGGCGGGCCGCACCTTGGCGCCGATGGATTCGTCTACGCGGCGCCGCAGCTCGTGGTGGAGGTGGCGGCCAGCAGCGCGTCGTACGACCTGCACGACAAGAAGGAGGCGTACCGCAAGGCGGGCGTGCGCGAGTACGTCGTGTGGCGGGTGATGGACGGCATGATCGACTGGTTCCGGCGGCGCGGCGGCGAGTACGTGTGGGTGGCGCCGGATGCGGACGGGGTGATCGAGAGCGAGACGTTTCCCGGGCTGCGGCTGGACGTGCCGAAGCTGCTGGCGAGGAACGTAGCGGGCGTGCTGGCGGCGCTGGGGTAGGGGGTTCGGCGGGCGGAGCGCCCGGCGTGGGAGGATGGAGCATGGCAGCACCGACGAAGACGATGGTGATCGACGCGGACGCGCACGTCGTGGAGACAGCGGCAACCTGGGAGTACATGGACCCCGCGGACGCGCAGTACCGCCCCCAGCCGGTGGAGGTGCAGGGGGAGACGCGGCTGCAGTACTGGCTGATCGACGGCAAGGTGCGCGGCTTCCGCTTTCCCGGCTACTCGCACGAGCAGCTCGAAGCGCTGTCGCGGCTGGCGGGCCGCACGATGACGACGCCGCAAGATGCCAGCGAGATGACGAACGTCGCGCTGCGCCTGGAGCACATGGACCAGATCGGCGTGGACGTGCAGGTGCTGCACAACACGATCTTCATCGAGCAGGTGACGGACAACCCGGCCGCGGAGGTGGCGATCTACAAGGGCTGGAACCGCTGGCTGGCCGACATCTGGCGCCAGGGCCAGGGGCGGCTGCGCTGGTCGTGCGTGGTGCCGCTGCTGAGCCTGCCCGACGCGCTGGAGCAGATGCGCTTCGGCAAGGAGCACGGCGCCTGCGCGGTGCTGATGCGGCCGGTCGAGGGCAGCCGGCAGCTGATCGACCCGTACTTCTACCCGGTGTTCGAGGAGGCGCAGCGGCTGGACCTGGCCGTCGCCGTCCACATCGCGAACGGCAGCCCGTGGCTGACGGACTTCTACCGCCACCCGGTGTTCCAGGCGCAGGCGTTCGACCGCTTCCGCGTGCCGACGGTCACCGCGGTCCACGACCTGCTGATGAGCGAGATCCCGCTGATCTTCCCCACGCTACGCTTCGCCTTCATCGAGGCGAGCGCGCAGTGGATCCCCTGGATCTTCAACGAGGCGCGCAAGCGGTTCCAGCAGCAGGGACGCGAGTGGCCGGCGAACATCGCGCGGGACTACCGCATCTACGTGACCTGTGAGAACACGGACGACATCCCGTTCATTCTGAAGTACTGCGGCGAGGACAACCTGGTGATCGGGACGGACTACGGCCACACCGACCCGTCGAGCGACGTGGACGCGATCAAGACGTTCCAGGCGCGGACCGATATCAGCCCCGAGGTGAAGCGCAAGATCCTGCACGACAACCCCGCGGCGCTGTATCGGCTGTAAGGCCGCCGGTCGGCGCCGCGCACGCTGCTACACTGTAGGCGGGCGATGCCCAGGAGGTCGGCAATGGTCGCCCCGCGGCAGGGGCTGACGCTCGCGGAGTTCCTCGCGCGGCCGGAGACGAAGCCCGCGCTCGAGTACGCCGACGGGGTAGTGACGCGAAAAGCGGCTCCCAAGGGGCGACACAGCACGCTGCAGACCGAGCTGGTGGAGCGGCTGAACCGTCTCGCCCGGCGGCGGCGATCCGCCCGCGCTTTGACCGAGCTGCGCGCGACGTTTGGTGGGCGCTCGTACGTGCCCGACGTCGTGGTGTTCGGGGCGGAGCGCATCCCACGGACGCCCGAGGGCCAGATCGCCGACGACGTGTTCGCGCCGCCGGACATCGCAATCGAGATCGTCTCGCCGCGGCAGAGCGTCACGCCGCTCGTGCGTCGGTGCCTGTGGTACGTCGCCAACGGCGTGGCCGCCGCGCTGCTGGTCGATCCGCGAGACCGTTCGATCATCGTCTTCCGCACGGGGGGGCAGACCGCCGCGATGCGGGGCGCAGAAGTGATCGACCTGTCCGACGTCGCGCCGGGGCTAGTGTTTTCGGTGGATGACGTGTTCGCGTCGCTGAGCGCGGAGTACTGGCCGTAGGCTGCGCCGGGCTGGCGGGCCGCCGGGGCGGGGCGGCATCGGGTATAGTTTCGAGGTGGCCCGCGGGGCCACGCGAGCGCCTGGCCGATGGCCGGGCGCTGTTTTGTGGGGTGGTGAGGCGTGCTCCGTCTGCACGGGATCTCGAAGAGCTTCGGCGCGCTGCAAGTGCTGGACGACGTCACCTGCGCGGTGAGCGCGGGCGAGCGCGTGGCGCTGGTGGGGCCGAACGGCGCGGGCAAGAGCACGCTGCTGGAGATCGCGCTGGGCACGCAGCCGCCGGACGCCGGCCAGCGCATCCCGCAGCCGGGGCTCACGATCGGCTATCTGGCGCAGGACGCCGGCTGCGTGGGCGAGCGGGCGCTGTGGGACGAGCTGCTGAGCGCTTTCCCGGAGCTGACGGCGGTGGGCGAGGAGCTACGCGTCATCGCGGAGGCGCTGGCGGCGGCCGATGGGGCAGCCAGCAGGCCCGATGTGGAGCCCGGCCGCCCACCTGGCGGGACGGAGCAGGACGGGGCCGCCGCAGGGGCGACCGAGCGCGCCCCTGGCGTGTGGCGTCAGGGGGCTGGCGAGCAGCTTGCGGCGCTGGTCGAGCGGCAAGGGGCGCTGCAGGAGCGGTTCGAGCAGCTCGACGGCTACCGCGTGGAGAGCCAGATCGCCACGGTGCTGGCGGGACTGGGCTTTCGCGAGGAGCAGCGGCGGCAGCCGGTGAACGCCTTCTCAGGCGGCTGGCAGATGCGCATCGCGCTGGCGAAGCTGCTGGTGCGGCCGCCCGACCTGCTGCTGCTCGACGAGCCGACCAACCACCTCGACCTGGCGGCCGCCGAGTGGCTGGAGGAATACCTGCGCGCCTTCCACGGCGGCGTGCTGGTCGTCTCCCACGACCGCTACTTCCTGGACCGCGTGGCGACGCGCACGCTCGCGCTGGAGCGCGGCCACCTGGTCGACTACCGCGGCAACTACAGCTACTATCTCGCCGAGCGCGCGCGGCGCCGCCAGGCGCAGGCGGCGGCGTACGAGCGGCAGCAGCGCGTGCTGGCCGAGCAGCGGGCGTTCATCGAGCGCTTCCGCGCCTCGGCGACGCGCTCCACGCAGGCGAAGAGCCGCGAGCGGCAGATCGAGCGGCAGGTCCACGTCGAGGCGCCCGCGCCGGAGCTGGACACGATCAAGCTGCGCTTTACCGAGTGCCCGCCGAGCGAGCGGGCGACGGTGACGCTGCGCGGCCTGACCAAGGGCTACGGCGGCCGGACGGTGCTGGCGGGGCTGGACCTGGACCTGGAGCGCGGCCAGCGGCTGGGGCTGGTGGGGGCGAACGGCGCGGGCAAGAGCACGCTGCTGCGGCTGCTGGCCGGCCGCGAGCGCCCGGACGGCGGCACGCTGACGCTGGGGCGGGGCGTGGTCGTCGGCTACCACGCGCAGGACCAGGCCGCGGTGCTGGACGAGGACGCGACGGTGTTGGCCGAGCTGCGGTGCAGCCTGCCATACGGGTGGTCGGAGGAGCGGCTGCGCAGCCTGCTCGGGCGGTTCCTGTTCACGGGCGACGACGTGCACAAGCGTATCGGCGTGCTGTCGGGCGGCGAGAAGAGCCGCGTGTCGCTCGCGCGGCTGTTGCTGGTGCCGTGCAACCTGCTGCTGCTCGACGAGCCGACGAACCACCTGGACGTGCCGTCGCGGGAGGCGCTGGAGGCGGCGCTGCGCGTGTATCCGGGGACCGTGGTGGTGGCATCGCACGATCGCTACTTCCTAGAGCGCGTGGTGGACCGCATCGGCGCGCTGGAGGACGGCCGCCTGACCGTGACGCTGGGCACCTACTCGACCTGGGCGGCCAAGCGCGCGGCCCAGGCCATTACCCCGGTGGCGCATCCTGGCGGCGCGGCCCCGGCGGGCGGCACTGATCGGGGCGCTGGCGCGACGAACGGCTCCGGCCCGGCGGCCGCGAACGGGCGCGGTGCCGTCGCGCAGGCCGCGCCCGCCAATGGGACCAGCGGGGCGCCGAGCGCGACTGCCGCCAACGGCCGAGGCGCCGGGCGCGGCAACCGGCGGCGCGGGCCGAGCCCGCTCACGGCGCTCGAGAAGGAAATCGCCGCGCTGATCGCCCGGCGCGAGCAGCTAGCGGCGGCGCTGGCCGCGCCGGACGGCGACCACGTGACGCTGGGGCAGCTCGGCCAGGAGTACGCCGCGCTGGAGCAGGACATCGCGGCGCGCGAGGCGGCGTGGGAGGCGCTGGTGGAAGCGGGCGAGGGGTAGCCTGACGCCATGACGCGCTCCGCGCCTCATGCTGCGACAATCCGCGGGGCTCACGGAGCTTTCGCGAGATGCAGGAGCACGATCTGCCAGGCGCAGCGCACACGCGCGGGATCGGCCATGATGCGTTCCTGCACCCGACGATAGAATTCGTCCGCTAGCCGCTTCGACGACTGCGGTGGGACCGCCGGCACGTTGGCGCCGAACAACGTCGGCTCGGTGAACGCGCGCAGAAACCCCGTGTAAGCGGCAGCGTACGCTTGCCGGTCGCCCGCTTCCTGGTAGCGCGCCCAGAACACGTCCGCGAGCGCCACCGGCTCGCTGGCGATCAGCTGCAATGACGTGCCGTCGCTGGCCGGGTGCATGCTGAACGGCGCGGTGTACTCTTCCAGCGTGCGGTAGTACATCGGCAAGACCATCTGCTGGTAGGTCGCCGCGGCCAGCGTGCCCGCCGCGACCAACTCCTGGAGCACGTCGTTCGCCAGGTCGAGCAGCCCTTCCGCGCCGCTGCGGCCGGCTGAGTCGGCCAGGCTGCCGACGACGACCAGCCGCCCGCCAGGCCGCAGCTCGCGTGCTCGACAGGCCAGGAAGGTATCCCAGTCCGTGCGGGCGCGCGCGGCGAAGGCCGCGCGGACGGCGTCCTCGGCGCGCGGCGGCCAGATATGATTCGGGATGGGGCATGGCGCGGCGCTCAGCCAGTGCACCGCGATCGCCGAGTAGCCAAGCGCGACCTGGCCGCTCGCGAAGAGGGGCTGATAGAACGACCGCCCGATAGCCGAGGGGTACACTTCGGCCGCGCCGCGCAGGTAGCTGTCGGGCGACTCGGCCAGGAGCGTGAACAGCGCACTGAAGTCGTTGCTCGGCAGGTCCGTGTGCACGATGCTGATTGCCGCGTCGGGCGCCAGGCGCCGCCGCAGGGTCGCGATGACGGTCCGCATCGGCGCCAGCGAGTTGTGTCCCTGCGACGCTCCGTAGTCGGCGACCACCGCGGGCTCGCCCGGCGCGGGCAGCGTCGCGGCAGCCGCGGCCTGCTCCAGCATCGGCAGGGCGATGGCGTTCGCGTTGTCCTGTTCCTGCGAGTGCGCGTTGTAGTACCCACGGCCCATCATGGCGCTCTCGTGAGTGCTCACGGTCTGCCTCCCCGAGGACCGTCGGTTGACGGCTAGCGACCGCGCCGGCGCATCGGCCAGCCCGATGTGGTTTACCCCCGACGATACTCGATCACGGCCTGGTCCTGGTTATGAAGGGACGGCGGCGGGTGGCGGCTATCCACGGTGCCGCGAGCGCAGGATACGCGCCGGATTGCCGGCCACGGTGGCGCCCGGGGGCACGTCGCGCGTGACGACGCCGCCGGCGCCGACGATTGCATCGTCGCCGATCGTGACGCCCGGCAGGATGATCGCGCCGCCGCCGATCCAGACGTTGTACCCAATCCGCACGGGCTTCCCGTTCTCTAGTCCCTGGCGACGGAGGGCCGGATCGCGCGGGTGGTCGGCCGCGTAGATCTGGACGGCCGGCCCGATCTGGCAAAGCGCGCCGATCTCGATCTGGCACACGTCGAGCAGGACGCAGTTGTAGTTGAGAAAAGTCCCGCGGCCCAGGTGGATGTTGGAGCCATAATCACAGTAGAAGGGCGGCCGCACGACGACGTCCGCGCCCACGCTCCCGAGCAGCTCGCGCAGCAGCGTGGCCCGACGGTCGAGGTCGTCGACCGTGGTGGCATTGAAGGCGCGCATCAGGCGATCGGCGCGCGCGATCGCCGCGGTAAGCTCGGGATCGCTGGCGCGGTATAGCTCGCCTGCCAGCATCTTCTCGCGCTCCGTCCGCTCGACCACCGCCGTTCCCTTCCTCACGCGGCTCCTGAGCACCCTGCGCACGTTCGCGGGCTGACGCTCGGATCAGCAGGCCGCCTGGCGGCCGCGAACGAGGCTCTCCTGGAGAGCGACCCGCCGCCGTCTCTGTCATACCGAATCGGGCCGGCGTTCACCTAGCGGGGCGGGCCCTCACCCCGGCCCTCTCCCAGGGGGAGAGGGGGAGGGACGCCCTCACCCCGGCCCTCTCCCAGGGGGAGAGGGGGAGGGACGAGGGGGCCGGATTCGGGATCAGGCGGTGGGGATCACCGGTACTAGGAGCCGCGCGTCGTAGGCGCCGCCGCAGTGCAGCGCGACGGTGGCCCGTGGGCCGTGCTCGTAGGCGGCGGGAAACTGGCCGAACAGCGGGTGCTTGCGGAAGAAGTAGCGGCCCTGCACGTCGAGGCGCAGCGTCTCGCCGCGCCGGAACAGCGTCGCCGACGGCAACAGCTCGACGTCCGCGGGCACGATCGCGCCGGGCGCGAGCGGCTCGGGCGTCTCGTGGGTCAGCCACGGGCGCCACGGCTCCGAGCGCGCCGGGTCCAGCCGGCGGTGCGAGAGCCGCAGCCAGCCGCGCGTGACCAGGTCGTAGCCAAAGCCGTACGAGCCCTCGAACACCACGTGCCGCCCGCCGCGCAGCTTCCGCACCCCCACGAACAGGCAGGCGTCGTTCGCCCCCTCGACCGCCACGTGCAGCCGCAGCGCCATCGGGCCCGTCAGCTCCACGTCCTCGGGCGCCGTCCACGCGAAGCTCACCCGTTGGCGCGCGGTGTCGAAGCGCACGACGCCCGTCGTGGCCGCGGGCGCGGCGCGCAAGGTGCCGTCCAGGTGCAGGTAGAGCGGCGTCCAAACGGTGCGCGGCAGCGGCCACGCCGCCTCGTGCCGCACCGCGTGTACCCGGTCGCCGCGCTCGCGCACCTCCAGCCGCACCGACGGCAGCGCGCGCAGCCCCGTGTCCTCGTCCTTCAGGAAGTGGTCGAAGAAGCGCGCCTGGAACGCCAGCGCCTCGGCCGAATAGTACGTCGCCCACTTGCCCCCGCGATGCGTGTAGAGCCAGCGCTGGGGCGAGCCGAGGCGCCCAAACGCCTCGAACGCGCCGCGCGAGTGCAGGTTGTGGTCGGAGAAGCTGCCGCAGATCAGCGCCGGCACGGCGATCTGCTCCAGCGGCGCCGTCCGGGCCGCCCACCACGGGTCCCACCACGGGCGCGCGAGCTGCTCCTGGCGCACGTCCTCCGTGCAGCGCCCCTCGCGGCGCACCCCCGCGCTCCAGAACGGCAGGAAGCCGTCCTCGCGGATGCCACCCGGATAGGCCAGATCGCGGTACACGTCGCTGAACCCCTCCCACGGGCAGATCGCCGCCAGGTGGGGCGGGCGCAAGGCCGCCACCTTCCACTGGCTCAGCGCCAGGTACGACACGCCGTTGAGCCCCACGCGGCCGCTGGACCACGGCTGCGCCGCCGCCCACTCGATCAGGTCGTAGTAGTCGTCGGCCTCGGCGTCGGAGAGCAGCGTGCCCACGCCGTCCGAGTGGCCGAAGCCGCGCAGGTCGCAGTTCACCACCACGTACCCGCGCGGCACCCAGTAGGCGGGGTCGGGTGCCTCCCAGCTCGTCCACGCCGAGAAGCGGAACGGCCGGTCCTGGCGCATCAGGCGGAGCATGATCGGCGGCAGATACCCGAGGGGCGTGCGGCGGGGCAGGTGGTCCTTGCCGTAGGGGTGGGCGCACATGAGCACGGGGTACGCGCCAGCAGCGGCCGGGCGAAAGACGTTCACGCGCAGCACGGTGCCGTCCCGAACCGCCACCGGCACGTCCCGCTCGAAGCGAATGCTCGCGGGCGGGTCGGTGATGGTGACCGGGGGACGCGCCGCGCCACGCAGGCGCGCGAGGGCGTAGGCGAGGCCGGGAGCGCCGCGGGGCATGGGCACCTCGCGGACGATAGGCTGGCGGGCGCCGCGCCACCGGCGGCGCGGTGCGTATGCTCATCATAGCGCATCGAAGTGGGGAAGGACGTCGCGGGCGAAGCGCTCCATCTGGCGCACGGTGTCGGCGTGAGAGTAGGCGCCGTAGTTGAGGTAGAGGACGACTTCCTCGATGCCGGCGGCCTCGACCTGCTTGAACAGCTCTACGCAGCGCGCGGCGTCGCCGGCGACGATGCTGCGCTCGCCCAATTGCTCGGGCTGCATCGTCTGCACGCGCCGGGCGATGTCGGCCATGTAGGCCAGGTTCGGCGGCAGGTTGGCTTTCGGGTCGAGGTTGGCCGGGGTGACGGCGCGCAGGTAGAACAGCAGCCGCTCCTGGGCCGCGCGGGTCTCGGCCGCGCTGTCGGCGATGGCCGCGAAGTACGAGCACATGATCCGCGGCTCGGCGTGGCCGGCGGCCCGCGCCAGGCCACGGAACTCGTCGGCGGCTTGCTGCAGGCTGCCGAACATCATGGCGGCCGCGAACGGGGCGAAGATCGCGTGGTAGCCGCCGCGCGCCGCCATCTCGACAGTGGGGCGGCTGAAGCAGGCGACGTACATGGGGGGATGGGGCTCCTGCACGGGGCGCGGCAGCACGGTGATCGGCTCGTCGACATGGTAGAAGCGGCCGGCGAAGGTGAACTGCTCCTCGCTCAGCGCCGTGCGCACGAGGGCCAGCGCCTCGTCGAAGCGCTCGCGGCTCTCCTCGAGCGGCACGCCGAACGCCTGGTACTCGCGGCGGTCGAAGCCGCGCCCGGCGCAGAAGACGGCGCGGCCGTTGCTGAGCAGGTCGAGCGCGGCGTACTCCTCGGCGACGCGCAGGGGCTCGTTGATCGGTAGGACGATCGTGCCGGGCGCCAGCCGCACGCGCGTGGTGCGCGCGGCCAGGTAGCTCAGGAACTGGGCGGGCGTGGGCAGGCAGCCGAACAGGCCGAAGTGGTGCTCGGGCAGCCAGACGGAGTGAAAGCCTAGCTCCTCCGCCAGAACGGCCTCCGCCAGCACCTCGCGGAGGAACTGGCTCGGATCGCGGCGGCGGTCGCCGTAGCCCGCCGGGTTGTCCGTCAGGGTGAAGTAGCCGAAGCGCATGTTCCCTCCGCCATCACAGCGCGAGCGTAGCGAATGCAGCCCCGCCGGTCAAGGCGCCTGACGCGGCTCCTGGCCGCTCGCCGTGGCTTGCCCGCGCGGACGCCTGGTATCCTTGGCGAGCTAAGCTGCCAGCCGTGGATAGTGTGTAGGTTTGGCGAAGCCAAACCTACACACTATCCCGGGCCGAGTGCTTAGGGGGGGCACCGAATGAGTTTCGACGACCTGCGCGGTTTCATCGCCGCCGCCGAGGCGCTCGGCGAGCTGCAGCGCCTCGACGGCGCCCACTGGGACCTAGAGATCGGCGCGCTCACCGAGATTCAGGCCGAGCGCCGCGGCCCGGCGCTGCTCTTCGACCGCATCGCCGACTACCCGCCCGGCTACCGCGTGCTCGCCAACGGCTTCGCCACCGCCCGCCGCACTGCGCTCGCGCTCAACCTGCCGCTCGACCTCGGGCCCGTCGAACTGGCCAACTGCTGGCGCACGCGCCTCAAGGAGTTCCACAAGGTGCCGCCCGTCGAGGTTAGCGCCGCGCCGGTGCTCCAGAACGTGCGCCGCGGCCGCGACGTCGATCTCGGCCAGTTCCCCACGCCGCGCTGGCACGAGAAGGACGGCGGCCGCTACCTCGCCACCGGCTGCGCCGTGGTGGTGCGCGACCCCGACGAGGGCTGGGTGAACCTCGGCACCTACCGCGGCCAGGTGCAGGGCCCCGACCGCCTCTCGCTGCTCATCGTCCAGGGCAAGCACGCCCGCATCATGCTGAACAAGTACCACGCGCGCGGCGAGCCGTGCCCTGTCGCGGTCTCGCTCGGCCACGATCCCGCGCTGTTCGCCGCCGCCACGCTACCCGTCCCCTGGGGCGTCAGCGAGTACGACTTCGTCGGCTGGCTGAAGGGCGCCCCGGTGCCCATCACGCGCGGCCCGTACACCGACCTGCCCATCCCCGCCACCGCGGAGATCGTGCTGGAGGGTGAGATCCCGCCGCTCACGGAGGAGTCCTGCGACGAGGGGCCGTTCGGCGAGTGGCCCGGCTACTACGCCGGCATCCACAAGCGCGAGCAGGCCGTCGTGCCCGTGCTCCGCGTTCACACCGTCCTGCACCGCGACGCCCCGATCATCCTCGGCTCGCCGCCGCTCAAGCCGCCGCGCCCCTACGCCTTCGCCTTTCCCCGCACCGTGCCGCTCGTCTGGGACGAGCTGGAGCGCGCCGGCTGCACCGGCATCACCGGCGTCTGGCAGCTGGCCACCTACTTCGGCCTGTTCCTGGTCGTGCGCATCCAGCAGCAGTACGCCGGCCACGCCAAGCAGGTCGGCCTCGCCGCTACCTGCGTCCGCTCGGCCGCCTATGCCGGCAAGTGGGTCGTCGTCGTGGACGACGACATCGACATCGCCAACCCCGGCGAGGTGTTCTGGGCGATGGGCACGCGCTGCAACGTGGACAACGTGGACGTGGTGCGCGGCGTCTGGACCTCGCCCGCCGACCCCGCGCTCCCCGACGAGGTCCGCGCCACCGGCAACCCCGTCAGCTCGCGCATCATCGTCGACGCCTGCCGCCCTTACGGCAAGCCGTTCCCCGCGGCCAACGTCTTCGACACCGCCTACAAGCAGCAGATCGCCGCCAAGTGGGGGATTCCCTATGGCCGCGCGTAGCCAAGCCGTCAATCCCGAGCGCGCAAGCCGTTGGCGCCGGCCGCCCCTGGGCATCGCGGCGGTCGTGGCGCTCCTCCTGAGCGCCTGCGCTCCCACCGCCGCGCCCGCCCGACCCGCCGCTCCGGCGGCCCCGGCCGCGCAGCCCGCGGCGCCCGCTGCCAGCGCCCCCGCGCCCTCACCCGTAGGCAATGGGGAGCGGGCCGAGTCCCCACCTCTCATCAAGACGCGCGTCGTCCACAGCGCCGTGGCCGGCAGCCAGGCGCTCCTCCAGGTGCTCCAGGACGCGGGCATTTTCGCCCGCCACGGCCTGGAGGTCGAGACGTCGAACATCGGTGGGCGCACCGCCACGGCCGGCCTGCTGGCCGGCGAGTATCCGCTGGTCGTCACCTCGGGCGCCGAGGTGGTGGGTGCGGGCATCGCGGGCGCCGACGTCGTGGCCGTGGCCGCCGCGCTGAACACGCTCGACACCAGCATTTGGACACGCGAGGTGCGCGACCCGGCCGAGCTGCGCGGCAAGCGCATCGGCGTGACCCAGCTTGGCGACTCGACCGACTTTGCCGCCCGCTTCGCTGCGCGCCGCTGGGGCCTCGACCCCGCGACCGACGTGCAGATCGTGCAGGTCGGCCAGCCGCCCGAGCGCCTCGCCGCGCTGGAGTCGGGCGCCGTCGACGCCACCATCCTCCAGCCGCCGCTCACCACGCGCGCCCGCAAGCTCGGCCTCACCAAGCTCACCGACGTGGCGAGCCTGGGCCTGGAGTACCAGCACACGGTCGTCATCACCACCCGGCGCCGTATCGCCGAGGACCCCGAGCCGGTCGCCCGCTTCGTGCGCGCCTGGGCCGAGGGGCTGTATTACTACCGCGCGAACCCCGAACCGTCGCGCGCGGCGGTGGGCAAGTTCATGCGCATCGACGATCCCGAGGCGCTGGCCGAGACCTACGCACACTACCGCGACCTGTACGTCGTGCCGCCCTATCCCTCGGTGAAAGGCATCCAGGCGATCGTCGACGTGCTGGCCGAGAGCGACGACCGGGCGCGCGGCGCGCGGCCCGAGGACTTCGTGGACACGCGGTTCCTCGACGCCCTCCAGGCCAGCGGCCAGTTCCAGGCCTGGGACCAGCAATACCAGTAGGTGATAGGGGGTAGGGGGTAGGGAACGGAGACGGCCGCTGTCCCTATCCCCTACCCCCTATTCCCTACCTCTCTAGTCCCTATTCCCTATCCCCTACGCGAGATAGCCCTGACTGCGCCAGAAGGCCTCCGCCGCCGGGTGCAGGGGGATGTCCAGCGGCCCCTCCTTCGTGTCCTTGCACATCAGGTCGAGGCGCATCGGCCCCTGCCCGTACCAGGGGATGCGGTCCTTGCGGTTCTCTAGCGCCTGGCAGAACGCGGTGACGACGCGGTCGGGCGTGCTGGCGAGCGTGAACACCGGCCAGCCGCTGAAGTCGATCGTCCACACGTCGGCGGGCAGCGCCGGGTACTCTTCCCGCGTGATCGGCACGCGCCGCAGGCCCATCCCTTCAAGCTGCTGGAGCTGCGGCTCGTCCACGGGCAGGAAGCGCATACCCAGCTCCAGCGCCCGCGTCGCCCACATCGGCATCGCCTCGTCGAAGAGCGCGTCGACCTCACCGCGCTCGACCGCGCCGATGCGGTTCGGCCCGTTCGGAAACTCCTCGTCGTAGCGTACCTGGCCGCCCCACGCCTCGATGTCGTCGAACGAGAAACCGTAGGTCGCTAGCACCTGGTTCGCCAGGAAGTGGACCGAGTGGTCGCGCTGGCCGCGCAGCGACACCTTGAGCGGGTAGCGCCGCTCGCGCACCTGGGCCAGCGACGTGATGCCCGACTGGCTGGTGACGCCGAAGCCGAACTGGTCGAACTGCGGCAGCACCATGATCGCGCGCAGGGGGATCGGCTCCTGGTACGGGCCGGCGCCGCGCAGCGCCATCGCCAGCACGCCGCCCGGGTTGCAGATGGCGATGTCGGCCTCGCCGTTCACAACGGCGTCCACGGCGTTGGGCGCGTCGCTGGCGAAGAAGCACAGCCGCCACGCCTCGTCGCCCTGTGGCCGGAAGTGGATCGTCACCTGGCGCTCGGGCCACTCCTCGGCGGCCACCAGCTCGGAGGCCACCTCCAGCATGAGCCGCGAGCGCATGACGACCGGCATGCGGATGACACGGGGGAACGTCAGCATCCAAACGCTCCTTTCGGCAGTTGGCGAGCACACCATAGCCGCCGAGCGCCGGCCGGGTCAAAAGCACGGGGCGAATAGCGTTGCGGGCGCGACCCCCACCGCGGCGCTAGCGCCCGCCGGGCTGGTAGGGGCCGAGCTGCTGGCCCGCGTACTCCACCCACTGGTCGTCCACGATCTGGTCCACGCTGATCGGGCGGTCCATGAAGCCGGCCTTCACGCTCCACTGGATCTCGTCCTCGATCGACGCGCGGTTGATGTGGCCGTCGGGATAGAGGCGGCCCCACTCGCAGTCGTCGTAGTAGCTCAGGTCGGGCAGGTTCACGTACTTCTGCAGGATGTCCACGATCAGCGGCCGGTTCACGTTGTACAGCTGCGCGTCGTTGTAGTCGCGCAGCGCGTGGACGTAGGCCACCATGAAGCCGCGCGCCGCCTGCGTCTTGTCGCGCATGAACTGCTCGCCGTAGTTGATGACGCCGCCCTCCAGGCCGGGGGCGATGTCGTCCATGTACGGCGGCATCGCCACGCCCAGCCCCAGCCGCTCGGCGGTACACAGGGCTGGCTGGAAGGTGAACACGGCGTCGATGCTCTTGTTGGAGAGCGCGGCAAGCTGGTCGGGCGTGTTCAGCGGCTTGAAGTCGACCTCGCTGAACAGCACGCCGCCGGTCTGCAGCAGCTTCTCCGACTGATACTCCGTGCTGCCGCCGCCCGGCAGGCCGCCGAACGGCCGCCCGCGCAGGTCGGCCATCGTCCGCACGGCGCCGCTGTCCCACAGGTCCTTGCGCGCCATGATCGCCTTGTACTTGATGCCCGGCTCCGAGTGCGCCTTGTCGGCCACCGCCCGTAGGTGGACGCCGCGCTGGACCGCGTTGTACAGGTTGGCGCCCGTCGCGCCGCCGTACACGTCGAGCGCGCCCGAGTTGAGCATCGTGAGCGCCTCGCTGGACGCGAACGACGGCTCCAGGTCGACGTCGAGGCCCTGCTCGGCGAAGTAACCGCGCTCGTAAGCGATGTACAGGCCGCCGCTGTGCGTCGCCGGCAGGTGGCTGGCGACGATGTGGACGGGCTCCGGGGGCGCCGCGCCGCCGCTCGGGGCCGCGGGGCTCGGCGCGGCGGCGGGCGCGCTCGCGGGCGCCGGCCCGCTCGGCGCGGCGGCGCCGGGCGCTGTAGTGCTCGTGGGGGTGCGCGCCGGGCTCGCGCAGGCGACCGCCGCCGCCAGGAGCACGGCGAGTCCAACAGACGATCCGGTCGGCGCCATCGACGTACCTCTCTCTCTCAGACCGCGCCTCGCCGACCGGCCCGCGACGCCTGCCGCCAGCCGGTCGCCCACCAGACCCAAGACGTGGGGCGCCGACCCCTACCGCGGCTCGCCTCCCGCTTGCAGCTGCGTCAGAAAGCTCGCATCCACCACCTGCTCGCGCGGCACGGCCGCGGCGAGCTCGGCGGCCTCGCGCTCGGCCGCGATCGTGGCATCCACGGCGGGCAGGTTGAAGGTGTACTCGTCCCAGTAGTAGGGCACTACCTGGGAATAGGCGGCCTTCGCGTCCTCGGCGCTGAGCTGGTACCGCTCGGCGATACGCGCGGCCGTCACGTCGGGATTGGCCTTCATGTAGCGCACGATTGCCGCCTCGGCGCGCACCAGGCGCCGTGTGCGGTCGCGCGTGGCGGCCAGGCGCACAACGGTGCCGGCCACGCCGCCCACCACGGCCGGCTCCAGGCTCGCGGTGTTGGCCAGCACGTGGTAGCCCTCGCGCTCCAGGTCGCTGCTGAGCGGCGGCGACGCCATGATCGCGGCGACGCGGCCGCTGCGGAGCGCCTCCCACTGGAGCGGCATGTCGCCGATGACGGCAGTCGTCACGTCGCCGGGATCGAGGCCCACGCTGCGCACGGCGCGCTGCATGGCGCGGTCGGCCGAGGCGCCGCGCGAGCCGACGCCGACGGCCTTGCCTTTCAGCGCCGCACCATCCGGCACCTCGGGCCGCGTCACCAGGCTGAAGTTCAGCAGGCTCACCGACGATACCAGCCGCACCGGCTGCCCGAGCACCGCCATGCGGATGCCGCCCGCGGCCCCGGCGGTGTAGTCCACCTCGCCGGCCGTCAGCGCCGCGAGCAGCGTGCTGGCCGGCAGCTGCAACACCTCCGGCGCCAGCCCCTCCTGCTCGTACAGGCCCTCCGTGTCGCCGAACAGCAGGTAGTAGTAGTTCAGCGACGTGGACGGCGTGCCGTAGCGGAAGCGCTCGGGCTCCGGCGGGGCGGTGGGCGCCACCGCAGGCGCGGCTGGCCCCCCCGACCCCCCCGCCGCTGCGGCATTCGCCGCGGCCCCCGGTTCGGCTGCCGCGCCCGCACCTGGTGCGGCTGTGCCGCCCGTGCTCGCTCGGGCGCCGCTCGATCCTGTGGCGGACGCCCCCGCGCGCTCGCCCTCGCCGGGCGCCGCGCCCGGGCCGCAGCCCGCCAGCAGCGCCGCGGCGAGCGCCGCTGCGGCCAGCCCGACCATGCGTTGCTTTCGTCCCGTGGTCCGTCGCCCCCGCTCCATTCGCTCCCCATCCGTCCCAAGGTCGTGCGCCCACGGTAGCACACCCGCTCGGCGGCGGCAATCAGCGGCAGGCCGTAGAGCGCGCACGTACCGGGGCGGCGCGTGGTAGGGGCGCCCGCGGACAGGGGCGCGATGCGACGCTCAGGGGTGCAGCTTCTGGCCCGCCGCCAGCATGGCGACGAACTGGGCGAGGCGGCGGGCGCGGGTTTCGGGGCGCTTGGCGTCCTGGAGCCGATAGAGGATCGCGTAGCGGTTCGCGCTATCGAGGGTGGCGAAGAAGGCTTGCGCGGCGGGGTTCGCGTCGAGCGCCTGCTGGAGGTCGTCGGGCACCGTGGCGCGGCTCTGCGACTCGTACGCTGCGTCCCAGCGGCCATCCTGGCGGGCCTGCTCGATGTGCGCGAGACCGGCCGGCTGCACACGGCCCTGCGCCAGCAGCGCCTCGGCCTTGTCGCGATTGACGCGCGACCATTTGCTGCGCCGGCCGCGCGGCGTGAACTTCTGCAGCCAGAAGCGCTCGTCGTGGGCGGCCTTCTGGCCGTCGATCCAGCCGTAGCAGAGCGCCACGTCCAATGCTTCGGCGTAGGAGACGGTGGCGACGCCCGCGTCCTTCTTGGCGAGCTTGAGCCAAAGGCCCTGCGCCGTCGCGTGGTGCGCCGCGAGCCACGCCTCCCACTCGGCCGGCGCCGCGAACGCGATGATCGGTAGCCCTTGCTTCGACTCCACTACCCTGCCCGCTGCTGGTCTGCCGATAGGATACCCGTTTCGGCTGCCGTCGGATCAGCCAGCGCGGAACACAAACAGGAGCCCCGCCGACTCGGCGGGGCTCCTGGCCGCGTGAGGGCTTGCGGGCGCTACTCCATGCCCGCCGGCTGCTGCTCGTCCTGGGGCGCGGCCTGCGACTGGTCCGCGGCGCCGGGCTGCGCCGCGACCGCTGGCGGCGGCCCGGCCAGGATCGGCGCGGGCGGCATGGTGTCCGGCGCGGGAGACATGTTGAAGCGCAGCTCGCCGCACGCCGTTCCCACGGTGCCGAACTCGGCCATGCAGTCCGAGCCCTGCGCCTGGGCGCGCGGCACGCTGCCCGCGGCCAGCCCGCCCGTCAGCAGCGCCGCGGCCGCGAAAGTGGCGATGAGCCATTGTCGTCGCATGGATCTCCCCCCTTTGCCTGTTCAGGCGTTCCCGACCGCCACACGCCGCCGGCAACCCCTGCCGCCGGCTGCCCGTGGGACGGTATCTCCGCCGACAACCATAACAAGGCGGCGCGTGGGGCGTGCACGCTAAATTGTGGAGGGATCGTGGAATGGTGATGGAGGACCGGTGACGCGGGGCGTCAGGTCGCGTAGAGGATGCGGCCGCAGCTGCTGCACGTCACCAGCTCTGTGCTGGTGCGCGCCTTCTGCTCCTCGCTGCTGGGGAGCGCGATGCGACAGCCCTGGCAGCTTCGTTGCTGCACGGGGACGACCGCCAGGCCGCCTTTGCTGCGCCGCAGGCTCTCGTAGAGGCGCAGGCTCACGGGGTCGGCCTGGGCGGCGATCTGGTTGCGGCGCGCGGTGAGGCGGTGGCCCTCTGCCTCCAGCTCGCGGCGGGCGGCCGCCATCTCCTCCTGCTCGCGCTTGAAGGTCGCCTCGGCCTGGGCGTACGCCGCCGCGGCCCGGTCGGCCGCCGCCTGCGCCGCCTCGACTTGCTCGAAGACCTCGATCAGCCGGTCCTCGCGCTCCGAGATCTGGCGGCGGTCCTGGTCCACCTCTCTGGAGAGGTCCTCCAGCTCGCGCGGGTTGTGGACGCGCCCGCCGTAGAGCTTGTCCGAGTTCGTCTTGAGCTTCCCGTTCAGCTGCTCGATCGCCAGCTCCAGGTCGCGCTGATCGGCCTGGCGGCGGCGCAGCTCGGCTAGGGCCGCGTCGCGCGCCGCCGCCGCGGCGTCCACGGCCTGCCGCTTGCCCCACTGCGCGGCGATGCGCTCCAGGCGCGCCCGCACCTGGTCGAGCGCGCTGTCCACCTCTTGGAGCGCGCGCAGCGCGTCGACCTTACGCATCGTGCCCCCAGTGCGGCGACGAGTACGGAGTGCTAAGTGCTGCGTGCTGCGTGCGCGCGACTAGCGGCACTCGCAAGCCCATCGTCAACACGCACTCTCTCCCACCGCGACTCTGCGCCATGATACCCTACTCGGCGCGCGGCGCGGCGAGCGCGCGCCCGCGGCGGGGTTACTGGGGCAATTCGAGGCGCTTGAACGCCTCGGCGTAGCCGACGCCGTAGGCGGCGCCCGCCGCCCGCGCGCGCTCGCGCACCCGGGCCTCGACGCGCGGCCAGTCGCGCGTCTGGCTGGCGTGCGCCCGCAGCGCGTCGAGCTTCGCCTCGAATGTATCAGTTATGTCGATGAAAACGTCGGGGGCGTCGGTGCCGAACAGCCACACCTCGCGCACGCGGTGCGCCTCCAGCCCGTCGCGCCGCTGCTCGGGGAAGTACAGCGGGTCGCGCGCGCTGATCAGGGCGTCCAGCGCCGTGAAGCCGGTCGCGCGGTGATCGGGATGGAGCTGGTAGGGCCGCCAGGGGTCGAACGTCAGGAGGAGCTGCGGGCGCAGGCGGCGGATGACCGCCGTCACCTCGGCGCGGAAGGCCAGGTTCACCTCTAGCTCGCCGTCGTGGCGGCCGAGGAACGTCGTGCTGGCAACGCCCAGCCGGCGCGCCGCCTCGCGCTGCTCCGCTTCGCGCAGGCGGGCGAGGTCGGCAGGGCGGGTGGCGGCGTCGGGCGCGCCCTTGTCGCCGCTCGTGCAGAGCAGGTAGTGGACGCGACGCCCCTCGCGCGCCCAGCGCGCCACCGTGCCCGCCGCGCCGAAGTCGGCGTCGTCCGGGTGCGCCTGCACGAAGAGGATGTCCGGGAAGTCCGCGGGTAGCGCGTACGACACCGGGCTACCGCCGCGCCGGCGCGGCGCCCGTGCCCGCGACGCGCCGCTCGCAGCGGACCAGCCCGCAGTAGATGCCATAGATCTCTTCGGCGACCTGCGCCCAGTCGTAGCGGGCCGCGGCGCACAGACCATTCTCGCCCAGCCGCCGGCGCAGCGCGGCGTCGCCCAGCAGCGCGCCCAGCCGCTCGGCGTACAGCGCCGGATCGGCCCAGGGGATGAGGTAGCCCGTCTGGCCGTCCTGGATCGTCGAGGCAAGGCCGCCGACGCGCGCCGCGACGACCGGCGTGCCGCAGGCCAGCGACTCGACGGCGACCAGTCCGAACGATTCGTAGAGGGAGGGGATCACCGTGGCGTCGGCCGCGGCGTAGTAGAGCGGCAGGCGCGCTTGATCGACGGCGCCGACGAACTCCACGCGGTCGGCGATGCCCAGCCGCCCGGCCAGCCGCCGCAGCCGCCGCAGCTCCTGGCTCTCGGGGCTGGTGCCGTGCTCGGGCGGGCGGCCGCCCACGATCAGCACCTGCAGCTCGGCCGCGAGCGCGGGCTCGTCCGCCACCAGCCGCGCGGCCGCCCGCAGCAGCACGTCGATCCCCTTGAGCCGCTGGATGCGCCCCACGAACAGCAGCACCTTGCTGCCGCGCAGGCCGAGTGCGCGGCGGGCGGCGGCCTGGTCGTGGGGCCGGAAGCGGTCGAGGTCCACGCCGCCGGGCACGACGGAGATCTTCCCCGGCGGCAGGCGGTAGTGGTCGAGCATCTGGCGGCGGTCGGCGGCCGTGGCGGCCACGATGCGGTCGGCCAGCGTCATGGTGCGCTGCTCGATCTCGACGCGGCGCTCGCTCTCGCGCTCGGGGCCGGCCGTCAGCACGCGGTTCTTCATGCGGGCGAGCGTGTGGAACATCGCCACCACCGGGACCTGCCAGCGCGGCTGCAAGAGCATGGCGACGGCGCCCGAGACCCAGTAGTGGGCGTGCATCAGATCGTAGCGCACGCCGTCGAGCTGGGCCTGCCGCCGCACGCCGGCCACGAACTCGGGCAGGTAGTCGAGGATGGCGTCCTTGCGCAGCGGCGCGGCGGGACCGGCGTCGACGTGGATCACGCGCGCGCCCTCCGCAATGGGCACGACCGTCGGCACGGTCGGGTCCTGCCGCCGCGTGTAGACGTCCACGTCGAGGCCGAGCGTGCTCAGGTGTTGGCTTACCGCCCGCACGTAGACGTTCATGCCGCCCGTCTCCCAGCCGCCGAGCGCGGCGAGCGGGCAGGTATGGACGCTCAGCATGGCGACGCGCAGCATGGAGCCCCCGGCAGGCCGGCGTCGGGCGTGTCCTCGCCGCCCGGGCGGCTGGCGGCCACGCGCCGCCCCGTGAGGGACGCACGGCAGTCCTACCCGCTCGGTGTGGGGCGAGAGGGCGCCCGCGCGCCCGCGAAAGTTGGGTGGGCCTCGGCCGAGGCAAAGACCGGCGCGGCCGGCGCGCAGCCGTGCCGCGCCGCCGCCCGCCGAGAAAAATAGTACCACCCGGCCGGGGGCCTAACAACACGGCCCCGGGCAACGTGGGGGATATCCCCCGCGGAATCGGGGGCCTCCCCTCTATGTGGGCGCTCGTCGCCTCACTACACTGGGTAACTGACCGACCGACGTGGAGCGGCCGGGGACGCCCCGCGGCGGCCCGGCACGCGGCGGCAGCGCTCGCGGGCTGCGCCTCCCGGCACGATAGGGGCGGTGCCGGGAGCCGCGAGCTTGCCACCCAAGCCGGGGCGCCGCGCCGCGCAGTCGCCGCGAGCGTCGCCGGCCGTCCTCGCCGGTCGGCAAGAGGCAAGGGATGGGAGGTGGGGCGGGGGCAATCGCGGTGGAATCCCTGGGGTGCGGCTGGGACCGCGCGCCGCGAGCGCCTGAGCCCGCGGTGTGGCGCGAACCATACGTGGATCGGTGAGGCGGCTCGTGACCCCCTGGGAGCGCGGGCTTCCAGCCCGCCCGGACATGGCCGCTCGAAGCGTGGAAGTGGACATGGCGCCCGCTCCCGGCAGCCTCGTGAGCTAGCGGTACACCTGGTCCATGAACCCGCTGTCGTGCAGCTCTTGCACGAAGCGGTTGTCGATGACGCTCTCGGGGCTCAGGCCCGCGGCGCGCGGGTCGTCGGCCACCTCCTCCTGCACCGTGCGGATGGCCGCCGCCGTGGTCAGCAGGCTCTTATTGGCGTACTTCTGGGTGTGCGCCTGCCAGGAGGTCTCTAGCGCCTCGGGGTCCTCCATCTTGGTGTACTTCTGGATCACCTGCAGGCTGTAGTCTTTGTCGCCCACGAAGCGGCCCATCCCGCGCGCCAGCCCGCGCACGAAACGCCGGATCGTCTCACCATCGCTGTTCAGGTACGGGCGATTGGCCACCACGCCCAGCCCCACGTACTCGCGGCCCAGGTCGGCGCCATCGGCCATCAGCCGGAAGCCGAGCCGCCGCAGCTCCAGGGCGGGCAGGTCGGCCACCACCACCGACCTCACGCCGCCGCTCTGCATGGCGCCGATCGTCTCGGCCTGGCCGCCGAGCTGCACCAGCGGCACGTCGCGGCCCGGCTCCAGGCCCCAGCCGCGCAGCAGCAGCTTCGCCACGAAGTCGGACACGGTGCCGAAGCGCACGACGCCCAGCGGCTGGCCGCGCAGCTGCTCGGGCGCCGTAACGTCGGGCGCCGTGATCATCTGGGAGATGATCGCGTTCACGTTCGTGGCGAAGATCGCGATGTCGCCGCCGTTGGCCGCCGCCTGGAGCGCCGCGCCGCCGGTGACGGTCGTCACGTCCAGCTCGCGCGCCAGCAGCGACTGCATCCCCACGGTGCTGGCCGAGATGAAGCGGGTGTCGAGGTCGAGCCCCTCCTCGCGGAAGTAGCCCGCGTCCTCGGCGATCCAGTACGGCGCAATCGTCGTCGAGAGGGCGGTGTAGGCGAAGCGGAGCGGCAGGGCCGCGACCGGCGCGGCGGCCGTGGGCGCCGGGGCGGCCGCCGTCGGCGCGGCTGGGGGCGCGGGCGCCGGCGCGGCCGTGGGTGCGGCGGGGGCCGCGGCCGGCGCGCTGCACGCGAGCAGCACGCCGAGCGCGATGAGCAGGGCGGGCCGGCGGCCCCACGCCGCCAAACCGCTCGCGAGCATGGCACACCTCACGTTCCAGAATGGCGCGTTGCCGCGCAGCCGCCGCCGGGCGCCGGCGCGTAACAGGCCGCGCGTCTCTTGCCTCCATTGTGCCCGAGACGGCGCCCGCCGGCTAGCGCGTCGCCCCGCTCCGCGGTTGGCGCCGCCGCGCCGAAACGTCCATACTGGAGCCCCACCCCCGGTGGGCAGCCCAGAGGCGCGGAGGCGGCATGGTCGAGCAGGCGCTGGTCCTCTACGAGACGCGGGAGCGCGTCGCCCACATCACGCTGAACCGGCCGGAGAAGCTGAACGCGCTCAGCCGCGAGCTGCTGGCCGAGCTAGTCGCCGCCTTCGAGCGCGCCCGCGCCGACGACACCGTGCGCGCGGTCGTGCTGCGCGGCGCCGGCCGGGCGTTCTCCTCGGGTGCCGACCTGGGCGGCCCGCGCGGCGAGCACGGTCGCTCGCTGGAGGAGTGGTGGACGCGGCTGGAGGGGGGCATCACCCGCCAGATGGCCGTCCGCGACTTCCCCAAGCCGGTGATCGCGGCGGTCCACGGCTACTGTCTAGGGCGCGGCTGCGAGCTGGCGCTGTGGTGCGACATCGTGGTGGCGGCCGAGGACGCGCGGTTCGGCGAGCCGGAGATTCGCCACGGCTCGCTGGTCGCCAGCATGATCCCGTGGCTGACGAATCCGCAGCAGGCGAAGCTGCTGATCCTCACCGGCGACACCATCTCGGCTCAGGAGGCGCACGAGATCGGCCTGGTCGTGAAAGTCGTGCCGCCCGATCAGCTCCAGGCCGAGGCCGAGCGGATCGCCCGCCGCATCGCCAAGGTGCCGCCGTTCGCCGTGCAGTACAACAAGCAGCTCATCAACGCCATGTACGACGCGATGGGCTTCCGCCAGGCGATGGATTACGGCCACAAGATGGAAGTGCTCTGCCACCTGCGCATCCCCGAGGCCGCGAACGTCCACGGCGTCTCGCTGGAGCAAGCGCGCCAGGAGGGCGGCGTGAAAGGCTTCCTCGAAGCCCGCGACGGCCCCTTCCGCGAGCCGTAGCCCGCCCCCGGGGACACGAAATGGCCGTCGAGACCATCGAAAGGTAGGGCGGGGGCTCGTCCCCCGCCGCCCGGCTCAGTCAGCCAGGAGGCGGCGGAGACGAACTCCTCTCGGCATTAACGCGTTCGTAAGCGTTCAGGCCCCCTGGTAGCCGCCGGTAACGAATCGCTCGCTGCTCCGTTTAATTTCCGGGGCGCATCACGCCGGCGAGCGCCGATGTCCCACGGCCTCACCCCTGGGCGGGACCCGGTGGGGGGGCCTAGTCCCTCCGGCTCCGAGCGCAGAGGTCGCCAATGAAACGGTTGGGCTTGGTCTTCCTGGTGGTCTGGCTCGTGGTGGGCCAGTGGGCGCTCTCCGAGGACGTGACGGCCCAGCAGCCGTGTAGTTTCCTGGACCAGACAATCGCCACGACGGGGCCGGCGGGCACGGTCTCGCAAGGCCAACGGGTCACCTACACGACCACGGTGACCAACCCGTGCCCGCAGGGCAGCGTCTTCTTCGCCCTCGGGTTTTCATCGCAGCTCACCTTCGTTTCCTTCACGCCGGACGGGAACTTCACCTGCACCGGCCCGACTGCCAACAACGCGATCACCTGCCAGCAGACGGGGACCCTGCCGCCGGGCAGCTATGTGTTCACCCTCGTGGTCCAGGTGAGTGCGAGTGCCCCTCCCGGCTCACAAGTTAGCGTCGGGGCTACCTCCTGTACGTGCACGATTGGCCCCGGGGCGACCAACACAGTGACAGGCGGAACGCCGACCGCCACCCCGACCGCGAGCCCCACGCCGTCACCGACGCCAACGAGCACGGGGACGCGTACGGCCACCGCGACGGTCACGCCGACCGGGACGCTGACGGTCATGCCGACCGCGACGGCGACGCCGATGTGTGGGCCCGGCACGGTGCCATTCGCGGCGGTCGTCGGGTCGGACCTGGGTGGGACCCTCCAGGCCCGACCTCATGGCGCCGCCGACAGCCTACGCTTGCTGAGCGTGCGCACAGAGCCGCTGGCCCATCCGCTACCAAGGCTGTCTGCCACTGACTGGATGCCGTCCGCCCCCGAGTCGGCACGGCCGGCGGGCGGCGAGCACAAGGCGCTGGGGGAGGTGGCTGCCCAGGCTACGGGGCCTGGAGGCCTGTGCAAACCGGAGAATCTACAGCAGAAGCTGCGCGCGCGAGCGGACCGTCTGGCGGACGAGTCGCAGGTCGATCTTCTCAAGGCCTATGCCGCAGCGCACTCGACACCTCCTGATGCTGCGGCGGCGCTGCACTTTCTAAGCGAGTCGGTCTTGTTGGGCGGCGAGGCGCACCGGCTCCGCCAGGTAGCTGACGATCCGCCGGACTCGAACTTCCAGGTGGTGGCACCGCCCGAGGTGCCGGTCGTACAGGCGGTGGCGCCCGGTCCGCAGACGAGTCCGGAGACGGCCGAGGCGTGGACGGCGGTCGAGGTCAACCTGGCGCAGCAGATCGGTGTGACGACGGCCCTGCTACACGCGATGGAGCGCGCACAGGGGGCGAATCTCGCGCGCAGCCCCCAGTTCGTGCAGACACAGCTCCAGGCCGTCGGCACCTTTTCGGCGCAACTGGCAGGGCTACTGATAGAGGAGGGCCGCCTCGCCAACGTCCTGGAGGCGGCGCTGCTCGCTGACGGGAACGTGCTGCCGCCGCCCCCGCCTGAGGCGTTGGGGGCGGCGGTCGCGAGCGTGCTCAGCCCGGTCGCAGTCGAACAGTTCATAGCGCTGGGCATGAGCCCTGCGGACATCGCGGCCATCCAGACGGATGTGCTGCGCGCCGATCCGCTTGCGGTGGCCGCGCTCGCTCCGTTACCCTTGAGCCTCACGAGTCCATTGGTCGCCGCGGCACGCCAGGATGCCGTGAACGCGCTGGCGGCCTTCGCGGCAGCCCACGGCGCCCCGCCGGAGTTGTTTACGTTCCCTGCTGTCACTGTCCTGCCGCCGCCACCCCCGCCCCCGCCGCCACCCCCGGCGCCGCTGCTCCCGCCGGCAGCGCCGCTCCTTCCGCCGGCGCTTCCGGGCGCCCCAGCCCCCGAGCAAGGTGCCGGTCCGGGCGGCGCCGAGCTAGTGAGCCCCGAAGCGACGCCTACACCGACGGTTAGCCCCACACCATCGTCCATCCCCGATGTGCCCTAGTACTCCGTCACGCGTGAATTGCGAGGCGGTTGTGATCATGGTATGCTGCGTAGCCTCCCGTGTGAAGGAGGCTGCGTGTGAACACCAAATACGCCGTCAAGCTCTCCGAGGCCGAGCGCGCGC
>Ga0209062_1000772_pt1 | contig 78182 bp, 76 predicted proteins | sample Coa_R2_2_FD_187158 | JGI IMG/M metagenome (GOLD analysis project Ga0209062, IMG submission 187158) | Surface soil microbial communities from Centralia Pennsylvania, which are recovering from an underground coalmine fire - Coalmine... | ecosystem: Environmental > Terrestrial > Soil > Unclassified... | reverse complement strand
GTCCCACGCAAGTTCATCACTCCTTTGACTTCGGGCGGGGTGTTGGGCAGAGGAGTCACTTTCGAGTAGCCCTTGATCTCCTGCACACGCAGGATCTCCAGTCCGTAGTCCTCATCGGCCAGACGGAACGTGAGGAACTGGTTGCAGTCGGTGGCGAAGCCGGTTGGCTCGCCTGTTTTCGTCGCGGCACTCATCCGATTTCTCCTGTGAAGTCGTTGGAATTTGCGAGCGCGGGAGTTCGATGGCGAGTTTCGTCGCTGGCTCCGTGGAGCCGGGCGAGACCGTGAACGTCGAGAATCATCGCCACCCGGCCATCGCCAAGAATCGTTGCTCCGGACAGCCCTTCGACTCGCCGGTAGTTTGCATCCAGACTCTTCACCACTGCCTGCATTTGACCGAGCAGATCATCCACGAGCAGAGCGTGTTGCCGGCCTTGATCTTCAACGAGCACCACAAGCCCGCGGCAGGGATCGGTGACATGCGCCGGGCGGTTGAGTAGCCGGTGCAGCCGCAAGAGCGGCACTGTCTCCCCGCGAACCGTAACCACCTCGCCTCGACCGATGACCGTGCGGAGATCAGCCGCGCGTGGACGGAATGATTCCATCACCGACAAGAGCGGGATCACATACACGTCATCTCCCAGCCCAACGACCAGGCCGTCCACGATCGCCAGCGTGAGCGGCAGACGGATCGTGAAGGTCGTCCCCTGTCCGGGCCGCGTGCGGATCAAGATGCTGCCCTGGAGTGCCTCCACGTTCCGCCGGACGACATCCATTCCGACTCCCCGGCCGGACACTTCGGTAACAGCGGCCGCGGTGGAGAATCCCGGTTCAAAGATCAGTGCATACACTTCCGCATCGGACAGCCGCGAGTCGGCGGCAACGATTCCCTTCTCCACGGCTTTTTGAAAGATCCTCTCGCGGTCGAGCCCCCGCCCGTCGTCAGTCAGTTCGATGTACACATTTCCGCCCTGGTGGTAGGCGCGGAGGGTGAGTTGGCCGCTCGGGGGCTTTCCCGCTTTCGCTCGCCCCTCGGGCGATTCCAGCCCGTGGTCGACGGCGTTGCGGACCATATGCATGAGTGGGTCGCCGAGTTGATCGACCACCGTCTTGTCCAGTTCCGTCTCCTCGCCTTGCAATTCGAGTTCAACCGGCTTGCCGATCTTCTTGGACAGGTCACGGACCAACCGGGCTAACTTCTGGAAAGTTCCCGCGAGAGGGACCATCCGCAGCGATAAGCTCAACTCTTGAAGGTCGCGGGAGATTTTGCTCAATTCCCCCAGTGCGCGCGAATGCCCACCCGTGCGCCGGGTCAATTCATCGAACTCCTCCTGGGCCATCGACTGCGCGATGACCAGTTCGCCAATCGCATTGATCAGTTTGTCCAGTCGGTCCTTGTCCACCCGAACCGTCTCCTTGTCGGTGGGACGACGGGTCTTCGACGTCTCGGTGGCGGTCGGTGGGGATGGATTGGCATACGGCGTGGCTGGTGGCACGGTGGCTGGTGGCACGGCGGCTGGTGGCACGGCTGCTACCGAAGCGGATGCGACCGTGCTTGTTGGGGTGGACGGAAGCGGGATACTGGCTGGAGGGACGTCGGATGCGGCCGGCTCGACGATTCCTTTTTCGCACACCTTTCGGAGTGCCGCCAACAGGCCAGGGATTGCTGGGTCCGGAGGAAGGGGGACGCGAGCCACGGCCCAATCGCGTGCGGCCATGACCTGTCGCTTCATGATGTCGACGCTGGCGAACACCAGTTCGAGAGCGGGGCCATGAAGTATGATCTGACCGTCCCGAGCGAGGTTGAGCAGATTCTCCGCCTCGTGGGCCAGTGTCCGCACGGCATCCATTCCGAGCATGCTGGACACACCCTTGATGGTGTGGAAGCCGCGGTAGAGCGCATTGAGCGCCTCACGATCGGTCGGGGCCTCATCGAGCCGGAGCAGCGACTGGTCCGCCGCTTCCAGGTGTTCTGTAGCTTCTCCACAGAAATCGGCGATCAGCCCCGCCCGCTCGTTGGATGGCGGCGGAAGAGGAGCTGACCCCGTGGGCGCCGGGGCCGCTCCTTCTCGCGGAACCGCTGGTGGCGGAACCACTGCTGGAATCGGGGGAGACTTGGCGGGGGAGGGAGACTTGACTGGCTGGGCTGTCTCCACAGGCGTAACCGTGACTTGCACGTTGTCGCGGGCGAACGCAAATACCGACTCCAGATCGGCAGGGGTATGAGTCGTCCGCAGATGCACAGTCCAGGCCAGGTAGCATCGCTCGGGATCCAATTGATCCAGCGGCGGGAGGCCACGAGGATCCAGGACCGTCCGCACATGCTCGCCCATACCGACCAGTTCCCGCAATAACGGGAACGGATCCAGCCCCGATCGGAATGCGTCCGGATGAGGGGCCAGCCGCACAGCGTACTCAACCGGCGGAGCTAACGCTGCGACCAACTGAGCCTGAACTGAGTCTGCTGCTGCCGGGCGTGTGCCCCCCGCCTTCGCCACCGTGAGCAGTTGGCGAAGAATATCAACCGCTTCCAACAGCAAATCGAGCTTCGCTCGGGGCAGTGGATCAGGGCGGGACCGAGCTTGGTCGAGTAATCCCTCAAGCGCGTGAGTAAATCGAGCGATTTCCGATAGTCCAACGGCATCCGCTCCACCCTTGACCGAGTGAGCGGCACGGAAGGCATCGGCCACACCCTCCGGGTCGCTGGGTTGGGTTTCCAGTCGCAGAAGGATGGCTTCTAATGCCGCTAAGTGGTCACTCGCCTCGGCAAAGAAGGTTTCTCGGTATGTCGTCACGTCGATTTGCATGCTTTGCTCCGCCTTATTGTGCAAGTCGCCGGACCACCTGGATCAACTTGTTGGGATCGAATGGCTTGACCATCCACCCGGTCGCCCCGGCCGCTCTCCCCTCGTTCTTCCGGTCGTCGCTGCTTTCAGTCGTCAGCACCAGAATTGGCGTGAACCGAAACTCTGGGCGCGTCCGGAGCCGTTTGACAAGAGCCATCCCACCCATGACCGGCATGTTAAAGTCGGTAATGACGAGGTGGACCGCTCCGCCGTCCGCTTTCTGAAGCGCATCCTCGCCGTTGACCCCCTCAACCACCGCGTACCCGGCTCCGCGCAACACGTCACCCACCATTCGTCGCATGGTGGGTGAGTCGTCCACGATGAGTACCGTCTTGGCCATTGTTCCCCTCCGCGGTTCGTTTAGCCCAACCCGACCAATCGGAATAAGTTGGCAAGCGCCCCGGTCACACCAGTCACATCACACCGCCGTCCACTCGCCGTCAAAGAGCGGCCCAGCGCCAGGACCAACTGCACGGCCGACGCATCGAGGTACTCGACAGCGGCACAACAGATGGTGAGGTCAGTTCCGCGCGCCGATGCATCGCGGGCGATCTGGTAGAGTCGTCCCGCGTCCGCGACTGTCAAACGGCCAGCAAGGGCCAGTCGGAGACTTCCCGATGACTCAGTGTTGAGCGCGATTGATGGTTTCCCATCCATGTCGAAGCCTTTTTCCCAGACCACAACGAAATGAAAGGACTGCCATGTGGGGATAAGAGTCGTGAGGGTTCGGGGAAAAGTTGCCTGCGATTCAACATTTTTTTGGAATTCAACTCCACTTTTCTCTCTCGCAAAAACGCAATTCCCCTAGAATTTGCCGACTTTAGCATCATCAGGCTGGCGAGTTCAGATCCTAGAAGACACATAACTTTACTGACTAACTATTAATTGATTAATATTTGCGCGTTCTTCTCATCTGAACACGTATGGGCGGGAGGAATGTGCGCGGCGGTACGCAACTTCGTGGAACTGGCGGCGAAAAGCGAAGAGTGCTGCCGAGAGTCTTTCCAGCCCGTTCGGGCAAATCTTGGGCAGGCACTTCGATAACCCCCTCAGACGGGTGGAGTGTCCAACCCGCCAAACCCAACACACGGAGTGCTCTCGCAATGTCACTGTCGATCGTCAACAACGTCGCCTCGCTCAATGCTCAAAACAGTTTGAACAACACGAACAACAACCTCAACACCTCACTCCAACGGCTCTCGACCGGCCTGAAGATCAACAGCGGTGCGGATGGTCCTGCCGCGTACGTGATCGGCCAGCAGCAAAACGCTCAGATTGCCGGCCTCCAAACGGCGATTGCCAACACCAACCAGGCCGTCTCGGTGGTGCAGACGGCCTCCGGCGGTCTGCAGGAAATCAGCAGCCTCCTGACCCAGATTCGCGGACTGGCGCTCGACTCGGCCAACAGCGGCGTCAACAACTCCACCGCCCTGGCCGCGAACCAGGCTCAGATCAGCAACGCCATCGCGACCATCAACTCGATCGCTCAGACGACCACCCTCGATGGCAAAAACCTGCTGGATGGCTCGGCTGCGATCACCGGCACGGCGGACACGGTTAACGCTGCGGGCACCGCGAACATCACAGCGGGAACGAACGCCGCGGCCGGCTCATATGTCGTCACCGTCGGCACCCAGGGAACTGGCGGGTCGTCCGTCGGGATCGCCTCGAACGGCAACTCGCTGACGACCAGTGGATCGCTGTCGATCGTCGGTGGCGGGCTCTCGAGCGCGCTGACCGTCTCGCTCTCCGCTGGTGATAACGTCAACACCTCGGCGACGAAGATCCAGCAGGCTCTGAACGCTGCCACGTCACAGGGTGGCGGGGCCGGCAAGTTCGCCGTCAGCGTGGCTGGCGGGCAGATCACTATTGCCAGCAACGTCCTCGGTTCGGCCCAGATCGCGGTCACCGCGGACTCCGGGGCGACAGGCAGCGTGACCGGCTTCACCGCCGGGCAAACGAAGACAGCTGGTACCGCGCTGGCCGCGACCGTCGCTTACAACGGCGGCACCGCAGTGAACGCGACCGTCACCGCTGGACCGGGCGGGTTGAACAACCAGATCAGCTTCGGTGGTGCCAACGGGCTGAACTTCGCCGTCAACGTAACCAACGGTGCGACGGCTGCCGCCGCCGCTGCCTCCACCATCACAGTGGCCAATAACTCGCTCGTCTTCCAGATCGGGGCCAACGCGAACCAAACGGCCAGCGTGGCGATCGCCAACTCGCAGGCCAACGCGATCGGCACCGGCGTTACGGGATTGAACAACGTCAACACCACCAGCCTGGCCGCGATCGACGTCACCAGCCAGAACGGCGCTCAGGACGCGATCAAAGTGGTGGATCAGGCGATCAGCCAGGTGTCGTCCCTTAACGGTGCGCTCGGCGCGTTCCAGGTGAACACGCTGCAAGCCAATGCCACCAACCTGCAAAACGCCTTGACCAACACGACTTCGGCCAATCAGACCACCACCAACACCGACTTCTCCTCGGAAATCGCCAACTTCACCCGTCTCCAAACGCAGTTGCAAGCCGGTGCCACCGTGCTCGGCAACGCCAACCAGACGACCCAGCTCATCGCCAAGTTGCTCCAGGGCTAATTTGCGATTGGCTCACTCGCGGGGCGGCTTCCTGGCCGCCCCGCGTCCCCGCGTAACAGACGGCGTTTCCACTTTCACCCCGAACCCGCAGGTCCACCGTGTCAGCGATTAGCTCGGGCGCGACAACTGCAAGCGGCCTTTCTTTCACCGGACTCGCCACCGGGATCGATACGTCCTCGATCATCGCTGGGTTGACGAAACTCAATCAGCAGTCGATCAATCAGCTCAATACGCAAAAATCGACGATCAATACCGAGCAAACTGCGTTCTCCAAGATTCAGTCGGACCTTGCCAACCTCCAAACCGCCACCAACGGGTTGGCACTGACGACAGGCAGCGCGTTCAACGCATTCTCAGCCACGGCATCGGACCCCACCGTGATCTCGGCCACCGCCGGTTCCGGCGCTGTCGCCGGCAACTACGCTTTGACCGTGAATTCTCTGGCACAGGGGGAGCAGGTGGCGTCGCAAGGGTTTTCCGACCCGAACACCACCATTCAACAGGGGACACTCACCATCCAGGTCGGGACGAACGCGGCAACGACAGTCACGATCGACAGCAATAACAACACGCTCCAGGGTTTGGCCAACGCGATCAACGCCTCCGGCGGTAATGTCAGTGCCTCCATCATCAACGATGGCTCTGGCACTCCCTACCGGCTTCTGCTCACGTCCAACCAGACCGGAGCGGCCAATACGATCAACATCACCAACAACTTGAACACGGGGACCGGCGCCTCGATCAACCCGACCAACACCGTCATCCAGGGCGCGAGCGACGCACAGGTGACCGTCGGGAGTGGGGCCGGTGCGCTCACCGTGACCAGTCCGACCAACCAACTCCACTCGCTGATCCCCGGCGTGAGTTTGAATCTCTTAAGCGCCAATCCATCCAAGCCGATTACGCTGACTGTCGCCGGCAACACCACTGCGGCGGTGCAGGCCGTGCAGAGCTTCGTCACCGCGTATAACGCGGTCCACGACGACATTGCCACAGAGAGCAAGTATGACCCGACCGGTGCGAACACCGGTCCGCTCCAAGGCAACAACGATGCGCTCTCGCTGCAAACCGCACTGGCCAACGCGATCAGTGGTTCCGTGGCTGGAGTGAACCCGGCGGCGAACCAACTATCGGCAGCCGGCTTGTCGTTCAATGGCAGCGGAGATTTGACCTTTAATTCCTCCGTGCTGACGGCGGCACTTAACGGTCAGACTCCCGGTGTTACCCCCACCGATATCCAAAACCTGTTCGCTCTCTCGGGAAAGTCGGATAATCCCGGTGTCCAGTTCCTCCTCGGTAGCGCCAAAACGCAACCCACTCCCGGTACGCCCTACCAGGTGCAAATCACTTCCCCAGCTACCCGCGCCGTGCTCAGCGGCACGACTGCGCCCGCCTCATCCGTCAACATCGACTCGACGAACAATACACTCTCGCTCCTGGTGAACGGGATTTCCACGAACGTCACACTGACTGCGGGGACATACACACCGACGCAACTGGCATCGCAACTCCAGTTGCAGATCAATTCGTCGCAGGCGCTCCAAGGCAGTACCGTGAGCGTCGGGCTGGATTCTAACGGCAACATCCAGATCACCTCGCAGCAGTATGGGGCCAATTCGCAGGTTTCCGTCACCGGCGGCACCGCGGAGAGCACGCTGGGCTTCAGCGGCGTCACGACCGCAACCGGCACAAACGTCGCCGGCAACTTTGTGGTGAATGGCCAGACGGAACTCGCCACGGGGAATGGGCAGATTCTCGTCGGGAATTCTGGAAACGCCAACACCGATGGGCTGGCCGTCCAATCGACCCTCACCAGCGCCGGCACCGCCAACGTGACCGTCAACCAGGGACTGGCCGGCCAACTGAATAGTTTGCTGAACTCGTATCTCGACCCGGTCAACGGTAAGCTGGCAACGATCAATAACTCGCTCAACCAGCAGATCACAAACATCAACAAGACAATCACGCAACAGAACACGATCCTGAACCAAAAGACCACCCAACTCCAGACAGCGTTCGCGCAGATGGAGAGCTCAGTCAACAGCCTCAAGGGCATTCAGAACCAGCTCGCGTCATTTGGCATCTACAGTTATTCCACGACATCCAGCAGTAAGCAGTAGCAGGGGCCAGTATGAACCCGTACCAAAAATACCGCCGTCAGAACGAAGTTCCCCACCAGACGCGCATGGATTCGCTCCTTGCGCTCTTCGACAAGGCGTTGGAACGCCTCGACACGGCCGAGGCCGCACTCCGCCTCGGCGACACGGCCACCGCAGTTCCGCATCTGGCCAAGACGCAAATGATCGTAATGGCACTGGCTTCCGGCGTCCGCGTCGAGATCGCCCCCGAGGTGAACCTGACCGTACTGCGGTTGTACGAGTTTATCATCCAGCACTTGCGCGAGCCCTCGATCGAAGGGATCGGTACTGCCCGGACCGCCCTCCGGACGATCCGCGATGGATTCGAAACGGTCCGCGCGGAGGCGAATGAACTGGAACGCACCGGACGCATCCCTGCGCTCAACCAACTTCAGTTCGTTCACTCGATCGCGTGAATACGTTCGCCAGAAGGGCGAATCTTCACCGGTTTTGCTGATTGAATCAAATCTGCCGTCAATGCTGGAAATATGGGAAAGAGTAAATCTGCCCGGTTTTAGCGGTCGATACATTCGGAGGAACTTTTCCACCTGGATGTATCGTCATGGTTCGCGGAATGTACAGCGCCGCGTCTGGCCTCGTGGTGGCTTCTGAACAACAAGAAGTGACCGCGTATAACCTGGCAAATGCGAGCGTTCCCGGTTATCGCGAGCGCGGTGTTGTGGTCGAGTCGTTCGATCGTGTCCTCGGCCGCACGCTTCAACCCACAGGCGATATCGTCGGTGCGGATGTAGCGGGGGTTTACCACGACTTCCGTCCGGGTCCAATTCAACAGACCGGCAATCCCAACGATCTTGCACTGGGTGATCCTGATCGTTTCTTCGTTCTCGCAGGCCCCAATGGGCCGTTATACACCCGCAACGGTACATTCTTCCGCAATGCGCAGGGACAACTCGTCAGTCAGGGCGGATATGTTCTTCAACGCGATACCGGACCGGTCAGTTTTCCACCCAACACGGTTGAACTGACAATCGCGGCGGATGGTTCCATCACCGCCGATGGGCAGCCGCTGGGGTTTCTCCAGATTGTCCGCTTTACGAACTCCTCACAACTGACGGCCGTGGGGCCGACGCTCTACTCCGCGCCGCCTGCGGCGGGACTGACGCCGGCACCCGGACGCGTGATGCAGGGCTTCCGCGAAGGCTCGAACGTGCAACCAGCCGACGCGATGGTCCGGCTCCTCATCGGCACACGCTACTACGACGCGGCGCAGCGTTCACTCCGTGCCATCGCCGAATCGATTCAATTGAACACGCGGCCAACAGGATAAGGCCGAGCCGATCTCAGTACGGAAAGACGCCGCACAAAATGTGAACGGAAACACGCGATCGAGTCGCCGTTGAAGCAATCGCCGCGTCTTGGTTTGTGCGATTCCCGGGCGACTGTGATTTCCCACAGGATGAGGAGGCAGCGTCATGATTAAAGCTCTGTTCACCAGTGCCACGGGCATGGATGCTCAGACCACCTCCATCGACAACACGGCGAACAATATCGCCAACGTGAACACCAATGGGTTCAAGAAGGGGGAAGTGAGTTTCCAGGATTTGCTCTACGTCAATCAGGTGACCCCCGGTGCGACCGCCTCGCAGGGGCAGCAGGTGCCCACTGGCTTGCAACTCGGGAGTGGGACACGCGTCTCCGGGGTCGCGAAAATCTTCACCGCCGGTTCGCTTGTGAACACGACGAATCCGTTCGATGTGGCGGTAGAGGGCGATGGCTTCTTTCAGGTGCAACTCCCGAGCGGTGAACTTCGCTACACACGTGATGGTGCCCTGCGCTTGAATCAGCAGGGGAATCTCGTGACGAGCGATGGGTTTTTGCTCACACCGCAAGTGAGCGTACCGGTCCAGGCGGTTTCGTTCTCCATCGGGTCGGACGGAACCATTTCCATCCAGAGTGCGGGAGCGCTCAACACATCCACGGTGTTGGGGCAATTGACGCTGGTGCGATTTCAGAACCCGGCGGGGTTGAGCGCGGAGGGGAGAAACCTCTTTGCCGAAACTGCGTCGAGTGGCGCTCCGATCATCTCGACGCCGGGCCAGAACGGCGTTGGCCTGACACGGCAGGGCTTTTTGGAACGGTCGAATGTGGATGTTGTGTCGGAACTGATCAACCTGATCCTGGCGCAGCGGGCTTACGAGTTCAACACCCGCGCCGTGCGTACGGCCGACAACATGCTTGCTTCCACGACTGACCTCGTGCGGTAATTGGGCAAAGTAGTAGGCACACTCGGCACACTCCGTGTGCCGTTGTCTTGGACGGCAGCGGGATCATTGCTATCTGGAGCGCACGGATGCGACTCTTACTTTCTCTGCTTGCCATCGGGAGTGTCTGCGCAGGCGAGATCCGCGCTGCCGATCCGGTGATGGTCGAACTCCGGGACCGCGCCGTGTCCGGCACTTCGGTTGTCACGCTGGGTCAGGTCGCACTTATCTCTGGTGGTGACGAACTGACTCGTGCCAAGCTTGCCAGCATCGACGTGGCCGAACTGAAATCGCGTCTGCCGAGCGCCAGTGTCGGTCGCCGTGCGATTGAATACCGGCTCATCCTCGCTGGCTTTGACGCCAACAGTGTTCGCGTCATTGGTGCGGAGCGCACAAACATCACGATGACTCGCCGGGTTGTCACGGTCGAAGAAATCACGGCGGCAGCCAAGGCGGAGTTGTTCCGTCATATTTCGAGCGGACCAGAAACCGTCATGGTTGAGCTGGCCTTTCCCGTCGTGGTGAAGTTGCCTGAAGTACCCGCAGACGAACGCCCCGTGATTACCGCAAAACCGCATGGTCGCGTCACCACGCAGGGGCGCGTGCAAATGGATATCTCGATCTCTTTCAATTCGGAACCGCTGCTCTCATTGGCCGTTTACCTGGATGTGAAGACAGGAGGGGGGCCAGGAGAACCCGTGGGAGGTTCCACCGCCAGATGGCCGGGGCAAACCGGAGCGCCAGTAACGCCAGCGGGCGGAACGACTTTGCCGGCATCGACGGAAGTCCTCATCCGTCCGCGGCAGCGCGTGACGATGGAAGTTCATAGTGGCGGACTGACCGTGAAGGCCGTCGGCGAGGCCCAACAACAGGGACGACTCGGCGACAGTATTCTCGTGCAGAACGTCGATTCCAAAAAAGCGGTCGTCGCACGGGTCACGGGACCTTCGACGGTCGAAGTCGATATCGGAGGTGCGCCATGAGGAAATGGATCATCGCGGCGATCATACTGGTCGGGACGGTCTTTTCCGTGAGTCGGGCGGATTCGATCTGGGATCGCCGTGATCCGCGCTATGCGTACCTCTTCAAGGACAATCGTGCGCGTATGATCGGCGACGTCCTGATCGTCACCATCAGCGAGACAACCGTTGCGACTGAGCAGGATCAACGGACGCTCTCTCGTACCACCAGCGGCAGCGGGCAGTTCCAGGTTTTCGATGTGACGCGAGTCCCTGGCAGCACCGGCGCTGCCGCCACGACCCCCACTCCCGGCAGCACGCTCTTCCAGTTCCCCAGCCAGAGCACATCGATGCAGTTCAGCGGGAACGCGCAGAACAACATCAACCACGTGTTCACCGATCAGATGGCGGTGACGGTGGTGGATCAGATGCCCAACGGCAATCTCGTGGTGGAAGGCTACCGCAGCCGTGTGGTTGCAGGCGAGGAACGCGTCCTCCGTATCACCGGTATCGTGCGCCAGGCCGATATTGGCGTCGGGAACACCGTGGCCTCCAGCGCAGTGGCGAACTTCCGCATCAGCTATCTCGGCCGAGGACCGGCGACCCGCACAACCAGGCAGGGGATTATCCCACGCCTCAACAACGTATTCCGGCTGTTCTAGTCGAGGACAGAGGACAGAAGACAGAGAACAGAAGACAGAAAAGAAGCGGTCCAGAGCCGGACATCTGCCTTCTGCTCTCTGTCCTCTGACTCCGGAGGAATTTTCATGTACCGCCTGCTGATCGCCGCAGCTGTTGTGCTGATCGTGAGCGGATCGGCATCCGCTCAGGTGCGGATCAAGGACGTGACCGATGTGGCTGGGGCGCGCGGGAACCAGTTGTTCGGCTTCGGTCTTGTGGTCGGGCTGGACGGCACCGGCAGCCGCAGTACCTTCACGCAGGACGTTGCGGTGCAGATGCTCCAGCGCATGGGTCAGACCACGCAAATCTTTAGCCAGGTGCCAGCGGAATCGGTGATTCGCTCGACCAGTATAGCCGCCGTGATGGTGATTGCCGAGATTGGTCCGTTCGCACGCAAGGGAAGCCGGCTCGACGTGACCGTGTCTGCAATCGACGATACCCGCAGTCTTCAGGGCGGCACATTGGTTTTCACACCACTGCGCGGAGCGGATGGCAACGTGTACGCACTGGCGCAGGGGGCGTTGTCGATTGGCGGTTTCTCGGTCACGGTTGGCGGCGGCGGCGTGCAGAAGAACCAGTTGAACGTGGGCCGCATCCCCGGTGGGGCGATCGTCGAAAAGGAAGCACCGGGCGAATACGTTCACAACGGCAAGGCGGCTTTGCTGTTGAAAGATCCGGATTTCAACACGGCTCGGCTGATCGCCAAGTCGATTAACGAGCGCTACCCGAACACGGCCATCGCGGCAGATCCCGGTGCGGTGGTCCTATGCCCGCCGCTCGACCCATGCAAGACGCCCATGCAATTCTTGGCCGAAGTCGGTCTGCTGTATGTCCGCCCGGACATACCCGCACGTGTCGTCATCAACGAGCGAACCGGGACCATTGTCGCCGGGGAGAACGTTTCCATCGCCGCAACTGCGGTTGCGCACGGGAATCTCTACATCGGTGTGTCGATTACGCCGTTCGTCTCACAACCTGCGCCATTCTCGGCCGGAACAACAGTCGCTGGAACCGTGCCACGCGTGGCCGGCAGTGAACAACAAGCCCGGCTGATCGCCGTGCCGAAATCGACCACCGTCGCGGAGGTGGCTCGTTCGCTCAATGCGTTAGGTGTGACTCCACGCGACCTGATTAGCATCTTCCAGGCCATGAAGAAGGCCGGCGCCCTCCACGCGGAATTGATTATCGATTGACGCAGATAGGCGAACGCCGCCCGCAAGGGCGGTGGGTGGCGACGCTGCCCACAGCCAGGGTTCGCCACCCACCGCCCTTGCGGGCGGCGTTCGCCTGAGAGGAGAAATCTATGCTCGGGGCTGAAGGAATTTCGCCTGCGATCTCACTTTCGCCGCCGCTTGGGGGCCAACCAGGTGCTACGGTGAAGGGTGCGGGCAATGCACGGATGAAGGAGATGGCCACCGAGATGGAGGCTACCTTCCTCTCCATGTTGCTCAAGGAAATGCGGCAAACGCTCGAGCCGGAAGGCGGCCTGTTCCCTGGCGACACGGCGGACGTGCAAGGAGGGCTATTCGACCTCTACCTGGGCCGGCATATGGCCGAATCCGGTGGAGTCGGGATGGCAGCCGCACTCCTGCGACAAATGCAGCCCACCAGCGCCACGGCGACTCCAACCACCACCCATGCACCCTCCGCAATCACTCCAACATCTGGTGGAAACGTTTCTCCAGCACCTCGGGCGTGAGGAATCGCTCCTCCGGGATGCTCTGGCACATGTGAACTCGGTTTACGCGGCGCTGCGGCAGGGTGACCTCGCCGCCGCTCAGAACTGCGCCGCAGAACTCCAGCCGGTCGTTGCGAGCCTCCACGAAGCAGCGGCCAACCGCATCACTTCCGCAACAGCTCTGGCGAACGAAGTGGGGATAACTGGCGAAGAATTGACGCTTTCCACCCTCGCAGCACATTTGCCGGATTCGTTCGCGAGCGACTTGCGTGCGGCTCGTGAACGCCTGACCGCGGTTGCCGCCGAATTGACCGCGATTCACACTCGCAATGCAAATCTCATCGGCCACCTTCGATCATATTTCCGCGGTGTACTCTCCAGCCTGGCAGCACCGAACGCTCCGCAACGATATGGGCGGTCGGGAGACCGGCTGGCACCCACCTTGGTCGGGGCAATCCGAACGCAGGGATAACCGTGATAAATGCCTTCACCATCGGTACGTCGGCCATCTTGGCGGGCCAGACTGCCCTCAATGTGATTGGCCAGAACATTGCCAATGCCGCCAATCCTGGCTATCACCTCCAGACCCCGAACCTCGTGAATAGCGAGGCGGGCAACGCGACGCCTACCGGCGTGGACGTGGCGAGTATCACGCGTTACACGAATGATCCGGTGCGTACGGCCATTCTTGTCGCGAACGGCGCTCAGGGACTATTGAACTCCCGGCTCAGCATCCGTCAGCAGATCGAGAACACGCTGGGGAGCGGGACCGGCGGTATTGGCGATCAACTGAATAGCTTTTTCAATCAGGTCACCCAACTCACCACGCAACCGGCCAGCACTGTGGCTCGCCAACCACTCGTCGCGACGGCGTCCAATCTCGCGCAGCAGATCAACTCGGCGGCGGGCGCCATCGACAATCTCCGCAATGAACTTGGCCAACAGATCACCAGCAATGTGGCGCAGTTGAACACATATGCGAGTCAGATTGCAAATCTCAACGACCGGATCGCGGCGGCCGAGCAGCAGGGAACTCAACCAAACGACCTCCTCGATCAGCGGGACTCCCTCATCAATAGTCTGTCGCAAATGGTTGACGTGAAGACGGTGAACCAACCGGACGGTGTCGTCAACGTTCTCTCGTCGGACGCCGCGATTGTGACAGGTAATTTCGCAAACACGTTCCAGGCGGCCCCGAATGCCGGCGGGAGTTTCGTCGTTACACAGACGGGTTCAACGCAGCCGATTACGTTCAATTCCGGGTCGCTCAGCGGTCAGTTGCAGGAGTACAACACGAACATCCCCGCAACGCGCTCGCAGCTCGACAATTGGACGAACCAACTCATCGGTAACGTCAACGAGGTGCAGGCAACCGGGCTTGGACTCAATGGTCCGCTTTCTTCAACGACCGGCACGGTGAGCGTCAGTTCGGCGACGGTTCCGTTGAATTCCGCGAACCTTCCATTTCCGGTCCAGGCCGGGCAATTGACTGTGAGCGTCACGGACTCCAGCGGCAACCGCACGAACACCGCCATCGCCATCAACCCGGCGACGCAGAGCCTGCAAGACATCGCCACCGCACTCAACGGCGTCACGGGCCTGTCGGCGTCGGTCACCAGCGGCAACCAACTTCAGATTCAAGGGCAGGCGGGATATACATTCGACTTTGCGGGACGCGACACCAATCCCCCCGGCGGCGGGGCGGTCGCCAACCCCGACACAGCCGGCATCCTGTCCGCGCTCGGTGTCAATGGTTTCTTCTCGGGTTCGAATGCTTCCAGCATTGCGGTCAACCCGGCGATCGTGGCGGACCCGGGCTTGCTGGCGGGATCGAAAAGTGGCCAACCCGGCGATACGACCAACCTCCAGAAACTTGCCGCTATTCAGAATCAACAACTCGTTAATGGCCAAACGCTTTCGGACAACTACGCCAATCAAGCCGCGACGGTCGGGAGCGACGTCCACTCGCTCACCGACCAGCAGACAGTCCAGACCAACTTGGTGCAGAGCCTCAATAACCAGGAACAGTCCGTCACGGGCGTCGATACCAACCAGGAACTCGCTCAGTTGCTCAACTATCAGCGGATGATTCAGGGTGCCTCCGAATACATGAGCACCGTGAACACGGCCCTGGACTCCATCCTGAACATCATCAAGTAAAGCGGAGCACCCAATGAATATCCGCGTAACCAGCCAGATGCAGGCCAATGACGTCATTCTGAACATGCAGCAGCAGAGCGCGCAACTGGCCAAGTATCAGAACGAAGTATCTTCTGGCGTGCGCGTCTCGCTCCCGTCTGATGATCCCGCTGCGTTTGCTGAGATCAGTCACGTCCAGGCCAGTTCCGACAACCTGGCCGCTTACTCGCAGACGAACAACGATGCGAGTTCCACGTTGAACTCGGCCGTCAGCGCCCTGACGAGCGTGAATAACATCCTGGTTCAAGCCAAGCAACTTGCAGAAGAAGCGAACAATGCGACCACCAGCAGCAACCCGACCGAATTGGCGGCAATGGCAAACCAGGTGAACGGACTGATCACCCAGGCGCTCTCGGTCGCCAACTCACAACCCGACGGGAACTCACTCTTTGCCGGCAGCGCGATTACAACCACAGCATTTAGCGTCGCAACGACCAATGCAGCCGGGCAGCCGGAAACCATCGCTTACAACGGTGCCACGCAAGCGAGCAGCGCGCTGATCGGACCGGGGCAAACCGTGAATACTCGCTATGCGGGCAACGCAGTATTCCAGCAGGCCAGCGGCGATGTGTTCAAAGCCCTGATTTCTCTCCGCGACAACCTTCAGAATACCACGCTCACCGGCTCGGCACAGAACCAGGCATTTACTCAGAATCTGACCGACCTGAGCAATGCTCTTTCCGCGATCGGGAATGTGACGGCACAGCAGTCGTCGAGCCTCGCCACCCTGCAAGCAGTGCAAAACCTGAATACCAACCTCAAAACGACCGTGGACGAGCAAATCGGCGCTCTGAAAGGAACCGACTACGCCGACGCGACAGTGAAGATGCAGGAGCAGCAAACAGCGCTTCAAGCGACCTATGCAACGGCTTATCAGCTTTTCCAAACGGGTCTCTTGAACTTCATCCACTAACACGCCATCGCCACCAAGCTGTTCTATAGTTCGATGTAAGCCGCAAGGCGGGTTGAGCGATCCAACGAACCAAGTACAGAACGAGTATCGCTCTGCGACTGGCCGCTGCGGGCTTTCTCGGGTGGGCAACTCTCCGAAAGCAAGTGCCGCTCAGCAAGCGGCACTTCCTCAGCGGTTCACGGAGACGGAGGGAGGATCCGGCCGTATGCTTCCGCCGCTGCACGGCGAACGTCCGGATCGGGGTCGCCGCGCAGGAATGACAGTTCCGGGGCGATGACTGCGGCGGGCAGGCCAATGCGACCCAGCGTGCGGACGGCAACCAGCCGCACATTCGGGTCCGGATCGCGCATGTCCCGTGCGATGGCGCGGATAACCTCCTCCGGTGGTTTCTCGGTGGGCTGGATGATGCGGATCGCGGCAATTGTGGCACGCCGAACGTCGCCATCGGGATCGCCCAGGATGGTCATGAGTGCGGGGATGGCGTTTTTGGCTGCCGGACCAAGATCGCCCAGCGCCTTCGCCGCTCGCAATCGCGTACTCGGGTCGCGGCTGACGAGCTGTTGAGTCAGGAGGTCGATGTTCTCCGAGTCCGATCCAAGCAGGATCAGCTCGGTGGATTGCCGGATGGCCAGGTCGATGTCTGCGGTCCGGGCGGTGGCCTTTGCGAGTGATGGCAATGCTGTCCTGGCGGCCGCGCCGATCTGGCCCAAGGATTCGATGATCGCTTCCTGAAGCGGAGCCTGTTCGCTCCCGCGGAGACGATCGAGGACGACAACGAGATCAGGCACGGCGACCGCTGCACGGGCGCCAAGTTTGCCGATGGTGCGGGCGGCTTCGACGCGGGCTGCCAGTGGTTGCCGGAAGTCGCGGACGACCCCCGACAGTCGCCGGGCCAACGCCTCATCCGACTCGTCAGCGTGCGCTGTTGCCGCAGCGATGAGTGGAATGACCAACGTAAGAAGCAGGGTGTGTCTCATCGGACGCCCTCATGGAGATTGCTTCTTTAAACATCGGCCGTAATGCCAGCGAAATCTGTCTGGGTACCCATCAGACGGAGGTCGGTGTGGAGGGGGCAGACGGTAACCGCCCCAACCGGCAAAACCAGCCCTGTGGCTTCGGGTGTCAATGAGGACGCAGCCGGCCGCGTCCTCATTTTGCGGCAAATAATGGGCTCGGTTCTTCGATCAATGTGGTGTGTGTGGGGATTCCGTCCTTCCAAACACGTGGTGAATAAGTGGTTGTTATTGCTGGCGGTGTTATTGTCCTTGTCGCGGTGCTGGTTGGTTTCAGCATGGCGGGCGGCAAGGTCGGCGCGCTGATTCACCTGTCCGAGTTCATCACCATCGGCGGCGCTGCGATTGGCGCACTGATCATGATGTCTCCGGTGAAGGTGATTAAAGATTTGATCCGCGGCGTCCTCCAGACGATCAAGGGATCTCCGTACGGGAAAGCAACCTGCTCGGAACTCCTGCGCTTGTTGTATGCGCTGGCCCGGCTCGTTCGCCAGGAAGGGCTGTTGGCGCTCGATACACATGTGACCAAGCCGGACGAGAGTCCTCTTTTCCAGCAATACCCGCGAGTGACGAAGAACCACCACGCCCGTGACTTTCTATGCGATGCGTTGGCTCTCATCATTGACGGGACGGTGGAGAGCGCTCAACTTCAGGAATGGCTGGACGAAGAAATTAAAGTTATCGAGCGAGAGCACCACGCGGCGGTCGGGGCGCTGGCGAAGACGGCCGATGCGTTGCCTGGCTTCGGCATTGTGGCCGCGGTGCTCGGTATCGTCGTGACGATGCAGGCGATCGGTGGCCCGGTGGACGAGATCGGTTACAAGGTGGGAGCAGCGCTGGTCGGTACGTTCCTCGGCATCTTGATGGCTTACGGTTTCTTCGCACCGATGGCGGGGCGGATGGAATCGCTGGGCGAGCAGGAGATTTTGTTCCTTCGGGCGTTGGCCGTTGGCGTAATCGCAATCAACGACGGCGTCAGCCCGAAGGATGTCGTCACGCGTGCTCGGCGCATCGTTGGCACCGATTGCCGACCGAACCAAGCCGAGTTGAAGGAAATGCTCGGATAACCCGAAGCGGATGTCGTTTTCGAAGCCGACATCCATCTCGAAGGGGTGTGGCGTGGCAGGCAAGCATGGTGGTGGGTCGTGGAAAGTGGCGTACGCGGACTTCGTGACCGCGATGATGGCGTTTTTTCTCGTCATGTGGATTGGTGCGCAGGACGTGAAGGTTCGGCAATCGGTGGCGAACTACTTCGTCGATCCCTCGGGCGTGAACAAGAGACCGGTAACTGCTGGTGCGGTTCTGCCGCAAACGGTCTCCGGGCCCGTTCCCGACCGTACCGCCGTGAATAGTGGAGCGGGCAGTAAGGCGCCTGGCGGCAACACACCCAGCCCCGCCACGGCTGCCGTGTTGAGTTGGATTCGTTCAGACGCCAAGCGGCTGCGGTATTGGAAGGATCAAGCGCAGCGCTGCCGGGAGGAAATCGCGGCAGTGCAGAAAGCGGTGAACCAGACCAAAACTCCCGAGGAACTTGTTACTCAACAGCTTGCCCAACGGCTTTCGGTCGAGATTACGGGAAATGTTCCCAAAAACACCCCCGATGTGTATAAGGATTTGATCTTCACGTCAGTAAAAGAGGTAAACTGGGAGCAGGTCGCCGAGGACATTCTCGGGGCTTAACCAAAAAACCTTGCCTGATTTGGACAGTCGGGCTATAGCGGGCCGGTTCCGAACCAGGAGGTTACCGGAACTTGCGGGGCTCCTCAAACCAGGTTGGAGTCAATGGTCCGAGGAAAAAGTCACTGGCGCTGGCTGATCTTTGCGGTCGTCGTGGTTCCCTTCGCCGCGATGCTGGCTGAGGCGCAACCACCTGCACCAGAAGGAAAAGCGTCAGAGGGAAAAAACGGAGTCAGCGAGACTTCCACCAGCGCCGAACGAGCGAAATTGCAAGCTGACCTGCTGTTGCTGCTCAAGCGGATCAGCGCCGCTCCAGCGCCAAGCCCGTATCCGTCGCCCCCGCCAAAAACGCGGCCCGACGTGCCCGAGGGTTCGCGGGTGGATGCGATCCGGGAAGGAATGAACCTGTTCCGGGACAACGACTTCGAGGCGGCCCGCCGGGCGTTCCAATTGATCGATCCCACTGCCCTCGGAAGAGAAGATCGGGCGTTTGTTCGATACATGCTCGCCTGTTGCCTCCGCCGTTTGGGCAAGACGGCCGAAGCGGAACCGATCTACCGGGAAGTCGCCAACAGTCCAGACGATGAATTCCTGGCAAACTGCGCAATTTGGCAGTTATCGCTGATACGGTCAGACCAGGAACTTCAGTTACAACTCGAACAACTTCGCGCACGCGCGAAATCCAAGTGATTTGCGCGCGACTTTTCCTATTTATTCCAGCTCCCCTCGCTCTTGGGGCAATTCCGGTGTTACAAGAATTGCGTGCGGCGATAAGTGCGGCGACCGCGGTTGTCGCGGAAATTGAAGTTCGGTTCAAGTCCGGCGATTCCGCGGACGCACTGATTGCCAAACTTGGCTCACTTGTGGCTGTCTTGGCACGCCACCCGGCCGACACGATCCCGGCAGAACTGCAATCCGAAATCGCACAGTTACTTGTGCGAATCCAGGAAACCGTGGGTGTTGGTGAGGATTGGCTGGAGCGAACAGGCCCGGAACTTGCTTCCCACCACTGTCGTCAGCGCCTTCAGCGGGCCTACGGCGTCACCTGACCTGAATCGTCCGTAATCTATGGCAATTTCTGTCGCGAGTACCGATGCTGCTCAAGCCACGCTTGTCGTGGCGACTGCGGCGAACACACCGGCGACACCCGCGACTGGTACCGCCAACCCGACGGGTACAGTCAGTCCGTTCCAGGCTATTCTCGCGGGGGCCACGACTCGAGCAACAACGGCTCTTGCCAACGCGACCAACACCGCCCCCACCGGTCCGCCAACCAGCAACACCACGACCAACAACCCCAACACTCCGGCCGACTCGACCCTGATCGGATTTCTCGCGCTGGCTGCCCAGTTCCAGTTTCTGACTCCACCGACGAACGCGGCCATTGCACAAGCTAACGGAATCGCGACCACCGCGGCAGCGACCAGCACAGCGACCACCGCGGCAGCGACCGCCACTCCCGGAACGAGCCGCGCTTTGGACTTGCTGCTGAACCGGACGGGTGGACTTGCTCAAGGTCGGATCACGACCCCAACAGGAAACGCGGCGAACCTGACCACCGCAACGAACAATCTGCTTACGGCCACAGCTCCGGGCACAACCGCAGCCGGCACAGCACAATCCACCGTCGCCGCACAAACTGCTGCCGCACAAACTGCCGCCGCGAACGCTCTCCCCACCTTGTTGCCCACAACCCCGGCAGTTCCCACGCAAACGCCTGTCGGAGCAGCGCTTGCGGTGGCAACGCAGGGGGGATCGCCGAATATTCCGCCGCCGGCCCCGATTATTTCCAACCTCACTCCGAACGTGCCGGTGCCCGCGGATTTGAGCACGATTGCCCCGGCGATCAACGCATCGGCAGCGACGGTTCCGGCGTCGGCACTCCCCGCGGCTGAACTCGGTGATCGGCCGGCGACAGCCGGCGAGCGATTCGCGGCGATTGCAAATGCGGGGGCTCAACTGGCCGCAGCCAACCCGCCACCGTCGGGCGTCTTCGCCAATGTCCTCAACGAGACCGCAACTGTCACTGGGGCGACAGCCGCGAGAGCTACACCGGCCACACTCGCGACGACGGCCGCATCCGCTTCCGCGGGTGCACTCGGTGCGCTCGGTGCAAATGCCGTCGTCGGCACTCTCGTGACTCAACCGACGGCCCCACTGCTCACCGGCGACACGGTACTGATTTCGTCACGCACCAACGCCGAGCCCACTTCCGCGCTGAATGTGCCCTCCGTCGAGGCTTTGGCCAGTGCGGTGCCGCCTGTTCTGACGCCCAGCACGGCAGCGGACTCGCGATCCACAGACACGAGCACCACCAACGCCAGCGCTGCCGCCAGCGCGCTGGCCAATGTGCAAGCATTCCACCTGCCAACTGCATCAGCCCCAACACCAATCAGCACCCCCAGCGTGACAGCGTCGGCGACCCCCGCTGCCCAGGTCGCGGACGCCCTTGTGTCGCAAGCGAACGTCCTCGAACGTCCTGGTTCGACCGAGTTCCACATACGGCTTGACCCGCCCGAACTCGGTCGCGTGCAGATTCGGCTCACGACAAGTGGCGATGAGATCCACGGACAGGTACTCGTTGCGAACGACTCCGTGAAGCAGATGTTGGAAAGTCAAATGCCAGAATTGCGCCAGCGGCTTGAAGCGGCGGGCGTGAACCTGCAGCAGTTCAATATCGCGACGGATGCAGGCTCCGGCGGCAACCGGAACTCGTACCGTGACGCGACCCCGGAGTTCACTCCCAGCACCGCTGCGGCAGAGGCGCCGTCCGCGCCACCACGAGCCCGCATCGGTCGTATTGAAACGGGTTCCCTCGACGTAACCGTCTAACCCCCTCATTCATTGCCAGGAGGCGACCAAATGGCGACAACAGCACCGACCAATGGCCTGTCGGGCCTGAGCACGAACCAGTTTCTGCAACTGCTTGTGGCGCAGTTGCAGAACCAGGATCCGCTCAGTCCGGTCAGTAGCCAGGACTTCATCAATCAGCTTACGTCGCTCAACACCGTAGAGAGTTTGGGCACCCTCAACGCGAGCTTTTCGCAGATGCTGCAACTCCAGCAACTCACGCAAGGCTCAGACTTGATTGGGAAGACCATTAACTACACGCCCACCAACGGCAGCCCCAAGTCGGGGACGGTGAGCTCTGTGTCCGTTCAAAATGGCCAGATCATGCTGGCTGTGGGCTCAGACCAAGTACCACTCAATCAGATTCAATCGGTCCAGTAGAACCAGCAGAAAACCGCGGTGCATGCAGGACATCTTCTGCCTTGCATGCACCAGGTCCGCAACGAACAACTTACGCTCTTCCGAGCGTGCCTGAACAATCACCCTCTATCATCCCTGCTTGACACTTTTTTGAGGAAGATCGATGGCGCTGACCGCTCTGTTAACGGGTGCAACCGGACTCCAAGCGAACTCCGACGCCCTGGATGTGATTGGGAACAACCTCGCGAACTTGAATACGACTGGATTCAAGACCCAATCGTCGCTGTTCAAGGACATGGTGTATCAGACGATTAATCCGGGTTCCGCACCGACCACCAACACCGGCGGCACCAACCCAGTGCAGAACGGTTTCGGTGTTGCGGTTGGAGCGGTCGAGAGCAACTTTACACAAGGATCGGTGACGCCAACCGGTCGTTCACTGGATGCCGCGATTCAAGGGGGTGGTTTCTTTGTGGTCAGCAACGGGAGTTCATCATTCTACACGCGATCCGGATCGTTTTCGGTGGATGCCAACGGCTTCCTGGTCGATCCGAATACCGGCGATCGAGTTCAACGAACGGGCAAAGTGGGGGAAGGGTCGGCCACCACTCCGGGTTTCCAGGTTTCCGGCAACAATGACATTCGGGTACCGTTTGGAGCCGGAACGCCGGGTACGCAAACCGCGAATGTGAACTATCAGGGAAACTTGGACAGTTCCGCGGCGGTGGGTACCGCCGCAACAACCTCGATTCAGGTTTTCGACACGCAGGACACCGCGCGCGCACTGAACGTAACGTTCACGAAAACCGCTGCGAATACGTATAGTGTCAGTGCGACAGTCAGCGGCGGCACGGCCACTCTTTCTTCCTCGACGGTGACGTTCGATACATCGGGCCTTCTTGTCTCTCCCGCCAGTTTAACGCTCAGTGTGACTGGCATTCCCAGTGCATCGAATCAGACGATCAATCTGAACCTCGGCACCCCCGGCCAAGCGACCGGACTGACGCAGTTCGGCGGTTCGAGCACCGCGAATGCGGTCACGCAGGACGGGACGGGGTTCGGCACGCTCACGAGTGTGTCCTTCGATACTTCCGGCATTCTCCAGGGACAGTTCAGCAACGGGAAGACAGAGCCGCTTGCTCAACTTGCCATCGCCGGATTCAACAACGAAGATGGTCTTGTCCGCACCGGCAATAACTACTTCCAAGCATCGGCCTCGTCGGGGCAAGCTCTGATCGGTACGGCGGGAACGGGCGGATCGGGGTCAGTTCAGGGCGGGGCACTCGAAGGGGCGAACGTGGACATCTCCACGGAGTTTGCTCGGCTCGTCATTGCCCAGCGCGGGTTCCAGATCAACGCCCAAACAATCACCGTGGCCAACGAGACGCTTCAGACACTCGCGAACATCATCCGCTAATTGGTAATCGCCAAGTCTTGTGCTTGCTGGCCTACGAGACGAAGAGTTGCACAAAAAGACCGGCTGGAATTGTCGAGGTGTTGCCCTGACACCTCGACAATTCCAGCCGGTTTGGAGCAAAAATACTCATACCGCAGACAAGATCAGGACTCAGGGCGGTATAACCATCATTCAAATCAGCAAGAATCAGGGGTAGATGTAGACGATACCCGTGGCAGTGCCACCATGTCCGTCCGACACTGTGTAGGTGAAGGAATCCGCAAAATACACCGGGTAGAGGTTGGTGTAAGTCAGGGATTGTCCATCCGGAGCAAGCGACACGGTTCCCGACATCGGCTGTGTGACCGAGATGATGCTCAGAGAGTACCCGTTGGGATCGGACGCCAGTGCCTGAATGCTGAGGGTTATCGGTGCCTGCCACGTTTCGAAAGTGTAACCCGTGGCCAAAGGCGGGCTATTACCCGTACCACCGGAACCGCCCGAACTGGTCACGGTTATCGTTATGGTTCCGGTCGCCATTCCACCATGCCCGTCGCTGATCGTATAGGTGAACGAGTCCGTACCCGTAAAGTTCGGATCATTCGGGGTGTAGCTGAACCCGATTCCACCTGAAAGCGCCGTGACGGTTCCATTCGTGGGCTGCGTGAAGGAAGACACGGTCAGCGTATCGCCATCGGGGTCGGAAACTGGTGGGTTGATCGTAGCCGTTTGACCCGCTTGGATGGTCGTCGAAGCAGAGTTTGCGACCGGTGGGCTGTTGGTCATCGTAATCGTGATCGTGCCCGTGGCCGAGTGGCCATTACCATCGGAAACCGTGTACTGGAACGTGTCGTTGCCTGTGTAAGTCAGGTCGCTGGGCGTGAACAGGAATCCGCCCATGCTCAATTGCACTGATCCATGTGCACCTTGCGTGAAACTGGAAATCGACCCGCCACTGTATCCCGCATAAACCGTCACGGGGTTTCCTGCGTGGACAGAAGCCGAGGCATTGGGTGCGGAGATCGTGCCGTTGACCGTCACCGTCACGAGTGACGAGGCACTCAGACCCGTGGTCGGGTCAGTCACCGTATAGGTGAACTCCGTTTCACCCGCAAAGCCACTATCTGGTGAGAACTGCGCCGTGTGTCCATCGGCCGAGAGCGATACCGTACCATTCTGTGGATAGCTGACCGAATAGGTCAGATTGGTCGAGGACATGTTCGGATCAGAGGCAAGCCCGCTTAGGTCGATGGTCACGGGAGAACCCTGCTGCGTCGTCACCATGCCAGGGTTCGCCGTGGGCGGGGCGGGGTTTACGGTTACTGTTGCCGTGCCCTCAGCCATGTCGCCATAAGCATCTGCCAACCAGAAATTGAAGGTATCACTACCGTACCAGCCCGCATTTGGTGCGTAGGTGAGAGTGCCATCGCCGTTCACTGTGAGAGTGGCATTGGCATCGTCGGAAGTGCCCAACAGCGTAAGGTGTCGCCGTCGGGACTCGTGTTGTTGGGGAGCGAAATCGTGACCGATGAGCCTTCGTTGGTCGAATCGCTCACGTTGCCGGCTGTTGGCAGAACCTCGACCGAAACGGAACTCGCTGTCTTGATGCCGTTGGCGGGATCAGTCGCGAGGAAGCCAAAACTCGCAGGTCCGAAGTAACCGGCATCGGGGGTGAAGATAGCGGTGTAACCGTCAGGCGATAGTGAAACCATTCCGTTTGCAGCGCTGCCGAGCGTGTAAGTCAGGCTATCGACAGACGATTGTGAACCGGTGACCAGCGTGCGCAGGTCGATGCTGACCTGATTGTCCTGCAACGTGCTGAGTGACCCCTGGCTCACGATGGGTGCGCCGGGCAACGGGTTCACCGTTACCGTGACGGTGGACTCGGCCAGTCGGCCAGAGCTATCGCTGATGACGTAGCTGAGGGTATCAGTACCCGACCAACCAGCAGCAGGTGAGTACGTTATCGTTCCATCGGCATTGAGTTGCGCTGCACCGTAAACGCCATTCGAGACCCCGACGACTGTGAGGGTATCGCCGGTGTCGGGGTCGGTGTCGTTGGTGAGGACATTGAAGGTAAGCGGAGTGTCCTGATTGGTGCTCGGCGAGACCGGATTGGCAACCGGAGGATTGTCGGTCACCTGAATGCTAACGGTGGTGAGGTTGCCGGGTCCATCGGCATCAGTTGCGTAGAAGCTGAACGAATCGGTACCCACGAAATTATCGTTGGGGACATATTCGAACGATCCGTCGCTGTTGAGTGTGAGTGTGCCGTTGGCGGGTCCATTGGCAAGCACGGCGGTGAGGGTTTCGCTGTTGGGGTCGCTCGCGCCAGCCAAGACGCCATCGGTTGTGGTGGTGTCCAGTGTGTTGGGTGTGGTGTAGTTGACGCTCGCACTGGTGGGTGCGGAGGTGCTGGCGACCGTGATGGTTACCGTTGCCGTGGCCGTGCCGCCATAGCCATCACTAGCGGTATATGTGAAACTGTCCTGACCACTAAAACCGGTGCTAGGTGTATATACGAACGAGCCATTGCTGTTGAGGATTACGGTTCCGTTTTGTGGACCGGTGGCGAGAGTGGCAGTGAGCGTGTCGTTGTCGGGGTCGCTGTCGTTGTTCAGCACGTTGCCGGTCACGACGGTGTTGATGTGTCCGTTGTAGCTATCATTCACGGCGATGGGTGCGGCATCGTAGAAGTAGCCCGCGTCAATGTCGGTGGTGTCGTCGAAGACATTGACAGGCACGGTGCCGGTGTTCGGATCAGCGAGGCTTTGCCCACCAAGTTGCACGAAGCGTTCCTGCGAAGCCCGGTCAAACTGGACGAGATATGGACCCGGATCAAGGTTATCAAACTCGTACTGGCCGTTGGCGTCGGTTGTGGTAGAGGCGATCAGTGTGGTACCGGTGGCGTCGAAGAGATTCACGATGCCGCCCGCGATTGGTGTATCAACGCCGGGGACAAACGTATTGGCCTGCGCGTCCGGCCCTTGCCAGAGCAAACCGCCAAACTCCTCTGTGTGCGCTTTGACGGTATTGATGGGCATGAACCAGTAGTGTGTTCCGTCCCGGTCATTCGACCAACTACCATCTTGAGGGTCGAACGGCATTTGAGCGAAAGAGTTCATGCCATTGGCAGTGACATATGTCATAAACGAAATCTGGGTGCCCGCAGGAATTTCGTAGTGAGAGGGCATGAGTCGGCCGAACACCTTCCGCGTTCTGCCATCATTGGCCCAAACAATGGCTGCATTCCCTCCCCCGTTGCCTGGATCGACGATGACCAGTCGGTCGTATTGGTTCGACTTCGGACCCCAAATCTCGATCTGGAGTTCGCCACTGAAGAGGTGGAAGTTTCCCATCACAGTGATGGTTCCGGCGGCATTCCCACCACCAGGCGAGAGCACGGGGGTCGTGTTGGGTTGTCCTGCACCGCTGTAGCCCATGACGAGATTTCCCTCGATCGTTCCATTCCCAATCAGGCTCCCATTGCGGAGGCCAAAACCGGCGACTCGCAGGACGCTGTTATTAAGAATGCGGAATTGGGCATTCGCTCCCAGTTGCTCCGCGGTGCCCTGGATGAGGAGAGTGCCGTCCTGCAGTTCCGTCGTGCCGTTGGTTGTGTAGTTGGCGAACAGGTAGGCGGTCCCCGACACAAACTGATTCACTTGTGAATTCAGAACAACTTTCCCGTTATTGACAATTGAGAGGAGGGCAGGATTTGCCGCGCCATTAAGTGGCAGGCCCCAAGTCTTATCCACCGCATTAATGTCAAATTCCCCGCCAGAAAGAATGTTGATTAAGTTCGCCGGCTGGCCAGCACTCTGACCCACGAAAACGTCTTGCGACTTCCAAACCAGTTTTCCTTTGACATCAAAGCTGGTGCTGATCATGGTGTTTTTCCCACCACCAACAATGAAGCCGTACTCAGTACCGATCGAGAAGTTGATATTTTCGAATGTCCCACCAGCCCACTCGCCTCCACCTAGCGCCATGAGAGTGCCGCGTTGAACAATGCCTTGAGGTGTGGTGAAGCCAGCAATGGTCCCTCCCTCAATTCGGAGGTTTTTATCGACCTGGAGTCCCTGCTGAAGTTCAATCTTGATGCTCGAATGGGAATCAATAGATAGATTCTTTACTTCGACAGGATTTCCGCCACCATCTACCACGCATACTCCCGTGGACGCTGCCGGGAATTCAGCGATATCATCCTCGCCCGGAAACTGACCTGGAAGGGTTTGTATCCAGCGTGATAAAGGTCTATCCCAAATCTTCCAATTCGTAAAAGTTGTCCAGTCTGGCGAAGCATTCGCTCCGCCCCACGGAGCCCACTCGTAGCTGGAAGTAGCAGGAAGACTACGGATTTCGAGTTCCTCACCGTGTAAGGTCGCAAATAAGTGACGATGGGAATTCTTCTCGGGACATAGCAGTAGTAAAATACAGCGACCAAACATGGTATCTCCTCATGAGTTTGAGCTGAAGCAAACTCAATAACAATTCCTTATCGAACCTTGCGAAATTGATCTCGTTGTCGTTCATCTTCCCAGCCAGAGGCAAGCCAAAGTTCATCCTCGGAGATAGATTCTATTTGAACTTCTCCCCTTCTTTCTCTCTCAGTATTTGCATTTGGCCTTGAGATTATGATTGTCGTCCCGCTGAGCTTGTAATTTCCGATCAATTCACTCTTCATCTTCTCGGGCGTCTGGTCGGGATAGAACTCGCGGACGATGTGCTTCCCGTCGACGGTAAACTCCACGGTGATCTGCCAGTGTTCCGGAATCTTTCTGCCAGACATTTGAATTAGTTTCCAGGTGCCGATCAACAGTTTCGATGCTTCTGGTGTTTGTTTTTCGGGTGAGTGATCGCCCGGTGGCGCCACTTCCTGTGGGCGTTCGCGACCGAAGAAATACCAGGACAGCGCGAACAACACCGCGGCAGTAATTAGCATCGCAAGTAAGCGCAATGACGTTTTCATGGCTTCTCCCCTGACGAGCGCATTCACTTGGCAAACGCTCAGATTGGCGATGCGTTGACAATACCCGCCACTGTTGGCTTTGTTCAAGCAGTGAGAATGAACCTCAGGGTGAATCGCATGTCCATGCTCTTACGATGGGCGAACGACCTCAGATGAGTTGGGCGTCCGGTCGAATCGAGATGAATGATAAGGATCGTAACGGGATCGCTTCACCCAGTCAAACAAAATGCCGACGTTCAACGTTAACGCAGCGCAGAATCTTATTCCAAGTCAGGCGTTACGTCGTCCAAGAAAGAACGATGAACTGCCAACGTGCCTCAAATTGGAAATAACTGCATGAGGTGGACAATAAGACAACGCACGACTTATCTTGGCGTTGCAAGAATTCCGCTCATTCCAAATCCATATCAATAGTATACGCTAGATCACTTCTGCGTGCGCCGAAATTCTGAAGAAAAATCGCAAAGAAATCAGAGGTGTTTGGGCAAGTTCGTAAGATGCTCTCGACCTTCCTCGCAAACCCTTACCGAATCATGCCCAAATCCAAAAACGACTCGAAAGTTCAGGCCGCATGGATCGCTGCCGTCGGCGAGCCGAGCCGACTGGACTTACTCCGTGCCCTCGTCACGGGGTCGCATTCTGTCACTCAGTTGGCAAAGGAGTGCGACATGGAGATTGTCAACGTCTCCCATCACCTGGGAATTCTGCGCGATGTGGGTTTGGTTACTTTCGAGAGAGATGGACGATTCATGCTCTACAGCCTCGCTGGCGCAACAGCGACTGCAACGACGCTCGAATTCACTCACGAATCGGGCGTGAAGATCAGCATCCCGCTTTGAACTTTACAGCCTTCGGCTTTCCGACTTGGACTTTGGACTTGAGACTCTACGAAGTGGCGGTTGCTTCTTCCAGGGCCGATTCAAAAGGTTCCGCCAGCAGTACCATCGAACGCAGGCCGGTTGCGTCGGTGGTCACAGCCACAGTCAGCCCATCAGCCTGGACGATATGCACGGCGCAGCGTCGATCAAGCGGGAGCGAGCCTTCATGCCGGAGGCGACCTCCACCATCCCCCTTCAGTGCCGCGGGGCGGATTGCCCGACGGGCGAACCACAATACCCCTCCGCAGAGAACGAGAAGGAGAGCCATCAGACCGACGAGGCGAAACACCAAACCGACTGCGTCGGGAGGAGCTGGCGGGGTGGGTGGCGTGTAGTTCAGATCGGAAGGAGCCGCCCACGCCGATGCCGCGATCAATGGAATCAACACCAGCGCGAGCAAGAGACGAATCACGTTTCCGCCTTCCCCGTTCGGGGGGGTAGCAGTTTGGTAATGCGTATGGCGAAGTGATCGTCGATAACGATCACCTCACCGGTAGCGAAGGGAACCCCGCGAACAGTCAGTTCGACCGGAGTGGTGATTTCTTCTTCCAACTCCACCACCGCACCGGGGCCGAGCCGAAGGATCGAGCCGATTGGCAGCGTTGCATGTCCCAATCTGGCGGTGATAGTGATGGGTACATCGCGGAGCGAATCCAGCGGTGTACCGACCGTGGCGCTTGCGCGCGGGTCAAGTGTGGGGAATTCGGGACGTTTGGCCTCGACTGGTGGTAGATCGGCGGGGGGTGGGGTGGCGGGTGGTGCGGTGTCAGGCATCGGAAGTGTCTCGTAAGTGCGCTCGTTTGGTTCTGGTTCTGGTCGCGCCCTTTGTGGTCACAAAGCGCTCCGCGCTCCGCATTCAGCTTATTCTCCCGCGGCGGAAGCATCGATCACGATCGCGGCACGATCACCGACAACTCCTGGCCAGACGCGAAACATCCGCGTTCCCGCCAGCAATCCATCGAGCGGTTGATCGACCTTCTGCCGGAGAATGACGACATCTCCAGCGTGGAGACCCGCCAAGTCTTGCATACTGAGTTCAGCACTGCCGAGTAGCACCGTCAATTCCACCGTCATCTCCCGCACCAGAGCCTGAATATGTTCCGTGGGCACGGCGGATGGTGGCTTGGACCGGCTGGCCGCAGCGCCAAGTTTGGCCCACACCCCACTCCGCGGCACGAGGAGATAAACGGGGTGTGCGCCGAAGGGTGCTGTCAGATTGAACTGGACGAAGAGGAGCAAATCGCCGCCGCCGCCCGTCCACACTTTGCGGGGCGAACCCGACGTGCCGGCGATGATTCGGGGCGGGTCTGCCGCCGGCCATGCCTTCTCCAAGCCCTCGATGAACAACTCCTGAACGAGGTAGCCGAGGAGCGATTGTTCGAGTTCCGTTGGTTCGCGGTCGGCCGGGAGTGCCGTGGATGTTTCGCCGACCAATCCGGCCAGCAGAGCAAGAAGGACTGGCCGGTGGAAGAGGAGCAGCGGGGCGCCGTCCTCGGGGTTGGCCGTGGCAAGCGGAATGGCAATGACGTCGTCCGAGAGAGCCTCCAGCCCAGCGGTCGCGGAGACGACCTCAATGGGGCCCAGTTCGAGTTCCGCAGGGTAAGGAAGCAATCGCGACCAGTTCCGAGCGGATGATCGACATGCCCCCGTCAACCAGCGGACAACTTGACGGCCGAGTTCCCCCGGCGGCGGTTTGCGAAAATCGAACGGAGCCGGCGTCATTGGACGACGTATTCCTCAAACAAAACGGCTTTAATGCGGCTGCTCCCATCGGGGTACAGCACGTCTTCGATCCGTTCCTGAAGTTCGCGCTGCGTTCGCGTTACTCCGATCGACCCGCTCACGTCTTTGAGCGACTTGCCGGCCAGATGCGCGATCATGGCGCTCTTCACGGCGGCCTTTTTCTTTGTGAGAAGGTCGGTCACTTCCTTCTCGGCATCGGCCTCCGCCAGAACGGCGATCTTGACACGAAGATACCGTTGGAGGCGGTCTTCGGACAAGTTCACCACGACTTCCCCGAAGGGGACGATCACAGTCTTCGATTCCTTGTGCTCTTTCCCCTTGTCTTCCTTGGACTTGGCGAACAAAGAGCGAACGTCTACCACCAGGGGGAATGCTGCGCCTGCGGCCGAGAAAACGATGCAGACGACGAGCAGGATCAGCTTTCGGCCCTTTTTGGGCGCTGGGGCTCCCTCGGGCGCGGCGGCAGCGGGGGCGGGGGCGGACATGAAGCAGGCTCCGTTGGTGTCGAGCACAGTGGAGTGAGGAAAACGAAAGGGAAAACCTTTCGTGGCCCGCAGGACGGGCACATCCATCAAAATCTACTTCACTTTCCCGTCCGATGCGTCCGGCAGAGGCGTTGCGCCAGGTGGTTGTGGAGGCGGAAGTTCTCCACTTCCGGGTGTGACCTTGGAATTCATGCCCGGCGAAATGCCCTCCGGCGAACCGGTTCCTGGCGAAATGACCCCCGGTACCGGAAGACCGAAGAGGGTGAGAACGATCTCGTGACTGACCCACCGCTGGAACAAGGCAGGCGAATCCAGCGCCAAATCCGCCGCAAAACTATCGTCGCAGGCGATCACGTTGTTGCGAATCCACGGCGGCCGCTGGCGAACGCGCTGGCGGTAGTAAATGCGGCATCGATCCGCGAGGCAAACGTCTGTTGTGTCCCAGATCCCGTCCACCGACGCGACAATCTTGGCTTCGCGCGGGGCGACCGCCTGAATGATAAGCCCGATGCGCGGGCGCGGATAGGGCGAATAGTGCGTAATGATGCCGTGAATGACGACATCGGCGTTCGTGGCCCGACCGATGGCGAGCATCGTCGCCTCATCGAATCGCCCGCCCTGGTGAATCTCCGCGGCCAGGGGTGCTTGCTCGTCGGGTGCGTTGGCGACGACTTCAAACCGGCCCATCCGCTGCATCTCGGACGTGAACGCGTATCGGAGTTCATCGCCGGTATGCGTATAGGGCGATTTGTTCAAAAACGGCAGCACGACCACGCGATCCACGCGGTCCCAGCCCCAGCCGGCGAGATGGTACTGACTGAACGTGGCCGGCTGGGGCTTCGGTCCCAGCCTTCCTTTATTGAAGAGCGAACACCCGGCCGCCGCGAGAGCGACAACCACGACGCAGGCGGCGAGCCGCTTCATGGTTTTCTCTCCGGTGGCGGCGGGGGCAGGAGCTTATTCAGCGCGTCGATCACGGCACGCAGAAAGACAATGTCTTCTTCTTCCAGTTGCTTGATTCGGCCCTGTAGGCCGGCAATCTGCCCTTGTAGGGCCGTGCGCTCTTTCGATGCGGCGGCTGTGGTCGTTTCCACTTCACGCATTGCTTCGAGGAGCGCCTGCTCGCGACCCAGGCCCAGCCCTTCAAGTTCCTTGATTCGGGCCGACAGGGCGGCATTCTGCGCAACGAGCGAGTCCAACTGTTTTGTGAGTGCGAGCACGCGATCGGCCGGTACTTCCCACGGAGCAAGCCCCAGCCGGTCACCCGTTACAGTCGGGTTTGCACGCAGGTGTGGGTCGGCGAACTGGGTTGGCGACCCCATCATGTAACCCGGCGTGCCGGGCTGCGGTTGGCCGGGCTGCGGAGGTTGAGCATTTTTCGGCCAGTTTGGGGTAGAGGGTAGCGGCCGCGGTTGCGGGAGTGTCGCGGGCGGTGGCGAGGGGGGCAGCATGGGCTGCGGCATCATACCATCGCCAATCGCGTTCTGGGGAACCTGTGAATTGGTGGGAAGTTCTCGCGAACCGACCCCACCGGCTGCGATCACAGTCCCCCCGGGGATGGCGTCCGGCGGGGGCATCGCGGCGGCATAGGAATAATCAGTTGAGGAAACCACCGCCTGGTTCGCACCGGACCGATAACCCGGATTGGAGCGGAACCCGCGCGGCAACCCACACCCCATCGCTGTACTCGCGACGAGCAGGCACAGGCCCAACCGGATGTAACTCCACGCGTCCACCGCCCCTCCTTGGGCCGTGAGGATCCTTTTGGGAATGGGTTATTCGTAATCGCAACGGATGCAAATGCGTTCGCCACAGGTGCAGACGATCTGAATCATCCGGATCGCGTCGTCCTGGTGGATCACCTGAATAGTCGGTTGCGGCCCACTCACAGATGACTGAGGCGGGCCGACGCGAACCACTCCGGTGGACACTTTCACGCGCGAGGCTGGCACGATCAGCCCGCCAGCTTCGGGACGTTCCCCGTCCATATCTCGACTCCTCGTCGATCGACCAACAAAGAGATATTCCGTGAGGCGGGCGGTATACCCTCCTCGCCAACGATGTCAACATGCCCTGCGCCAACCCTACTTCCCGTGGAGGTCACCAGGTTTTCAGGAGTGGCTCTTGTTTATGGTACGCGAAGAATCCCGGCTGGGAATGCGAGCGAACTCGCGTGTGAGATTATGGCACCGCCCGGATCAGGTTGGGGATATCTTTCGGAATTCGGCTTGAGGAATATCCGATTTTGTATAAATATGGATAGTATCACACTACCAAAAATACTTCGGCGTTTGGCGTGGGTTCGGAGATCGATTTTGCCTCGCGCACTCAATACGTGAGTCTCATATTAGAAAAGTGTCGCGACTCTTTGCTGGATCAGGATAAGCGGGCAATTGCAGAGGTCGCAGACCGTATGGGTGCAGTCATGGCGCGGGCCTTCGGCGGTGGCGAGTTGACTGGTTCCAGACCCACAGACCACAGGAAAAAGGCTCGATAAAGGGGCAACCAGGGAAAACCGGGGGAAAAGGACCCGAAACATGACTCCGGACGACACCGAACGACACCGGACGAAACAGGAAAAAGGCTCGAAAACCGGAAACCAGCGGAAAACAGAGGAAACTGGAGAAAAAGGCCCGAACGGTATGCCCAGCGAGGCTCCGACAGCGACACAATTACTTTCCGAGCAGAACGCGGAGCGGGGCAAACGCGAACGTGTAACATAATCGCCCAACCGAAGATCAAGCGGGGCAAACGCAAAAGTGTAACAGAAAAGATCGATTTATCCGCAAGTTAAATCTCCACATAGACTTGCGGCGATTCAGTTGTCCTCGGCCCGATCTGCGCAACCACGCGGTTGCTTCCCCGGATCTTCGTTCGCACGCTCGGTCTTGACCGTTTCGCCTCCCCTCCGCTATCGGATCGCGCACACCACACGCTTTTCGCGCTCCGGCCCCGATACATCCGACCCGCGGAGGTCGCCGTGTTGACCTGGAAGTGCCTGCCGCTTCTTGTGCCCGTTCTGCTTTCAGGATGCGCTCACGGCTTCGACCGCAATGCGCTGCGCGAACGTTTGAATGATGGCACTCTCCAATCGACAGACGCGGACATTGCGGCCGCACGCGCACTCAAGCCGCAACTCCGCTTACCGTGTCGGATGGCAGTTTACCTTCAACCGTCGCGTGAGCGCGACTGGCACTGGACGCCGGAAGACCGGGCGGCAATGGAGCAATGGGTCGCGACGCTCAAGCAGGAAGGAATCGTCGCGGATGTGATTCCACTGCCAGAGATGCTTGTGAAGGATGGCAACCTGAAGGAACTTCGACTCGCCGCGGCGCGGTGCGGAGCCGATGTACTTTTCGTGGTTCATGGCGCAGCACAAACCGACAGCTACAAGAACTTTGCAGCGGTCTTCGACGTCACTGTTGTCGGTGGGTTTGTGGTACCGGGCAGTCACAAGGACACGCTGTTCCTGATGGAGGGTCTCTTGCTCGATGTGGAGAACGGCTACATCTACACGGGCGTGCAAGCGGAGGGAGTGGGGAAGATCATACGGCCGTCGTTCATGATTGAAGAACGCGACGCCATCGTGAGAGCGAAAACGAAGACGGTGGCGCAGTTCGGCGCGAACATGTTGCAGCGGATGCGCACGCTGGCAAGCTGGCCGCCTGATCTCGCTCGGGTTGAGCGGATCATAAATGAAGGAAAATCGCCCGTAGCAATCAGCAATCCGCTCTCGGGTTCCAATCTCAACGGGCGTCCGGGTGAGCCATCCAATCCGAGTTACGCTGTGCCCGCAGCTCTCCCGACGCCCACTCTCCCCGGTGTGGCTCGTGATCCGCGACTCTCTCCGCTGAACCCAGGCGGTGTGCAAAACGCCGCCGGCGTGATGACCGGCATCACAGCGCCGCGGTTGAATCCGTAAGGGAGGACAGCCCGATGTTCGCGGTGGCGGTTGCGATGGGATTCCCTTGGTGAACCGCCCAATGTTAGTAGCGATGGATTCGCTACTCCACTCCCTTCCGGATACCTAGTGGCTACCACACCCAAAGTACTCAGCGCGGGTGTGATGACTGACATTACGACTCACAAAACCAATCCGTCGCGAACAACAATTCCATTGGATTTCGTTCTTTCAGCCTGCCGTCGATAAAGCCGGTCATTGATTGGCTGCAGTGACTCTACTTCAGTACCAACACCTCCCGGCCGTCCGCCTTCTTTTCCCTTTTCCTGCTTGTCCGAACGTTGCGTTCCCCCACGGCAATCGGACGGTCATCGTGTATGATCGCGACTGAGGAGGATGTTTCGCATCGTCCCCAGTCAAGGCAGGATTGCTCTTTTTCCAGCGGTGGCAGCATGGCGATCTTCGACCGGCGGCTGATCGATCCCACTCCGGATGAACTCACGGAGATGCTCAGCAAGGCGATGAAGTCCGCCAACCGCGAGAACAAGTATCAGGCGAACCGCATCACACGCGACGCGTCGTTCTGGGGGCGGTTCGCACAGGATGTGTTGCGCGGGGGATCGGAAGGCCGACGGCGATCATGCAAGGGCGGGTATGCCGTACCGGAAGTGGTCGCGGGTTGGTGGACCGATCCCGCGGGGCGGAAACACGTCCGCGTCATTGGCCGCACGCGCATTTCGTATTCTCGCAGTCGCACATATGGGTTGCGCCGGGAAAGCGACATGCGTGCCCTGCCGCCGTGGTGGCACGTTTACCCCGAAGCGGTCCTTGGTGTGCGCGGAAAGCAGGAGGGTGAGCGCTATCTCGCGGTGTGCCGGTGTGGAGCGGTTGGATCGCCCGAATCACTCGGCTGGATGGGCGATACGTGCGGTCCGTGTTTCGACCGCCGAGCGGAGGGCGGCTCCCCCGCCGGTGGATTCGGTCAGTTCGGCGGTTGGACGCGAGGCGGTTCGCGATTTTGTTTCACGGGCGACTCCAAACATCTCATTGGGCAGAATCAGTCCGGTGCGTTCTGGAAAGTGAGCCGAGATGATGGAACGGCGACAATCGCCAATCGGAAATCCTTCAACCAGATCAACGCGATGGCAGCGAGTGCAGCCGGCACCACGCTGGTGACCGCGGATGGAAGTGTGTACCGATGGTTGACCGATGCCACCGACATCGAACGACTACTCGCGAACCGCCAGTTCTGGGGGCGCGTCGCTCTTGCTCCGGAGGGAGCGAGAGTCATGCTGCTGGACTATCAGCATGCACACGTCGCCGAATTGACAGCCGATCGCCCGAAATACACGCGCCTCACTCCGGCAGAAGGCTTCGCGTTCCTTCATTTCATGCCGGATGGCATGAGGCTTGTGGGTATCACCAATCAGGGCGAACTGCACACCATCCACTCGACCACGATGCGTTCGGAACTCATTCGCCGCGACGTGTTCGATGGCTCGGCCTATCGAGCTTCACCGCCGACGGAGATGGTTGTGACTCGCGACGGCGCGGCGGCACTGATCCGCCGCGAGCAGTATCATCCGTATCGTGCAATGGTGTACCACGTCCCGCTGCCGGCGGGCAAGGTGGTGGAAATGCGGGTACCGGAGTGGCACCGGCCTACAGCGCTGGCTTACAGCCCGGACGGGCGGCATGCGGTCACGGCCGAGGCCGAGGGCGGTTGGGTTGGGTTCTGGGACGTGGCGAATGGGAAGTCGCTGGGATTTGTCCGGGCTGTTCTGGAAGATGTGGCGTGGCGAAGCGGCCAGATTGAGTTTTCCCCCGACGGCGGAGCACTGGCTGTGTCGTACAACGCCGGCCGACCCGACCACGGTTCGACTGTGGCGGTGTGGCCGTGGCCAGACACACTCAAAGCAGCGGGAATGGGGGATTGACGGAAAGCAGGAACTAACCACAGAGCCACAGAGTAAAGACAGAAGAGTTCTCGACGGGATAACAGGATCAACGGGATGGATTTGATCGGGTTTGATCCTGTTAACCTGTCGGAATTCTCTGCCTTTTGTCTTTCTCCATGTTCTCTGTATCTCTGTGGTTAACACCATTTCTAAACTTTTTTCCGACGCGCTGGGCCGGTTGGTCCCAGTACCTATTGTCCGCGGTTCACGGGAAGACCAGATGCCAACCGAGTCCCCCCGTCCGCTTGCCCGACAGTTACTCCGGGTCGTTCTCGGCACGCCGGATGTGCCCGATGGCGACCTGCTCGCACGTTTTGTAGCGTCGCGAGATGAGGAGGCATTTGCCGAAGTTGTGCGGCGGCACGGGCCAATGGTGTTCGCCGTGTGCCGGCGGATCACCGGCCGGCCGCACGACGCGGAAGACGCGTTTCAGGCGGCTTTCCTCGTCCTGGCCCGTCGCGCTGCACACGTAACCCGGCCGGAATTGCTCGCCAACTGGTTATACGGGGTCGCCTACCGCACCGCGCTGGAGGCCCGTGCCGCCCGCCGACGAGCGGAGGAGCATGTTGTGCCCGCCGCACCCGAACCGGCGGCTCCGCCGCCGCCCGATGATGTCACCGAACTGCGACGCGTCATTGATGAGGAACTGGCGAAATTGCCGGACAAATATCGCACGGCTGTCGTGTTGTGCGATCTCGAAGGGTTGCCGCGTGCCGCTGCTGCCGCACAGATGGGCATTCCCGAAGGTACGCTTTCCAGTCGCCTCGCGTATGCACGCAAGATCCTGGCGCAACGACTCTCGCGTCGCGGGGTAACCACTTCCGCGACGGTTATCAGTGCCGCCCTTGGGCGCGACAGCGTAGCCACCGCAGTTCCGCACAGCTTGATGAACACGACTATTTTCGCGGCCGTGCGTTTTGCTCCCGGCGGGACTGGTCCGTCGGGGGTATCGCCGGCTGTCTCCTCCCTCACCGATGGAGTGCTGAAAACCATGCTCGCGACACGTCTTCGACAACTGCTCGCGATCGGCCTGCTCATGTGCGGTCTGATCGGCGTTGGCAGCGTTCTCTCCCAACAATTGCAAGTGACGTTACCGCAGGATCCCAACGAGCCACCAACCATTGTGCTCGACCCGGCCACGGGAATTGCCGAGCTGCAACCGAAGACGCAGCCGAAGAAAGTCGCGGCGAAGGGAATCGAGGACGACGACGTGCCCTATGCGTCGTTTCCAGCGCAAGCGGTGGTTCGCATCGAAGAAGGCAAACTGCTCGTCCGCCAGCGCGTTCGTGCCATCCAACCCGTGACGCAAACGGGCGGCAGCGGCGTGGCTTACACGACATATCAACAGGTCTCCCGTGTTTCGGCAGCGGCGCACGACCCGGCGGATGTGGCGGTGTTCGATATGAAGGGGAATCGGCTGTCACCGAAAGCGTGGAAGGAGTTGCTCAAGAGTGACGTCCACGTTCTTCTGGCTTCCGATGGCAAGCTGCCGAATCCGCGTGAATTGACGCTTTTCAAACAGGATACGCTGCTTGTGGTCCTGCCGGCGACAGCGACGCCTGCACCCGCTGTCGAAGTGCCGGGGTATAAGCCGCAAACGTACTATGTCCCAACGGCGCCATCAGGCTACGCCCCGGCTCCGACTCCAGCACCTGCGGCCCACCCGCCGGGGAACAGTTGGACACCCACACCGTCCACCGTCCGACCGCCACAACCGAATCAGTATCAGCCAGCTCCGAAAGGCACGACAGTGCCGCAAACCTCGGCTTTGCCGAGCGTCAGCGTGGGTTCCTCGAACTCGCCTTTGCCGAGCCTAACTCCGCCTTCGGCGGACACGCCCCTCGGAGAAGCCCCGGCGGCGCCGATTTTGCCGAGCCAAACTTCTCCTCCGCCGGACGACCTCCCACCGCCGGCGAAGTAAACCCAAAGCAGACGAACACGGCGAGTGAGCGCGGTGATGATTTCACCGCGCTCACTCGCCGTGTTCGTCTGCCATATTCTGGTGCGTCTTCGGCAGGCAAAGCCTGTCTCGACAGCACCCTACTTCCCCACGCTATACAGATGCGTTCGGGTGCGGAGGAACAACTCATCCCCCGCAATCGCTGGCGACGACATGAAGCCTTCGCCGAGGCGATTCTCGGCGACGAGTGAGTACTCACGCTCGGCCTTCACCACGTACGTCTTCCCGACCTGACCGCAGAAGTAGACGTTCCCGCCCGCCAGCACCGGCGAGGCCGAGAACTCGCCATCCAGCCGTTCGCTCCATAGAGGTTTGCCCGTCTTCGCATCCAGACAGCTCGCAATTCCTTTATCCGAGACCATGAACAAGAGTCCATTCACCAGGAGAAGCGATGGGCGCGTCGCCACATCCTTCCCGTATTCCCATACCACCGCCGACTTCGGCACGTCTCCCTGGAGAGCTTCCGGCTTGAGCGCGAAGAGCTTGCCGGTATGGCCGCTGGTGAGGTACAGCAGGCCGTTGGCCATCACCGGACGTGCAGAGCCATTCATGCCGCCGTGTGTGAATCGCCACAGTTCCTCGCCGCTCTTGGGATCGTAAGCGATGGTACACTCCGCTGAAGGACAAATGAGATGCTGTTTGCCATTGATGGTGAATAGTGCCGGCGTCGCGTAGGCCTTCTTGAAGTCGCCGTTGCTGTTGCTGTACTTGATCTGCCGATCGGTCTTCCACACCGTCTGGCCGGTTTTCTTATCGAGCGCCGTTACATATTGCAGATCGAAGCCATCGAAAATGAGATAAAGCAGGTCACCGTAAACGACCGGCGATGACGCCGGTCCGCGGAAGTGATCGCACTTCAGGTCGAGACGTTCCCACAACACTTTACCGGTGGACGTATCGACGCAGAATGTACCGTGGCTGCCGAAGTGAGCATAGAGCCGGCCCTCCTCGATAAAGGGCGTCGGCGAGGCGTAGCTGTTGAACGGGTGGCAGTAGGCGGGATTCTCCTCCGCGCGAAGCTTCACATCGTGGAGCACCTTTCCGCTTGCGCGATCCACGCACACCGCGAAATACCGGGCTTCTTTCACGGGGTTGGCGGGTGCGCCGCCCTTCATCGGCTTTCCCTTCTCACCGAGGATTTCATCGGCCGTTGTTACCCACACTTGGTCGCCGAACACAACCGGCGACGACCATCCCTTGCCGTGAATCTCGGTCTTCCAGCGGATGTTATCTTTTTCGCTCCACACCGTGGGCACATGCTTGCCGGTGGCGTGCCCATCGGCGGTCGGCCCACGGAAGCCGGGCCATGTATCCGCCGCCGAGAGCGACAGCGAAGCAGCGATGAGAATGAGTGGAACGAAGAGGCGGGTGCGCATGGTGGTGTGGATTTCGGGAAAGCGAGGTTGGGTTAGGCGGGAGAATGGTTTCAGAGTACCGGGAAGATGTGCGGGTTACAACGGACAAGCCGCGAGCGGGAGCGTAAACTGCTAGGCGACCCGCAGGCGAACCCCGCCCGCAAGGGCGGCGGGGCGAACCCCGCCCGCAAGGGCGGCGGGTCTCATGGCTCTGGCTCGCGACCCACCGCCCTTGCGGGCGGGGTTCGCCAGGAATCTCCCATGTCCAACCCCGAACTCACGCGCCTGCACGACCTCAACGAACTCCCCTCATGGCGGCGTTGGGGCCCATACCTTTCCGATCGCCAGTGGAGCACGGTGCGCGAAGACTACTCACCCACTGGCAATCCCTGGGTGTACTTCCCATTCTCGCATGCACACCGCCGGGCGTACCGCTGGGGCGAGGACGGACTGGCGGGTATTAGCGATGACAGTCAATATCTGTGCCTGGCGCTTGCGCTGTGGAACGGGCGCGACTCCATCCTGAAGGAACGGTACTTCGGATTGCAAAACGAAGAAGGCAATCACGGCGAGGATGTCAAGGAACTGTACTACCACCTCGACGCCACGCCGACGCACAGCTACCTGAAGATGCTCTACAAGTACCCGCAACGGGCATTTCCGTATGAGCAATTGCGCGAAGAGAGCCGACGACGCGGCCGGCACGACCCGGAGTTCGAGCTGCTCGATACCGGCATCTTCGACGACAACCGCTACTTCGACGTGTTCGTGGAGTACGCAAAGGCCGGTCCGCGCGACATCCTCATGCGTATCACCGCGCACAATCGCGGGCCGGATGCGGCCGAGTTACACATTCTGCCGCAATTGTGGTTCCGCAATACGTGGGGCTGGAAGCCGGACCAACCGCGGCCGGCAATCATGCACTCGTCACACGGTGGGCTGAAGCTCTTCCATCCCGAATGGGACGCCTATCGCTTCTGGGCCGGCGGAGCCACACACTCCGACGACACCTTCCATGCCGGTATCCCCTCGATGACGCGGCTCGGTTACATCTTCACCGAGAACGAGACGAACACTCCCGCACTCTACAACTCCCGCGACACTGGCTACTTCAAGGATGCCTTCCACGAATTTGTGGTGAACCAGAATCGCGCGGCGGTGAATCCGGAAGGAACCGGCACAAAGGCAGCCGCACACTACCACTTCACAATCCCTGCGGGCGAATCCGTCACGGTGCGTTGCCGGCTCCGACACGCCTCGGACGGCCCCGACGATCCGTTCGTTGCATTCGATGAGACATTCGCCGACCGAATCACGGAAGCCGATAAGTATTTCGCGCACCTTCAACACGATATCCCGGACATGGATGCTCGCCGTGTGCAGCGTCAGGCCATGGCGGGTCTCATCTGGACCAAGCAGTTCTACCAGTACGACACCTACCGCTGGCTCAAGGGCGACTCCGCGACGGTTACGCCGCCGGAAGAACGCTGGTATGCCCGCAATAGCGACTGGCAGCACTTCAAGGCCGCCGATATTCTCTCGATGCCGGACAAGTGGGAATATCCGTACTTCTGCGCATGGGACACCGCGTTCCACGCGGTGGCATTCGCTCCGTTCGATCCCGAATTCGCCAAGCATCAACTCCTCTTGCTTTGCCGCGAATGGTACACGCACCCCAACGGCCAGCTCCCCGCATACGAATGGAACTTCTCCGACGCCAACCCGCCGGTTCATGCCTGGGCGGCGTGGCGTGTATTCCAGATCGACCGCAAACACCGGCACAGTCACCGTACCGGCGGCCACGTCCAACACGGCCACCACGAGGTGGATGAATGCGACGCCGACTGGGATTTCCTCGAACGCGTCTTCCACAAGTTGATGATTAACTTTACGTGGTGGGTGAATCGAAAAGACGCACAGGGGCGAAACGTCTTCCAGGGCGGCTTCCTGGGGCTCGACAACATCGGCGTCTTCGACCGCAGCCATCCGCTGCCAACCGGAGGATTCATCAATCAGGCCGACGGCACCGCGTGGATGGCGATGTATGCCCTCAATCTCATGCGCATTGCGTTGGAGCTCGCCACGCGCAATCCTGTGTATGAAGACATCGCCATCAAGTTCTTCGAACACTTTCTCGGCATTGCCAAGGCGATGACCGACATGGCCGGCAAGGGCGTCGGTCTGTGGGATGAACAGGACGGCTTCTATTACGACGAGTTGACGCTGCCCAACAATCATGTTGAGCGGCTCAAGGTACGCTCGATGGTGGGCCTCATTCCGCTATTTGCGGTGGAAGTGCTCGAACCGGAACTGCTTGCCAAGATGCCGGCGTTTGCGGCCCGCCTGCGGTGGGTACTGGATAACCGGGCGGATCTTGCGGGCCTGGTGTCGCGCTGGTTCGAGCCCGGCCGCGGCGAACGCCGCTTGCTCTCGCTCCTGCGCGGCCACCGCATCAAGAAGTTACTCGCTCGCGTACTGGACGAGAATGAGTTCCTCAGCCCGTATGGCGTGCGTGGACTGTCGCGTGCCCATCGCGATCATCCGTACCGGTTCAACATGGACGGCCACGTTCTCACGGTGGGTTACGTGCCGGGCGATTCCGATTCGGGCATGTTCGGGGGCAATTCCAACTGGCGCGGACCGGTGTGGTTCCCCGTGAACTTCCTCATCATCGAGAGCTTGCAGAAGTTCCACCATTACTACGGCCCGGACTTCCAGATCGAATTCCCCGTTGGCAGCGGGAAAACGGTTCCCGTCCTCGACGCGGCCGTGGAAATCACGCGCCGGCTGACAAGGTTGTTCCTCCGGGACGGGAACGGCCGACGCCCGTGTTTTGGGAAGTACGAAAAGATGCAAACCGACCCGCACTTCCGGGACTATCTGCTCTTCCACGAATTCTTCCACGGCGATCACGGGATGGGTCTGGGTGCGAGCCATCAAACCGGCTGGACCGCGCTGGTCGCGAAATTGCTCAATCCGCGCCGCGGGGAGAAGCTCTACGACGAATCGGCGGCCGAAGCGGTCCCCGCCTCGCAATCCGGGGGCGTATCGGTGGGCAAATCGGCCCGGACGGGACAGCAATAACCGGGCTGTTGTTGCTGTTCGAAACGAAGTAAGCTCGCGGTGAGGAGGGATTTTCACGATGGCAACCGCCGATCTGCTCACTCCCACTGCTCCGGCACAGCGTGACCCATCGCCACGATTGTGGACGGATGACGAATTCGCGCGCATGCAACAACTCGATCTCTTTGCCGGATATGACGTGGAACTGATCGGCGGCACCGTGATGGATCGGCTCACCGGCAAGCCGTTCGTCTTCACGCGAAAGGAATACTACTCTCTCGACGACAAACACTTCTTCCGCGACCAACGGGTGCAACTGATCGGTGGGGTTATTCTTGAGAGAACTGCCAGGATGACCCCGAAGCACGCAACTGCGATTCAACTCGCGTTGCATGCGCTCAAGTGCTTGTTTGGCGAAAGCTTCGACATCCGTTGCCAACTCCCGATCAACTTGGGACCGATTTCGGAGCCAGAGCCAGCCGTGGCCGCCGTCACCGGTTCACCACGCGATTATCTGGTCGATCATCCAAAGACCGCACTGCTCATTATCGAAGTGAGCGTCACCACGCTCGAAGAAGACACACACGAGAAAGCGAGTCTGTACGCATCAGGTGGGATCGCGGATTACTGGGTGGTGAACCTGGTGAATGATCGTGTGCTGGTGTTTCGCTCGCCGAAGCCGGAAGCCGGATCGAAGTTCGGCCAGAACTATGCCGCGGTGAGCGCGCACCGCCGCGACGACAAAATTACTCCACTGGCCGCGCCAAATGCCCGCGTGCTGGTGAGCGACCTGCTCCCGTAAGCGGCGTTAGACCTTCCCCAAGATCAAATCCACCACCCAGCAGCCGCGAACATGGGTTGCGTCCGCGTCTCGGCAGTGGTTGAGCATGTCGTCGTTATCGCAACCGGCCTCTTGAAGTGCATCGGCCAGAATCGGCATGCGGTCGAATGCCCCATCTTCGTAAATGCCGCGTGCGAGAGCGAGTACGTCCGGCGTGAGCCAGGGTGTAATGGAGATGGAGCGGAACGGGTTGCCGAAGATCTCGCGGAGCATGTCGCACTGCCACGTCTTTTCCACTTGCTCCGCGCTCTCATACGCCCGCTTCACCGCGGGGTATCCCGCACACTGACTTCCGCGTTCCTCGTCGCTCTGTCACCCGCGCTGTGAGCGAGATCGCTCATAAGGCGCGTCAATGAGCCAGGAGGAGTACCAAGGAAGGCATCGAATGCCCAATAGTCATGGTAAATCGCCGATTCGGTATTCACAAAGTCGCGATATATCTCCAAGGCAAAATTGCGTTCGTGGATGAACCAACCGGCGTCCGCTTCCGGCTGCCGTTCTACCTCCTCAACCAACCGCTGGGTCCGCTCGTCAGTCAGTTGGTTCCAGGCCCGCCGAAGACAGGCGCACCAGAAAAGCCGCACCTTCCGCCCGCTCCACTCGCCGGGGTACTCGCGCAGCATGTACAGCGGCATGTTGTTCGTCGTGATCCATTCTGCTTCGGTCATTCGCTCCTACTCCGCTGCGGTCTCACTCCCACCGCTCCCCTTCTCCAGCCCCAACTCGCCGGCGATGGTCTTCATTGCGTCAATCACGAACTGAATATGTGCATCCAGTTCCACGCCGAAATCGGCCGCACCGCGAATCACATCGTCGCGGTTGACGCCCTTGGCGAATCCCTTGGCCTTCATCTTCTTCTTGACGCTCGAAGCTGTCAAATCGCCGATGCCGGTGGGACGCAAGAGGGCCGTGGCGGTGATGAGTCCTGTGATTTCATCGCATGCGTATAAGCCTTTCTCCATCGGCGTCCACCGAGGATAGCGATCGCTGAGATAGTCCGCATGCGAGAGAATGCACGTAATGACTTCTTCCGGGTAACCGCGTGCGCGAAGAATTTCCGACCCCTGAAGCGGATGGTTCGGCGCATCGGGCCAGCGTTCGTAATCGAAATCGTGAAGCAAGCCGACGATGCCCCACGTCTCCTCGTCGTGGCCAAGCTTCTTCGCGTACGCTCGCATCGCGGCTTCCACAGACATGCAGTGCCGGCGCAGGCTCAGGTCGCTCACGTATTCACACAGCAAGGCGAATGCATCATTGCGATTCATTCTGAACTCCCGGATACTGAGGTGAGCGAAGAGAGCGTGTGAGAGGCACCCTCTGAGCGGAAAGCAGGACCGAACAACAGACAGAGACACAGAAAACAGAACTAACCACAGAGACACAGAGACACAGAGAAAAGGCAGAAAATTGGACAGGATAACAGGATCAAACACGGTCTGAACTCATCGCGTTCATCCTGTATCCTGTCAAAATATTCTCCTCTTTTCTTGTCTTCTCTGTGTCTCTGTGTCTCTATGGTTAGTTTCTCTTACTCCTCTTTGCTGGTCACTGTTTCCAGCACGCTTTGCTCCGAGGTAGCCAGCCAGTTACCTTCCCACGTCAGGACCTTGCGGTACACGAATACCACCATCACGAGAACCAATAGCGACAGCGGCAGTGATATCGGCAACCCGTGAACCCCCGCAAACTCGGCCAGCAGGAATTCGACCCCAAGGGGGAACACGAGCGGCGCCATCACGAACGGGAACACGAGCAGGAACGCCATCTGGATGAGAACCGGTATGACCTTGACACTCGACGGCTGCAACGACCCGGCAGCCATTGGAATTGGAGCCAGGATCGACATGGCATTGGCGAGGAGGCAGAACACAAGATAAGCAGCCACCAATAGCAGTAATGCCGCTGGGTAGTAGTCGATTCGCATGGGGTACACTGCCCCCACCAACAAGAGGATCACCGTCCCCAGTCCAAGCGCCAGCGGAGCAAGGGCCAAGTTCTTGCCCAGGAGAATCTCTCGTCGCGGAACTGGAGAGAGGACATACGCCCGGAAGCCAGCCCGGTCGTAGCCAAACTGATTACCGAGAAGCTGCATCCCGCCGAAGAAAAGAGCCATGATCCCGGAGCCCAGCGCCATGACTGGGCGGAATTCGGCGGGTGGATTCGCACCCGATGATATCGACATGCCGCCGAAGATGACCAGCATGATGATGGGAGCCAGCATGGCCATTTTGGCTTCCGGTGCCCGCGAGAGAGAACGCCACGCGGCAAACGCGACAGCCGAAGCGTACTCGGAGACCCACGGAATCCGTCGCTCCAACAACTGCACGCGGTTGGGGTCAACCGGAACCACCTGGCGCGGAGCGGCTTGCCGACCCTGGCCGCTGAACTCGCCGGTGTAAATCCGGATGGTGGTCCGGTACGCCCGCCACAGGCTGACAGCGCCGATCAGGCCCAAGCCGAGCGTGCCCAGGAGAGCCGGTACAACACCTCCTCCGGCCAGGTCTGATATTCCAACCGCCAACCAGCCCGGTGGAAGGACCAAGCTGATGAGGCGAGCCGTCTGCCCCGCGCGATCCAGTCCGCGCTGCAAGCGTTCTTTCTGTCGTTCGTTGAACTCTTTCTGCAACGCCTTTTCGCGCTCAGCATACTCCTGGGGCGTGAGCTTCTTGGTATGCAAGTCCACCTGAGCCGCCGTGCGCTGCTCGTTCCAGCGAGTGACTTCCTCGTCGGGCTTTCCGCCCTGCCACGGACGAGCCATGTTCACCATGTTCGGCAGTTGCGCCAGAAGGACGAACACGGCGGTAGCGATTACGATCACCGTCCGGCGGCGTCGGGGATTGGTCATGAGGGACGCCAGCCAGCCCTGGAACTGATACGTGATCGCAGTGATCGCCAGTACGAACGCCGCCAGCAATGGCAGCGCCAGGAGCATGAGCAATGATCCGGCGCAGACCTCGCCAACGATCAATCCAATCATGCCGGGTAAAAACGCGAGGAGCGTGAGGCTGAAGAGAGAACTGAGGTAATTGAGGAGGAACACTCCAGACGGCGAGACAGGCAGGTGCAACACCTTGTCGATGGCTAGGCCCTCGGCTCGCTTCAAGTCCGCAAAGAGGCCCGTGATCCAGAAGAACAAGAAGGTAGCGATGACTCCGTCCCACACGAGCAGTCGCACTGCGGGAGGCGCATGCGGCAGAGCCAGAAACCCGACGAGAAACCCCGCCCCAAGCAACCCGACCGCGGCGAATCCGGCAAGCACAACGAAAATGAAGAAGAAGACGGCGTTCGCTGTTCCGGCTCTGCGGAACTGGTTGACACGCAGTCGCCAGCGGAGCCACAAAAACGCCAGCAGGTGTTCGCGGTTCACGGGGCGGATGCCTCCAGCCAGGTGAGCTTGGGAGTGGAGGCCGCATCCGCGCCGGCCAGTTGAATGAACCGATTCTCCAAAGTGTCGCCCTGTCGGATCGCTTCCAGCGATGCCTGTTCGGTCAGCCGCCCGCCCACGATGATCCCGACGTGCGTGCAGAGTTTCTCCACGATCTCCAGTACGTGTGAAGTGAGAAACACGGTGGATCCGCGTGCCACGAAGCCCGCCAGGAGATCGCGGATGATTCGCGAAGTGATCGCATCCACCCCTTCAAACGGCTCGTCGAGAAACAACAAGTCCGGGTTCGGCAGAAGCGCGGCGGCCAGAGCTAGTTTCTTCTTCATCCCGTGCGAATACTCAAGGGTCAGTTTCGTCTCCTCGTCGGCCAGGCCCAACAGCTGGAGGAGTTCATCCGCGCGCTGGCGGATGGTATCGCGCGGCATCAGGTACATGCGGCCGACGAAGGTCAGGTATTCCCGTGCGGTGAGATTGTCGAACAGCGACAGGTTCTCGGCGATCACGCCGAGGTGCCGCTTGGCGTCGAGGGCTTGCTTGTGGTCGCGCATGTCCCGGTCGAGGACGTGGATTTCGCCGCTCGTCGGGGCGAGCAGCCCCGTGAGCATTTTGATCGTCGTCGATTTGCCGGCACCGTTTGGTCCGAGAAAGCCGTAGAACGTGCCACGCTCGACCTGGAGATTAATACCGTCCACGGCACGGAAATCGCCAAAATCGCGTGTCAGTTGGCGGGTCTCGATGGCCAGACTCATGAAGAACTCTGGGCAGGCAGGAAGTGATACGCCGACGCCACTCAAAAATGGTACCCTCAGCGACCGGACACGACAACTCGCCGGCCTTCTTCTGAAGACTGGTACAGCCCGTCCAGCACACGCAGTGTCTCCAGCGTCGAATCAACGGTATTGCGGCAGCGTACTTCGCCACGAGCGGCGGCGATCCAGTCGCGCACGGTAGCGATTCCCTTCGCGCCGCCGTAGCCTGGGGTGCGGTCGGCCGGGAGGTCGAAGGTTTCCTCCATGGCGTGGAATTGCGGTTGTGGGCCGTGAATGCGGAAGCGGCCCGATGTGCCGGGGAAGCTCGGTTCCCAGTGCACCCAACGTTGCGATCCGCGAACCGCGAGATTCAGTTCACCGGTCCAGCGTGGCAACCAGTAGCCACCGGTGAGTGTCACCAGTGTGCCGTTGGCCAGTTCCAGAATCACCGTTCCGCCGTCTTCCACTTCAACCTGTGTTGCGCCAAAGCAACCCACGCGAGCCGTCACTGCAACGATGCGATCGTTCGTCAGAAACGGAATCAGATCGAGCCAGTGACAGCCGAGCCAGTTGAAGAATCCGCGTCCGCTTTGGTCGGCATCGAAGAGGTAGTGTTCCTTCCCGCGCCGGCTCACATCGCTGGTGAATTGCCCGATTTCGATGCTGATGAGCTTCCCGAATCGCCCATCCGCGATCATCGCGCGAAGTCGCTCGGCCCCCGCGTCATAACGCCACATATAGCCGGTTTGAAACGCCACCCCCGCCCTTCGCACTTCTTCAGCCGCTGGAGCGAACGCGGCCGCCGTGGCACCGCCGGGTTTCTCCATCAGGATGTGTTTACCGGTCGCCGCGAGTGTTTGAACGGCACCCGGAGTATCGCAATTGGGCAAGCACACCAGCGCACCATCGAAATCGCCAGTATCGAGCAGTTGCGTGAGGTTCGCGAAGCGCGGAACGCGGGCGTAGCGTTCTTCCAGACTCGTCATTGCGCCATCGAATGCCGGCACGATGGCAGTGACTTCCACCGGAAAGCCGACGTGAGGAAAGAGCTCGCGCCACCCCGCGCCGTGCGGGTGGTCGATGCCGATACACGCGATGCGGAAAGGCTCGCTCATGAGTTGCTTCACCGAAAGCCGATCAGCTTGGCCCAAAACCAAGATTACCACGGCCGGAGTCGGGGTCGGAGCGGTAGCCGAGGAGTTGCTGCGTCAGCACGCCGCCGAATTCGACCAACTCGCGGATCGCCGCAAGGAAGTCGGCATTGGTGAGCTGGAGTGGGTCAGATTTCTCGCCGCGTTCAGCAGCCATGAGCGCGGCCTTGCGAAACAGTTCCGCGATGAATGCCGGGCTCGCGCCGTCCGTGCGGTCGAGGAGCGGCTCGACATCGACTTCCGAGAGATCGAGGCCAATTGCGAAGTGCGCGAATAGCCGCCGTCGGCAGTCGCGATCCGGCAGCGGGAAGTACACCGCCTGATCGACGCGGCCCGGCCGAGCAGCCAGAGCGGATTCGAGCATCCGTGGACGGTTGGTGGTGAGCAAAAAGATCACATCCGCTTTCTGTCCCAGCCCGTCCATCTCGTCCATCAGATCATGTAGCAGAGTGGTGTCGAAGCTCTGACTTCGATCGAGTGCGATCAGGTCCACGTCTTCGATCACAACGAGCGCGGGCTGAAGCAAGCGAGCCAGCACGCACGATTCACGGACGAGCCGCAGTTGGCGGCCGGTGAGCAGTATGACAGTATACGCGGGGCAGGCACGGGCCAGATACTTCGTGACGAGCGTTTTGCCCACACCGGGCGGGCCGTGGAAGAGCACGCCGTGTCGTGTGGAGCGGCCCGCCTTGCGGAGGATCTCCGCGTGTGCCAGCAGGCCAATCACATTGCGTTCGACAACCTTCAACACTTCTTCCGGCAGGATGATCTCCTCACGCGTGACTTTCGGCAAGTCATGGAAGTGAATTTGAAAGTCGTGGCCAACCTCTTCACCCATGTAGCCGGCCTGCTCGACAACGAGCGCCTGCCCGCGATAGATATTCCGTTTCGCGGCTTCACTGAGAATGCGGTCGAGTGCGAATTGTGCTTCTTCGGGCGTCGCGGCGAGCACTTCCAGCGATGAGCGGGAGAGTAGCGCGGCGAACGGCGGAAAATCGGGAGGTCGGAGCAGATAGAGACCGCACACCACAACCTTGGTATTGGTGGTCAACGAGGTGGCACGAACGGCGTACTCCACCGGAGCTTTGCGGGATGTATTTGCGGACAGCGCAGTGGAGAGCTCGTTAAAGTAACCCAGGCCATACACGCGCGCCGCGTTCGGGGTGGTGTTCCGCAGCGCTTCGAGGGCAAGAAAGAGATTCACTCGCTCCCAGTTCGGCACCGGCCGCGTGAGGATCGTTCCCTTCTTCCAGTGGCGGCCGATATGCCGGTTCACTGCGCGCGCAACAGACATTAAATAGCTGCCGATCACTGCGGCGGAGATCGCGCCGATCAGCAGAATCAACCCGCCAGCAAGCAGCGGCCCGGCATCGACGGCAAAAAGCGGCATGTTGGTGGGGAGCTTGGTGTCAGAGGACAGAGGACAGAGCCGCAGATGACGCAGATAACACGGATCAAGACAGAAGACTGATTAGAAGAGTTGAGACAGGGTCGAGTGGGAATGTGGGGATGCCCATACCTCCGGATGAACACGATTCTGATTTCAATCCTGTTTGATCCTGTAATCCTGTCTCAACTCTTTTCTGCCATTAATCTGTGTTATCCGCGTCATCTGCGGCTCTTCTGTTCTGCCTTCCATCCTTTGTTCTCTGTCCTCACTCGCTATTCCCCGCCCATCGCCTCGAGCGCACGGACGGTATCGTACAGGTCGAGATCGGGGTTGATGGCAAGCGCCTGGCGGAAGGCACGGAGCGCCGCCTGCGGGCGGTTCAGTTTGAGTAAGCATTGCCCCATCCCAGCCGCAGCGCCGAAGTGGTACGGGTTCATGCGCAGGACGCTTTCGCAATCCTCAATGGCGCGAGAGAATTCGCCGCGTTTGAAAAACCAGATTGCCCGCTGATTGTGCGCTTCAGCGAAGGCCGGGGCTTCGCGAATGAGTTCGTCCAGTTCGACGCGGGCCTTGGTCGCATTGGGTTCGCGTGCGGCTTCGCGCAAGCGTGCGTTTTGCTCAGTGGTTCCCGCCCGGAACCACAATTCCCACAGCGAATCGGCGGCGAATCGCCGCACAAGTTGATCGGCGTCATGCAGCGCGGCCGCCAAGGCGGGCACTGCCGCGATCGTACCTGTCAGCCCCAGAGCCAGAGCCGCCGCCTGCCGCGCTTTGACCTCGTCAGAGGTGGCAAGTACCCGCTGAAGTGTGCCTTCGGTATACCGCTCACGAACCGCAGCAGCGAACTCCCTCATCGCTTCCTGTAAACCTGCTGCCCAGAGATCTTCATCGTCCCCGGGGCGAAACGCTGGCAACTGGTCGAACAGTTCCACCAACAGTGGAGAGGACACGGCAGCAGCCTCCGACACGACTACGGGATACTTCAATGTTAGTGCGCGTGCCGCTGGTAGTGCAATGGGGGGGGTGAATCCTACGCCACGCCGTTCGCCTTCGCGAGTTTCCGGAGAATCTCGATGCCGCGCTGAAGCGTTTCATCAGTCGCGGCATAGGAGATGCGGACGTGCGTGTCGCGGCGGCTGAACGTGCTGCCGGGGATGATGAGCAGGTTGTGTTTGATCGCTTCCGTCACGAACTCCGTGGCGGTGCCCCAGGGCACTTTCGGGAACAGATAGAACGCGCCGCCGGGTACAGTCAGTTCGTAATCGCCCTTCAATCCGGCGACCATCATGTCGCGCTTCCGCCGATACTCGGCGATGATGCCGGACACATCGTAATTCATCGCCGCGACGCCGGCATGTTGCACCATACTCGGCGCGCAGACGAACGTGAATTGCTGGAATTTCGCCATCTCCTGAATGAGTCGCTTGGGTCCGTGCGCCCAGCCGAGCCGCCAGCCGGTCATGCCGTAGGTCTTGCCGAAGCCTTCGATCACCAACACGTCGGGATTGTGTGATGCGGGTGTGAGCGGCGGGGTGTCGTAGTGGAACGCGCGATAAATTTCGTCGCTGATGAGCAGCACTCCCCGCTCGCGGCAAAGTTCCGCCAGTCCTTTCTGCGTCTGCGCGTCGATGACGGCGCCGGTCGGGTTCGACGGCGTGGAGATCATGATGGCTTTCGTGCGCGGCGAAATCGCAGCCGCGATCTTATCGAGATTCAATTTGAAATCGGGGTAAGTATCCACTGTGACGAGCCGGCCGCCGACGGCCACAATCATGTTCGGGTACGACACGAAGTACGGATCGGTGGTGATGACTTCATCACCGGGATTGACCACCGCCAGAAGCACAAGCATCAACCCGCCGCTGGTGCCGCTCGTCACGAGGACATCGCGTTCCTGACCGGGAAACCGACTCTGGACTTCGGTCCGCATCGCGGCCAGCAGTTCGGGAATGCCTTGCGTGACGGTGTAGCCATTGAACCCGGAGTCGATGGCGGCTTTTGCTGCGGCCTTCAGCGGTTCCGGGACATCGAAGTGCGGCTGACCGATGCTGAGGTTCACCGGATCTTTCAGCGACCGAGCCAGTTCGAACATCTTGCGAACGCCGGACACCTCAACAGCGCTACAGCGATCGGCCAACCACGTATCGGGAATCACGGAAAACCTCGGAATCAGAGGCCAGAGAACAGAGATCAGAAGACAGAAGACAGAGAACAGAGATACGGAAGACAGAGGACAGAGGACACATGCCGAGTGTTACACGTCCACATCCTACACCACGACTTTGCCCGCACCCGCAGCCGCACACTTCAAGCCGTCCGCACTGAAAGCGATCCCCCGGGTGAATCGCCTTACTTCGCTCCCGCTTGCAACCTCCCAGAACGTGACCTCTGCGGTTCCCGCGCTGAACGCGAGGAGCGGTTTGGTGGAAGGCCTTGTCCATCGACAGTGAACCCCAACGCCCGAATGGCGCGACAATCGGCCGTACCTACTCGGAGGAACGTGTTCGCCCAACTGGCGAACCGTTCCATCCGGATCGATGACGACAGTTCGGCTCTCTTCCCAAACAGCCAACAACCGGCCAGCCGGCGAGAAGCCGAGGGATTGCGGGTTGAATATCGGTTCTGGCAACGCGAACACTTGTGTGTGCCACCTTCTTCACACATCCACATCCCACACCACGAGTTTGCCGGAGTGATCCACGGCGGCAGCACGCAGTCCATCCGGTGCGAAGGCGAGACTGTAGATTTCGCCCAGCTTCCAGTCGTAACGCGTGAGTACCCGACCGGTGAAGTCCCAGAGAAACACCTGTCCCACGTTATCGCCGGTAATGAATCCCGGCTTGGTTGGGTCACAAGCGACCGCTGTGACGGTTCCTTCGTGCGCGTTGAAGTGGGTTTTGTACTTTCCATAACTGGTATTCCAGACTCGCACACCAGACCCACCAACCGCAATCAGAGACGCTCCGTCAGCAGACAGCGCGAAGTCGTGGTGAGCACCGTCTGTTCTGAGATGGATTGATTCAGCTTTCGGAAGTCTCACGCCGCCGACGTGCCAGACTTCAAATGCTTTGTCCCTCTGTCCTGCCAGCCAACGACCATCTGCGGAAACCGCGAGACGATCTGCCCGACAGTTTGTCCCACCGAAAGGTGTTCGCTGCCGTGGAGTCTCGGCGTTGATGCGCCAGAGAGTTGATTCACCGGGCGGCCGACTCGACGCAAAAAATGTGTCCCCGCGAAGATCGGCTGTGATCGATTGCCAGCATTCTCCGCGCAGATGACTCTTCTGTAGTGCGCCGGTTGTGAGATTCCGAACCACTATCTCGCCTTCGCGATATTGAATGTGGGCAATCGCTGTTCCGCCTCGAACGAACGCGTAACCGCCGAGATGTCCCGCGACTTCTGAAAGCGAGCGTGCCGTTTTCCCTACTGTATCGATGAGCATAAGACCGCCCCGACAGCCGATTGCGATGAATCGCCCATCGGGCGAAAAGCACAACCGCCCGCCGCTGAAGTCTTCCATCTGAAACGTCAACATGACTCCCTCACACATCCATATCCCACACCACGACTTTACCGCTCGCATCGACCGCAGCGCAGCGAAGGCCGTCCGGCGCGAAACAGAGATCGCAGATTTCGCCCAACTTCCAGTCGTAACGTGTGAGGATATTGCCGCTGCAATCCCACAGAAACACATGCCCCGCGTTGTCGCCGGTCATGAGGACAGGTCGCGTTGGGCTGAACGCAACGGCCGTCACCGTTCGTCGGTGTTTACCGGAGCGTGCAACCTGATCTCCGTTCGACGTACTCCAAATGGTCAGCCCAAAACTATCGACCGCCGCGATATGCGAGCCATCAGCGGCCAGAGCGAAATCATCGATCCACGCTCGCGTCTCAATGACCAGTGATCCGCGTTTGGGTCGCTTCGGTTTGCCGAGATTCCAGAGTCGCAAAACGTGCTGAGCCTTTGCGCCGTAATCGTGAAAGTCGTACGCATTGGCGGCGAGCCATCGACCATCGGCCGAAACGACCAGTCGGCGCACATTATCCCGAATTTCGCCGATGGGTGCGCCTTGCGTCAGGTCAGTATTTGATAGAGGAACAATCAAAGTTTGCGGGAGATTCGAGAGTAGCGCGACAAAAACGTGATCCGAGTGTGACGCACCGGCCAACGCGGAAAATCCGTTTCCACTCCAGACGCTCTCACGCATCACACCCGAACCGAGTTCCTCAGCGACGATCTTGCCTTCGCGTGTCGCATGGACGAGGCCAGCACCGTTCCCAATGAATGCATGTCCGCATGACCGCGGGTCGAACGCCGCGGGGAAACGGTGCGATCCCCCGGCAGTGTCGACCAACGTGAGCTTCCATCCGCGGACGGCAAGGTAGCGGCCATCGGGGGAGAACAGGAGCGGTTTGGTGGGAATATAGTCCACCTGAAACGTCTGCATGACTCCCTCACACATCCACATCCCATACCACGAGTTTGCCGGAGTGATCCACGGCGGCAGCACGCAGTCCATCCGGTGCGAAGGCGAGACTGTAGATTTCGCCCAGTCCCCAGTCATAGCGTGCCAGGATGTTGCCGCGGTAATCCCACACGAACACGTGCCCCGCCTTGTCGCCAGTAATGAGGATGGGGTGCGCCGGGCTGCAGGCAACCGTTGTCACTTTGCGGCGGTGCTTGCCGGAACGGAAAACTTCTTCGCCGCTGGTCGTGTTCCACAACGAAAGAGCGGTACTTTCAGCGACCGCGAGCAGATCGCCTGCGGAAGTGAGAGCGAACGCATTGACCACGTTCGGTGGCTCAATGCGCACTCTCGCCTGGCCTGGCAGGTTCCCGTTAGCGATGTTCCACACTCGGAAGGAGATGTTCTCGCCACGGAGTAATGCGTTCAGGTTGCCCCCCGATGTGGCAATGGTGGTTTCGTCCCAGGAGAGAGACAATTGCCCGGGAAAATCGTCAACCTTGCCAAATGTGGAAAGCACTGTCATATCCGACGCCCGCACAACGCGTATTTCTGATTCCGCTCGGAAACCCAGCGCGCCGACGCTGAGGTAAATCGTGTCGCCGCTTTGGTTGGTTGCGATCGCGCGTGCGTCGCCTTTTTCCACTTCATGGCGATGCACTTCCCTGCTTTGGATTTCGTAAACCTGAACCTGCTTGCTGCTGGGGATGTGGGCGATGGCGGCACCGTTGCGAATGAGTGCCCAGCCCCAGGAACCCAGACCAAGCGGTTCGAGATTCTGCTGCTTACCACCGGAAGAGAGGTCGAAGAGAACGTAGGGGAGTGCTCCAATGACCAGCGCGTTCCCGCTGGGAGTGAATACGAGTTCGTTGGGACAAACACGGCCGACCCGCAGTTGAAACACCTGCATCTTGGCAACCTCGTTTCACATCTGCCCGCGTGCCCGCTAAGATACCCGAACCGGCAGCATGCGCCGTCGGTCATTAATACATGTCTGCTCGGCCGGGATACGAGATAACCGATACCCAAACACTCTGCTCAACCGCGAACCATGCAACGCGATCGCGCTACCGAAGACGCCCAGGACTTGTTCTCCCGCGGACACAAGGCGCTCGACGCCGGCGACTTTCAAGAAGCCGTCGAATGTTTCTCACGCGCCATCCGGCTCCGGCCGGACGTGTCCGTCGGCTACCGGTTCCGTGCGTATGCATACCTCGAAATGGGCGACCGCGTGCGGGCGCTCAACGATCTCGATCAGGCCATTCGCCTGAAACCGGACGATCCACAGAGCTACGCCGACCGCGCGGCGGAGTTGTTCGTTCAACGGCAGTTCGACCAGGCGATTGCCGATTGCGATCGCGCGCTAAAGCTCGATCCGGCGCGTGTGGGGATGATTGCGCTACGGGCCCGTTGCCACGCCGACCGCGGCGATAGCGAAACGGCGTTGAAGGACTTCGCCACGGCCATCAACGCCGACTCCGCGAACGCCGCCAAGTATCAGTTGTGGCGTGCGCAGCTTTACCTCGATCTCGATGACTACCCTGCGGCCATTAAAGACACCACCGCCGTACTCGCGGCCGATTCACGCAACCCGGAAGCGCTCTACCTGCGCGGCAGCATCCATCAGCAAAGCGGCGACTTTGCGAACGCGATTCAGGATTACTCTGCGGCGTTGGCGATCAAGGCGAATCATCCGTTCTCGCTCCTGGGCCGTGCCATTTGCCGCTTTCTCCAGCGCGACAATGCCGGCGCTGCTGCCGACGCCGACGAGTTTCTCAAACTCATGCCCGGCGTGATAAAGGGATACGAGATTCGTGGAAGTTCGCGGAAGGCGCTCGGCGATCTCGATGGCGCGCTGGCCGACTTCAACGAAGCGGTGCGGCTGGCGCCAACGGCGGCGATGCCGTACAACTATCGGGCTGGCGTTTATTACGCGATGAAGAAGTATTCACTCGCGGTGCGCGAACACATGGAAGCACTTAAACGCGATCCGCGCAACGCCGCGACGTTCAACCAGCTCGCGTGGGTCTGGTCAACGTGCCCCGATCCGGATGTACGCAACGGCGAACGGGCCCGCGAGTGTGCCACCCGCGCCTGCGAACTGACCGAGTGGGGCGAACCGAGTTTTCTGGACACGCTCGGGGCCGCATGCGCGGAGTGTGGCGAGTTCGACGACGCGATCCAGTGGCAGCAGAAAGCCATCGACATGGTCACGGATGAAGAACGCCGGGCCGATTACCAGTCGCGGTTGGATTTATACCGCGACGGCCAACCGGCCCGTGTGGCGGGAAGTATCAATGCATAATGGAGTGGGCCGCTCGCTCCGCGCCCCACTCTCCATTATGTCCGGGAGAGACTGATGAGCTGGTTCAAACGATTGCTCGGCAGTTCTCCCCCACCTCCACCTCCTGCCGGGCCGGCGGTAGTGGAACTGGTGCCTGGCAAACTCACCGCCCGGGTTTACACTCACAACTTTCCCGTTGGGTCGCACGCGATCCCGTGCTGGACATACATCACGCAGGGGTTCCTTCCGCTTGGACAGAAGGAATTCGCGTTCACGCTCGTTCGTGGACCGAAAGACGACCCGGCGGCGGCGCCGTCCGATCCTCTGCAATTCTTTGCGCAAATTTATCCGCTGGCGGAACAGAAACAGTTTGTCGATGCGGGCGGGTATACGTGTTTCCAGACGCGAGCGGGGAGCTTTCTCGGTGTGACGGGAATGGTTGGGTTCGTGTACTCCCGGCCGGAATTGATTGCGGGCGTCGATCTTCCGCCGACCGACCAGTTTCTGAACGCGATCTTCCTCGTACCCGGCGAGGCCGAAATGGTTCAAGCCGGCTGGTCTTACCGTGTCCTCGCCCGGTTGGGACGGGAGACTCGATACTTCCCCCATCCGCCGTGGTCCGATCCACGACGAGCACCCGTTCTCACTCGGGATGAACTTCAAGTCAGCGTGCTGGGCAAGATGCCGACGGTTCACTTCCACGGGGCATTCGTGCGGATGTTCCTTGCCCCAACCGTTCCGCCCGCCGCTGGAGAGACCGGGGGCAGCGTTCCTCTGAGTGACCGCCTTTTGCTCCGTATCCAGAGTGACCGCTTACCTCAAGTGCGGGAACTCCTCTCGCACTTCACCGGGAGCGAGGGCGCGTTTGCGCTCCTGTTCAGCGCCGACCCAGAGGCGAATGTGCGACTCACGTGGTTGCCAGGAGACAAGGCACCGAGCACAATCACGCCGACCACGGGGGACGCCAGTTGCCTCACGGGTGGGTTCCTCGCGGTGGTGTTCGGCCCCGGCGTTGCAGGTGGAGGTCGCATGACCGAGGACGGCTTCAGCTTCATGCTGAACTCGGACTCTTGGTCGCGGTTGCGCGCCGCACTGACGAATGGGGAGCCGATCACCCTGCCCCAAGAAGCGGGGGAACTCGCGCTGTCTGTGGAATGGATCCGTGGCGTATCGCAGGCGTCTGAGGCGAGCGAGAAATCGGCATCTCCATTCCGGGTCAATTCGGTGGTGCTTTACCAGCCAGACGAGATACTCAATGCCCGCCTTCCATCCGCCAAGTCTATCGGGGAGTTGGTGCTGCGGGTGGAATCGGCGGCCTCGGAGTTCTGGAGCACGCGACCGGTGGGAACGCCACAACCCGTCCTGGTTGTGCTGGCGATCAAACCGGGCGGGCGTATGCGTGTCTGGGTGGATGTGCCTGCAGCGCAGGGAGCAGAAGAAGGAGCACGAGAGTTGACCGCCCATTTGGAGCGATTGCCCGCCCCAGTGGTCCAACATGGACCAGTCGCGTTCGCCATCCAGGCGAGCCTCTGGGACGGCGCCGGCGAGTGGCCGTTTATCCCGAAGGAATGGAAGGCAGCTGCAGAGGGCCGGGAAAGCATGTTGGTCCCCGACGGCATTCTCGAACGAATTTGGCCCGAGTAACGCCAATCGCCGGGCCGATTACCATTCCCGGTCAATCGGCCCAGCCGAATCAATGCGTTTTGATTTCGAATCGGTGGAGAAATGAGTGCTGGGTACTCTTCCGATGGTGGTCGAAGCGAAGTGCGAGCAAAGCCACCCAACGCTCTATACTTAACTTGGCCGGCTCCTCGGCCAAGGCACCGTTCCGGCTGTGTATCCGCGACTGAGTCGAGCATGCGCTGCTTTGCGAACAAGGGTAGTCGAGTGAACGAGAAGCGTCAGCGACGGGCCATTGAGTTGACGGGCTGTTGACGAGCCGGAAGCGTCAGCGACGGGCCTGAGTTGACGAGCCGGAAGCGTCAGGGCCGATGTCTTAACTGGCGAGCGTGTTGTTGTGTTGGCAGGCAGGAGCAGTCGGCTGTGGCCACAGACCACAGGAAAACGCTCGGCAACACGACACCAGACGACACTGGACGACACAGGAAAAGCGGCTCGAAAACCTGCCACCGGGCGACACCAGACGAAACTGGAAAGAGCGGGGCATCTGGTGAAGCGCAATAGAATATTATTCAAACTAATATCATATCGAAGCGGGCAACTCCGGTGCGGTCACAGAACGGAGGAGAATTGAGGATTGAATTTGACAGACCAAAACGCCATACGATTCTCCTCACAACCAAACTCATCTGGCCGACAGTTCTTAGCGGCCCGTTCCCTTGGGGTGAACATCCACACCCACATTCGTCTTGCCGTTGTTGCCGTCTCCCTGCACATCCACCTTTCCGCGGGGAGTTTGAATGTGAATGTTGGTTCCCGGTTCTTTGGCCGGCGCTGTGGTGGGGGCCGTGTTTTGCTGACAACCCGCGGCGAGGGTGAAGACAAACACAGCGAGCACGGTCGCAAGGCGATAACTCATCATGGCGGTTTCTCTCGGTGAACGATCTGCTCGGCGTTCGTGCCGGGCCGCCATTCATGTGCAATCCTGATGCCGGAATAGTGCGATTACGCTTCTCGTGATAACGACTCTCACGCCGGCCGATTGACGCGATGGAGAAACGCGAGGATCGCCGCCACCGCGCGATACACTTCCGGCGGAATTTCCTGATCGAGCTTCAGCCGGCTGAGCACTTGCACCAGGGTGGGATCCTGCCGCACGGGGACGGCGTTCTTCTGGGCCAGAGCCAGGATCTGATCCGCAAGACGCCCCTTCCCCTTCGCCACCACTTTCGGCGCGGAGTCTTGTTTGGGATCGTAGCGCAGCGCAACGGCTCGCTTGGGTTGGGGTTTATCCGCCACGATCACACCCTCACGTCGAGAACGGAAACCGTGTCTGGTCGCCCGGCCTTCAGTGCATTGGCTTCGCTGCGATATCGCGACGGTAACTCACTCGTTGCACGCACGTTGAGCAACACTTCCGAAAATCCACCACTCTGGAGTTCCGAACGGAGTTCCGGTAATGAGGCCCGCACTCTATCCCGCACCGTCGGCTGATCGAGGTAAATCGTGGCGCGAAACTGATTGCCCGCCACACCCGCGTCGATCCAGGTTTCGCCCAGGTCCGTGAGTGGAACGTGCATGAACAGCCGGAATCGCCCGGCTTGCTCCGTTTCGGGTTGATTGGGTTGGCTCTGCGGTTCGAGCGAAATTTGCATCGTCCGCCACACCCCACCATCAGGAAATGGCACCTGAAGGAAGTAAGGGGTGTTGTTCGCCTGTGCGAGAGTGTTGGCGGCCTGCTGGGCTTCGATTCCGTTGAGTGCGGCTTGAGCGGCCGGCGCAGCGGTACCACCCAGATCTTGCACAGTCTGTAACAGAGACAGCAGACTGCCTTTGAGGTCGGGAGCGAGTTCTTGCGGCGACCGGGGCGTTGTAGGGGGCGGGTTGCCAACGTCTGACTTCACAGCATCACTCGTCTGAGTCGCGGATGTCGCTTTGGCGTCAGTCGAGGACGCAGTCTCGGTCGTGGTCGTGGGAGTCGCAGCCGACTGCGATTGTGCCGGCGGTTGCGTTTGTGTCGGTGCCGGTGGCTGTGGTTGCGGTGCCACCAGACGGGCGAGCTTCGCTTCGAATTGCTGTCCGCCGTTTTCGACGAGTTGCTGCAACTCTGCCGAATTCAATGGCCGCGGTTCACTCGGAATAATCGTGCTGAGCACATTTTTAACGACAGTTGCCGCATCGCTCACGGCGGTCGGCACGGACGTGCTTGTACCGCCAGCCGGCGGAGTGGTCAGCGTTGTCAATTCGCTTTGGAGCGACTGGATCGCAGTGCCCAGGGTTGGCGCGGGGGTGCGCAGAATCGCCGCCGCAACGTCGGTCGCCAGTTGGGGGCTCTCCTGCGGGGGATTGAGCACAATGCCAGTCGGCGTCTGTTGGACTTGGAGTACGTATCGCTGGCCGGACACAAGCGGTTGTGAGGAAGTTGCGACCTGCTCCTGCCCGTCAATCGCCACGCGAACTTGACCGTTGGGGAGCGAACTGAGGACGTCCACAAGGGTTGGCCGCGGTGTGGTGCTGGCAGTAACGGCGAGCGAGGCCGAGGACGGTCGACTTAACGTTGAAGTGAGTGGATTTGTGCTGGTCGAACGAGCCGTTTGCGCAGCCGCGGAACTTGCGGCGTTTCCGGACGCTGTCGGCAACGGGGTCGCGACCGGTGCCCCGGGAGTTCCGGACGCCGTCGGCAGTGAGGTGGCTACTCGGGCCCCGGGAGTCCCGGCAGCCTCGGCAGCCTGCTGTGTCTGCGCAGGATTGGGCGGAACATTCAGTTCCAGCGTCGGATTGGTCGAGTTGGCGGCGCCGGGCGGTACGCGGACCAGGAATACTGCTCCTGGCTGAACCCCGGCCGGCGGTGGGCGAACGGTCAACTGTTGACCGTTCACGGTCAGTGTTGCGTCGCGTGGCGTAACGCTGGTCACCGTGGCCTTGAGCAGCGAACCGATGGGAAGTGCGGTGAGGTTGCCTGCGACGACGCGCGCGGCGGTGGCCGTGCTCGTTGTGAGCGCAGCTTGCAGCACGGTCTCAAGCGGGGAGACTTGCATAATCTCTACTTTAGCCCATCCTGCTGATTTCGCCTGAATTCGCGAAATGATGATGGGACTTTCGATACGCCCGTCACGACCAATTCAAGTTACCGGCTCAAAGTTCCGATAGTCCCGATCATGGATACCACAATCCCGATGCAAAACGTCCTTTCGCAGATCATGGATGCTTCCGCTCTGCGGCATCGCGTGATCTCGCAGAACGTCGCAAACGTGAATACCCCGGGCTACCGCCGGCTGGAGGTTCAATTCGAGGATGAGTTCGCCAAAGCGCTCGTGGCGGCCGACGGCGGGGCTCCTTCGCACGTATCGCCGAAGGTTGTCCTCGGGGAGGGGCCCGAACGCGTGGACGGGAACAATGTGGATATCGATGTGGAAATGAACCTCATGGCCAAAAACGCATTGCTGTATGAAGCGGCAACGCAAATTCTCGCCAGCCGGGTCTCGTCGATGCGCTCGGCGATTACGGGTCAGTAAGGCGAACCCGCGGACTCTTACGCTCAAGGATACTGGCCATGTCGTTTAATACACTCTTCCCCGCTGCCGCCATCAGCTCGTCGGGGATGTCGGCTGAGCGGTTGCGGATGGAGGTCATCGCGAACAATATCGCGAACGCCAACTCCACGCGATCCGCCAACGGCGGGCCATACCGCCGACAGGACGTCGTATTCGCCGAGGCACTCGGAGAGGCAATGCGCCCAGGCAGCGGACCCGATCTGCGTGGAGTGCGAGCGGTGGAACTGGTCGAAGACCCCACTGAACTGCCGCGAATCTATATGCCCGGCCATCCGGATGCCGATGCCGAAGGCTTTGTGCGCATGCCGAACGTACAATTGCCTATCGAGATGGTCAACCTGCTGACAGCAGCACGCGCGTATGAGGCGAACCTTCGCTGTGCTCAAACCTTCCGCACGATGAACGAGCAGGCGCTCACCATACTCAGGAGTTAAGCCATGCCTGTCGATGGAGTTGCGCCACTCGCGCCGCTGCCGCCTCTTGCGCCGCTCAATCCGATGCCGCAGGGACCTGACGAGAGTCAGCCAGTCGGCAGCGGATTCGCCATGGTTCTCAATAACCTGTTGGACAATAACCGGCAGGCCAACGCCGCGGCCAACGCCGCCGTGCAAGCGCTCGCCACCGGCGAGGCCCAAGATCTCCACACAGTCTCGCTTGCCGTCGCGCAATCGGAAATATCGTTTCGACTCATCTTGCAACTGCGAAACCGGCTCAGCGACGCCCTCCAGGAAGTGACTCGCATGCAGGTCTAAGTTCCTTCGGAAGTTCCAGGTTCCAAAGTTCAAAGTTGAAACTGTGAACTTGGAAATCCTCGAAGATCCGAAGGAACTTTGGAAGGATTTGAAGGCATGGAAACGCTTCGCCGACTTCTCGCGCAAGCACGCGCGTACTGGAGCGGGCTCGGCATCGCCCGCCGCGTGCTGATCGTTCTTGCCGCGGTTGGCGTCGTGGTCGCGGTTGGCGTGGTCGCGTATCTTTCCGGCACAACCTACGTTCCCGTCTACCGCGACCTCTCGCCGGATGAAGCCGGGGCGATGCGAACCACCCTGACAGCACAGAACATTCCCGTGCAACTGTCCTCCGATGGCACGGCTGTTCTCGTGCCTCAAGAACGAATCGCGGAGGCTCGCGTCGCGCTTGCTAGTGCGGGGCTGCCGACACGAGGTGGGAAAGGCTACGAATTATTCGATGAGACTTCCTTACTGACCACACCGTTCGTTCAGAATGTGAACTACCAGCGTGCACTTCAGGCTGAACTGGCCCGATCAATCATGCAGTTGGAATCCGTGCAATCGGCACGGGTTCTCATCGCTCGGCCCGAATCCAGCCCCTTCGTGCGCGACCAAAAGCAGCCAACCGCGAGCGTGGTTATTAAGCTGAAACCGGGGGCGGTGATGAGCCGTCCAGCGGCAGCCAGCATCGTCTCGCTGGTCGCGCGAAGCGTGGAGGGGTTGAAGCCGGAGAACGTGACGGTCGTCGATTCGGGTGGCCGACTTCTCTCCGACCCCCATGCACCTGATCGCGATAACCTTCCCACTCCGCAACTGGAATATCGCCGTGAACTGGAGGCGTATCTCGCGAGCAAGGCTGAGCAGATGCTCACGCAACATCTGGGACCAGGCCGTGCGACCGTGCAGGTGAGCGCGGATATTAACTTCCAGCGCGTCAAGGAGATGCAACGGAATTATTCACCGGACGGCCGGGTCGCGCGAGCCGAACGGCAGATGACTTCGAAAACGACGGGTGCCTCCGCTCGTGGAGTAGCCGGGGCAACCAGCAACGTCGCCCGTGCGGGCGGAGTCCCTCCCACGGGTGGCGGCGGGGGGGGAACGAGTTCGCAAGAGGAAACGATCCAGACCGACTTCGCGATCTCTGAAACCGTGCGGGACATCGAAGATCGGATGGGAGCGGTCACGCGTCTGTCGATTGCGGCGCTGGTAGATCTGACGCCGCCGAGCGAGGGCCAGACGGTCATTAGCTCGTCTGATGCGGAGGATATCATCAAGCGAGCGGTCGGGTTCCGTTCTGGACGCGATGAGGTTAAACTGACCAACGTCCGGCTCGCCGGTCCCATCGGTCCACCCGAACCTGACGAGACATTGGTCCGGCTGCAAAAGATTCAAACTTATGTTGGGCTGGCAAGAAATCTCAGTTTAGCGCTGGCTAGTTTTTTGGTTGTTATGATTGTGGCCCTCCTGGCCCTCCGCCGAAGGCGAGTCCCAGAACCGGCCGCGCCTCCCACAGCGCCGAGCGAGGAAGAACGACGAAGAGCTGAACTGAACCGACTCTTGGAAATGGCCCGCACTGACCCGGACCGGGTGGCCGCGGTCTTCCGTACCCTGGTCGGTGCCCCGGCGACGTGACGCGACTTCTGGAGTTTGGATGGCGGACGCCCCAGGCGACGATGTGGCGATCTTGCTTCTTCGGCTGATGCCAACCGAGCTTGGAGAAGCAATCCTCAGCCGGCTTGAGGCGGCTGAGGCCGGTCGTCTTCGCGCGCGTCTGGGTACCCCGCCAACGACTCCCCCCCCACCAGCTGAGGTCGATGCGGCGCTCGCTCATTTCTTCGATTTGCAACGGATTCTCGAGCGCCCCGCTCCCGCTTCACCACCGTCTCCTCCTGTGCCGGAAGGCCCACCCACGCCGCTCGAAGAGATCCGCACTCTCCCTCCAGATGCTCTCGCGAAAGCCCTTGCGGGGGAACAACCCGGAACGATCGCCATCGTCCTCTCCTGCCTTGAAACCGGACCTGCCGGGCAGGTCATTCAGCGGATGCCACTGGAAATGCGGACCGAAGTCGCACTCCGCCTGACCAAGCTCGGCCCGCGAAATCCGGTGTTGTTCGACCAAATTATTAAAGCTGTGGCCGAGAAGGGACGGCGACTCCGCGAACTGCCGCGTGAGCCCAGCCAGGAGGAATTACTCACCAACCTCGCCGACATGCTCCGGGCGGTGCCGCGAACTGATCGTTTGCCGGTTCTCAAAAAGCTCGAACTGGCCGATCCCGACCTCGCCGTCAAGCTCACTGAAAAGCTCTACCGCATTGAGGACTTGCTGCGCATCCCCGACCGTCAGATGCAAACCCTTCTGGGCAAACTCGATGTGAAAACGCTGGCCGTCGCGCTCAAGGGTGTCCCGCAGGCGGTTATCGACAAGGTGAGCGGGAATATGTCGAGTCGATCGCGCGAGGTTTTGAGAGATGAAACGGAACTGCTTGGCGCTGTCCCGGCGTCCCGTATTCGCGAAGCGCAGGCCAAAGTGATTGCAACGGTCAGGAAAGCGGAAGAAGATGGCGAGATTACGCCGGAAGATTAAGCCCCATTTGGGATAAGATTCATGGGTTTAACACCGGGTGCCTATCGAGTTGGGTGGGGGAGTTTCGAGGCTTTCCGAACATAACGCACCTGCACAAATCTCCCCGGCCAAATCGAGAGGCACACCCGCAACGCCGGGCGATTGTAATGGTGCAGAAAGCGGAAGAAGATAGCGAAGCCCTGCCGGAAGATTAAGCTGTTCAAATCGACAACCACGCATAACCTGCTTTTCAGGTCTAACCATAGTTCTCCCCTCCCTGACAGAAATTCGACCCAGACTTTTGAAAAAAACGCCTCATACACCCGGGGTTTTTGCGCATTCAGGCCGAATCCAAGCCATCTTTCCGGTGCCTCGATTCCGACCTCCAGCGTCTTGCGATTTTTACCTCGGATGGGTAAGAGGCGACTGGGGTTGGTCCTCCTCGGTTCGGTGTGAACAGAACCCAGGGGGCGCCTAAAGCGGGGAAGCCCAATGCGCTCGACACCTGCTCCCCTTCCGGGGGTTGAGCAACGTCCAGTTGGATCTCGCGGCCCGTCGCCCGCAAAGCCGGGCTTCACGGCCGCTCCAAGTGAGTTTCACATCCGGTTCCACGCGCCGTTGCGAGGCGTCGAAGTGGTGCCATGTGATGCAGCACCGTCGATGCCTTTTCCGCCAGCCGTACACCCCGAACCAGAACCACAGCCGACCATCGTACTCCCTCCAGTCCAACCATCAACCAGTCCTCCGGCACCCGTTCCGCCGGATCACTGGCCCGATACCGAACGGCAACTGAAAGCCGACCGCGAGCGGATTGAAACCGTACTTCGCGAGGTCACCACCACAGTGGCGAACTTGCGTAAGGAACGCGAGAGCCGCATTCACGAGTGGCAGCGCGCTGCGGTCGAATTGGCCATGGCCACGGCCACCCGTCTCCTACACGAACGGGTTGTGTCCGAAGAGTTCCCGATCGATGCGAAAGTTCGGGACATGATTGCCAAACTGAGTGGCGATGTCCCGGTTGTGGTGCGGCTCAACCCGCTCGACCTGGAACTGCTCAAGAGTCGGCTGAAGAAATCTGGCGACGATTCGCTGATGACGGGACCGGATGCCCCACGATTCATCTCCGATTCCACCTTGAATCGGGGCGAATGCCAGGTTGAGGGCAGCGAATCGATGCTGATGTCGAATGTATCGCGAGAATTACAGGAAATTCGGGAAGACCTGTTACGGAGTTTGGAGAATGCTCGGTCTTGATCTGTCGGCAATGAATCGAAGCATCACGCAGACGCCGCTTTATAGCGTGGGCGGCCGGTTGCGGAGCGTGACGGGGCTGATGACCTCAGCAATCCCCGCCGCTGTGGGCGATCATTGTTTTATCATGCCACGTCAGGGTTCGCCGGTCCTGGCCGAAGTGATCGGCTTCGAGAAGGACATCGCCTATATGGTGCCCTTCGACCCGGCCGACGATCTGCGGCCCGGTATGCCCGTGCTGTGCAAGGGAAAGGGTGCGACCATCCCTGTCGGCCTGAAGCTGCTCGGCCGCGTGATCGACGGCCTGGGTCGGCCGATCGACAACAAGGGACCGATCCCCGGCTGCCAGCCGAAGCCCGTCAATGGCTCGGCACCGCCAGCGTTGGAGCGGCAGCGGATTCGCGATCCGTTTATCACCGGCATTCGCTCCATCGACGCCATGCTCACCTGCGGCCGCGGGCAGCGGATCGGCATCTTTGCTGGCTCCGGCGTCGGAAAAAGTACGCTGCTCGGTGAAGTGGCGAAGGGATCGCAGGCCGACGTGAACGTGATCGCTCTGATTGGCGAACGCGGACGGGAAGTGGCCCCGTTCCTCGAAGACGTGCTCGGTGAAGAAGGCATGGCGCGTTCGGTCGTGGTGGTGGCAACGTGCGAGCAAACGCCACTCATGCGGGTGCGGGCCGCGCAAGCCGCCATTGCCATCGCCGACCATTTCCGCGAAGGCGGGCAGAACGTCCTGTTCGTCATCGACAGTCTCACGCGGTTGGCGATGGCTCAGCGCGAGTTGGGGCTTCTCCTGGGCGAACCGCCGAGCAGCCGCGGGTACACGCCAAGTGTGTTCGCAACGCTCGCCAACACCGTCGAGCGGCTCGGCAACGCCGCGGTTGGCGGAATCACGGCACTGCTCACCGTGCTGGTAGACGGCGGCGACATGGACGAACCCATCGCGGACTATGTTCGCGGACTGGTGGATGGCCACATTGTGCTGGATCGCAAGCTGGCGGAACGCGGGTTCTACCCCGCGATCGATGTGTCGCGCAGTATCAGCCGCGTGGCCACCGACGTCGTGGATAAGCCGCATGCTCAGGCCGCGCGCAAGCTCCGCGGCATCATGGCCACCTACGCCGAAGTGCAAGACTTGATTCGCATTGGTGCCTACGTTCGCGGATCGAACACGCAAGTGGATAAAGCCATCGAACTGATGCCGAAGTTGGAGCGTTTCCTCAAGCAGGACATCGGCGAGCGGGCCAGCATCGAACAGACACGGCAAGCGATGTTCCAGCTTGCGGATGAGTGGAAGTTCTGAGCGCGACAGGTCTTTGCCCAAAGGGGCGTAAGGTCGTAGCCCAGGGCACCAGCCCTGGGTGAGCAATGCAGGGTGAAAAAGGAAAAGTTAAAGACAACCGAACCGCCTCTGATTTTGCACTTTCCCTTTTTCATTTTTCACTCTGACTCACTCCGGCTTGACGTGTTTTGCCTGATTCGCCATAAACCCGCCACACATGGAGGGCGGTGCCTGTGAAACGGTTCGAGTTTTCGCTGGATCGGTTGCTCCGCGTCAAGCGGCAGCTTGAGCGTTTGGCCGAACTCGAACAACAGCGCGCCCAGAAGGCCGTGGAGCAGGCTCGCGCGGCCCTTCAGGAACTCCAGGATCAACTCGCCCGGATTTCGGACCGATTTTCCCACGCCATTGGTCAACCCATGACGCCGCAACAGTGGGTGTCTGCTTCGGACATGGCGGAACGGCTTGGGAAGTCTATCCAAATCGCAGAACAGGAAGTCGCGCAGGCGGAACAGAAGTTGATCGCCGCCGCCCAGGAACGGGCACTCATCGCGACGGAAGTCGAGGCGATCACGATCCTTCGCCGGCAACAGTGGGAACAGTGGCAGCAGGAAGCGCGAAAGGCCGATCAGGACCGGCTCGATGAAGTGAGCCTGCGACTGTGGCAGAATGCCCGCGACGAGGAAGCAGTGAATGAGCCACCGGTTCCCGCCGCAGCGGTCGCCTAGACAAAAAGCGCTCTGCGGGAGATGATGGAGTTCGGAAGTGTCGCCGTCGCGCGGAGCGCGACACCAACCAAATAGGGAGCCAGTTCGAGCGAGTCCGATATGAAAAACTTTCTAATACTCGGACTCCTCGCTTTACTCCTGTTCTCGATCTCCGCTGCGCTGTCGCTGTGGCTGAATCAGTCGAAACAGACCACAACGGAAAAAGAGAAGGAAAAGGAGAAGGCGATCTCCAAGGATGCGAAGCACGGCGAAGTGAAAGATACAAACGAGCCTCACCCGCTACCGAAGGCGGACCATGCCGCGCCCAGCAGCGGATCGGAGGCCACCGCCACAATGCTCCGCGACCGCGAAGCGAAGCTCGAACGGCGGGCCGCTCAAATCGACCTCGTCGTTCGCGATATCCAGTCCCAGCGGGAAGCAACCGAAGCCAAGCTCCAGAAGGTATTGAACGAACTCAAGAACGTCTCGAAAGAGACGAACAAACTCGACGCGCTGGCGGCGGACCTCAAAAAGCAGAAGGTCGAGTTCGAAACGGCTGAGAAGCAGAATATCGAGAAGATGTCGAAGATGTATGACGCGATGACGCCTGAAGCGGCGGCCCCAATCCTGAAGGAGATGGCCGAGCGCGGGCGCCTGGACATGGCGGCGAAAATCCTTGTGTTCATGAAGGAACGCAACGCCGCCCGCGTGCTGGAAGCGATGAATGATCCGGCGCTGGCGATTCAGGTTCTCGACCGGATGCGTGGAATCCGCGCTGCGTCCACCTCGCCGCTGGCTCCTCCGCCCGGCGGCGCACCACCCGGTACACCGTCTGTCGTTCCAACGGGAGGCCCCGGAGCGCCTTGATAACCGAGCCGCGACCGCGAGTAAGGGAGCGGGATAGCTTCACCTACTCCCTCGCGCGGCTCGTTGAAAGATGCTATTATCCGCCAATGGACTGGCACCATGTCGAGCCCCCCTCCAGCGCAACCGAAGATACCTCGCATTTCGCCCGGCCTGATCGGCGTGGGCGTTCTCGTCATCGCGCTGGGCTTCGGCCTGCCGATGCTGACGTCCGGTTCCTCCCCGGAATCCACTTCGCCTGAACCTGCGGCAAAACAAGTAACCGCGGCCGGAACGCCAGCACCCATCGAACCGCCGTCCATGACGGGACTCGGCGTCGCGTTACTTCGGCTCGTCGCGGGTCTGGTGGTTGTGTGTGGACTGTGCGTGTTCGTTGCACGTAAGTTCGGGCAGAAGCAACCGATCGCATCCACGACGATGGAAGTGCTCGCGTCGATTGTCGTTGCACGCACTGTGCTTCACCTTGTCCGGGCAGGCGAACGGCGGTTGTTGATCGGCACCGATTTAACCGGCGTGAAAGCCATTCTCGAACTCCCTGGCCCAGCGCCCGAGCAGCTACCCGAAGTTGTTCTCGCTCCGGCAACGCCGGCGACTGCTGACGCGTCGGCAATGTCTCCGGCTTTCACTTCCGCCCCGGAGTCACCAACTCCATCAACTCCCCCCGCGGGATTTTCACAAGAAGTAATCCTCAAGCTCCTCACCGCGCTGCGTGCCCAACGCGACGCATCTCCGCCAGCTTGAATGGATGTGCTTGATTCGTTGCCAAACTCTGGGTAAGTACCCGCCCGCTCGGCGTTGCGCATATTCGCACGGAGGCGGGCATCCTTATGGGCGACCTCAACGACCTGTTCGGCCCGAACGGCCTGAACCTGCAAAATCTCTCCCCGCAGGTTCAGATCGCCTTGGTTCTGGGGCTGTCCACGCTGCTTCCGGCAGCGCTGATGACTACCACCTGCTTCACGCGCGTCGTCATCGTGCTCTCGTTTGTCCGGCAGGGATTGGCGACACAGAATGTACCACCCAACCTCGTCATTACTGGTCTGTCGTTGTTCCTCAGCTTGTTCATCATGCAGCCGACCTTCGCGGAAATCGATCAGAAGGCGCTCCAGCCATACTTGAAGAAGCAGATCAGCAGCCAGGAGGCAATCCGCACGGGAGTGGATATCCACAAGAAATTCATGCTTCGCCACACACGCAAGCAAGACCTCGCACTGTTCCTGCACCTGTCCGGCAACAAGAGCGTGCAGGAACCCGAACAAACGCCCATCTTCACGGTCATCCCCGCGTTCGTGATTAGCGAGTTAAAGACCGCGTTCATCATGGGCTTCTGCATCTTCTTGCCGTTCCTGATGGTCGATCTCGTGGTGTCCAGCGTGTTGACGTCGATGGGCATGGTGATGATGCCGCCCGTGACAATCTCCGCGCCGTTCAAAATTCTGCTCTTCGTGCTGGCCGATGGCTGGCATCTGGTGACATTCGCGGTCGCGGCGAGTTATGGGTAATCGAGAGTCGTTATCGCACGGAGTGTAATGATTCTTCAGAGTGGTCCGCTCGCTCCGCGAGCGGGTCGCGAACGAAGTGAGCGACAAGGTGGCTCCTCAGAGTAGTCCGCTCGCGGAGGGTTCCATGAACGTCGAACAAGTCATCCGCATGACGCAGGAACTGTTCCTCGTCTCGCTTTTGGTTGCATTGCCGGCGCTAATCGTCAGTTTGGTTGTGGGGCTGCTCGTGAGCGTTTTCCAGGCAGTGACAAGCATTCAGGACCAGACGCTCAGTTACGTTCCGCGCATCATCCTCGTGGGGTTGGCGATCGTGGTGACGATTGGCGTATCGTTCCAGCAGGCGGTGGCGTTTACTCAGCGCATGATCGCCTACGCCGCGGGGGCCGGATCATGACGCCAGCTCTGGCCATATCCGCGGGGTTGCTGCTGGCGCGACTCGGCGCGTTCGCTGCAGCGATGCCGCTCTTTGGAACGAACACGCCGCAGTTGGTGCGCATGGGATTTGTGGTTGCCCTGGCCGCGTTCTACTTGAGCGCAGCCCCGCCGGCTGTTGCCCCAAATCCGCTTGGGGCGCAGATGGAAATCGAGACATTTCGCTATGCATTGGCGGTTGTGCGTGAAGGGCTGATCGGCGCGGCGATGGGCTTTGCGTTCGGCTTATTTCTCCTACCAGCACGCATCGCGGGCGGATTCGTCACACAACAAATCGGCTTGAATATTATCCCGGAACTGAATCTGACGAGCAACGAATCAGCCGGACCGATCACGACCGCATTCGAGACAATGGCCGGACTGGTATTCCTGCTGGCCGATGGGCATCACATTGTTCTGTCTGCACTCCATGCGTCGTTCGCGACGTTCCAACTCGGCGGCACAACCGTTCCGGAAGCGGGGCCGATGGTGACGGGATTGGCAACCGCATATGAGATGGGTCTGTTGCTCGCGGCCCCGCTGGGGTTGTGTCTGTTCCTGCTGTCAGTCACGCTCGCGGTGATGGCCCGCACCGCACCGCAGTTGAACGTCTACTCCGTCGGTTTCTCGCTGCAGGTGTTCGTTCTTCTCTTCGGCGGGCTCTTCCTGCTGCCGGAAATGGTACTGACACTGAACGCCATTGTGGCGCGCGTGGGCGAAATGCTGCAAGGAGTTGGTGTGAAGTGAAGCCCGCCCGCAAGTGCGGGTTCAACGAGCCGGAAGCGGAGCGACGGGCCGCGCACCCACCGCCCTTGCGGGCTGGGTTCGCCTAACTGAGGTGATCTCACTTTGGCTGAAGAAGTCGATCGTGAGTCAAAGACCGAGGATCCAACACCACGCCGGCGCGAAGAAGCCCGGCGTCAGGGGCAGGTACCGTTTAGCGCGGAGTTGGTTGGCAGTCTCGTGCTGTTGGCGGGCGTCATCGGACTGATGTACATCGGCCCGGAAGTGTGGCGCACCATGATGAATGTGTTCCTGCACGATCTGCCGCGCGCCTTTCAGCCGGAATTCAGCATCGATGCCGCCGTGGAGTTAATGGCCCGCACCGTGATTCACGTGCTCGCGGCGCTCTTGCCGTTTTATGGCATTCTGCTGGCGGTCGGAGTGGGGGTGAACATCGCGCAAGTCGGCCTCCAGCTGAACACGGAGAAAATCACGCCCGACTTCGACAAACTGAATCCGGCAAACGGCATCTCGCGGTTGTTCTCCGTCGCAGCGCTGGTGAAGGGCGGACTCACGCTGTTGAAGGTGTTGGCTCTGGGGGTGGTCGCCTACCTAGTATTGGAACGCCGGGCGGGACTGATCCTTTCGCTCGACCGCGACCGGCTGGGTGGTGCTGCACCGGCGGCGTGGGCCGTGATTATGCGGCTGGCGCTGTACCTCACGGTGGCCATCGCGATCGTTGCCATCCTCGACTACATCTACCAGCGTTACCGCTTCGAGCAGATGTTGCGGATGACCAAGGAAGAAGTGAAACGCGAACTGAAGGAAGAAGAAGGCGATCCGCAGATCAAAGCGCGTATTCGGCAAATCGCACGCGAACGGGCCCGGCGGAAAATGTTATCCGAAGTGCCCAAAGCAACAGTGGTGGTGACCAACCCGTCGCACTACGCGGTTGCCTTGCGGTACGACTCGGACCGCGACGATGCCCCGGTGGTCGTGGCGCGAGGAACCGACCTGTTCGCAAAACGAATCGCGGAATTGGCCCGCAAGCACGGCGTGGTTGTTCTTGAGCGCCCCCCGCTAGCGCGGGCGCTTTATTCCGGTGTAAAAGAGGGCCAGCCGATCCCGGCGGCGCTCTTCCGGGCGGTGGCCGAAGTTCTGGCATTCGTCTATCGACTTCGCGGTATCGGGCCAGCGGCGGCGTAAGAACTGATCGAGCAAGGAAGTTAAGTGTTGAATTGATCTCAGATTGGAGACACCCACTCCAGCGGAGGCTCGACTTCCGGTGTTAAAATGGACCATGTAACTCGGGCTTAAAGTTCAGGTCTGAGTCGAAAGAGCGGTATTTTTAGGGTGAAAATCAGGCCGGGGCTTAGAAACCCTGTCCGATCTCTGGTTCTCGTGTTCTAAACCTCAGTGTTGCCGCTGCCGGTGGCTCCCGCCCTCCCGGATCACGAGCAGTGGCGACGAGTGAACGGACTCAGATGGCGACCGACCCACGACTGACTCCGCCCGATTCGCCTCGACCGCTTCTGGCGCGGAGTGAATTACTGCTGTCGGTAGCGCTTTTGGGGTTGTTGATCGTTTTTCTGGTCCCTCTGCCGACGATCCTGCTGGACTTGCTGCTGACGTTCAACATCGGCGCGACGATCCTGCTGCTGCTCATTACTCTGACTGTGCGACAGCCGCTGGACTTCTCGACTTTTCCATCGCTGTTGCTGCTGCTCACGCTGTATCGGCTGGCGCTGAACGTCGCAACGACGCGACTTGTTCTCCTGAACGCGAACGCGGGTGAAGTGGTGCAGGCGTTCGGGCAGTTTGTGGTCGGTGGGAATCTGGTGGTGGGGCTCGTGATCTTTCTCATCCTCATCGTGATTCAGTTTGTGGTTATCACGAAGGGGGCAGGACGCGTGTCCGAAGTGGCGGCACGATTCACGCTCGATTCAATGCCCGGCAAGCAGATGGCAATTGATGCCGAAATGAACGCCGGGCTGATCGATGAGGCCGAGGCCAGACGCCGCCGACAAGCGCTCATGCGCGAGAGCGAGTTCTACGGCACGATGGACGGTGCCAGCCGGTTTGTGCGCGGAGACGCCATTGCGGCTATCGTCATCACCGCGATTAACCTCGTGGGGGGATTCATCATCGGGCTCACGAAAGGAATGCCCCTGGCGCAGGCGATTCGAACCTACTCGATCCTGACCGTCGGCGACGGTCTGGTGACGCAAATCCCCGCGCTCATCACCGCGACCGCGTCTGGCATGCTTGTGACCAAAGCGACCTCGGGAAGCAGCTTGGGGCAGGAAATCGGCAAGCAATTCGATACCGCTGCCGGTCCCCTGCGGCTTGGCTCCTTCATTCTGCTCGGCCTCGCCCTCATGCCCGGAATGCCAACCATTCCGTTCCTTGCTCTTGGCGCGAGCTTGTTTGCTCTGTCGCGTCGGCTGGCGCGTCCGGCCGAGCAGCCCGCGGCTCCTCCCGCAGCCGCTGCCGCCGCGGCGCCACCCAAATCACCGGTCGAAGGCTACCTGGAAGATTTCCTCCAGGCCGACCGCATCGGTCTGGAAATTGGCGCAGCGCTCATTCCGATGGTTTCCGCCAAACGCGGACCCAGCTTGCTCGACCGCATTGGCGGACTGCGCCGCGACCTGGCCAAGCAGAGTGGCGTGTGGGTTCCGGCCGTCCGGGTTCGCGACAACATTCAACTGGAACCGCCGGCGTATCGAATCCTGATTGGCGGGCGGGAAGTGGCGCGTGGGCTTGTGCGGCCCGACCAGTGGCTGGCCATCGATCCCGGCAACGCGGCCAAGATCGCGCTTCCCGGTGAAGTCACGAAGGAACCCGCATTCGGATTGCCGGCCCGGTGGATCACCGACGCTGACCGCAACCGTGCTGAAGCGGCTGGTTACACAGTTGTGGACGCCCCCAACGTCATCATCACGCACCTGGGCGAAGTCGTTCGGCGGCACGCGGGCGAGCTCCTCAGCCGCGAAGACCTGAAGGCGATGATCGACAAGGTTCGCGAGAGTTCCCCGGCTGTTGTGGACGATCTGATTCCCGGCGCGATGACGATGGGGACACTCCACCGCGTGCTCACTTTCCTCCTGGATGAGCGCGTGCCGGTTTCCAACCTCCCGCGGATTCTGGAAAGCCTCGCGGCCTACGCGCCCACGGTGAAAGACCCGGCGGAGCTTGCAGAACGCGTTCGTGTGGACATCGGTCGGGCCGTGGTGGACCGTTTCCGCGACTCCACCGGCCGCATTCGCGTGATTGTCCTCGACCCACGACTGGAAATGGACCTCCGGCGTGTCCTTCAGGGGAACCAACTGGCTATCGACCCGTCCCGCCTGGAACAGTTGACGCTCCGTCTGGCGGCCGAACTGCGAAAGGCGAACGCACGTGGCATTGAGCTCGCATTACTGTGCGATGGGAGCTTGCGTCGCGCTGTGCGGCACTCCCTGGTTCGCGCATTGCCGGAGATGGTCGTGATCTCCTACCAGGAGATCCCCAACGATCTCTTGATGGAACCCGTGGCCGTCATTCGTCCGGAAGATCTGGCGGGCGGCGGGCCAAGCGCGGTCGGCGCGATGTTCGAGAACACCCCCAGAGGTTGAAGCCTCCGGAACCTCCGGATTCCGCAATTCGGACTCCGGAATGATTGGGCCCCGTCCCGATTGACCTCTTGATTTGCCCCAGCGGAACCCCCATGAGCGGACCCAGCGGAACGATCCGAACCTATCAGCGGAATGCCGAGCAGCAGCGCCGCGATGACCTGATCCTCAGCCACCTCCCGCTGGTGAAGCACGTCATCGGCCGATTGCTCGGCGACCTCCCCGCAAGCGTGGACGCCGAGAACCTGGAATCGGCTGGCGTTCTCGGGCTTGTGGAAGCCGCGTCCAAGTTCGACCCCAATCGCAACGCCCAGTTCAAGACGTTCGCCTACTTGCGCATCCGTGGCGCCATCGTGGACGAACTCCGCCGCAACAGTCCGCTGCCCCAACACGTGCTCACTCGCGTCGCGCAGATCCGCAAAGCCTATCGCACTCTTCCGCAGCCGGTGACGGTGGAAGCTCTGGCCGCCGCGACCGGACTGACGGAAGACGAAGTGGCCGATACGCTTGCTGCTGAGCGGTTCGCAAAAACGATGTCCTGGGAACAAGCGGCCGAGCCGAATGGCTTGGAGCCGGTTGTCACCGTCGAACCGCCCAGCGCCGAGGTGGAGCGGTGGGAATCGACACAACAACTCTCCGACGCCATCGAGGCGCTGCCGACGAAAGAGCGACTCGCCATCACGCTGTATTACCGTGAAGACTTGCGGCTCAAAGAAATCGCGGAAGTCATGAAGCTATCCGTGTCGCGCGTCTCGCGTCTCTTGACCAAGGCGACCTTCGAACTGGGCGAACAACTCCGCGCCCGCAACTTCGCACTCGGCCGGGCCTGTTAGACGAACCCGAGATTGAGTGAGGAACGCTCCGCATCGTGACCGGCTTCAGCCGGTCACGACGAACGTAGGCACAACGGATTCTGTTTCCGGTTATGTTACACTTCCGCGATTGCCCCGCTTGATACTGCTCTGTTTCCGATTCTGCTCCCGCTGGGCAGACAGCTTGAGCCTTTTTTTCTCCTGATTTCCTCCGGTTGCCATTGGTTTCCGGTTTCCGAGCCTTTTTCCTGTTTGGTCTGGTTGCGTTTGGTGGCACGCACGCCAAAACCAGCGGTTCTTGGCAGTTGTTGTGGTAACTCTTCGGGTGACTCATCGTTCACCTTGGCAGAATTTGTCAGTAAATTGGAGACTTCTCGCTGGAGGCGACAACATCAGGTCGTGGTCTGGGTCGCTGAGCAGCCCGCTTTCGGCTCCGTTTGTC
>Ga0209062_1000771_pt1 | contig 78192 bp, 61 predicted proteins | sample Coa_R2_2_FD_187158 | JGI IMG/M metagenome (GOLD analysis project Ga0209062, IMG submission 187158) | Surface soil microbial communities from Centralia Pennsylvania, which are recovering from an underground coalmine fire - Coalmine... | ecosystem: Environmental > Terrestrial > Soil > Unclassified... | reverse complement strand
CTCACCGCCAATCCTCCGAAGACCGGCGGTCCAAAATTCCCTGAGAACAGGGAAAATAACAGGGAATTTCGAAAATCTGAGGCTATTCCGGTGCTCTTACTTATCTCCTGATAACCATGATAACTGACCCATTATTATATGCCCCATCTGGGTTTTGTCAACTTTAGGTTGTTTTGGTGCTCAAGACGAAGCCGTGAAGTGAAGAAGTGAAGCAGTTATTGTTGTGGCTATCCTAAGGACATTCCGAACAATAACCCTAAATCCGTGAGTTGGCGTTGCTGATTTTTCGCGATCTCCTTGGCCCACAAGCAAGAAAGAGAACGCTTGGAGGCGCCGAATTGTAACTGCTCCGGCAGCTGACTGATTTTTCAAAGATTCGTCGATTTATCAGTGCTTTCTGCGGGGGTGAATGCTTTCCAACTCACGGACTTAGAATTATAGGGACCATCTGGAGTTTTGCCCACTTTCGGGTGTCTTCTGGTGTCTTCTGGTTGGCGGATGAAGTGAAGCAGTTGTTGTTGCCGGTGTTCTAACCGTCCGCGCGTTTGAGTTCCACGGCTCGCCCGGTGCTCGATGGCTTCTGGCACATTCTCGACGGGCGCTGACCACCTCCTGTTCCTCGCCCGCCTGGTGATACCGTTCCGGCGGCTGCACCCGCTCATCATCATCATCATCGTCACATCGTTCACGGTGGCGCACTCGATCACGCTCATCGCTTCGGCATTCGGCTTTGCGCCCGATTGGCTGTGGTTCGCGCCGCTGATCGAGACGCTGATCGCCGTCACCATCCTGTTCATGGCGCTCGAAAACATCGTCGGCAGCAATGTCGGCCTGCGCTGGATCTATGCCTTTGCGTTCGGCCTGATCCGCGGTTTCGGATTTTCCTTTGCGCTGTGCGAGCAATTGCAGTTCGCCGGCGATCATCTCGTCACCTCGCTCCTCGGCATCAATGCCGGCGTGCAGATGGAACTTATCTGATGCTTCCATAAATTGTATAACACGATTTATACCATAATTGCGAGACAGTCGCGCGGCGGCATCTTTTTCGGCGCGTCATTGGTCGGCTCTCGCACCGCAGGACTTGGAACTGTTCTAGTTATAGCTTAGAATTATTCCAAAGGTGCCCGTGCGCCGGAAAGTTGTTCGGAGGGGTGGCGATGGCGGTGCGGTTGAAGCTCGGGCGCGGGTCCGGGCTGTTGGCGTTCATCACTTTGTCCGCCCTGACCCTTTATGCAGGCGAAGCCTGCGCCGTCGACGAGATCCAGGTCTACAACGCCGAAATCGCCGATGTCGGGCAATTCACCATTCAGCATCATTTCAACTACGCTTTCATCGGGCGCAAGGAGCCAGATTTTCCCGGCGGGCTGGTCCCGAATCACGCCCTCAATGCCACGCCGGAATTCGCCTGGGGCATCACCGAGTGGTTTGAGCTTGGCCTTTACATTCCATGGGCCATCGATGCAGAAGGCCGCTTCCTGTCCAACTGCTTCAAGCTCCGAACGCTGTTCGTGACGCCCAACGCCGACAAGAAGAGCTTCTTCTACGGCCTCAATTTCGAATACGACTACACGTCGCACCCGTTCTCGCAGACGCTGTTCGCCATGGAGATCCGGCCGATCGTCGGCTGGCGCAACCCGCAGTGGGAATTTATCGTCAATCCGATCGTCGATCTCGGATTCGGGCGTTTCGGCGACATCGATTTCGTGCCGGCGGCGCGGCTTGCCCGCACCTTCAGCAAAGACCTCGCTTTCGCGGTGGAGTACTACACCGATCTCGGCCGGCCGGGCAGCTTTCTACCCTTCGAGCAGCAATCGCATCAGCTCTTCGGGGTGGTCGACTTCAAGGTCGGCGACGTCGATGTCGACTTCGGGCTCGGTTACGGACTGACGCCGGGCTCGGACCGGTTGGTGGCGAAAACCATCCTGACCTATGCATTTCCGGTCGCCGGGAAGCCGGACGACAGGATGGGAATCAAAGCGCCACCGGCCCTGAAGTCGTCCCTTCGACCGACCTCGGCCATCGAGATGGCGAGCGATCCCTTCGCCTGGATGCGGTGAGTCCAAAACGGCGGCTCGTGGTTACCGGATCGCCCGCTTTTCGCGGGCGATGACAACAGTGAGAGTTATGCGTCGGAAAAGGAACATCGCAGATTCAAAGCGATATTCCTGACTTGCTGGCAGCGCAATGCTGAAGCGCGATCACCGGTTTGAGATCAGACGGATATTGATTTGAACTGCGGCCAGGCTCGCTTACACTATCCCAGTTTCGCGAGCTTCGCGATGCCGGCCGGAAATCTGGTGAACGCGCTTCTATCCCCATGACTTTACCCGGGAATGACTAAGCCAACCACGATGTTCCGCAAGACCAGCCCAAAGGACGCCGGCAAGGACGCGCAAATCCCGGAAACCGCCACCGGCCAGGCCTTGCGCATTCGCGTGCTCCCCTCGATCGGCGACATTCCAGCGGCTTCATGGGACGCGTGCGCGGGCGGCATCGGCGCCAATCCGTTCACCCGGCACGCCTTCCTCTCCGCCCTCGAAGCGTCGAAGTCGGCGACAGCGCGCACCGGCTGGCAGCCGCAGCATCTTGTTGCCGAGGCCGCCGATGGCGGCATCATCGGGGTCGCGCCGTGCTACCTCAAATCCCATTCGCGCGGCGAATACGTGTTCGATCGCGGCTGGGCGGAAGCCTACGAGCATGCGGGCGGCAGCTACTATCCGAAGCTTCAGGTCGCAGTGCCGTTCACGCCCGCGACCGGCCGCCGCCTCCTGGTCGCGCCGGCCGCCGATGTCGACGCCACACGATCTGCACTGGCCGCCGGGCTCATCGAGCTCGCAAGGCTGCGCGGCGCCTCCTCGGCTCACGTCACCTTCATGACCGAGGCGGAATGGCGTGCGCTCGGCGAACGCGGCTTCCTCATGCGCACCGACCAGCAATTCCATTGGGACAATGCCGGCTTTGCGACCTTCGACGATTTCCTCGCCGCGCTGTCGTCGCGCAAGCGCAAGACCATCAGGCGCGAACGCCGCGACGCGCTTGCGGCCGGCGTCGACGTGACGTGGCTCAGCGGGACGGACCTTACCGAAGCCGCGTGGGACGCCTTCTTCGCATTCTACATGGAGACCGGCTCGCGCAAGTGGGGGCGTCCCTACCTGACCCGCGAATTCTTTTCCCTCATCGGGCAGGCCATGGCGGACGAGACCGTGCTGATCATGGCGAAGCGGGCCGGCCGCTTCATCGCCGGGGCGATCAACTTCGTCGGCGACGGCACGCTGTTCGGCCGCCATTGGGGCGCGATCGAGCATCATCCGTTCCTGCATTTCGAGATCTGCTATTACCAGGCGATCGAATATGCCATCGCTCACCGGCTGGCGCGCGTCGAGGCCGGCGCCCAGGGCGAGCATAAGCTCGCGCGCGGCTATCTTCCGAACACCACTTATTCGGCGCACTACATTGCGGATCCTGCCTTCCGGCGGGCGATTGAGGACTATCTCAAGCGCGAGCGCGCCTATGTGGAGGCGGTCGGACGGGAGCTCCGGGAGGCAAGTCCCTTCCGCAAGTGCGGGGGCAGCGGAGACGGCGAGGCGCAGAAATTCGCCGAGGAGGATGCGGGGTTTTAGAGCTTTAGGCCGCGGATCGGCTTGCGATTTCGGGGCGGCAGGTCCTTTGCTGCAATCGGGGCCGACATCAGGAGCCGACCGAACCACGGAACGCGCGCCAGACGGTCCCATTCCTCAAATCCCAGCCCGACGGCCTCGGGTCTGCCGTACCGCGTGATGATCGATGGCTCGCCCCGCATGGCGTCGTCAACCACCGACGACAGCAAACCATCGCGTCCTCCATCGGTGCCGACCTCGCGCGCCACGCGGGTCACATGCGTTGCTTGAGCCGCCCTTCGCGACCGACGCTCCGGCTCACCCGCTCCACTTCGTGCGAGAGTCGGTCCTCTTGCGAAATGACCTGATTGAAGGCCACCGCGAGTTGCCCCTCTATGCCGTCCCAATCCGAGGGCAACCGCACCGAAAAATCGCTGTCCCGGAATGCGAGCATCGCTGCAAGCATCTGCGCCGACCGCGAGGTGACGCCCGCGCCATTTCCCATTCGCCTATTAGACTTAGCTGAGCCGGAGGGCTTCAACCGTGGCTTCGTAAGCCGCTTCGTGGATTGGGGAACGGTGGTTTTAGCCATCATGCACCGTGAGGTAAGTCTCTTGCGAGAGCGCATTCAGGTCGCGGCGCCTCGCACCTTATCGCTGGCGCGGCGCGAGTGAGGGCCTCGCCCGTGTGCTTCGCTGGGGATCGCGCTTATGGACGAAAACAATGCCCTCGGCTGGGACGAAGGAACCTGGCAGAAGTAAAGGCTCCTCGCCGGCATTGTATCAGGTCCAATGCGCTGCGCTAAGACCTCTGCCGCCTGCAAAGTCGCCAAAGCCTGAACGTAACGCGGGCGGATGCTGCCAGCGAATTTACGCGTGCGGTAACGGCAATTTTTTGACACCGGCAGCAGTGCGCGCCGATGGAGGAGCCGCGAAGTGTGGTCTATAGCTGTCCCGCCCACGCCGCGCTGCCTGTTTCACGCCAGTGCTGCCACCATTTAACCGCTGTGCTCACTGCAATCCCGAAAAGCTCCGCCGCTTCGTGTCGAGTCGTCCCGGATGCAACCGCTTCGATCACGCGCTTGCGCAGATCAGCAGAATAGGATTTCGGCATGCCCTCACCCCCAGCCAAGGAGAATCAATGCCGACAGACTCGCTCATCCGTAACGCTTTGTGAATCCTTTCGATTCAAATTCACCGGGAAATGCTGTAGTTTAAGATGAAATCATTCGGCAAGGGCTTCTCGGGCCCTGCGTGCCGCCACTGGCCCTGTCGCCGCTACGAGCCCTCATCCGGCACTCCAAGACAAAGGCGCCAAGTCGTCGTTAAGTCTTAGAGTGATTCGACGGTGCCATTTGGTCGAAATGCGCCATCCATGCGAGAGGAGCTGGCCGCCGTGGACGCTGGACCGCCGTTTATGGCTGAGCATGCAACAAGACGCCTCGCTGCCGTTCCCGGCAAGCGAGGGAGGGTATCAAGCGGGGCTGCAGTCGCTGTAAAGCCCGTGGCGAAGAGAGTGCTGGTTGTCGATGTCGGCGGAAACTCGGTCAAGATCCTTGCCAGCGGGCACAAGGTGCGCCGCTCGTTTCCGTCGGGGCGGAAAATGACGCCCAAAGACATGGTCGCGGGCGTGAAGAAACTCACGGCGGATTGGCACTACGACGTGGTGTCGATCGGCTATCCAGGCCCGGTGCTTCACGGCAGACCGGTCGGGGAGCCGCGCAACCTCGGGCGCGGATGGGTCGGCTTCGATTTTGCGCGCGCATTCGGTTGCCCGGTGAAAGTCGTCAATGATGCCGCCATGCAAGCCCTGGGGAGTTACCGGGGCGGCAAGATGCTCTTTCTCGGGCTCGGAACCGGACTTGGATCAACCCTGATCGTTGACGGCATCGTCGAGCCCATGGAACTCGCTCACCTGCCCTACAAGAAGGGCACCTATGAGGACTATGTCGGCCGCGCCGGCCTGAAACGGCACGGCAAGACGAAGTGGCGAAAATATGTGGCCGACGTGGTGGCGCGGCTCGTCGCCGCGCTAGAGCCTGACGAAACCGTGATCGGCGGCGGCAATGTCAAGAAGCTCGCGGCGCTTCCGCCGCATACTCGTGCGGGCGACAATGCGAATGCGTTCCGCGGCGGGTTCCGGCTGTGGCAATTCGACTGCGGCAAGGAGAAAAACCCCACCCGCCGCAACGCGGCCAAAGCGCCGCCGTCAAGTGACCGATGAGGACAGCGCAGATGGTTGCACGATCTGGAACGGCTCCCGCGCAATCAAGGGGGAAGCGTGAGGTATGGCGCGAACTTCAGGACCATCATGAGATGATGCAGCGCGTGCACCTGCGGAGCCTGTTTGCCGAGGACGCGGCGCGCGGCGAGCGGATGACCGCGGAAGCGGTCGGCGTCTACCTCGATTACTCGAAAAACCGCATCAACGACGAGACCCTCAAGCTGCTGATCGAACTCGCCGAGCAAGCCGGGCTGCGCGGCAGGATCGATGCGATGTTTCACGGCGAGAAAATCAACGTGACGGAGAATCGCGCGGTTCTGCATGTGGCGCTGCGTGCGCCGAAGGGCGCATCCATCATCGTCGACGGCAGGAACGTCGTGCCGGAGGTCCACGCGGTGCTGGACAAGATGACTGACTTTGCCAATCGCGTCCGCAGCGGCCGATGGAAGGGTCACAGCGGCAAGCCCATCCGCAACGTCGTCAACATCGGCATCGGCGGCTCTGATCTCGGGCCCGTGATGGCGTACGAGGCGCTCAGGCACTACAGCGAGCGCGCCATGACGTTTCGCTTCGTCTCGAACATCGATGGCACGGATTTTGTTGAGGCGACGCGCGATCTCGATGCTGCGGAAACTCTGTTCATCGTCTCCTCCAAGACCTTCACGACGCTTGAGACGATGACCAACGCACACAGCGCGCGCGACTGGTTGCTGCAACGCCTTGGCGGCGACGCACAGGCTGTCGCGAGGCATTTCGTTGCGGTCTCCACCAATGCGGAAAAAGTCGCCGAATTCGGCATCGACACCGCCAACATGTTCGAGTTCTGGGACTGGGTCGGCGGCCGCTATTCGATGGACTCGGCGATCGGCCTATCAACCATGCTGGCCGTCGGCCCCGATCATTTCCGCGATATGCTGGCAGGCTTCCATGCGATCGACGAGCATTTCCGGACCGCTCCGTTTGGCTCCAACCTGCCGGTGCTGATGGGCCTTTTCGCCGTCTGGTACAACAACTTCTTCGGCGCGCAAACCGTAGCGGTGCTGCCCTACGACCAGTACCTGAAGCGTTTCCCGGCCTATCTCCAGCAGTTGACGATGGAGAGCAACGGCAAACATGTGACGCTCGATGGGGGGCCAGTCGAGACCGTGACCGGTCCGATCTATTGGGGCGAGCCGGGAACCAACGGCCAGCATTCCTTCTATCAGTTGATTCATCAGGGCACCCGGCTCATTCCGTGCGATTTCATCGCCTTCGGCCAGACGCTCAACCCGCTCGGCCGGCATCACGATCTGCTCCTGGCGAATGTCATTGCGCAGAGCGAGGCGCTCGCCTTTGGCAAAACGCGCGAGCAGGTCGAGGCCGAAGGCACGCCGGACTGGCTTGTTCCGCACCGCGTGTGCGAAGGCAATCGACCGTCGAACACCATTCTGATGGATCGATTGACTCCGGCGGCGCTGGGAAAGCTCGTCGCCCTCTACGAGCACAGCGTGTTCACCCAGGGCGCGATCTGGAACATCGATTCCTTCGATCAGTGGGGCGTCGAACTCGGCAAGGTGCTGGCGCAGCGCATCATCCCCGAGCTCGAGAGCAAGGTCGCGCCCAGGCTCGACCACGACAGTTCGACCAACAACCTGATCCTCCGCTGCCGCAAGCTGAAGAGCGCAACGTGATCGGGTCTGGCGCCCAATTGGAAATCCTCGCGGATGCCGAGGCGCTGGCGCGGCGAGTCGCCGATTGGCTGCTCGCAATATCGACGGCGCGCGAAGGTACTTTGGCCCTCGCGCTCTCAGGCGGCGGAACGCCGCGCCGGCTTTACGAACTTCTCGCGGGACCGCCGTATCGCGACGTCTTCCCGTGGCGCCGCACCCACTTGTTTTGGGGCGACGAGCGCTTCGTGCCTCACGATGATGCGGCGAGCAATTATCGCATGGTGCGCGGCGCGATGTTGTCACAGGCGCCGATTCCCACAGCCAACGTCCATCCAGTCCCGACCGAGGGGATAACGCCGGAAGCGGCGGCAGCGGACTACGAACGCGAACTCAAATCCTTCTATGGCGCGGAACGCCTTGATCCGGCACGACCGCTATTCGATGTGAATCTCCTTGGACTGGGCCCAGACGGGCATACGGCATCGCTGTTCCCGGGTACCGGCGTACTGGAGGAACGTGAACGATGGGTGGCGGCAGTCGTCGGACCCAAGCCCGCCCGCATCACGCTCACCTATCCCGCCCTCGAGAGCAGCCGGCATGTGGCGTTCCTCGTCGCGGGGAAAGAAAAGCGGGAGATCTTCGGCCGGTTTCAGCGCGGCGAACCCGCCTTGCCGGCCGCGCGCCTGCGCCCGATCGGCGCGTTGCACCTGTTCGCCGATGCCGCCGCAGCCGGAACTATGCGGGCATGACGAACCGGACAACATGAAGCGCACGGCCGAGCACATATGCCTTGCACGTCAAGGATCTCAGTCATCCGAATCGTCCGTGTCCGGATGACGCAGCGTCTCGACCACAAGAGCAAAGGGTCTAGGAGGAAACTGACCCGGTAGGACCGCGCCACGGGTAGCAGAAGTTTCATGCGCTGCAGGTCGGGCCAGGCCCGGTGGAAAACTCTTTTGAATCTTGAGGGGGCGAAGAAGCATGAGGCCGGTGCGCGGCCTTGGAAAACGGAAAGGCCGCGAGTGATCGCCGGTTGGCCGCTTTTCACGTCCTGCCCCACTCGAAATTAAAAAGAGCCATTTTTTCACGGACGACTGCCCCAGTCGAAATGCGAGGGACAACTTGTGTTCCGCATGCAGTTGACCGGCGCACTTCACCGCGCCGGAGTGCGATTATGCGACACTACGCCGGGGTGCGATTGTGCGCGTTCCAGTATCGCTCAAGATTGGCGATCAGCGCCGGGCTGAAGTGGCAATAGGCCTGCTCGCGCGCATAGACGGCCATATAATTCCGAAAGAGGTCGAGCGGCTCCTGCCCAATGCGAATTGCCCGCCGGTTGCCGGCGGCGCTAACGACGCCGGAACCGGTCAACCGGCTCACCACATCTTCGACTGCTGCGTCCATCGTGCCCGTGTCAGCAATTGAATCGCATATCAGCCGGCCGTCGGGGCTCGCGCAATCTATCCGGCGGTCGTAGAGGATCGCCTGCCGGGCAATACGATCGCCGGTGAACCGCGGCAATCTCAGATTGGCGGCGCCCGGAATGATTCCTTCCTTGCGGGCCGGCAGCGTGAGGTAGGCGTCGCGTTCGGCAATCACGTAATCGCAGACGAGCAGGACCTGGCAGTGGCCGCCGATGGCGAAGCTCTCCACGGCGGCGATCCAAAGCTTCTCGATCGGCGCGCCGCCGCATTCATCGGGGGGCGGCTCGCCTTCCAGGCAAAGTCCTCGATAGATCTTGTTGACGTAGCCAAGGTCGCGCTGGAGGTACCAGATGAAGGGGATGCGGCCGTGGTAAAGATGCGTCAGGTTGATGCCCGCGCCGAAAATCCGCCGTCCGCGGTATTTGGGAGTGTCAACCTCTCCGCCGCGCAGCACGACGACGTCCGAGGCCTCGTCAAGCAGGGCGAGGTCGACGCAGATCTCCATCCCGTCCAGCGTGGTTTCGTCTTCGGCGTTGAGAAAGCGCGGATGGACATAATTGACCACACAGGCCCGCCCGCTGCGCCGCACCGACGCGCCTTTGAGCGCGATGACGCCCTCGCGGCGAAACCGATCGATGAGATCAAGCGACTCCGGCCGCGGCAGCAGCATGGAATGGCAGAGGTGCCGGCCGGCCCTTTCGTCCGCCAGAACCGCCGCGATGAACAGGCCCTGGTCAATCTCGGCGCCGCTGCGATCGCGCTGGAGGCGTCCGGTCTCGGCCGCGAGCTCCTCCTTGCCCGGCGCCAGGCCGGGGGCGGCGTCTGCGGCGGCCATGACCAGGGTTTCGACCCGGACATGCCGAGACCTGTCCGACGTCAAGGCGCCATAGAGGCTCTCCACGTGCGCGCGGAGGAATTGCGTGCGCGTCCGGCGCGCCGTTTCGACGATGCTTGCGGCGGCCGCTTGCTCCCGCTCGGTGCGCCGGCCGAGAGGCGGCAGCAGACCGAGCAAATGAGCTGACTGCAGCCAGTACCGCGAGAAGTGGTCGCGATCCTGCGCGTAGGCCCCGGTCAGCTTCGGCGCCGCTTGGTTCCATGCGGATACCGCGTCGGCCGGCAGTCCGGCTGCCAGGAGGAGATTTGGCTCGTTCGAGGATGTCGCTTGGCGAGGCATTTCAGCCGTCCCTTCTGCTTTAAGGCGCATCTCTGGCACGCGAGGCGAAGGCTTAGCGCCTTCTCGCCTCCTCATAGTGCCTTGAGGATGCCGGCATTCTTAAGCGTGATGTTGGCCCACTTCCGGCTTTGATCTTGTTATCGACCATGAAGCGGCGGCCATTGATGGGACTATGCCAGATTTCGTGGTCGCCTTTCCCTTGCCGAACGAAGGCGCAGCCGGCTTCGCGAAGGATCGACTTTACGCGAGGCGTGTAGTTCTCTGCCATCAGGCCGCGATGCTTTCAGACCTCTCCGCGTCGATCTTGAAACGCAATCCGGGCTCGAAGGCAATGCCATTCTCTGTCAGCATCTCGGGGATTGCGACCTTTAACCTCTCGACCAGCTCTTCAAGCGTATCTGCTCCAGTGGCGGGGCCCGGAACGTCATTGCTCTCCGCAACCCAAACTTTGGCTTCGGGGTCCCATTCCACGTTCGCAACAACGGTTTGAGGCATGTTAACTTCCGGGGTTTCGCCACCGCCAAAAAATAATCAGCTTTTGAATGTCTTTCAACGTCTTTCAATGTCTTTCAATGTCCTTCAAGCCTTTCGACGACCTCGTAACGGTTCTCAACGCCCTCGATATTTTAACCCCGTCCGGTCGACTCGAACCGGCGGCGCCGACGGGCCCTGCGGGCGCGTTGCTCGGCCGTCCGGCTACGATTATTCTTGCCACAAGCAAGGAGCCGACCATGAGGCGCGGCCAGAAGGAGGAGACGCATGTTCTACCGAAGTTCGATCGCGGCAGCCGCCTTCGTCGCTGCGCTGTGCACCGCCACCGGCGACAGCAGGGCATGGGATGACGCCCTGTATCCGGATTTCAGCGGGCAGTGGCGCCCGATCGGCGGCCCCGGAAGATTCGACATCAGCAAACCTGCCGGCCGCGGACAAGAAGCGCCGCTGACCCCCGAGTATCAGGCCATCTTTGAGGCCAACGTCAAGGAGCAGGCCGCAGGCGGCCAAGGCACCACCAAGACCTATCGGTGCTTCTCGCCCGGGATGCCGCGCGTCACCAATGGATATGGCGAAATCGAATTCGTCGTTACGCCGGGAACGACGCACATTCTTGTCGACCACATCTACGACAACCGGCGGATCTTCACGGACGGCCGCCCGTGGCCCGCAGAGATCACGCCGACCCTTTTAGGTCTTTCCATCGGCCACTGGATCGATACCGACGGGGATGGCCGCTACGATGTTCTCGAAGTAGAGACGCGCGGCTTCCGGGGGCCCCGCTCTTTCGACGCCAGCGGCCTTCCGCTGCATTCCGACAATCAGACGATCGTCAAGGAGAGGATCTACATCGACAAAAATGACCGCAACGTTGCCCATGACGAGGTCACGGTGATTGACCACGCGCTGACGCGTCCATGGACGGTGATGAAGAACTACCGGCGCAGCCCTGAGCTTTACCCCACATGGAGCGAAGAGAATTGCGGCGAGTCCAATAATCATGTCACCATCGCCGATGAGGACTACATGCTCAGCGCCGAGGGCTTGCTGATGCCTACCAGAAAAGACCAGGCGCCGCCCGACCTGCGCTATTTCAAGAAGTACAACCGCTAAAGAAACGGTCTGTCACCGTGACTCTAGCTTCACACACGGACCGGCGTCATTCCGGAGCGCCGCGAAGCGGCGACCCCGGAATCCATAGCCGCAGACCGAGTCTTGTGGACTCCGGGCTCCCTGGCTCCGCCCGGGACCTGGAATGACGGAGACAAGCGTTCCTGACAGTACTCTAGGGAGAGAGACCATGCGACTGAAACATCTCTTGCTTTTGTCGAGCGCTAGCGCGTTCGGCCTTCTCATCCACGCCTTACCCACTGATGCGCTCGCGCAATCGGCCGTGGCGCTGACCGGACAGGTGACCTCGGCCGAGGAAGGGCCGATGGAAGGCGTGCTGGTCAGCGCCAAGAAGCAAGGCTCGACCGTTGCGGTGACGGTCGTCACCGACGCCAAGGGGCAGTATGGCTTCCCGGCTGACCGGCTCGATGCGGGTCATTATGCGATCGCCGTCCGCGCGGCGGGTTATGATCTCAGCGGCCCCAGGGAAGTGGACATCGCGGCGGGCGGCGCCAAGGCGGACATCAAGCTCATCAAGACGAAGAACCTGGCGAACCAGCTCTCCAACGCCGAATGGCTCATCAGCGCGCCGGGCCCCGATAATCTTAAGGCCAACCTGACCAATTGCGTGAGCTGCCATACGCTCCAGCGCGTCTTTGCCTCGGCCCACGACGCCGACGAGTTCAAGCAAATCTTCAGGCGCATGGGTACTTACGCGCCGGGCAGCACGCCGGTCCATCCGCAAAAACTCCTGCCCGGGCCGCGCGGCGACCGCTCCCCGATGCCTCCCTCGCAATTTGAAGCGACGTCGGCTTGGCTCGCAAGCGTCGACCTGAACGCGTCCGAAGCGCTGTCCTATGAGCTGCAGACGCTGCCGCGCCCCAAGGGCGCGTCGACCAGAGTGATCTACACGGAATATGACCTGCCGCGCAAAGAGGCGCAGCCCCATGACGTGATTGTCGACCGTGACGGCATGGTCTGGTATTCGGACTTCAGCAATCAGTTTGCCGGCGTGCTTGATCCAAAGACCGGCAAGGCGACCGACATCCCAATCCCGGTGCTCAAGCCCGAGCAGCCGAAGGGCAGCCTCGAAATCGAGCTGGAGGCGGGCGAGAAGAATGTTTGGCTCGCGTTGATGTATCAGGCGGGCGTCGCCCGCATCGATCGCATCACCCACGAAGTCACCATGTACCCCTATCCGAAGGAGTGGCAGTCAACCTCGGCGCAAGCTTCGATGGTGTCGCCGCAGCACGCCGATGTCGACGGCAAGGTGTGGAGCAACAACCAGGATACGCACTACGTCTATCGCCTGGATGTGAAGACCGGCCAGTACGAAAACCTGGGGCCTTCGAAGGATCCGCGCGGCAAGCAGATCTCGGCCTATGGGATGCCGACGGATCTTGAGAACAATGTGTACCAACTGGAATTCGGCGGTACGAGCATCGGGCTGCGCGACGCCAAGACCGGGGCCGTCACCATCTACGACACCCCGATCAAGAATTCGCGGCCGCGGCGCGGCCGCGTGGATGGGCAAAATCGCCTGTGGTTCGCGGAATATGGCGGCAACGCGATCGGCCTGTTCGATCCGAAGACGGCTGCGATCAAGGAATATCCGCTGCCGACCAAGTGGGGCGCTCCTTACGACGTGGTGCCCAACAGGGACGCCTCGCAAGTATGGACCGGCTCGATGCTGAACGATCGCGTGGCGCGGCTTGATGCCAGGAGCGGCCAGTTCACCGAATATTTGCTGCCGCGTCCGACCAATATCCGGCGCGTCTTCGTGCAGGAGGAGGGGCAAAAAACCATGCTGTGGGTCGGCAGCAATCACGGCGCCTCGATAGTCAAGGTCGAACCGCTGGATTGAAGCGACCGCCGATGGAAATCGCGATGGCCGGGTTCAATTCGGCCATCGCGGCTGCCTCTGCATCGCAGCCCGCAGCCGGGATTTTCGCTGTCGCTCAATCCGGGCTGCACGGCCTGCGCGGCCGAGCAATGGAGCTGCCTTTTTGTCCTCGCTTTGTTACGCTGTCCGAAGCGGGTTACAGGCAGAGGTTTTCCGGCCGGTTTTCTCCTTCTTGCGTGTAACTCTTTGATACAATCGGGCATGTGGTTTCGCGAGGTCACATTTCCGACCGTTGTCCGGGATCCGATCGATGAAAAGAATCCTTGGCATAACAAGAAACATATCCGCCGCCGCAGCAGTAATGCTCGCGGGCGTCGTGCCGCTCGCCGCACAGGACAGTCGCGCGCCGCGCGGCGCAGACGGCAAGCCCGACCTCAATGGAATCTGGCAGGCGCTGAACGAAGCCAATTATGATCTTGAGGCGCACGTGGCGCGCCCAGCGATGGCGCTTCGCCCCGGACCCTACGGTCCCGTGCCCGCGGCGCAAACGTTGGCGCTGGGCGCTGTCGGCGCGGTGCCGCCCAGCCTTGGCGTCGTGGAGGGCGGGGAAATTCCCTATAAGCCTGAGGCGCTGGCGAAAAAGAAGCAGAACCAGCAGGACTGGTTGAACCTCGATCCGGAGATCAAATGCTATCTCCCCGGCGTGCCGCGCGCGACCTACATGCCCTACCCATTCCAGATTCTGCAAAGCGCAAGCGCGCTCACGTTCGTCTACGAGTACGCGAGCGCGGTGAGAAACATCTTCCTGAAAGACCCCGGGCCCGCTCCAGCCGACTCGTGGATGGGCCAGTCCGTCGGACACTGGGAAGGCGATGCCCTGGTGATCGACGTCACCGACCAGAACGACCGGACCTGGTTTGACCGCGCTGGTAATTTCCATAGCGACAAGCTGCACGTGATGGAGCGCTACACGCGCTTGAGCCCGGATGTAATGTCTTACGAAGCGACCATTGAGGACCCGGTCGTGTTCACACGGCCCTGGAAGATCAGCATGCCGCTCTACCGCCGTCAGGAGAAGAATGCGCAGCTCCTCGATTTCAAATGCGTGGAGTTTGTCGAGGAGCTGCTGTACGGCCAGTACCGAAAACATCCGCTTAAGGAATGATCGAGGAGGTGAGGAAATGCCGAACCGATTCATCTCTGGGACGAGCGCCGTCGGAATGGTGCTCGGGTTCATCTCTCTGACGACTCTCCCCACGGCGGGCCAGGCGCCGGAGCAAATGAATAAGACAGCGACGAGCGCCGCGAGGTCTGATCTGCCGCGCATGCCGGATGGACATCCGGACCTGCAGGGCACCTACGATCTCGCGACGATGACGCCGCTCGAACGGCTGCCGGGCGATCCGGCTTTCCTCACCAGGGAACAAGCCATCGCCCTGCAGAGGGCCGAAATCGCGCGCAGGGCCAAAGACGACCTGCCTTCTGACCCGGATCGCCCAGCGCCGCCCGTGGGCGGCGACACGAGCGCGCCGAAGTCGTTCTTCGAGGCTTTGGAGAAGGCCGGAGGCGGCGCCGTCGGCGGCTATAACCGGTTCTGGCTCAACCAGGGCGCGGCTTATACCGAGGTCGCCGGACAGATCAGGACATCCATCGTCGTCGATCCGCCGAACGGCCATCTGCCTCCCTACAATGAGGCGGCACGCAAGCGGATCGCAGCGGCGCGCGCGACCCCGACATCGACTGCGGCGGAACGGCAGGACGGCACAGCCCAGCCGCCCGGCGCCCACGACAACCCGGAGCAGCGGCCGCTCTCCGAGCGCTGCCTGCTCGGATTCGGCTCCACGTCCGGCCCGCCGGCCCTGCCGGATTATTTCTACAACGATCTGCATCAGATTGTGCAGACCAAGGACCAGATCATGATTCTCAGCGAGATGGTGCACGACGCCCGCATCGTGCGGATGAACGCCGAGCATCTGCCGAAAAATATCCGCCGCTGGATGGGTGATTCGGTCGGACATTGGGAAGGCGACACGCTCGTGATCGACACCACCAATTTCACCGACAAAACCCGGTTTCGCGGCTCGACCGAGAACCTCCACGTCGTCGAGCGCCTGACGCGCCTTGACGACAAGACGCTGCTCTATCGCTTCACGATTGAAGATCCGGACACGTGGGACCGGCCCTGGACCGGCGAGTACGCCTGGCCGGCAACCACCAAGCCGATCTACGAATATGCGTGCCACGAAGGCAACTACGCGCTCGCCAGCGTGCTGCGAGGCGCGCGGCGGCAGGAGGCTGACGAGGCGGCGGGGCAAGCCAAGAAGTGATGTAGGGGCGGCCCTGATAGGCGCGCCAGCTTAAGCGGCGGCCGAACCACTCGCGACTTCCTCACCCCTTGTGGGGGAGGGGAGGAGTCTGCGGCAACGTTGGTGCGCGCCATTGGGCGACGCAAGGGTCGCCCATACAGCGGCTACGTTGCAGCACGCCGCTTTATTCGTGCCCGGCAACATCACGCCCGAGTAAACGAAGAGGGAGGGGTTCCATGTCTGCCACGAAGCGAACTCTATTGGCGGTGCTTTTCGTACTGCTTCTCTTCCCGGCTTTATCCCGCGCACAATCGCTCAGTTACGCCAAGCCCGAAGATGTGGGCCTTTCCGGCGAACGGCTGGATCGGATTGCCGGCACGCTCAACGCCGATATCGCCAAAGGGACCATTCCGGGCGCTGCGCTGCTGATCGTGCGCAACGGCAAGATAGCATTCTACGAATCTTTTGGCTGGCTTGACCCGGCCACGAAGAGGCCGATGCCGAAAGAGGCGATTTTCCGCATCTACTCCATGAGCAAGCCGATCACTTCGGTCGCGGCCATGATTTTGATCGAGCAGGGCAGGCTGTTTCTGAGCGATCCAATCCAGAAATACATTCCAGCCTTTGCCGACATGAAGGTCGCGGTGCAGAAGCCGGGCGCCGCGGGGGTGGATCTCGTGCCGGCGGCGCGGCCCATCACGGTGCAGGATTTGATGCGCCACACTTCAGGCCTGACTTACGGTTTCCTGCCCGGAACGCCCGTCGCGAAAATGTATCAGGAGGCCAATCTTTTCGGCGCCGATGTGACCAATGCCGGTTTCGCCGAAGCCATCGCCAGGCTGCCGCTCGCGGTCCAGCCCGGCTCAAGCTGGAACTACAGCCATTCAACCGATGTGCTGGGCCGGGTGATCGAGGTCGCGTCGGGCAAATCGCTGTACCAGTTTGAGAAGGAGAACATTCTTGACCCGCTTGGCATGAGCGACACCGGTTTTTCCGTTCCCTCGGCAAAGCAGAATTTGATCGCCGAGCCACTGGCGACCGACAACAAGGTCGTGGGCGCCGAGCCGGTCAGCAACCCGCGGCTTCCCGCGAAATGGGAAGCGGGCGGCCAAGGCATGGTTTCGACCGCGTTCGACTACGCGAAGTTCCTGCAGATGCTGCAGAACGGCGGCGCGCTCGACGGGCATCGCATCTTGAGCCCGGCAACAGTCGCGTTCATGACCTCCGACCATCTGGGGCAGATCGGCCCCGGACCGACAACCTATTTGCCGGGACCCGGCTACGGCTTCGGCCTCGGTTTTGCGGTGCGGCGGCAGGCAGGCGTCGCGACCTACGCAGGCTCCCCCGGCGATTATTACTGGGCCGGCGCCGCCGGCACCTCGTTCTGGAACGACCCGAAGCAGCGTTTGACGGTCGTGTTCATGATGCAGGCGCCAAGCCGGCTGTTCTACTATTCGACGCTCTTGCGAAATATGGTCTACGCTGCTCTCACCGAGCTGGAGAGGTAGTTCGGCAGGATGGGGTTGAGCTGCAATCAACCCCATCCTGCCGTCATGCTGCCGCTCAAGCCGCTTCAAGCCGCGATCGCACCGAGCGCATGCGGTCGGCGAGATCGCCCTCCATCACCAGCCCGCGCCTGAGCATGGTGTGGACGAGCGCCAGCAGCTGACGTTCCGGCGCAGGAACGTCGTTATAAACGGCCTGTGCAAGCTCATCCTCGGCTCGGCGCCGGTCCAGCGTCGGCACCGCCCCGCTGATCGCGAGACACTCGCACATCGCGACAAGACTGGTTTTCCACGGCGGATCCGGATTGGTCACGCCATATTGCGGCGCGATGACATCCCAGGACTTCCCCTCACTCCGTATTGCCTCCAGCAGTGCGATTGGGCGAAGATCCACATTGCTTGTGACGCTCATTCGGCGGCCCTCATACTGGGCGAACTGTGGACAGGATGGCGCGCCTTGTGGACAGGATGAACGTCGGCCGTCCGACCGGGCCGCGGCAAGGCGACGCCAATCATGCAGTCGCGGGTGACGATCGCCGCGAGTTGCTCCTCGGTCCAGTTCTCGGTCCCTGAAGGCCGCACCGGAAGAACCATGAAGCGGCATTTCTGGTTGGAGTCCTCGACCCTGATCTCCACCTCCGGCGGCAGGATCAATCCGAATTCGGCGAGCACCTCACGCGGCCACCGAACCAGCCTGCGCCGGTAGTTGGTCGAGCGGTACCATTCGGGCGACATGCCGAGCAGGGGCCGGGGATAGCACGAGCAGAGCGTGCAAACGATCACGTGGTGCAGTGTCGGCGTATCTTCGAGCACGCGAAAATTCATGTAGTCGCTCGGGGTGCCGAACCCGGTGGGTTCCGCCCAGTCGATGCCGATCTCCTTGCAAGCGGCGGTGCCGTCCGCCAGGAGACGCGCCTTGAAAGCCGGGTCGGTCCATGCCTTCGCGACCAGCCGCGAGCCCGCGGCCGGTCCGATGGACTCGGCCCATTCGGTGAACCTGCGATGATCTTCTGCGGTGAAAAGACCGTGCTCGATCGCAAGCTCCCGCACCGCAATTTCGAGAACCTCGAAATCCGTTATTTCTTCCACGGTCGGCGCCGCCTTGTGCTCGTGGCCGCCGCCGGCATGTTGGTGCGTTGTCTGCATCTGCGATCCTTCTACCTTTCCACCTCAGATCATTCTCAAGCGGGCTCAAGCCAGCGATCCGGGAACTCGGTCTGCAACGTATCCTTCTCGGACGGATACTCTTCCCAAAGATCCTTCTGACGGAACCGGACGATGTAATATTGTTCGAGCCGGCCTTCCTGGTTAAAGGCTTCATCCTCGGGAATGAGGTCCTGGTATGTGCAGGCGGCGATCGTCCCTGAGACACCGCGCGCATACATCTGCGTGCGCGAGTAGAACATGTTGGGCAGATCTTTCACGCGGACGCGATCGCCCACTTTGAAGCGGGCGGGCGCATTGCCGGCGGACTTGCGCGCATGCGGCGCTTTAGTGCGCTTCATAGCGGGACTTCACCTCCGCAATCTTTTCCAGCAACTCGGTGAGCGAAATGTGATTTTTGTCTACGAGCATCCGCGCCGCCGCCCAAATCCAGCGGCCGTAGTACGGCATGCCGAGATAGAGGGTATAACCCAGATCGTTATCGGCCCGGCGGCGCCTTTCCTCCGCGTTCCATACGCCTCGCCAGGCAAGCACTTCGCATGTCACATAAGTGTTGAGTTCCCATTGTTCTTCTTCTTTTTCTTCGTAGTGGACCGGAACATCGCGCTGGCCGCCCACATCGTGCGGCGGGTGCATATAGGCGCGGTAGAGTGCGCTGGGAATCTCGTAGTTCCAATTTTGCGGCGTATGAATCGCCGGCTGCAAGGAGCCGATAATTTCGTATTGCTGACGAAGCTCGCTGCGTTGTGACATTTTGCGTCTGCTCTCTTTGTTTTCCGATCATCGGGCAGAAACCCGTGGCGCGGCGCCTTCGCTCATCCCGGAAGCAAGCGCATTGGCTGCGTGTGGTCGTCCATCGCGGCGCAGTATCGGCGCGGGCAGCGTGCCCAACGACCTCCTTGAAAAGAGCTTCGGCTCAATCACGCGTATTCAATCTCGATGCGCGTCGCTGGTTCCAATCATCGCGAGGTTTTTCCCGCGGATGAGGGCCGGCGTTGCGCGCCGAACAAATTTTTGGCCTAGTTCAGCGATTCCATGAAACCTATCAATTGAAGACCTCAAGTTGGGCCGGTAAACGCGGCCTTCCGGGCGGGCTCCATATGCTTCGAATTTCGGAAGCGCTCAACTAGGGAAGAAACTCACCCGGTAGGACCGCGCCACGGGCAGCGGACGTTTCATGCGCTGCAGGTCGGGCCAGGCCCGGTGGAAAACTCTTTTGAATTCCGAGCGGGTCAGCACGCGTCGAGCAGCGGCGCCGCAATCACTCGCGGCCGTGATCGCTTCGATGCCTTTTATGATGCATTTCCGCCTCACCGGACTTGAATTTACAGCGCGTCCCGGTGAAATTGAACCGCTCACCACTTCCACTCTCGCCGATAGCGGCGGCCCAGTGAGGTCAGCACCTCATATCCGATGGTGCCGCTCCATAAGGCCAGGTCGTCGACCGTGATGTCATCTCCGATCAGGACAGCGTAAGCCCCGCGCCGCACCTCCTCATCCGACAGGCGCGTGACATCAAACGCCATCAGGTCCATGGAGACGCGGCCCGCCATCGGGCAGCGTTGGCCGGCGATGAGCGCAAATGCAGCGGATTTGGCGATACGTTCGGCAAGTGCGCTGCTCCCTTTGCTCCCCGGTCTGGCGCCGTCGGCGGCGCGCGGATAGCCGTCCCCATAGCCGACAGAGACGATGGCAATCCGAGATGTCCGAGGGGCGGTCCAGGCGGCCCCGTAACCCACGGCCTCGCCGCGCGCCACATCGCGCACCTGGACGATGCGCGCCTTGAGGGTGATGACAGGCTCCATCAGGTTCACGGTCGCCGGCGTCGGGTTTACGCCGAACAGCGCGGCGCCGGGGCGCACCAGGTCGCAATGGGTCGCGGGCCCGAGAAAAATGCCGGATGAATTGGCAAGCGACGTCGGGGTGCCGCGGAACATGAAGCGCAAATCGCGAAATGCCTCGATCTGCTTTGCATTGAGAGGGTGGCTCGGCGTGTCGGCGCAGGCCAGATGGCTCATCACGAGCGAAATGCCGTGGTTCGGCATTTTCGCCCGCGCGGTGAAATGCGGCGCCTCTTCGAGCGCGAAGCCGAGCCGGTTCATGCCGGTGTCAAAATGAAGCGCGGCGCCGCCGCCCCAAGAGGTCGCGGTGCGGAAGGCGTCCCACTCGACAAATTCGGCGAGACTGCCGATCACCGGCCGGGCGTTGATCTCCGCAAATATCGGTGCGGTTCCGGGAGGGAGGCCATTGAGCACATAGATCGCGGCATCCGGCGCCACCGCGGCCACGGCAGCGCGCACGCGGCGCGCTTCGGTCAGGTGGGCGACAAAGAACGTCGTGCATCCGGCCCTGGCCAGCGCCATCGCCACCTTGTCAATGCCGCAGCCATAGGCGTCGGCCTTGACGACAGCCGCGCAATCCGCCGGAACCACCCGGTTCGCGATCGCCTTCCAGTTCTTGACGATGGCGGCAAGATCGATCGTAAGGATGCCCCCGGTTTCGAGCGCCGGCGGTCCTGAGGCTTCGATCTGGCCGGGTTTGGGCAACTCCGGAAAGGAAGCCGGCGGCTCGGCAGCCGCTGCCCGATCGTGCTGAGGCTTAGCCGCGGGCGGCTGAGCTTGCTGATGCGAGGCGGCCGCCTGCGGCTCGTGCCCAGACTTCCTGGTTGGCTCTGGCAAATGCTGTGAGCGCTTCGCCGCCACGCTACCGATGACCCTGGCCTGGTTCGAAGCGGGCGAGACGGAGCCTCCGGCGGCGGATGGCCTTGTAGAGGCGGGCGACGCCCGGCGGAATCTCGCTTTCAGTATGCCGAAGGTCAAAGGGACCTCTCCGAATTTTCAATTTCGCCGGCGAACTGCCCCCCGCAGGCTCATCATATGGATGGATCAGGCGGCATGCGCAACAGGCGGGACCTCGTGAGTCGGGTTCTGGTCATTGGCGACCAGCATGCGGGCAGCGGCCTTCCGCGGCAGCGCGGTCGCACGTATGATCGGGCAAACGACAGATTGGGAGGAACCGCATGTGCCGCTTGCCGCGAACGCTCACTTTTTCCCTTTGGCCGGGACAATCAATTCTCCGGCGCAGGGTCCTTGGCCTCATCGCGCTTCTCCTGCTGGCCCCGTCCGTGTTCTTGGCCGGAGGCGCCGCCCGCGCCGCCGAGCGGCCGCCGGTCATGGGGCGCAACGGCGGCGTATCTGCCGGCCACCCGCTGACCACGGCGGCAGCGTTCGAGATTTTGGCGAAGGGCGGCAACGCCTTCGATGCCGGCGTGGCGGCGCTGCTCGTGGGCGGCGTGGTGGAGCAGGACCTCTATAGCCTTGGCGGCGAAGCCCTCGTCCTCGTCTATCCGCGCGGCGCCGGCAAAGTGACCGCCGTCGTAGGGCAGGGATGGGCGCCGCAGGGCGCCACCATCGACTGGTATACGGCGCGGAACAAGACCCTCGCCGGCAACGGGCTCGATCCGGCAGTAGTGCCCGGCGCGCTTCACGCCGCACTCACCGTGCTTGACCAGTGGGGGACGATGAGCTTCGAGACGGTGGCGGCGCGCGCGATCGAATATGCGGAACAGGGCTTTCCGCTGCGGCCTCGCACCGTCGCGGCGATCGCGCGGAACGCCGCATTCATCCAGGATTGGCCGGACAACCGCCATTATTGGGTCAAGCCCGACGGCTCGGCTTACCGGCCCGGCGACACGATCAGGTTTCCGACCCTGGCGCGCACGCTCACTCGAATGGTGGAGGCCGAGCGCGCCCACAAAAACGAGGGCCGCAGCGCCGGCATCGTGGCGGCGCGCGACCGCTTCTATAAAGGCGACATCGCCGATGAGATGGTCGGCTTTCTCCAGAAGCACGGAGCCCCTTTCGAGCGCGCCGATTTTGCCGAGTTCTTCGCCCGGGTCGAGCAGCCGAGCGTGACGACCTATCGGGGCTACGACGTCTACAAGCACGGCTTCAACGGCCAGGGACCGGTGCTCCTCGAGGCGCTCAACATCCTGGAGAATTTCGATCTGCGGTCGATGGGGCGCAACAGCCCCGCATATCTTCACACCGTCGTCGAGGCGCTCAAGCTCGCTTACGCGGATCGCGATACGTATTACGGCGACCCGACCTTCGTGCGCGTGCCGGCCGAGGGCCTGCTGTCGAAGGCCTATGCGAAGGAGCGCGCCAGGCTGATCGATCCCGCGCATGCATCGCGCGCTTTCGTGGCGGGCAATCCGCTGCCCTTCGACGGTCAAGTGAAGGAATGGCCCTACTGGGTCGCAAACATCAGGGATGCCGGCAAGTCCACCGGCCCGCTGCCCGACGCGGAGCCGGTTTCGGGCGCCTCGAAAGACACCACCCACATCGCCATCATCGACCGCGACGGCAATATCTTCGACTCAACGCCAAGCGGCGGCTGGATCGGCGGCGCCGTGATTCTCGGCAACACCGGGATCGGCATGAGCGTGCGCGGCGAGCAGTTCTGGCTCGATAAGACCCGCGCCGCCCAGCTTCGCCCGCGGGCGCGGCCGCGCTATACGCTGACGCCCAGCATCGTGCTGCGCGACGGTCAGCCCTTCATGGCGATCGGCTCGCCCGGCGGCGACAACCAGGACCAGACCATCCTTCAGGCGTTTCTCGATGTCGTGGAGTTCTGGCCCGACTGGTATCCGAACCTGCATGAGGCGTTCGAATGGCCGCGGGTTCAGACGCTGCATTTCTATGGCTCGTTCTGGCCGCATAATACGGGCTTCAACCACCTTAATCTTGAGGCCAATATTCCGGATACGGTCTACAATGATCTCAGAGCGCGCGGCCACGACGTGGCCCGCATCCGCGCCTTCGGCATGAACGGATGCGCGACCGCGGTGCTGATCGATCCAGCCACCGGCAACCGCATCGCCGGAGCGGACCGGCGGCGCGATTGCTACGCGATCGCCTACTGAGGCGGTGCGCAGACGGGTAGCCCGGAACGGAGTGACCGCACGCGCCTTCGCGTGCGGTCAGGCAGTCAGGGGCGGCAGGAGCCATGGCGCTCCGGCTTCAGCGCGGCAGGACGCACGGGATGATCTGGCGGCCGTGCCGGCGGTAAATACGGAAATCGGCGTCGGTGGTCAGCAGCATGGGATCGTTCAGCGTCTCAGTCATGCGCACGAGGCAGGCATCCGCGAAACTCATCGGCACGTCCGCATATTTCTCCAGCAGTTTGAGCACCGCATCCATGTCATCGGCAAAACGGTAGCGGCAGACAAGGGCGCCTCGGCGAAGCAATGAGGCAAGGCTTCCGCTTCCGCGCCCGCCGAGCAGATGGGTGGTCTCCGACAGCACCGCCTCACACGTCATCCAGGGTGGCGGCAAGCGAGGCGCCTGTGCGGCCGCCCAGCGATGGTTGGCATCCCGCACGCTGAGAAGCGCAACGAGAAAGCCGGCATCAACGAGCGCGCTTGCGGCCATAGCCGGTGGACTTCAAGTATTTCTTCGTTCGCGCGCTCAAGTCGCGCGGCAGCCCGTCGACCGAGCCCACCACGTCCGCGATGGCGTCGAGCAATGCCGGCTGCCGCCGACGCGACCTCCTTCGGCCGCCCAGTCGCTCGCGCACCACGTCTGATTTCGACAGTTTCCGCCGCCGTGACTCGGCTTCGATCTGGGCGACCAAGGCCTCGGGCAATCGAACTGTCAGTGTCTTCATAATGTCATTGTATTACACAACTGACGCACGCGCAATACAGCGATATATGCTAGCATACTGGCCCCTACGACATCCGCGCCGGCACGTGATCCTCCTCCGCCAGATCGAAGAACCGCGTCACGTCGGCCTTGAACTGTAATTGCACGGTGCCAGTTGGTCCGTGGCGTTGCTTGCCGATAATGATCTCGGCGCGACCGTGGACGGCTTCCATTTCGGTCTGCCACTTGAAATATTCCTCGGTGCCAGGACGCGGTTCCTTGTTCTTCAAGTAATATTCCTCGCGGAACACGAACAGCACCACGTCGGCGTCCTGTTCAATGGAGCCGGACTCGCGCAGGTCGGCGAGCTGCGGGCGCTTGTCGTCGCGATTCTCGACGGCGCGCGAGAGCTGCGACAGCGCCAGGATCGGGATGTTCAATTCCTTGGCCAGAGCCTTGAGGCTGGTGGTGATCTCGGTCACCTCCTGCACGCGGCCTTCCAGGGCGCGGCGGGTCGAGCCCTGGAGGAGCTGGATATAGTCGATCACCAGAAGGTCGAGGCCGCGCTGACGTTTGAGACGTCGCGCGCGCGCCGCCAGTTGGCCGACCGAGAGGCCGCCGGTCTCGTCGATATAGAAAGGAATCCGCTCCATCTCGCGTGCGGCCTCGGCGATGCGGTCGAAATCGGCGGGCGCAATCTCGCCGCGCCGGATGCGGTAGGAAGGGATTTCCGTCTGCTCCGAGATCATGCGGGTGGCGAGCTGCTCGGCGGACATTTCCAGCGAGAAGAACCCGACAATGCCGCCATTGCTCGACTCGATCTGCCCGTCGGCGCGCACGCCGCCCTCCCAGACTCTCGCTACGTTGTAGCCGATGTTGGTGGCGAGCGATGACTTGCCCATGCCGGGGCGTCCGGCCAGGATGATCAGGTCGGATTTCTGCAGGCCGCCCATCATGCGGTCGAGATCCTTCAATCCGGTCGCGAGACCGGACAGCCTTCCGTCGCGCTGATAAGCATGCGCCGCCATCTCGACGGCGGTGGTGAGCGCCTGGGAGAAGCGCTGGAAGCCGCCGTCGTAGCGTCCGGTCTCGGCCAGCTCATAAAGATTGCGCTCCGCCTGCTCGATCAGATTCTGCGGCCGCTCGTCGGCGGCGGCATCGTAGGCGGCGTTGACCATATCCTCGCCGATCCCGATCAGCGAGCGGCGTATCGCAAGGTCGTAAATGGCGCGGCCATAATCCAATGCGTTGATGACGGTCGTCGCCTCGGCGGCAAGGCGGGCCAGATATTGGCTCGCGGTGAGCCCGGCGATGTCGAGGTCCGACGGCAGGAACGTCTTGAGCGTGATCGGCGTCGCGGTCTTGCCGACCCGCACCAGGCTCGCCGCGATCTCGTACAGCTTCTGATGAACAGGCTCGAAGAAATGCCGCGGCTCGAGAAAATCGGAGACGCGGTAGAACGCCTCGTTGTTCACCAGGATGGCGCCGAGCAGCGCCTGCTCCAGCTCGATGTTGTGCGGAGCGGTGCGGTAAGGCGGTGTCCCCTTCGCCTGCACCTCCGGAGTTGGCGGATTTGCCGCCGGCTTGCGTGCGGTCGATTCGAGCGCCATGGCCTGTTTTTGGTTGACACGCCACCCGCCGGTGGCAGCGGGGCGAAATTGAAGCGAATCAGGTGACGCGTCGCATCAGCATCGCCGATGCGCAGCGGCCTGATCAATAAGGCTGAGATGCCTTCCAATCGCAATTGACGGCGCCCGCATAGGCGGGGTTGTTCGTTCTTTCCCCTCTATTACCAAGGTAAAAATTTTTATTGCCGGTTCGGCAAAGGCGGGGACTTGACGATCGGCACGCCAGCGGCGAAGCAAGCGCGGCGGGTTTCGATCACATCGAATCACTTAAACCCCGTCGTCGCCAGCTTGTCCCGGCGACCCCAAGTGTTTGCGCAGGGAGCAAGAGCAACGGGAGCAAGAGCAACCGAAGCGGCCGGGACAAGCCCGGCGCCGATGCCGGCCGATGGCGCCAGATACGCTGCCGCCTGACTGGAATCCTCCGCGTCTCACTCGCCGGCGAGCCGCAGCGGCGTGCGCCGCCCTGCTTCGCGTCCGCGCAGGCGAGCTTCGCTGCGCTGAATATAGTCGCGTGTGATCGGCACGATGCCCTGCCGCTTTGCCAACTGAATCTGGAGCACCATCATATTCTGGCGCCGGAATGCGGCCTCGGAGCAGGCGAGGTAGAATTCCCACATGCGCACAAACCGGGCGTCATAGAGGCGTACAACCTCGTCGCGGTGGGCGAGGAAGCGGTCGCGCCAGGCCTTGAGGGTCTCCGCATAATGCAGGCGCAGGATCTCGATGTCGGTGATGAGAAGACCAGCGCGTTCGATCGCCGGCAGCACCTCGGACAAGGCCGGAATATAGCCCCCCGGGAAGATGTACTTGGCGATCCAGGCGTTAGTGTAGCCAGGGCCGCTCGAGCGGCCGATCGAATGCAGGACCATCACGCCGTCGTCGGCGAGAATGCTGGAGCATTTCGTAAAGAACGCATCGTAGAAGCCAACGCCCACATGCTCGAACATGCCGACCGAAACGATGCGGTCGAAGGTGCCGGTGACGTCGCGATAGTCGAGCGCATGGAACGTGGCGGAGCCGTCCAGCTTGCGCTCCCTGGCGCGCTGACGTGCGATTGCGAGCTGCTCCTGCGACAGCGTGATGCCGGTGACATGGGCGCCGCACATCTCCGCTGCATAGAGCGCAAGCCCGCCCCAGCCGCAGCCGATATCAAGAAGCCGGTGTCCGTCTTCGAGGATGAGTTTTGCGGCCAGGTGCCGCTTCTTGGCGAGCTGGGCGTCGTCGAGGCTCATCTCCGGAGTTTCGAAATAGGCGCAGCTATATTGCCGGTCGGAATCGAGGAAGAGCGAATAAAGCCGGCCGTCAAGGTCGTAGTGGTGGGCGACGTTGCGCCGCGACCGGCCGCGCCAGTTGAACTGCCCGATCCTCCGCCACACGAAACGAAAGAGCGCAATCGGGGCGGCCCACCACGGCCAGGCGGACTTCCTCGCCACGAGATCGAGGAACTCGGCGATCGAGCCGCGATCCACCACGAAGGTGCCGTCCATGTAGGCTTCGCCAAGCCGGAGGTCGGGATCGAGCAGCACCGACCGTTGGGCGCGTGCGGAGACAAAGCGCACTGCGATCGGCGGACCGGTGCCGTCGCCGAACGTAAATATTGCACCTCTGGCTGTCGTCACGTGCAGGTTGCCGCAAGTGACATGCGCCAATGCCATACGCAAAAGCCAGTCCATGACGCAACGCTCCGGCCGGGCCGGTCAACACACGCATTCCATTGCACTATGACGGACTGCGCTATGCCGGCCAGGGCCCCTGAAGGTGGCCTCTTTTCCCGCCGCAGCGGGTATGGACCCCGGAATTACATAAGGTTAACAACGATCGGCCGGTTCCGCAATCCGGGAGCATGACAGAGCTGAGGAGGTGGCGGCGGGACGAACGGAAATTCGGCCAAATCGCAGGTAACTGGTCACACTCGATGGAAAATAATCTCGCATCGCCCCCGGAATGCGTTAATAAGTGCGGGGTCCACCAGGAGGGGGTGTGGGAAGTGAAGCAGATCTCGGTTTTCGTTCTTGGATTCGCGGCGGCATGCGCAAGCGCGGCGGCGCCCGCGCAGGACCTTACCGCGGGCAAGACGCCAGCGCAGTTGTTCCGTTCAGACTGCGCCGAGTGCCATCGCTCGCCGGCTGGCATTGCCCGCAGCCGCGACGTGCGGGCGCTCGCTGACTTTCTGCGCGAGCACTATACGACCAAATCCGAGACGGCGAGCGCACTCGCCGCCTATCTGTCCTCGTTTGCGGTCACCGGGGCTGCGGCGCGCAATCGCGGCGGCGGCGCGGCGCCGGCTGCAGACGCCGAACCTCCCCAGATTGGACGGCGAAATCGAAGCCACCGCGATGCGACCGCCGCGGATGCACGCTCCGATACGGGCGTCTTCGAAGACACAGGCGCGCGCCGTCGGCGCGGCAGTGCGTCAGGGGATGGCGAAACCCGAAGGGCGCACGGCGACAGCGAAGCGCCGCGACCGCCGGGCGGCATCCCGACAATGCCCGCGTCTGCTAAATCGCGCGATGGCGAGCCCCGCGACGCCAATGTTCCGCCTTCGCGGCTGCGTTCCCGCGCTTTGTCAGGGCGCGGCTTCGAGGGTGCGAATGCGGAATCGGACAAAGCGGCAGCGCCGAAGGGTCGTAAACGCCGCAGTCGGATCGAAAGTGCCGAGCCTTCCGCTGCCGACGTGCCGGCACAGACGAAGACAAACGCCGATGTACCGGGCGAGCCAGCCGCGCCTGGCGCGCCGCGCGAGGGCAATGTCTCGCTGCATCCGGCGGCCGCCTCACCCCCCGCGGAGCAATAAGCGCGGAGGCAAAACCGCTTACTCCTCTGCGTCAGCCGTCGCTGCGGGGCGTCATCGCACATCGGCTGGCGAGCCTGTCGAACCATGAGTTCCTGGCTCGCCGCATCCGATCCCGCGTTTTACCCAAGATCAGCGCTATAAAACGCCACATCGGCATGGACCGCGGCGCCGTGGTATGGATTCCGGGTGCGCCTGCCGCACGCGCCCCGGAATGACGCTCTCAAAAACCTTACGGACGCAGTGGCTCTACTTGTCGCCCTTCGCTTTCGGCTTCTCTTCTCCCTCTCCCTTTGGCTCTTCCTCGTCCCTTATGCTCTCCGGGTGCTCGAAGAAGTCCTCGGCAGCAGCTTCGCCGGTTACGATCACCGGCCGCTCCTCGCGCGGCGCAATCACGTCCTCGCCCCGGGCGATGCGCTCGGCCTCATCGGCGCTGCGGGCGACATTGATGGTGATCGACACCTCGATCTCGGGGTGCAAAGCCACCGGGACGCGGTGGAGGCCGATGCTCTTGATCGGCGTGTTGAGAGCGATCTGGCCGCGCGATACCGTAAATCCGCCGGCGGTGAGGATGCCCACGATGTCGCGCGGCGACACTGAGCCGTAGAGCTGTCCGGTTTCGGACGCCTGGCGGATGACGACGAAGCTCTGCCCGTCGAGTTTGGCGCCGACCTTCTCGGCCTCGCTCTTGAGCTCCAGATTGCGCGCCTCCAGTTGGGTCTTCATCGACTCGAACTTGGCGCGATTATCCTTGGTGGCGCGCAGCGCCTTGCCTTGCGGCAGCAGGAAATTGCGGGCGAAGCCGTCCTTCACGCGCACGAGTTCTCCCATCTGGCCGAGCTTGGCAATGCGTTCCAGCAAAATGACTTCCATCTTGGTCTCCTTCAAGGTGTCGTTTAAGCGGGCTGATCGATGAAATCTCTTTCGGTCCTCTCGCTTCAGGTCTTGCCCGCCGCCGGTGGGCCGCGCCTCGATAAGCGTACGCGCAGGCCGAACAGCGTCTCAGCGACGCCGACGAGAGTCATGACGATCACCGGCCAGATCAGGAAAGCGACGCAGGCGTAGGCGCCCGACAGCACGACGGCGCGACCGCGCCTGTGATGCGTCGCCGTATGCAGGACGGCAAATCCGATCATCGCGAATGCCACCGTCAGCGTCGCCGCAAACACGCTGGCAACCAGCCCCGCGACGTCGGGCAGGAACGCGGCGGCGAGCAGCGCTCCATACAGCGCCGCGGCGAGCGGCGGAAACGAAAGTGCGTTGAGATCTGGCCACGGGCGCTGGAGCCGGCCCGAAAGCCTCACGATCTGACCGGCAAGCCAAAGATTGCCCGTCAGGGTGATTGCGGCGATCACCGCCGCTGCTCCGGGCAGCACCGACACAAGCATTGCGATGACGCGATCGGCGTCCGGGATGCCGGGAAGCTGCGAGGGCGCGTCCTCAGGCGCTCCGGTCTGCAAACGCAGAATTTGTTCGAGGGCGCCTCGCAGGCCGTGTCTTATGGTGGCCTCGTCGCTCCCGAACGTCGCCAGCGCCCCGACGACGGCGGCGGCGCCGATGGCTGCCGCCCACAGCACGAGACGGCCCGGGGGGTACCATTCCATCTGCGGCGCCCCGCCGTTGGCGAGCGGGCGGCCCAGGAGCGCAAGATAGCCCAGCCACCATGCCGGCGCCCCGACGGAGGCCAGAAAGGTCGCAAAGAAGAAGATGCCGAATGCACTGCCGATGAGGGCAGCCGCCGCGCCGGCGGCGGTCAGGCCGGCCCAATGGCTCCAGCCCACGGCGACGATCATGATTGGCAGCGGCGCGAGATAGAACAGGACGACAGACAATCCGACCCCGGAGGTCACCGCCGCAAACATCAACGCCGCCGCCGTGCCGGCCCCAACTCCTATCAACAGGATCTGCGTCATTGCCAAGCTGTCCCGCTCCAGGAGCGGTTAGAGGCGGGTCCACGCCCGCCCCAACCGGAGGTCAGATGACGGACGACGGACGACGGAACGACAAAAATCTCATCGATCTGTCATCTGCCTTCTGTCATCTGTCTACTGGATCACATACGGCAGCAGTCCGAGAAAGCGGGCGCGCTTGATGGCCCGCGCAAGCTCGCGCTGCTTGAGCGCCGATACGGCGGTGATGCGGCTCGGCACGATCTTGCCGCGCTCGGAAATGTAGCGCTGCAGCAGGCGCACGTCCTTGTAGTCGATCTTGGGCGCATTGGCGCCCGAGAACGGACATGTCTTGCGCCGACGAAAGAACGGGCGCCGCGCCCCGCCGCCCCCGAATTCCCGGCCGCCGTGTCCAGCTTCGAAACTCATGGCGTCAATGCTCCGTCATTTCGCTGTCGTCTTCGCTCCCGCGATCCTCGCGCGCGCCGCGCCCGCCGTCGCGATCACGCCGACGTTCGCCGCGGCGTTCGTCGCGGTCACGGTCACGATCGACCTTTCGCATCATCGCCGAAGGGCCGGATTCGAGTTCCTCGACCCGCACCGTCAGGGCGCGCAGCACATCTTCGCTGATGTGCTCCTGCCGTTCAACCTCGGTGATCGCCGCCGCCGGCGCGTCCACATTGAGCAGCGTGAAATGCGCTTTGCGGTTCTTGCGGATGCGGTAGGCCAGGGACTTCACTCCCCAATACTCGACCTTCGGAACGCTGCCGCCCATTTGCTCAATGACGCCCCTGTAACGGGCCGTCAGCTCATCGACCTGCTGCTGCGACAAATCTTGCCGCGCCAAAAAGACATGCTCATACAATGGCATGCGAATGCCTCTCCATAGTTTGCGCCGATCCGGGCGCCAAGCCCTTCGTGCCTTTCGGGAAAGGCTCGAAAGCTCAAAGAAGGCGGGAACACGGGACGCAAGGACCATGCGGTCCAGCCGGTGCCGGCTCAAACCGCCGGCCCTGTGTAAGGCCTGCGACTCTCAAGACAACGGCCGTCCGTTCAGCTCCCAGCCGGGATCGAGCGGAACCCGGCGTTATAGAGCCTTTACGCCGGAATGCAACCTGAAAAGCGCCCGAAGAAGGAGCGAACTGGGGGCGCCCGCCATAGGCGCCAACTTTGGCTTCGCCGAGAATGAGCGGGTCGATTCGCGCAGCTTGGCAACGGTCTTCCCCGCTGCTTGCGGCGGAGGAAGCACCGCCGCCTAAGTCAGCGCCTGTGAGGGTCGCCTCTGCAGCGGATGGTGCGGCCAGTGCAGCGCAGGATCATCCTGCGGGCAGACGATGTGCGGCGGCGGCTCGTAAATCCTCCATCTGAGTCCAAATCAAGGGCTTGCGACATGCGATAACGCCAAAAGTCGAAAAGATTCACATTCGCTACCGGAACCTAACGCCCTTCACGCGCGGTCATACTTGACGTAATATCCCGCCGCGCCCCCAAATGCAGACTTCGGATCAAACCGCGAGCGGCGGGGCGCAGGCCCTTGTGCAGCCGCATGATGACCGGGAGGGAGGGGTGCCATGCTTCGAATATCGCCATCGCCGAAGCGACGCGTTGCGGGCGGCCTCGCCGTCGTCGCTCTGACGACGCTCGCGGTCATGGTTGCGGCGTCGACAAAACTACGCAGCGAGGATCGCGTTCCCGGCCTGACCGGCATCGACCGCTCCGACGACGTCATTGCAGCTCGCCAACTCGTCATGGACGGCATCGAATCCGAGATGATGGTCATCGAGCTGGCATTGGAAGGCAATGCGCCGCAGATCGACGACCTCAAAGCGCGCGCCGACCGCATCAGCACGTTGCTGACCGCCTTCCCGCATCTCTTCCCGCCGCAGACGAAACCGGGCGTAGCGGCTGACGGGTCGCCGATCAATACCACGGCGACGCTTGCGATATGGCAGGACTTCGATGCGTTCTACGGCATCGCCAAGGGCGCAGCGACCACCGCCTATGACGCCACTCAGGCCGGTACCGCAGATAAGTTCAGAGAGCAGGCGAAAAAGCTGCGCGGCGCCTGCGATGGCTGTCATGCGGTGTACATGAAGGTCGAACCGCCGTCGCCGCCTTAAGGCCGATCACGAAACGTGGCCGCCGCCAGGGGGCGTGCGGCCAGGAGATCGAGGACAAGGCAGATTGACGCGCGCTGGCGCGCTCGTCCTCACAGCCCATATCGCCGCGTGCGGCCCTGGAATGAACGGATCGCCCGCAGGAAGTCGATCTTGCGGAACGCCGGCCAGTTCACTTCGGAAAAGTAGAACTCGGAGGTCGTGCTCTGCCACAGCAGAAACCCGGACAGCCGAATCTCGCCGCTGGTGCGGATGATGAGATCCGGATCAGGCAGGTCCGGCGAATAGATGTGACGCCCGACGGCGTCCGGCGTCACGAGGTCGATAACCTCCTTCAGCGTCTTGCCCTGTCGCAACTGCTCGCGCAGAAAGGATTGCACCGCGTCGGTGATCTCCCGGCGCCCCCCATAGGCGGCCGCGATGGTGAGATGCATGCCGTCATAATCCTTGGTCGCGGCTTCGGCGGCGCGCACGGCGGCAAGCGTCGCTTCCGGCAAGAGGTCGAGGCAGCCAATCGCTCTGACGCGCACGCGCTGGCGATGGATTTGCGGCGCCTTGGCGAGTTGGAGCAATTTGTTTTCGATCGCTGTCAGGATGCCGGACACTTCCTGCGGTTTGCGCGCAAGGTTGTCGGTCGAAAGCACCCACAGCGTGACGGCCGGAATCTTAAGCTCGACGCACCAGGTGAGCAGGTCGTCGAGCTTGTCGGCGCCGACGGCATAGACCTCTTCAAAGTCCGTCAGTTGATGCTCCCGGCCATGCCGGCGATTGCCGTCCAGGATGACGCCGACATGCCGCGGCACCGCCCGCTCCCGGACCTGCCGCGTCAGCCGACGTTCGTAGATTCGATAGAGCGCCGCCAGCACATGCGACCGCGCTCTCTGCTCCTCAGCCATTTGACATCGAACTGTTCCGCCGCGCTCCCTGCGGCCCTTGTCGCTCTTGCCCTGGTCTAACGATACCGGTCCGGCCGATCGAGGAAATCCGCAACATATCGCCTGACCGCCGTCGCCAACGGCGTGAAGCCTGCATTGTAGCCAGCGCGGCGCAGGTTCTCCATCGAGGCTTCGGTGAAATACTGATAGCTGTCGCGGATCGAGGCCGGCATGTCGATGTATTCGATGTTAGGCTGTCGCCCGAGCGCCGCGAACATCGCCTCGATCATCTCGCGAAAGCTCTGCGCTTTGCCCGTCCCTACATTAAACAATCCGTTGACCGACGGCGTGGCGAGCAGCCACTGCACCACCGCAATCACATCGTCCACATAGATGAAATCGCGCCGCTGGTCGCCGTCTGCGATTCCGGGGCGATGGGACTTGAACAGCCGCACCGGCGCGCCGGCCTTGGCCTGGTCGAACACCTTGCAGAGCACGCTCATCATCTCGCCCTTGTGGTATTCGTTCGGGCCAAAGACGTTGAAGAATTTGAGCCCGGCCCATTGCGGCGGCAGCGGCTGCTTTTTGGCGGCGCGGTCAATGAGCGCAAGATCGAACAGGTGTTTGCTCCAGCCGTAGAGGTTCATCGGCTTGAGCCTGGCGAGCGCCGGGGGCGCATTGTCATCGACAAAGCCGGCCTCGCCGTTGCCGTAGGTTGCGGCGGACGAGGCATAGATGAAGGGCGTGCGCGTCGCCGTGCACCAGTCGAGCAGGCGCAGCGACAGCCGGAAATTGTTCTCGATCACCTGATCGCCATCGGTCGCCGTCGTTGACGAAATGGCCCCGAGGTGAATCACCGCATCGAGCTTGCGTCCTTTCAGCCAGTCGGACAGCTCGGACGGGGGAATGAAATCGGAGAGCTGACGCTTCTGCAGATTGCGCCACTTGCCGTCCGATCGCAGCCGGTCGTTGACGACGACATCGGTGCGCCCCGCCGCGTTCAGGCCGGCAACTACGTTCGACCCGATGAATCCTGCTCCGCCGGTCACGAGCAACATCAGCGCCTGCTTTGCCTAGAGCTTATTCCAACAACATTGAGCGAGTCCGGCTCCTCGCAGGGGAGAGGTCGCGATGGGCGCGAAGCGCTCATCCGGGTGGCCGCAACGTGTTTGATTCAACCATATCGAAATCCGCCCATGCGCCTTGGCCTTGCCTTTGTGGACTCGCACGACGATGCGAGCCGAACCATGCCAAACTTGATGAAATGTCAAGCCGCTTGCGTCGCCCAGAACTGGTTAACGTTTAATAACAGAAATGTATTCAAAGGCTTAAGAGGAAAGTGCAAGCGCCGCTTGACAAAAAACGCAAGTGACACGCAAGTGCCCGGGCAAATGTCAAGCGGGCTCGCAGGGGCGCACTTATGACTTCATTCGAGACCGTTCTCGATCGGTTCGCCCGCAAGCGCGTGCTCGTGGTCGGCGACATCATGCTCGACCGGTTCGTCTACGGACATGTATCGCGCATTTCGCCCGAGGCGCCGGCGCCGGTGATCGAGACTACGGGGCCCGTGGACGTGATCGGCGGCGCCGGCAATGTGGCGCGCAACGTCGTCAGTCTCGGCGCCGCCTGCGACATCATAGCCGTGGTCGGCTGTGACGATGCTGCGTGGTCGATCCGCGCCGGCCTCGAAAGCTGTGGGATCGCGACCGATGGACTGATCGAGGTCCCGCGCCGTGTGACCACGGTCAAAACGCGGTTCGTGGCCCATCTGCATAACACGCATCTGTTGCGGGCGGATACCGAAGAAACCACGCCGGTCAGCGAAAAGATCGAAGAGGCGATCATCGCGGCGGCGAAGAGCCGGATCGCGGCTGTCGATGCGGTCATCCTCTCCGACTATGCAAAGGGCGTATTGACGCGAAACGTCATCGCGCAAGTGATCTCGGCTGCGCGGCGGGCAGAGAAGCCCGTCATCGTCGATCCTAAAGGGATCGATTATGCCCGCTACCGGGGCGCAACGGCCCTCAAGCCCAATGTCGGCGAGCTTGCGCAGGCCTTGGGCCGCCCGATCGCGAACGACGAGACCGCCGTAAAAGCGGCGGCCAGATCGCTGATAGAGCAGACCAGCTGCGAGAGCGTACTTGTCACGCGGGGCGAGCGGGGGATGCTTCTCGTCTCACGCGACGGCGAGGCTGTATCGTTCGATACGACTGCCAGGCGGGTCGTCGACGTGTCCGGGCCCGGCGATACGGTGGTGGCGAGCTTTGCTCTCGCGCTCGTCAGCGATGCCGGAACCCGCAATGCCGCCCGCCTTGCCAACGTGGCGGCCGGCATCGTGGTCGGCAAGAAGGGGACGTCGCAGGTTACGGCAAACGAGCTGCGCGAGCAGCTCTTGTCGCGCCCGCACTTTGAGTTCCGGGAAAAAATAAAACACATGGACGCGGCCGCGGACTGCGTCGCGGCGTGGCGCCGGGAGGGGCTCACCGTGGGCTTCACCAACGGCTGCTTTGATCTCATCCATCCGGGCCACGTGCAGCTTCTGTGCGAGGCGCGCTCGCATTGCGACCGGCTGATCGTCGGTCTCAACAGCGACGCTTCGGTGAAGCGGCTCAAGGGCGCCACCCGGCCGGTGCAGCCAGAGGACGCGCGCTCGGTCGTGCTCGCGGGGCTCGCCTTTGTGGACGCCGTCGTTCTCTTTGCAGAGGACACCCCGATCGAACTCATTGCGCGCATCAAGCCGGATATTCTGGTCAAGGGCGCTGACTATCGGATCGACCAGGTCGTCGGACGCGAAATCGTCGAGTCCTATGGCGGAAGGGTCGTGCTGGTCGACCTGCTGCCGGATTCCTCAACGACGCTCATCATCGATCGATTAAAGGCCGACGTGGCGCCCCCTCCCTACCCTCCACCGCAAGCGGTCGAGGGTAGGGAGGAGGTACTCGCCAAGGTAAAGTGATGTGATGTTTGGTTCTGGCGTTTCTCCATTGTTCGCCCGGCACCCTCATCCTCAGGAGGCCGCGCGCTTGCGCGCGGCGGTCTTGAAGGATGGCGCACGGCACGGCCGCGCCGGCAGCCATCCTTCGACACGGCCCCCCAAAAGGGCGGCCTCGTCAGGATGAGGCCGTCAAATTTCAACGGCCTGCCCTGGCTCGCGGACCATGCCTGGCCCCTCTGGCTCGCGCATGGCATCGATTGGCAGCGCGGCGCCTTCCACGAACATCTCGATCCCGCCTCGCTCAAGTGCGACGCGCCGTTTCGGCGGCTGCGCGTTGCGGCGCGGCAGACCTATGTATTTTCAATCGCAGCCCGATACGGCGTCGTCCAGGCCAAGGAGGCGGTTGCGCTTGGACTTGACTTTCTAAGGGGGCCGGCGCGGCTTGCCGAGGGAGGGTTCGCCTGGCGCTTTGATCTCGACAACCGGCCGATCGACCGAACGCGCGACCTCTACGACCACGCCTTTGTGCTGCTCGCATTTGCGGCGGCGGCCGAGGTAATGGGCGCTGAAGGCGTCGGCGCGGACGCCGCGACGCTCTTGGACTATATCGCGAAAGAGTTCGTCCACCCCGGCGGCGGTTATTGTGAAAGCATTCCGACATCCATCTCGGGTTTGGCTGAAGCGCGCCGGCAAAATCCCCATATGCACCTTTTCGAGGCTCTGCTGGCGGCAAGCGAGGCGTTCGGGAGCGAGCGCTGTTTCAACTGCGCAAGCGACCTCGCCGCTCTCTTCGCCACCCGCTTCTTCCAGGCGAGGGACGACGCATTGCCGGAATATTTTGACGCAGCGCTGGCGCCCCTGCGGGAAGCAGGGCGCTTCCGCGTCGAACCGGGTCATCACTACGAATGGGTATGGCTGCTTGACCGCTACGAGGCGGCTGCGGCGGCGATGGGCTGGCCTGTGGACCCGGACTTGCAGTCAGCGTTGCAATCGGCGGCCGAAGCCCTTTTTGGTTTCGCCGAACAGCATGGCGTCGATCCGTCGAGCAATCTGGTGGTGAACGGTCTGTGGAGCAACGGTGAGGTTTCCGACGGTGGTTTTCGGCTGTGGCCGCAAACCGAGCGGCTCAAGGCAGTGGCGCGCCGGCGGCCTGACTGTGTCCCAGGGGCCCTGGCGGGGCTTGCGCGGCATCTTGCCGGAGTGCGCCCCGGGTTGTGGATTGAAAGAATGGACGCCTGCGGGCAGCCGATCGCGGAACCCGCGCCGGCCACCAGCCTTTATCATCTCACCGCTGCATTGACCGATGACGCGGTAATTGGAGCTGGGCGAGTTGAACGGTGAACCCCATGGCATCGAAGCTTGAGCAACTGCGCGGTATGACGGTCGTTGTCGCCGACACTGGCGACATTGACGCAGTGCGCCGCCTCAAACCGCAGGACTGCACCACCAACCCGAGCTTGCTGCTCAAGGCCGTGGAGAATCCTGCCTATTCGCATCTCGTCGAAGACGCGGTGGCCTGGGGCCGCGGCCAAGGCGGCGACCGCGATGCGGTGGCGGCCGCAGTGTGCGACCGGCTCGCCATATCGTTTGGCGTCGAGCTCGCAAAGATCGTGCCCGGCCGGGTCTCAATCGAGGCCGACGCCGATTTGTCCTTCGACGCCCGGGCGACGATCGACAAGGCGCGCGCCATCATTGCGGCCTGCGAGGCGCGCGGCGTTCCCCGCGATCGCATCCTGGTCAAGGTCGCATCGACCTTCGAGGGCATCCGCGCGGCGGAGGTGCTCCAGCGCGAGAAGATTGACTGCAATCTCACGCTGCTCTTCTCGCTCGTGCAGGCGGCGGCCTGCGCCGACGCGGGCGTATTCCTGATCTCGCCTTTCGTCGGCCGCATCCTTGACTGGCACCTCAAGGCCGGCGGCGGCCCCTATGCGGGCGAAACCGATCCCGGCGTGGCGTCGGTGCGCAGCATCTATGCCTACTACAAGACGCACGGCTTCCGCACCGCCGTCATGGGCGCATCGTTCCGCAACACTGCCGAGATCGAAGCGCTGGCGGGCTGCGACCGTCTCACCATCGCGCCGCCGCTGCTCGACGCACTTGATGCGGATCACGGGGACCTGCCGCGCCGGCTCGATCCGAAAAACCCCGGCGACGCTCCGGCGCGGCTCATCCTTGATGAGAGCACATTCCGGTTCCGGCTCAATCAGGACGCCATGGCGACGGAAAAGCTCGCCGAGGGCATTCGGGTGTTCGCGAAAGATTTGTATGCGCTGCGGGCGCTGATGCGGAGCAAGCTCGCCCGCGCCGACGCGGCGTGAATCAATCCAGCGCGAATACGAACAGATAGCTCGACGTCTCCAGATTGTCGTATTTGATCGGATGCACGTGGCGGCCGCTGCCCTGCACCGCCACGTATTGCTTTGGTCCGATCGCGTAGGTGACGGGCGAGCCCTTGAGCGGCGTGCCGACATTGAAGCGCCATAGCTGCTGGAGCTTCTCGTCGTCATAGGCGACGACCCACCCGTCCTGGAGCCCGGTCAACACAAGGCCGCCGGCGGTCGCAGTGACGCCGGAGCGGATCTCGATGTCGGTCACGGTCTTTGCCAGGATCTTATTGCTGACCGTGTCATAGGCGCTGATGGCGCCGTAGTAGAGATCGCTGGTGTAGCTCCGCTTCTCGTTCCGCGCCCTGTCGAGCCCGCCGTTCGGGCCCTTGAAGGCGGCGGCGGCGCCATTCTGGCTGAAGCAGCCCTCCGCTCCGACGCCATAGGCGATGTGCTTCACTGGATTATAGGCGGTGGGCTGATAGGCGACGCCGCCGTGCCACGTCGGGCACGTGCGTTTCATCGGGTCGCCGCGCAGCGAGCGCGCCTCCTGCACGTAACGCTGCACGTCGAGCGCCGGATCATATTCGAGCGGCTTGCCGGTCTTGGGGTCGAGACCCTTGGTCCAGTTGAGGTCGTTGACGTATTGGCTGCCCTTGACGAAGCTGCCGTTGTTGCGGTCGAGCGCATAGTAGAAGCCGTTGCGGGCGAAATGGCCCACAACCTTGCGCATCTCGCCATTGATGTTGGCATCATACAACAGGTGGATGCCGACCTCGTCATAGTCCCAGGAATCGTTGGGCAGATACTGGTAGTACCAGACGAGCTTGCCGGTATCGATATCGAGCGCGACCACCGAGTTGGTATAGAGGTTGTCGCCCGGGCGCGCCTGCGGATCGTATTGCGGCACCGGATTGCCGGTGCCCCAGATGGTGAGCCGGGTGGCGGGATCGTAGGAGCCGGTCTGCCACAACCCGCCGCCCCCGGTCTTCCAGGCGCTGGTCTTGTCCTTCCAGGTCTCGCTGCCCGGATCTCCGGGCTTGGGGATCGCGTACCACCGCCACAGTTCCTTGCCGGTGCGCGCATCGAGCGCTGCGAGCCAGCCGCGGGTCGCATCGCCGGCGCCATTGGCAACGAGGACCTTGCCGTCGACCGCGAGCGGCGCCGCATAGAGTTTCTCGCGGCTGCCGAACTCGTCGACCGCAGTGACCTTCTTGTCCCAGACGATCTCGCCGCTGTCGCGATTGATGGCGATCACGCGGCCGTCGGGCAGATTCGCGATCACAAGGTCTTCCCACAGCGCGATGCCGCGGGTGCGCGGGATGTTGCCTTCATGCTTGACGCCAGGGTCAGCGATCCACACGAACTCGCCGTGGTCTCCGCTGCGGGCATCGATCTTGTAGACCGTGCCCCAGCCGTCCACGGTGTACATGAAACCATTGTCGATGAGAGGATTGACTTCGTTTTCGGGGCCGTTCTGGCCAACGTCCTGCATGCCGCGCAGCGCCAGCGCCCACACCATGCGCAGGTTCTTGACGTTGTCGCGGTTGATCTGCGCGAGCTTGGAATAGCGGGTCGAGCCGTAGTCGCCATTCATCATCAGCCAGTTTTGCGGCTCGTTTTGCGCGTTGATGAGCCGGTCGCGGTTGACCGTCATCTTATATTCGGCCGCCTGGGCCGAGGCCGCGAGGGCGGTGAGTGAAACGCCGAGCAAAGCGGTGAATGTGATGTTGCCGATGCAGTTAGGCATGGTCTCCTCCCTTAAAATCTTGGTTATTTGCCTCCTTGATTTCTTCGGGCGAACCGCAGGCGCAGGGCGATGGCGTTTTTCGCCCTGCTTCTTTGCAAGGCGTTTGCGTCGCCCGCGATTGCACCTCTCCCCGCTTGCGACCCGCTTGCGGGGAGAGGGAGCAGAGCCCTGCTCAGTTCAATGCAAACACGAACAGATAGCTCGAGTGCTCGAGGTTGTCGTATTTCACCGGATGCAGGTGGCGTCCGCTCGACTGCACCGCGAGATACTCCTTCGGGCCGATCGCATAGACGACCGGCGCGCCCTTCAGCGGCGTGCCGACATTGAAGCGCCACAGCTCCTGGAGCTTCTCGTCGTCGTAGGCGACGACCCAGCCGTCCTGCAGCGCCGAGAACACCAGGCCGCCGGCCGTGACCGTTGCGCCAGAGCGGATCTCGATGTCGGTCACGGTCTTGGCCAGCACCTTGTGGTTGACCACGTCGTAAGCTGTGATCGCCCCGTAATAGAGATCGCTGGTGTAGGTGCGCTTCTCGAATTTCGCGCGATCCAGCCCGCCATCCGGACCTTTGAAGGCGGCGGCAGCGCCGTTCTGGCTGAAGCAGCCCTCGGCGCCCACCCCATAGGCGATCTGCTTCACGGGATTGTAGGCGGTCGGCTGATGGGCGACGCCGCCGTGCCAGGTCGGGCACGTCCGCTTCATGCCTTCGCCGCGCAGCGGGCGCGCCTCAGGCACGTAAGCCTGCACGTCGAGCTTGGGATCATACTCCAACGGCTTGCCGGTCTTGGGGTCGAGGCCCTTGGTCCAGTTGAGGTCGTTGACGTACTGGCCGCCCTTGACGAAGCTGCCGTTGGCGCGATCGAGCGTGTAATAGAAACCGTTGCGCGCGAAGTGGCCCAGCACCTTGCGCATCTCGCCGTTGATGTTCACGTCATAGAGCATGTGAATGCCGATCTCGTCGTAGTCCCACGAGTCGTTCGGCAGATACTGATAGTACCAGACAAGCTTGCCGGTATTGATGTCGAGCGCCACGGCGGAGTTCGTGTAGAGGTTATCGCCGGGCCGGGATTGCGGATCATACTGCGGCACCGGGTTTCCGGTGCCCCAGATGGTGATCTTGTTGACCGGGTCGTAGGAGCCGGTCTGCCACAGACCGCCGCCGCCGGTCTTCCAGGCGTTGTTCTTGTCCTTCCAGGTCTCGCTGCCGGGATCGCCCGGCTTCGGGATCGCATACCAGCGCCACAACTCGTTGCCGGTGCGCGCGTCAAGGGCCGCGAGCCAGCCGCGCGTGCCGCCGTCGCCGGCCCCGTTCGCAACCAGAACCTTGCCCTCAGCGGTGATCGGCGCCGAGTTCATCCTTTCCTTGCTGCCGAATTCGTTGGGTTTTGCGACCTGCTTGTCCCATACGATCTCGCCGGAGTCGCGGTTGATCGCGATCACGCGGCCGTCCGGCAGGTTGTTGATGACAAGGTCTTCCCACAGCGCGATGCCGCGTGAGCGCGGAACATTCCCCTCGTGCTTGACGCCAGGGTCCGCAATCCACACGAACTCGCCGTGGTCGCCGCTGCGCACGTCGATCTTGTAGACCGTGCCCCAGCCGTCGCTCGTGTACATGAAGCCGTTGTCGATCAACGGGTTGACTTCGTTCTCCGGACCGTTCTGGCCGATATCCTGCATGCCGCGCAGCGCCAGCGCCCATACCATGCGCAGGTTCTTCACGTTGTCGCGGTTGATCTGCGCAAGCTTGGAATAGCGGGTCGAGCCGTAGTCGCCGTTCATCATCAGCCAGTTCTGCGGCTCGTTTTGCGCGTTGACGAGCCGGTCGCGGTTGACCGTCATCTTGTATTCGGCCGCCTGGGCCGAGGCCGCGAGGACGGCGAGTGAGACGCCGAGCAAGGCGGCACGTGCGGCGACGCCGATACGTCCGAAATGGTCAGGCATTGTTGTTCCTCCATGAAATGCTTTTGCAGCGCGCTCGCAGCCCGATGGAGCGACCGGCTCTCCAGGAGGCGTGTAGTGCAGCCCGGATTGAGCGCAGCGAAATCCGGGACTCCCGATCCGCATGGCAAGGCCCTCCCGGGTTTCGCTGGCGCTCAACCCGGGCTGCGGTTGTACGCCGGCGCGCATGCACCTTTTCGCGCCATGCTCAGTTCAATGCAAACACGAACAAATAGCTGGAGTGCTCGAGGTTGTCGTATTTCACCGGATGCAGGTGGCGTCCGCTCGACTGCACCGCGAGATACTCCTTCGGGCCGATCGCATAGACGACCGGCGCGCCCTTCAGCGGCGTGCCGACATTGAAGCGCCACAGCTCCTGGAGCTTCTCGTCGTCGTAGGCGACGACCCAGCCGTCCTGCAGCGCCGAGAACACCAGGCCGCCGGCCGTGACCGTTGCCCCGGAGCGGATCTCGATGTCGGTCACGGTCTTGGCCAGCACCTTGTGGTTGACCACGTCGTAAGCCGTGATCGCGCCGTAGTAGAGATCGCTGGTATAGGTCCGCTTCTCGCTGTTCCTGGCATCAAGCCCGCCGTTGGGGCTCTGGAATTTGAACTCGGCGCCGTTCTGGCTGAAGCAGCCCTCGGCCCCGACCCCGTATGCGATCTGCTTGACCGGATTGTAAGCGGTGGGCTGATGAGCGACGCCGCCGTGCCACGTGGGGCACGCCCGCTTCATGCCGTCGCCGCGCAGCGCGCGGGCTTCCCGCACATAAGTCTGCACGTCGAGATTTGGATCGTATTCGAGCGGCTTGCCGGTCTTCGGATCGAGCCCCTTGGTCCAGTTCAGATCGTTGACGTACTGCCCGCCCTTGATGAAGCTGCCGTTGGCGCGATCGAGCGTGTAATAGAAGCCGTTGCGCCCGAAGTGGCCCATCACCTTGCGCATCTCGCCGTTGATATTGACGTCATAGAGCATGTGAATGCCGATCTCGTCATAGTCCCAGGCGTCGTTCGGCAGATACTGGAAATACCAGACCAGCTTGCCGGTGTTGATATCGAGCGCCACGGCGGAGTCGGTATAGAGATTGTCGCCCGGCCGTGCCTGGGGGTCGTAAAGCGGCACCGGATTGCCGGTCCCCCAAATGGTGAGCTTGTTGGCCGGGTCGTAGGAGCCGGTCTGCCACAGCCCGCCGCCGCCGGTCTTCCAGGCGTTGTTCTTGTCCTTCCAGGTCTCGCTGCCGGGATCGCCGGGCTTCGGGATCGCATACCAGCGCCACAGCTCGTTGCCGGTCTTGGCGTCAAGCGCCGCGAGCCAGCCGCGGGTGCCGGCGTCGCCGGAGCCGTTCGCGACGAGGATCTTGCCTTCGGCCGCGAGCGGCGCCGAGCGGAAGCGCTCCTTGCCGCCGAACTCGTTAGGCCTCGCAACCTGCTTGTCCCACACGATCTCGCCCGAGTCGCGGTTGATCGCGATCACCCGGCCGTCCGGCAGGTTGGCGATAACGAGGTCTTCCCACAGGGCGATGCCGCGCGTCTGCGGAATGTTGCCTTCATGCTTGACGCCGGGGTCCGCGATCCACACGAACTCGCCGTGATCGCCGCTGCGCACGTCGATCTTGTAGACCGTGCCCCAGCCGTCGCTCGTGTACATGAAGCCGTTGTCGATCAACGGGTTCACTTCGTTCTCCGGACCGTTCTGGCCGATATCCTGCATGCCGCGCAGCGCCAGCGCCCATACCATGCGCAGGTTCTTGACGTTGTCGCGGTTGATCTGTGCAAGCTTGGAATAGCGGGTCGAGCCGTAGTCGCCGTTCATCATCAGCCAGTTCTGCGGCTCGTTGGCGGCATTGACGAGGCGGTCGCGGTTGACCGTCATCTTATACTCGGCGCCCTGTGCCGCGACGGCGAGCGCGGCAAGCGATGCGCCCGCCAGCGCGGCGCGGGCGGCGATGCCGGCAGATCCAAAACGACGACGCATTGCGTACTCCCTGGTGGTTTCCAAACGCTGCCCCGTTCGGTAAGCAAATCGCTTGGCGAAATGCTCTGGGGCTTGAGCGCCGACATTACACGTCTGCTGACCGCTCGCAAAGGGAGCCCTGCAAGGGGCGCGCGCGTGCGGGCCCGCGTCGAGCCGAAACGGCCGTTGCCTCACCCCGCCCTGATGTTCGCGGCCTTTATCACCTTCGCCCAGATCGACAGCTCCGCCTTGATCCGCTGGCCGAATTCCTCGGGCGAGCTGGCGACCACGTCGTTGCCGAGCATGGCCATCCGTTCCTTCATCTCGGACGTTCTCAAGCTCCTGACGATTTCGCGGTTAAGGAGCGCGATCACGTCTTTCGGGGTTCCGGCCGGAACCACGAATCCAACGAAGCTGTCGCCGGCGATATCCGGATAGCCGCTTTCCGCCATGGTCGGCACCCGGGGCAGCGTCTCTGTCCGCATATTGCTGGTGACGGCGAGGGCGCGCAGCTTGCCGTCATTGACCAGGGGCACAACGACCGCCGGGGCCCCCATGCCGATCGGCGTATGCCCGGCGACCACGGACGACATCGCAGGAGCGCCGCCGCCGAATGGCACGTGCACGAGATCCGGCGCGAGCGCCAGGCGGAACTGCTCGCCCGCAAGGTGCGACGTCGTTCCGGCGCCGGCCGAGGCGTAGCTGAATTTGCCCGGATTGGCGCGGATCAGGGCCACAAGCTCTCTCACGTTTGACGCCTGCAAATCCGGATTGACGACGAGCACGGTGGTTGAGGTGACAGCGAGCGATACCGGATCGAAGTCCTTGACCGGATCATAAGGAATCCGTTCGAACAAGGCGGGGTTGATCACCAAGGAGCTGAACGCTGTCAGCATCGTATAACCGTCCGGCGCCGCGCGCGCAGCCTGCCCCATGCCGACATTGCCGGAGCCGCCAACGATATTTTCGACGTAGAACTGCTTGTCGAGCTGCTCGCCGATTTTTCCGGAGATGAGCCGCGCCGTGACGTCGGTGACGCCGCCCGGCGCAAACGGCACGATCACACGCACCGGACGGTTCGGATAGCCGGATTGCGCGTGCGCCGGCGTTGCGCCCGCCGCGCCGAGCGCGAGCGCTCCGGCAATGAAACGGCGACGATCTGTTCGCATGGGTCCTCCGCGATCCGCTGCTGCGCATGACCGCCGTCGTGGTCCGGGGTTGACCCGCGCCGTATCATTGGGCGTCACGCAATTATGCGGCGACTCTACGCGTGACCTGCGGGCGCCGACAACGGGATTAATAGTTCGATTGAACCCAAATTGATTACAAGACACTAATTTCGTAGGCTCGCGTGTCGGCGGTCGCTATTTCGGGCGACCGAAGGCGATTTATCGAATGATATCGCGGTCGAGACTTCGGCAAACAAGGCCAATCCCGGGGACGGCGGCCATGACGGCGCTGGCAGTCCGCGCTCTCGCGGCTATTTTCTTTTGTTTTGCGTGGATTGCGCACGCCCATGCGGACAGACGCGTCGCCCTCGTCATCGGCAATTCCGACTACGAGGCGCGGCTCAAGCTCCTCAATCCCCAAAATGACGCCCAGGACATGGCGGATTCGCTGAGGTCGCTCGGCTTCGACGTCATTTTGCGGAAAAACACCGACAAGCAAGGCTTCATGCTTGCTCTGGCTGAATTCTCGCGCGCCGTGAGCGGCGCCGAAATCGGGCTGTTCTTCTACGCCGGCCACGGCATCCAGTTCAACGGGAACAACTACCTCATGCCGGTGGGCGCCCAACTTCAGGATGAGGTCAGCTTTCGCTTTGAGCTCGTCGCATTGGAGGAGGTTCAACGCGCGCTTGACGGCGCCGCCGGCGTGAAAATTCTCGTGCTCGATGCCTGCCGCAACAACCCGCTGGCCGCCGAGCTGACGCGATCGCTGCGGGCGCGCAACCGGGATGCCAGCATCACGCGCGGACTTGCACGGATCGAACAGGCGCGTGGAACCGTGGTCGCCTATGCGACCCAGGCGAACAATGTCGCCGAAGATGGCACGGCCCGAAACAGCCCGTTCACGCGCGCCTTGCTCGACAGTCTCGGCGAGCCTGGGCTCGAGATCGGCGCCTTGTTCCGCAAGGTCGCACGGCGCGTCTATGAGGCGACCGGCGGCAAGCAGGTGCCTGAACTCTCGATATCCTTGCTGTCCGAGGTCTACCTCAACCGCAACGAAACCGACGCCCAGGTCTGGGCTCGCGTCCGCGCGGACAACGATCCGGCCGGGGTGCGCGATTTTCTCGATCGCTTCCCGAACAGTTTTTACGCGGCTGATGCGCGTCTACGGCTCGACATGCTGGAGCGCGAGGCGCGCGCCCTAAAGCTCGATCGCGAGCGCGCCGAACGGGAGCGGCAACTGCGCGACCGCCTGGCGGCGCTCGAAATCGAGCGGCTTCAAGCCGAGATGAGCTTGCGAGCAGCCGAGCGCGCTGCGCAGGAGGCAACCGGCCGCCTGCGCGAGGAGCAGGCGCAGCGCGAGCGCCTTGCCGCCGAGGTCGCAGCGCGGCAGCGCGCCGTCACGGATCTGACCCGGCAGTTGCGCGAAGAATCCGAACGACGCGGCCGCATCTCGGCTGAAGCATCGGACCGCGAACGCGAGTTGCGCGCCCGCCTCGCCGAGGCTGAACAGGCCAGTCGGAAGGCCGCCGCTGATCTCGCTAGATCACGCGCCTCCGCCGAGGAAGGAGCCGCAAAGGACCAGCAAATTGCAAATATCGAGCAGGCCCGCCGCGAGGCGGAGGCGCGGGTTGCAGCCTTGAGCAAGCAGGCGCAGTCGCTGGCCGCGCAGTCCGGCGATCGCACCGAAAGCCCGCCCGCAGCTCCGGAGCCACGTCGCGATCCCCAGAGACCGCAAATGGCCGCGGTCAATCCGGACGCCCCGCCTGCCGCCGACCAGGGCCAGCTTGTCGTCGCAATCAAGACCGAGCTTAACCGGCTCGGCTGCTACTTTGCGCCGATGGACTCGAACTGGCAGACGCCGGCGCTGCGCAAAGCCATCGAGAACTTCGCAACGCGCACGCACAGAGCCCAAGTCCCCGACGCTCCCGCGACGGAATTGCTGGACGACCTTAAGGCCCGCAGCGGGCGCGTTTGCGCGCCCGATTGCGGGCCGCGGGAGCGGGAAAGCAACGGCCGGTGCATCGCCAAGACCTGCGCCGCAACCGAACTGCTGGACCGCGACGGCAACTGCGCGCCGCGCGGCGAGCCGCCGAAGCCGGCCCGTCCGGCCGTCGCCAACAGCGCGCCGCGCACGCACCGAGCCGAGCCGCCGGCAACCGGCCGCTCCGGGCGCGGCAATTGCTTCAACTTTAACGGCCGGCAGTTCTGCGAATGAACTCCAAAGGGAAGGGCTTTCCAATGCGGTGGACACGGCATCGGTTCGCAAGGCGATCCGGTCGAGGCGCATTGCTGTGGGCGCAGCGACGAAGCGGTGGAACCGAAGCTTGGATTAAGGCCGGGCTTGTGGCGTTGGCCCTGATCGGCATCGCATGGAGCCGGCCCGCTGCGGCCGCCATGTGCCGCGTGCCGGCGGCCCTCCTGTGCGAAGGATGTGTCGAGCGCCTGTCGATCCGTGTCGCGGCCGACGGCAGATGCCGGGTCAGCTTCAGCTCTGCCGCCTCGTCCGAGCAGAAAGTGACGGGAAAATTCGTTGACATCAACGTCGAGACAGAAGCGCCGCGACCGACCATCCATCGGGTGAGCGCGTCCCATTTATGGGCCGCGAGGCACACGGTCCCGTTGCGCGTTTCGCCAGCATGCTTCGTCTTCAACGGCCGACGCTTTTGCGAATAGGAGGCAGGATGGCGCGCGCGACCCTTTCGAAAGCGGCGAACGCTCTCATCCTCGGCGCAGCATTGGCGGCGCCGGGCATTGCCGAATCCGCCACGTTTCCAGGGCCACTGCTCGGCAAATCCATTGCGCTGAACTGGACCAACAGTCGGCAGCAGGTATTCCAAGGCAGCGACGCCGCGGTGTCCCGCAGCTTCAATAGCTCGCTCAGCATCTATATCAGCACCGCCGGACGGGCCTTCACGAAAGAGTCGATTGCCGTGACCGGCGGCGGAGGATCAGGCCGCAGAGGCCGATTCGGGCTCGGCGGCGGCCGAACCGCAGAAAACGTGCAGGCTCCCGACGAGGCCAGGAATGCCATGGGCGGGAAGTACGTCGTGCATTTCGAGGGCGGCGCGCTGCAAGTGGACAGTCCTCTGATTGCCGGCGCACGACGGATTTCGATTATGTTTGATGCCGCTTATACGAGCTGCACCGCGAGGGTGATCTGGGGTCGCGAGGGCGGCACCGGTCCCATCCGTCAACGGAGCTGGATCACCGGGCGGCGTTTTGAAGTCCTGTCGGTTCAGTCGTCTACGCCGAGTTGCACGCTTACCTCCGGCAACGTGCTCGGCGGAGAATAGCCTCACCTCAGTGCTGCCGCGATATTGCCGCCGTCGACGGTGGTGACGCAGGCCGTAGTTTTCAGCGCCAGCGCCTGGGCAAGGAAGGCCTGCGCCACGTCCTCGGGCATGATCTCGCGGCCCAGCAGGTTGCCGCTCATGTATTCGGCCTCGGTCACGCCCCGCGCCCTGGCGCGCTCGGCGATCATCGCGTCGGTGAGGAGGCCGGAGCGGACGCGGTCGGCATTGACGGCGTTGGCTCGGATGCCGTCGGCGCCGTAGTCGAGCGCATATTGGCGCGCAAGAAAAAGGGTCGCGGCTTTAGGCAGGCCATAGGGCCCGAAATTCGGCCCCGGATTGATCGCCTGCTTGGAGGCGTTGAACAGGAGGCAGCCGCCGGTGCCCTGCGCCCGCATGATGCGCACCGCCGCCTGGGCGACACGCTGGTGGCCGTAGAAGTTGAGATCGAAGCTCTTGTGCAGGATCGCCTCGTCGACCTCGCCGATGCGGCCCTGCCAAGCCGCTCCTGCATTCGACACCACGATGTCGACGCCGCCGAAATGTTCAGCAACCCGGTCAAACGCCGCCCGCACCGAGGCCGCATCGGTCACGTCGCACCGTAACGCCAGCGCCGCGCCGCCGGTCGCCCGGGCAACAGCGCGCACCTCGGCCTCGTTCACATCGAGCAGCCCAACCTCTGCCCCGGCCGCCGCGAACGCCTTGACAGTGGCGACGCCGATCGCGCCGGCCGCCCCGGTGACCACGGCGATCTGACCGGCGAGCGGCAGTTCCTTTGCGGCGCCGAGTTTCGCCTGCTCCAGCGACCAGTACTCGCAATCGAACATATCGGCTTCGGAGATCGATTCGAAACGGCCGATGGCTTCAGCGTCCGTGATGGTCTCAACCGCCGCTTCCGCGAGATCGGCGGCGATCTTGGCATCTTTCTTCGAGCGGCCGAGCCCGAACAGGCCGAGCCCGGGCACCAGCACGACGCGGGGCAGCGGATCGAGCATCGTTTTGCCGCCGCCGCAGCGCGCATTGTGGCGCGCGAAGTAGCGCCGGTAGTTTTCCATGAAGCGAGCGGCGGCAGCCGCCGTGCTCGCAGCAAAGTCCCCGCTCTGCCGCGGCGGCTCCAGGACCAGGGGCCAATTCTTGGTGCGGATGGCGTGGTCAGGCGTCACCACGCCGGCGGTGGCGTAACGCTTCACGTCGGCGCCGTTGACGAAGTTCAGGATCAGGTCGCTCTTGCGGAACTCCAGAACGAGCCGCCGGTGCGCGCCGGACGCCGCCTTCTGTGCGCAGGCGCCGCGCACGATCGGCGCCGCTTCGGCAAGCCGCAACATTCCCCCGCCCGGAAGGGACGGGTCGCTCGCAAACGCCGCGCGACGGCCGCGCCGCAGCGCCGCTTCGGCGAGCGAGACCATTTCGATCATGCGCTCGTAGGCTTCTTCCGCACTCTCGCCAAAGGTGAAGATCCCGTGCTTGTGCAAAATGAGGCCATTCACGGCCCTGTTTACTTCGTAAATCTCGGCGGCTTTCTTGGCGAGCGCAAAGCCCGGCATGATATAGGGCACAATCCCCATCCGAGCGCCATAGACCTCGGCCGCGCGCGCCTCGCCGTCCGGCTGGTCGATCAGGCTGAGAACTGCGGTAGAATGGGTGTGATCAACGAACTTGTGCGGCACGAACGCGTGCAGCAAGGTCTCGACCGAGGGATTAGGCGCCATCGGATCGATGAGGTTGGCGCGCTGCACCCTTACCATGTCCTCATCTGACAGCGCGTCGCGCGCCCGCAGCTCACGCAGGTCGGCAAGCCGCACCGCCGGCAGGCCGGCAGGCTCGATGGTCGCCATATCGGCGCCCGAGCCTTTCACGCAAAGCACCTCGACTTCGCGGCTCATGAGATCGAGCGTGCGCGTCTTGACGGACGTGTTGCCGCCGCCGTGAAGCACGAGGCGCGGATCGGCGCCGAGCAGCCGGGTCGTGTAGACGCGCATAGCGATATCGCGCGGCACCCCGGCCTCGCCGTAACGCTTCACCATGGCTTCGGCGTCCGCTTTTACGAAGCGGCTTTGCATGAACGTTCTCCACGCGGGCTTGCGCAGCGATATGCCCAGGTTTTGCGCGGACGGCAAGTCACGTGGGGCGGATTGAGCGCAGCGAAACCTTCCCCCTTACCCTTCCCCACATGCGGCACATGCGGGGGAGGGTAAGGGGGGAGGTGGCAAAATCGGCATTGAATCGCCTGGCAAGTGGACTCGCCACGACAGGAGATTTTGCCCACCCTGCGCTTCCGCCTGCGGGATCAGATGGTGTAGCGTCTCTGTGATCCGCGGAGAACGCCCATGAAAACTCGCGCGCTGTTTTCATTGATTGCGATCGTCCTCGCAGCAATCTGTGTCAGTCCTGCGTCGGCGCAGCCCTATCCGTCCCGGCCCCTCACCATGGTGGTGCCGCTCGCGGCCGGGGGGCCGCTCGACACCATCTCGCGCATCCTCGCGGAGCCGATGCGGCTTTCACTCGGGCAACCCGTCATTGTCGAGAACGTCACCGGCGCGGCCGGAACGATCGGCACCGGCCGCGTCGCCCGCGCGCCGCCGGACGGCTACACGTTCGGCATGGGGTTCCTCGGCACTCTTGTCCTTAACGGCGCGATCTATGCGCTGCCCTATGATCTGGTGAAGGACCTTGATCCGATCGCGCTGCTCTCCAGCAATCCGCATGTGATCGTCGCCAACGCCGCCCTGCCGGCCAGGAACCTTCGCGAACTCATCGACTGGCTAAAGGGCAATCCGGACAAGGCCTCCGCCGGTACGGCCGGCGCCGGCACCACCACTCATCTCGGCGGCATCCTGTTCCAGCAATCTGCCGGGGTGCGATTTCAGCTTGTGCCGTATCGCGGCGCGGCGCCGGCGCTGCAGGATGTCATGGCTGGTCAGATCGACCTCATGATCGATGTGGCCTCTGATTGCCTGCCGTTTTTGCAGAGCGGCAAGATCAAGGCCTTCGCAGTCACAGCCAGTACTCGCCTTGCTTCAGCGCCCGAAATCCCGACCGTGGAGGAAGCAGGGCTGCCGGGATTTCACATGTCGACCTGGTATGGGTTGTACGGTCCTAAGGGGCTGCCGGGCGACGTTCTCGCCAAGCTCAATGCGGCAACGGTCAGCGCGCTCGCGGATGGGGCCGTTCGCCGGCGGCTTGCCGATCTCGGGCTCGAGATCGCTCCGCGCGACCAGCAAACGCCGCAGGCGCTTGCGACGCTGCAGCGCGCCGAGATCGAGAAATGGTGGCCGATCATCAAGGCGGCCAATATCAGGCCGGAATAAGGGGCGGTGGCGCCCAAGAGCTTGTGAGCCGGGGTTGAGCCGTAGGGCGCTACACACGCTAAACCCCTGCGGAGGATTGCGCGCATGGACCCCGACTTCATCCGCGAACTGTTCGCGCCGTTTCGTCCCGTGGCCGCCAAGCGGATGTTCGGCGGCATCGGGCTCTACGCCGATGGCCTCATGTTTGGCCTTGTCTTCGACGGCGTGATCTATCTCAGGGTGGATGAAACCAGCATTCCAAGTTTCGAACGCGAGGGCAGCGCTCCGTTTGTTTATCCCCTGGCCAAGCATCATGTCGGCCGGCCATCGCGGCATTTTTGGCGCCTGCCTGAGCGGCTCTACGACGATCCCGATGAGCTTGCCGCGTGGGCCGGCCGTGCGCTTGCCGTTGCGCAACAGCGCAAGGGCGCCCCGCGCGAACGCGCCACGAAAAAGCCAGTTGCAAAAAAGCCCCGCGCGAACGCCCGGCAAAAAAGCGCCTCCAAAAAAGCGAGACCGTAAGAGCGAATAAGCGCAGCGCATCGCGCCGCCTCCGCGCGAAAAGCGGGCAACGTCTCGACAGAGGGCAATCTCGGCGCGCTTGCTTGAGATGCAGCGGGCGCGACGCGCTCCGCTGCCGGCGTAATGCGGCTGCGCTTATTGCGCCGACAGGCCTGTTGAATACGCCGTCCGAGTGCGCTTGCATCGGCGCGCCGTCTGTATTGCTCGAAATGGAAAGCAGTCCACAGGCCGTTTCGGGAAGTGGACCGACGGGCCGCGACCGGCGTCAGCGGGACGCGGCCCACAACATCAGAGGAGATGCATGGGACGCAGCGATGGGAGCAAATCCATCTCGCGCCATTCGATCTCGCGGTGCCGCCTTGAACATTGAAGTATACACATGCGGGGATCGACGGCAGAATTGATTTCCGAGTCGTCGCGCCGGTGGCTCATAAAATGGGGGAGACGCCAGCATGTGTAAATTGTGCGCGCGGGAAAATCTGCAAAACCATTATTTCGCCTCGCGACGCGATTTTCTGAAAGGCGCCGCGGCGATCGGGGTCAGTACGGCGGGTCTGAATCTGTTCGCGGCCCGTCCCGCCGCGGCGGACGATGACGATCCGCCTGAGGGCACTGGCAGGCCGGGCCGGCGCTACGTCATTCGCGGCGGCTCGGTGATGACGATGGACCCGAGGCCGGGAGTCCAGAGCGAATTCGTCCAGGCGGACGTCCTCGTCGAAGGCAAGAAGATCCTCGCCGTTGGCCCCAACATCGGCGCCGGCGACGCCGGGGTGATCGATGCGCGGGGACGCATCGTCATGCCCGGCTTCATCGATACGCACCACCACCAGTTCGAGACGGCGCTGCGCAGCTTCCTCGCCGACGGAGTGCTGATCAACGACGGCTCGGGCACGCCGAGCGGGAGCGTTACCTACTACGAATACATTCTCCTCAAGTTCGCGCCCGTCTACCGGCCGCAGGACGTCTACATCAACGAGCTGTTCGGCGGGCTCTCGCAGCTCGACGACGGCGTCACCACGGTGCACGACGTCTCGCAGATCCACCACACGCCGCAGCATTCCGACGCCGCCGTCCAGGCGCTGTTCGATACGGGACGCCGCGCCGCCTTCGGCTATTTCGAGGGCGCCGGCGAGGGCGTTACGGTCAACACTCCCGGCTATGCTTATCCGCAGGATGCCTTCCGGCTGGTGAAGAATTGGTTTTCTTCATCCGACCAGCTTGTCCACATGATCATGGGCGGCGAGGTCTATCTCGGGGCTCCGGCGTACACCCAGTCCTGGCAAATCGGGCGTCAACTCGGGCTCCAGATTGCGGCCCACATCCTTTCGCCGTTCTCGATCCGCCCGATCTTCGACCTGCTCGCCCAGGGCAAGGGCGGCGCCGCCGGCGCCAACATCGGCATCGGGCCCGACAACCTGTTCATCCACATGACAGGGATGTCCGACCTGGGCTGGCAGGCGGTCAAGGATAAAGGCGCGCAGGTCTCGATCGCCTTTCCGATCGAGATGAACATGCGCCACGGCATGCCGCCGATCCTCAAGCTGCAAAGCCTGGGGATGGAGCCCGCGCTGAGCGTCGACGTCGAGGTCACGCTGACGGCGGATTTCTTCACCCAGATGCGGTCGGCGATGAATTTGCAGCGTGCGCTCGTCAACCAGATGATCCTCGATCAGGGGTCCCCGCCAAACCCTGTCGACTGGGGGCTTCCGCCGGCGGCAGCCGCCAATCCGTGGCCGAAGCCGCCGGCCGGCCTGCCGGCGCCGCTCACGACGCGCGACGTGCTGCGCTACGCCACCATGAATGGCGCGAAGGCGCTGCGGCTCGACGACAAGGTCGGTTCGATCACTCCCGGCAAGGAGGCCGACATCATCATTCTCGATGCGACGCGGATCAACGTTGCGCCACTCAATCAGGTGCCCGGCGCCGTCGTGTCGCTGATGGATCGCACCAATGTCGAGACCGTGATCGTCGCCGGCAAAGTTCGCAAGTGGAAGGGGCGGCTGCTGGATGTCGACCTGCCGGCGCTGCGTCGTCAGCTTGAGGCTTCGCGCGATTACCTGTTCAGCGCGGCAGGCATTCCGCAGGACCTGTTCCGCAGCAATTGACGCGGTTTGGTCATCGGCGGGACTGTGGGGCGGCTCCGGCCGCCCCACAGTCCGCTGCGAATGACGGCGGCGCAGCGAGGCCCCTTCCAATCCTCGCAACGGCAATCCCGAGCCGCCGGCCGGTCAAGGCGGTCTGCATGCGCCGGTTGGTTCGGCTTAAAGACCCGGCCTGCCCCGAGAGGCGGTTCGCGAATTGTTGCCCGCGGGAGACATCCCCTTCGCTGTCGAATCCATCGTGAACCCCAGCCGCGCATTGCGCTACTAACCGCACGCGGGATCGCAGGTTCGGAGGGGACCTGTGGCCTAAGGAGGGGCCTATGGCCGACGACGTTCAAGCCATCACAGGGCCAGTCAATGGCGTGACGCCGCTGGCTGCGGCGCGGCTGTGCAATTTCAGAACCGGCGAGCATGCGCCGCGCGACACGCATATCGAATGGATCAACAACACGCTGAAGAACGCTGTCGCGGGCTCGCCCAATCCGTGGGTGGACATTTACGCCTATGCGAGCCGCAGGGGCACGAAGACTGGCTACGACAACCAGGCGCTCTCCGAGCGTCGGCGCGGCGCGATACATGAAGCGATCGTGACCGCCATTCCGCGCACCGGCCTCATCAAGCAGGACAAAGCATTCGGCGCCTCGCGCAGCGGCGGCGGCGCCAACGACAATGACGGCTACTGGCGCGCTGTCGAGGTCTACGCCTATGGCGAGTTGCCCAAGAAGCGCGAGCCCGATCCCGTCCCGCCGCCCCCGCCGCCGAAACCAAGGCCCAACCCGACGCCGATGCCGCGGCCGGACTGGTGGGTCAATTCATTCAGCGTCGGCGGACTCTCGCTCGTCATCGAAGTGGGCGGCGGCTTCGCCGACGGCACGATTGGCTTCGAGAACCTGACGAGCGGCGAGACGATCACCGATCACATTCGCATCGGCGGCTTCTCGGTGGGCGAGAGCGTTGGCGTCGATAAGCTGAAGAAAGTCGTTGACATCCTGGCGAAGAGCTCCATCGCGAAGAAGGCGATCGACTGGGTGGTGAACAGCCTCTCCGCGGGACGCGAATCCTGGCCGAGCTGGGCCGTTGGCCCAGTCTGGCCGATGCCCGGTCACTCGAACCTCACGGGGAATGATTTCCTTGGCACCTGCTTCAGTGTCTTCGTGAACGCCGCCGCCGGGCCCGGCAATGGGGGCTTCTACCTGATGTTCATGGGCAAACAGGAATCCTTCGCCGCTTTCGTGGCTTGGGTCATCGCCGCGCTTTCGATGCCCGCCATTGGCCCGGCGATGATGGCGAGCAGCATCATGGGCAACGCGCACGCGATCACCATCTTCCCGGCCGCGAGCATCGGCCTCGGCGCCTCGATCGGCATCACTGCAAGCGCCTGGGCGGGCCGCATCTTTTGAGCAACAGGGTAAATCGGCTCTATCGCAGATGCAAAACGTCGGTAGAGCGGCGTGCTCCGCTCACGAATATGAATAGTTGTTCAGACCAAGATGACCCGGCTTTTAAACCCCTTATTGAGCATCTTACCCCTCACCTGCCCGCTACCGTCGCATTATATAGGGGCTCTCTTAATGAGGATTGGAGGAACGCTGGCAGCGGCCCGCGCAAACCGTAGGACCGTCCCAGCCTGAATCGCTCCACTCGCCGGGCCGAACGCCGGCAGGCCGGTTAGCAAATTCCGAACTACCCGCGGCTAGCGCCCCACCCGTTCCGGAAAGCTTGCGGCCAACGCCTCGCGCGTCGGCGCGATCAACCCGCGTTCCGTAATAAGGCCGGTGACGAGCCGGGCTGGGGTCACGTCGAAGGCGTAATTGGCGACCATCGAGCCGTCAGGCACCACCGTCACCGTCTCGATCCGGCCATCGGCGGTGCGGCCCGTCATCGTCGCAACCTCTTCTGCGCCGCGCTGTTCGATCGGTATTTCGGCAACGCCATCGCCGAGCGCAAAGTCGATGGTGGACGACGGCGCCGCGGCATAGAACGGTACGCCGTTGTCGCGCGCCGCCAGCGCCTTAAGATAGGTGCCGATCTTGTTGCAGACATCGCCCTGTGCGGTGATGCGATCGGCGCCGGTGATGACGAGATCGACGAGGCGATGCTGCATCAGATGGCCGCCGGTGTTGTCCGCGATGACCGCATGCGGGACTCCTTGGCGGCCAAGCTCCCAGGCCGTCAGCGCCGCGCCCTGATTGCGCGGCCGCGTTTCGTCGACCCAGACATGAACGGCCAGGCCCTTGAGGTGGGCCTTGTAGATCGGCGCGAGCGCGGTGCCCCAGTCGACGGTGGCGAGCCAGCCGGCGTTGCAGTGGGTGAGCACGTTGACCGGAGCGCCGGGCGGCTTGGCGGCGGCGGCGCGCTCGATGATGGCAAGGCCGTGCCCTCCGATCGCTTCGTTGTTGGCGATGTCCTCCTGACAGATCGCGGCAGCGCGCGCATAGGCGGCTGCGACACGCTCGCCGCGCGGCTGGTTGCGCACCGCCGCCACGACCTCATTGAGCGCCCATTTCAGGTTGATCGCCGTGGGCCGCGTCGCCAGCAGCGTCGCATAGGCCTGCTCCATTGCGGCATCGGACGCGTCCGCCCGTAACGCGAGACAGAGCCCGTAGGCTGCGACCGCTCCGATCAGCGGCGCGCCGCGCGTTTGCATGGCGGAGATCGCATTGGCAGCCTCGCCAAGTGTGGTGAGCCGCACCGTCTCAATCGCATGGGGCAGCCTGGTCTGATCGATGATGCCGACCGACCAGCCGTCCGCTTCGACCCACACGCTCGACATCCATTTGCCGTCGATCCGCATCACGGTTCCTAGAATTCCGGCCGAACAAGCGACTGTGCGGCGCCCATCTTCATTCACCCAACCCTACGCTTGCCCCACCCCGGGCCTCACCCCTAACAGGGATGGGGTAAGCGGGGGCCTCCTGAGAACCAATGAACCAATCCATGACCTGGCCGCAATAAGAACTTGTTAAAGCGTGATTTCCCAGGATGCTTGGGCTACCTTAGGCGCCCTTTTTGAATTGTTGCAGCTCCATATGGACGCTCAGGACGATTCGGCAAACGTCGTTGCGGCTGAAACACCGGGCGGCCGCGAGAGCAAGGTCGCGGCAGGCATGCAGACGCGCTCGACCGACTGTGCGCCAATCGACTACGAGCCGATCGTCGAAGATACCGTCGCCGGTCTCGCCCCGCCGACCGCCGATAAACGCCGCAAGATTTATGCATATGCTCGCGGCGTAATCACACGCGGCTCGGCAGCCTTGGGGCTCCCGGAAGCGATTGCCGAGCTTGAGAAGCTTGCCCTCGATGTTGCTATCGCACGGGTTGAGGCAAGGTGGCGGGCGAAAGAGGCTGTCGAAGAGTCAACTGCGGAAAAGGCCGCCGCTGGGAGGGCGATCCGGCCCATTGTGCCCGAACGCCGGCCGTCCGCAACCGCGACCGCCTTAACGGCTCCGAGCTTGCTGCGCAGGGTGGCGTGGCCGATCGGCGTTGCGGTGGCGCTGCCGGTCGCCGCGGCTGTGATTTTTTTCCTCTCGCAAATCAATCACAACGCGGCCCACAGGGGGAGCGCGGTCAGTGACAGCATTCCACACCGGACCTCGCATCGCGGTGCCGACCCGAGCCGGACGGGCCGCGTCGCCGCCCTCGATGCGCCATCCGCGCGCCGTTCCGCGCGGGCTGCCCCAATTCATGGCGCATTCGCGACGCCTGAGCCGCCGGCCCCCTCCCCTCGCTCCGCCGCGCCTGTGGGTGCAAAAGGACAAGGACAGAGCGGGGCGTGCGCCAGCGGATCGCCTTTGTCGGCGTCCAATGGCTGCGCGCCCGGTCCCACGGGCCACATCGCTGCACCGCAGACGTCGAAAACGGAATCAGGCCATCCTTGGCCCGAGAGCTATAGCCCGTTCAGTGACATGATCCGGGGTTTCGGGCCCTCGAATGCTCTCAACGGGCCCACGGTGGCTGCGGAGGATTTCGTGGCTGGCAGCGCGATGCCGTATCCCGCGCTGGTTCCCGATGCGCCGCCCGCGTCAGCCCCCACATCGCCTGCGGCGCCGCCCGGTGCAGCGGCGCCGCAGGCGCCCCAGCCTCCTTCAGTGAGGCCGGTCAACCCCAAGGTCGCGGCGCTTATCGCCAGCGGCAAACAGGCCGCCCTCAAGGACGATCTCGACCGGGCGGTGCACGATCTCAGCGAGGCGATCCGCATCGACCCCAAATATGCGGACAGCTATTTGGAGCGCGGCAAAATTTACTTCAAACTGGGCGAGACCGAGCGAGCGATCACGGACTATTCCGCCGCGCTCGCGCGCGACCCGCAGCACGCCGCCGCGTTCCGCGCGCTCGGGATGGCGCATCTCTACGGCGGCAAGAACGATCTCGCGCTGGCCGATCTCTCGAAGGCGATCGAACTCGCCGAGGATGATCCACGGCTGCTGGCGCCAATCGAATTGTTCTATGCGCGCCGCAGCCGTGCGGCGCTTTATGATTCGAAACAGCAGTACGACCTCGAGATTGCGGACTGCACGGCGATCATCGAGTCGTCCGCGCACGATCCGGCACTCGCCGAAGCCCTTGCGGCCAATTACGGCAGCGCCGGGACCACCAACATCCTGGCCAAGCTATACCGCCAGCGCGCCAACGCCTTGGTCAGAACATCGCGCGCGGAGCGGGCGGTGGCCGACCTTACGGAAGCGATTCGGCTGAGTTCGGACCGTGGCTACGCCGCATTGCTCGACCGCGCCAAGCTCCATGAATTGCTTGGCCGACGCGATCTGGCCGTCGCCGATGCGCGGGCTGCGCTCAACATCCGGCCCAGCAGCGAAGAGGCGCAGGCCGCGCTGTCCCGCCTTTCCAATCCGGCTCCGCCGAAGGGACTGTGATACAGCCACGTCCACCCGCGCCTTTGTGCCTGATAATGCGATTTACCAATACCAACCTTCGGCGCGCAGGCCGCACGAGAGCGGGGCGACCACCGCGGTCGCCCCCACAGCCGGCAATGCTGGGCGAGCGGGGTTAACCCTCACGCCGTTCTGATGCCCTCATGCATCAGCGGGACCGATCGCAGCCGCTTGCCGGTTGCCGCGTAGATCGCGTTAAGCACGGCAGGCGCCGCGACCGATACCGTCGGCTCGCCGACGCCGCCCCAGAAGCCGCCCGAAGGCATCACGATGACCTCTACGTTGGGCATCTCGCGGATGCGCAGCGAGTTGTAGGTGTCGAAGTTGGTCTGCTCGATGGCGCCGTCCTTGACCGTGCATTCGCCATAGAGCAGCGCGGACAGGCCGAACACAAACGAGCCTGCGACCTGCCGCTCGATCTGCGCCGGATTGACGGCGTAGCCCGGATCGATCGCCGCCACGATGCGGTGCATCTTCAGTTCGCCGCGCGGGCTGACCGAAACCTCGGCGCAGGCCGCGCAGTAGCTGCCGTGGGCCATGTATTGGGCGAGCCCGCGAGCGACCCCCTGCGGCGGCGGCGTTCCCCAACCCGCCCTCTCGGCGACAGCCTTGAGCACGGCCGCATGCTTCGGCTTGAGGAATTTCAGCCGGAACGCAAGCTTGTCTTGCCCGAGCGCATCGGCGACCTCATCGATGAAGCATTCGGTGTAGATCGCGTTGTGGTTCACGTTCACGCCGCGCCAGAAGCCCGCGAGAACATGGGTGTTGCGCATCGCGTGGTCGATCAAGAGGTTCGGGAACGCATAACCGAAATTCCCCTCCGGGGAATTCGGAGTGAGGCCCTGGAAGACGATCGGGTCCCTGCCATCCGGGTCCAGCCGGTCAGGCGCGAGCGAGGCTGCGATCGACTGGCCGGAAATGCGCATATGGAAGCCGACCACGTTGCCGGCCGCGTCGATGCCGGCCGTTAGCTTCGCCTGGGTGACCGGATGATAGCCGTCGTGGGTCATGTCCTCTTCGCGCGACCAGATCAATTTGATCGGCGTGCCCGGCATCTCTTTGGCGATCGCCACCGCTTGCCGGACGTAATCGACGCGGCCCCTGCGCCCGAAACCGCCGCCGCACAGGAACTTGTGGACGTCGCACTTGCCGATTGGCAGGCCGGATTCCTCCGACACCGCCGCGAGTGCGGCCTCGGCGTTCTGGGTTGGTCCCCACACTTCGCAGCGGTCCGCCGTATAGAGCGCCGTCATGTTCATGGGCTCCATGGTGGCGTGGTTCTGGTAGGGATAGCTGTAGACCGCCTCGATCTTGCGCGCCGCGCCCGCAATGGCGGCCTTGGCATCGCCCGCCCGGTTGCCGACGAAAGCCTGCTCGGCGCCGAGGCCGCCCTTGAGGAACTCCGCGATCGAGGCGCTCGATACCTTGCCGGCCTCGCCCGGATCCCAGACGATCGGCAGCGCTTCAATCGCCTTATGGGCGCGCCAGTAGCTGTCCGCGATCACCGCAACGCCGGAATCACCGACCTGCACGACCTTCTTCACGCCGGGCATCCCGGCGACCTTGGCGGCGTCAAAGCTCTTGATCTTGCCAGTGCGCACCGGCGAGTCCTTGATGGTGGCGACCAGCATGCCGGGCATCTTGATGTCGATGCCGTAGATCTGCTTGCCGGTGAGCTTGTCGGCGGTGTCGAGCCGCTTTACGCCCTTGCCGACGAGCTTCCAGTCCTTGGGGTCCTTGAGCGGGACGTTCTTCGGCGCTTCGAGTCTGGCGGCTGCTTCCGCGACCTTGCCGTAGGTGGTTTTGCGGCCCGAGGGCTGGTGCGTGATGACGCTGTTCGCCGCGCTGCATTCCGATGCCGGCACCTTCCACTCATTGGCGGCGGCCTGGATGAGCACCGTGCGGGCGGCAGCGCCAGCCTCGCGGACATATTGCTGCGACGTGCGAATGCCGCGGCTGCCGCCGGTCGACATATCGCCGTAGACGCGCTTGCGCGCAAGGCTCTGGCCGGGGGTCGGATATTCGGTGGTGACCTTGCTCCAGTCGCATTCGAGTTCTTCGGCGACAAGCTGCGCAAGCCCGGTGAGCGAGCCTTGGCCCATTTCGGAACGGGCGATGCGGATCACGACGGTGTCGTCGGGCCGGATCACCACCCAGGCATTGACTTCGGGCGAGCCGTCGGCGGCACGGACAATGTCGGGACCGAACGGCAGGCGCAGGCCGAGCGCGAGGCCGCCGCCGGCCGCAGCGGCGCCGATTACGAAAGAGCGGCGATCAAGCTTCGGAGCGTAATTCATGGCGTCCCTCCTCACGCATTGGCGGCGGCGTGAATGGCCGCGCGTACCTGCTGGAAGGTGCCGCAGCGGCAGATATTGGTGATAGCGGCGTCAATGTCGGCGTCGGTCGGCTTGGGCTTGTTCTTGAGGAGATCGGCGACCGCCATGATCATGCCGGATTGGCAATAGCCGCACTGCGGCACGTCGTGATCGAGCCAAGCCTGCTGCACCTTGTGCAGCACGCCGTTGGCCGCAAGTCCCTCAATCGTGGTGATCTCCTTGCCGGCGACGTCGGCGAGTTCAACCGAGCAGGAGCGGGTCGCTGCGCCGTTGACGTGGACCGTGCAGGCGCCGCATTGCGCGATGCCGCAGCCGTATTTGGTGCCTGTCATGCCGAGCGTGTCGCGCAGCACCCACAACAGCGGGGTGTCGGGCTCGACGTCGACGTCGTGCCTTTGACCATTGACGATGAGCGTTGTCATTGGGTTTCTCCCGTTCGTCGCCCTCTTGCGGGGCGAAATGGATTGCGCGCAGCCGTTGTCCAGGCGGCGAAGTCATCAACGCAGCAAAAGGATCAGCGCGCTGCGCCGGAGCATAGCTGGTTTTGCGGCTGATGAGAATCCGGGCGCTTATTTCACGTTTTTCACGATCCATTCGTCCACAACGTGCGCGATATCGAGATTGTTCTTCTCGATCATCACCATATGGCCGTTGCCGTGAATGCCCTTGTCCTGCAGGCGGATGTACTCGGTCTTGACGCCGGCTTGGTTGAGGTATTTCGCCGTGCAGTGGTCATAGACCTGGTGATACGAGGCCTCTGCCGCCATCACCATGACGGGGATGCTTTTCAGGTTGATGAGCTGGCGCGCCGGCGGCTTCTGCATCCAGCACACGAACAGGTCCGGGCCGTCGGCCTTGGCTTCGCGCTCGACTGCAAGTTCGCTCGAATCCTTTACGGGCGGATCGTAGGTGATCGGGATGTCAGTCGGTCCCCAGGCGCGCGCCTTGCCGGCGCCATTGATGGTTGCTTCGAACGGCGGGCCAGATGGCTCGATGGCGACAATCGCCTTGACCAGGCGCGGCCGCGCGTCGGCGATCAACCAGCCGAACGAACCTGATTGCGAATGGGTGAGCAGGATCGCAGGGCCGATCCGATCGAGCAGCGCCGCGCCGGCGTCCTTGTTGCGCTGCTGGGTCTCCTCGTTGGAAATCACGGTTTCGACCTGCGTGGCGTAGAACGCATCGAAGATCGGATCGCCGATTTGACCTTTGCGAGGACCATCGCCCGGCCATTGGGTGTGCAGCTTTGCCTGGGGCCATCGGTTTTCCTTCTCGATTGCGGTGAACTGCCACTCCTCGTTCTCCGCCGTGAACATGCGGGTCGGGCCGTCGCCCGGATGCGCCGCTGAGCGCCCGCGCATCGGCTGGTCGATCATGTAGACGATGTAGCCCTGCTCGACGAAATACTCGGCCCAGCCCTTGCGCCCGTCGGGGGTGCCCATCCAATTGGTGGCGGTCTGGGCGGCGCCATGGATCAGCACCAGCGGATAAGGCCGCCGCACATCCTTGGGCGCCAGCACCTCCACATAGATCTGCCCCTGCATGATTTCCTTGCCGGGCTCGCCGACATATTTGCCGCCGACATAGAAATAGCCGCGCTGGGCGACCGCGGATTGATCGACCGCCGGCACCGGCAGCTTGGGCGGTTCCGCATATGCGGGCGCAACAGCGGCGGCAAGAGCCGGCAAGAGCACGCCGCAAGTCATTCGCGAAATGAGATGGGTCATGGTTTTCCTCCCGATGCCGCTGCGAGGGCGTCCTGCGATGCTTCGCCGCTCCAGGGACGACTCTCGTGGACGCCCGCGGCGGAGCCAAGGCTCAATCGTCCCTTTAGGTCCGGCGCGAAGAGGGGCGACCACAAGGGCCGCCCCTGCAACATCCTCCCCCTCTGACTTTGGGCGCCTGGCGATGTCTCGACTGCCTTAAGGGGCCATCCAGGTGGCGTTGCGCGCCGGTGCGTACCCGACCGGAATGAGCGCGGTTTCCTTCAAGGATTTGATGTCCACCACCGACACATTATTCGTGTGTTCGTTGGCCACATAGGCGGTCTTGTCGTCAGGCGTGATCGTCAGCCAGCCAGCGCCCTTGCCGCCAAGAGCGACGCCGCCCAGGAGCTTCAAATCCGGCAGCGAATAGGCATAGACAGCGCTGTTGAGCCGGCTGTTGACCAGCAGCGTCTTCTGGTCCGAGGTGACGGCAATGCCGTGAGATGCCGCAGGCCCGCCGAAGGGGTTCTGTTGCGCCGGCGGGATATCGGGAAGCTTGATTTGATTGGTTCTCGCGCGCGTTGCAAAATCCACCACCGAGAATCCGTTAAGGCTGCCGTTTTGCGCATAGATCTTATCAGTGGAGCCGTCGGGATTCTTCGTGACGGCCATCGGCGACGGGGCCGGACTGATCGGCATCGTCCACGCGATCTCGTTGGTCCGCGTGTCAACCACGGTCATCACGTTTGCCGGCGGCTTGGCGCCCCGGCTGTTCCCAACAATCACATATTTGCCGTCCGGCGTGACATTGAGATCGTGGACGCCGCCTCTGATCGCGATGGTCTTGACGTTCGTAAGCGAGGCCGTGTCGATCACGTCGACGCCGCCGCTCGGATTGGCCTTGATCTGCGGAAATTCCGACACGTCGTCCCACGTCAGGGCGATGGCGACATAGAGGTAGCGCCCGTCAGGCGTGAGATCAATGAGGTTGGGATTGCCGCTCAAGGGAATCCGCTTCGTCACCTGAAGGGTTTTGCCGTCTATAACGGTGACTGTGTTATTGGCTTGTTCGCTGATGTAGATCCGGCTGTTGTCCGGGGCCACCGCGACGCCGTGAGGCGCCTCGATCCCCTTGATCTCTCCCACCACCTTGTTGGTCGCGGCGTCGATGATGTGGACGTTATCCCCGGCGGAGTTCGTCTGGATGATCCGCAGCTTCGATTGCTGCGCAGTCGCGATTGAAAAAGACCCTGCGCACAGCAGGATCCCGGCCAAAGCCGTCAGACCCCCGCGAAATGCCTGTTTGCTCGTCATCTGGTCCTCCCTGTTTCAACGACTAGTTATCCTCCTGAGCATTGATCAGGAGATACGTCCGTTCGTCAGGAGACAAATCGCCTACGCATCGCTACTTCAGCTTCGCTCCAAGCACGAATGCGTTTAATGTCTGCCAATCCGGATCGTTCTTGGAGGTAAATTGCTGGCCTCCGCCGTGATGCGGATCGCCGCCGGCTTCTTCGGCGAGCGGATGCACGACCAGTTTGCTTCCCTCGAAGCCGGGCTGGGCCACCTTCTGGATCAGCTCGAAGTTCCGACGCGACTGCTCCTCGTTCCAGGTGGTTGCCCCGGGCGAGAGCCGCACCAGGTGGAACGGAGCGTTATTGAAGGTATGGCAAACAACGCATCGTGCGTGGCCCGGACGCTTGGCAAGGAAGACGGGCTCTACCTTGGCCTTGAAGAACTCATAATCCAGCGACGGCGATGCGGTGGAAGAAGCCTGTTGGCTCCACGCTTGCGTCGACGGCCCGGCTGCCAGCAAGGACAGACACGCCGCTACGAGCGCGCAAGACGAGGCCCTCTTCATTCGGAACCTCCCTTAAAATTATGTGATTAGGGAATAAAAACTTTAGGCTGCGGCTAAAGGGCTTGTCAAGTTAGGGCCCCAGGATGAGACCAGGATGAGGCCGCGAGGCCGCGGCGATGATGCCGCGGAAAACTCGGGCAAGGGCGCGTCGGACGACACGGTATTCGACACTTCAATGAGGCCGCGGCGGTGATGCCGCATTTTCTAGAAGAACTTGACGAGAACCGTAATTACGATCCACCGGCCGCTCTCCTCGACCGCGTATGCCTCCACCTGTTTATTGGCATAGCGCTGGCCACCCCACAGCCCTCCAAACGGAAAGTTGCGCCGAAAACCAGTTCGTCCCAGGCGCGCCGGGAAGCTTTCTCCCTGCGTGATCGCCGCAACGACCTCATCGACAGTTGCGCCACGCTCGGCCGCACGCTCTTTGGCGTGCGGATGGAGCACAACGGATGTTCCCCCCATTTTGCCCCTCACACATCGACCTTCAGCGCCGCGATGAACGCCTCCTGCGGGATGTCCACCTTGCCGAACTGGCGCATGCGCTTCTTGCCTTCCTTCTGCTTTTCCAGAAGCTTGCGCTTGCGGGTCACGTCGCCGCCATAGCACTTGGCGGTGACATCCTTGCGGAAGGCGCGCACGGTTTCGCGGGCGATGATCTTGCCGCCGATCGCCGCCTGGATGGGAATCTGGAACATATGCGGCGGAATCAGCTCCTTGAGCTTCTCCACCATCGCGCGGCCCCGGCTCTCGGCGCGGGTGCGATGCACCAGCATGGCGAGCGCATCGACCGGTTCGCCGTTGACCAGGATCTGCATCTTCACCAGGTCGGCGGGCTTGTAGTCGGTGAGGTGATAGTCGAACGAGGCGTAGCCCTTCGACACGGACTTGAGGCGATCGTAAAAGTCGAACACCACCTCGTTGAGGGGCAGGTCGTATTTGACCATGGCGCGGCTGCCCACATAGGTGAGTTCGACCTGGCTGCCGCGGCGGTCCTGGCAGAGCTTGAGCACGCTGCCGAGATATTCGTCCGGCGTGAGGATCGTGGCGCCGATCCACGGCTCGCAGATCTCCTTGATTTTCACCACGTCCGGCATGTCGACCGGATTGTGAATTTCGATCTCCTTGCCGTCGGTCAGCGTCATCCGGTAGATGACCGACGGCGCCGTGGCGATCAGGTCGAGGTTGAATTCGCGCTCCAGCCGCTCCTGGATGATTTCGAGGTGCAACAGCCCGAGAAAACCGCAGCGGAAGCCGAAGCCGAGCGCCGCGCTGGTTTCCATCTCGTAGGAAAAGCTCGCGTCGTTGAGGCGCAGCTTCCCCATGGCCGCGCGCAAATCCTCAAATTGCGCCGCATCAACCGGGAACAGTCCGCAGAACACGACAGGAATTGCCGGGCGGAAACCCGGCAGCGCAGCGGCGGCCGGCCTACGGTCGTCCGTGATGGTGTCGCCGACGCGGGTGTCCGCCACCTCCTTGATGGAAGCGGTGAGAAAGCCGATCTCGCCCGGCCCGAGTTCCGCAGCGTCCACCAGTTTAGGCGTGAACACGCCGACGCGGTCGACCTCGTAGCTCGCGTTCGTGCCCATCAGGCGGATGCGCTGGCCTCTCTTGAGCGCGCCGTCGACGATTCGCAGGAGGACCACTACCCCGAGATAGAGGTCGTACCAGCTGTCCACCAGCAGCGCCTTGAGGGGCGCGTCGCGGTCACCCCGCGGCGGCGGCAGGCGGGCAACGATCGCCTCCAGCACCGCGTCGATGTTGAGCCCGGTCTTGGCCGAGATCAGGATGGCGTCCGATGCATCGAGGCCGATCACGTCCTCGATCTGCTGCTTGACCTTGCCGGGCTCGGCGGCCGGCAGATCAACCTTGTTGAGGACCGGCACGATCTCATGGTTGTTGTCGATGGCCTGGTAGACGTTGGCAAGCGTCTGCGCCTCGACGCCCTGGCTCGCGTCGACGACCAGAAGCGAGCCCTCGCACGCCGCCAGGCTGCGGTTGACCTCGTAGGCAAAATCCACGTGCCCGGGCGTGTCGATCAGGTTGAGGACATACTCCTTGCCGTCCCGTGCCCGGTAATTCAGCCGCACGGTCTGGGCCTTGATGGTGATGCCGCGCTCGCGCTCGATATCCATGGAATCGAGCACCTGTTCGCGGCCGGACATTTCCCGCTCGGTGAGGCCGCCGGTGATCTGGATGAGCCGGTCAGCGAGCGTCGACTTGCCATGGTCGATATGGGCGATGATCGCAAAATTGCGGATGTTTTCGATCGGTGCGGTGGCCATGCTCCGCATGTAGCAATGCCGGGGCCGGGAGGGAAGCGGGGTCGGCAGGCAAGCTTTTCGTCAGTCCACCTGAATCTTCGCCCTCATGGCGACCGTCTGCCACTTCTCCCTCTCGGTCGCCAGAAACGCACCGAATTCCTCAGGCGTCCCGGGCTTCACCTCGACGGAGAGCTTATCGAGCGTCGCCTGCACGGAGGGGGCCTTGAGGCTTTCGTTGATCGCGGCGTTGAGTCTCGCAATGACGGCTCCTGACACGCCAGCCGGCGCCACGATGCCGGTGAACGACGCCGACACGAAATCCGGGATTGTTTCGCTTAAAGTGGGCACGTCCGGTATGCGGGGATTGCGGACGCCGCTCGTGACTGCGAGGGCTCGGATCTGGCCGGCCAGCACCAGAGGCAGCGACACGGCCGGGTTCTCGAATGTCATCGAGACCTGGCCGGAGACCACATCCTGGGTCGAGCTGCCGCCGCCCTTGTAGGGGACGTGGGTGATGTCGAGTCCGGTGCGCTGCTTGAACATTTCGCCGATCATGTGGGGCGGCGTTCCGACCCCCGGCGTCGAGTAGCTGAGCCGGCCGGGATTGGCTTTGCCGTACGTGATCAACTCGGCGAGTGTCTTAACCGGCAATGCCGGGTTGACCACCAGGATATTCGATGTGGTGCCGATCAGCGCCACCGGCGCGAACGCCTTGGCCGGATTGTAGTCAAGGTGGCGGTATACGGCCGGGTTGATGCTCATCGTCGAGGTGTTCGCGAACATCAGGGTGTAGCCGTCCGGGTCAGCCATCGCTGCAAGGCGCGCCCCGATGGTGCCGCCGGCGCCGCCGCGGTTCTCGACCACGATGCTTTGGCCCAGAATGACATTGAGCTGCTGGCCGATGATGCGGCCGATCACGTCGGCCGGGCCGCCGGGCGCGAACGGCACAATGAGCCGGATGGGCTTCGCCGGATAATTCTGCGCCGCCGCGCCGCTGGCCAAGCCCAAGCCGATCGCCAGCGCAGCCGCAAAAGAAACCTCACGTGCGGGTCTGAGCATCGGCATGGTGGCCGCCTCCCCTGTCGCGCGACCTCGCGTGTGCGCCGTAGTTGCAGCATCTTCACATTCCGCTGGCGTGCGTTCAATGTCATTGCCGGGCTTGACCCCGTTGGCGCTAAACTTATGCCATAGCGGTGTCGCGGACTTCTCCCCTCCCCCTTGTGGGGAGGGGGTCGGGGGTGAGGGTCGGGAGGTCTGGCACTTCAGTGCCCCGCGGCATGACCCCCCACCCCATCCCTCCCCCACAAGGGGGGGAGGGCGCCGCAAGTGGTTCGGCCGCGATTAACCTAACGCCTATGCTGAAGCGAGCGACTAACGTCGTGTGCCACAGCGGGCAATCTCTAACAAGCCCTTGGGAAATTGTCTTCCGGGCAGATTTTACCGCAGTTCGCCGCCACACGACTTTCCTGGCGAGATTGCTATATATGATCCCATGCGCGTCATCGGATTGGCGGGGTGGAGCGGATCGGGGAAGACCACCCTGCTGGCGAAAATCATCCCCCGCCTGGTGGCCCGCGGCTACACGGTTTCCACCGTCAAGCACGCCCACCACGGCTTTGACGTAGATACGCCCGGCAAGGACTCTCACACTCACCGCATGGCGGGCGCAACTGAAGTGCTGGTCGCCTCCAGCAGGCGCTGGGCCCTCATGCATGAGCTGCGCGACGAATCCGAGCCGTCGATCTACGATTTGCTGCAGAAGATGTCGCCGGTCGACCTCGTCTTGATCGAGGGCTTCAAGTCGGCATGCCACATTCGCATCGAGGTGTATCGCCGGGATGTCGGCAAGCCGCCGTTCCATCCGGAAAATCCTCACGTGGCCGGCATCGTTTCGGACACGCCGTTTCCCAATGCCGGCCGGCCAGTGGTTGATATCGACGACATCGAAGGCGTCGTCCAACTGGTCCTGGCAAAGGCCGAACGTCTCGAAACCCTGTTGGGCCGGATACGCGCGCTCGCGGTCGGGGAGCCCTGATGGCCCAGCTCAGCGATGACTGTTTCGCATTTTCGGGCCCGCTGCTGCCGATCGCCGACATGGAGCGGCTGATCATTGAGCGCGTGACCCCGGTGGCCGAGATCGAACAGGTGCCGCTCGACGGCGCCCTCGGCCGCGTCGTTGCATTAGACATCGCGGCGCCCGAGGATCTGCCTCCCTTCGATAATTCCGCCGTGGACGGATTCGCGGTGCGCCACGCCGACCTCGCTACCGGCGCCGACACCCGGCTCATTATCGCAGAGCGCGTGACGGCCGGACATGCGGCGGCGCATCCGCTCGCGCGCGGGCAGGCCATTCGGATCTTCACGGGCGCTCCGATGCCGGCCGGCGCCGACACCGTTTTCATGCAGGAGGATTGCCGGGTCGAAGGCGACACCGTCATCGTGCCGCCCGGGCTCGAACGCGGCGCCAACAGCCGTTCTGCCGGCGAGGATCTCCGCAAGGGCGCCATCATGCTGCCGGCCGGGCGCAAGCTCACTGCCGCCGATCTGGCGCTGGCCGCAGCGCAGGGGGTGACGCAGCTTCCGGTGCGGCGAAGGCTGCGCGTCGCGGTGTTCTCGACCGGCGATGAAGTCGTGGAGCCCGGCGCCTGCCGCCCGGTGGCGGCCATTTACGATGCCAATCGGCATCTCTTGCGCGGATTGCTGCAAAAATTCGGCGCTCTCGTAACCGATCTCGGCATCTTGCGCGACGATCCGGCGGCGCTCGCGACCGCGATCGCGGCTGCCGCGGGCGACCATGATCTCGTCATTACCTCGGGAGGGGTATCGACAGGCGACGCGGATCACGTGCGCACAGCAGTCGAGCGCATCGGCCGCCTGGTGTTCTGGCGCGTGGCCATCAAGCCGGGCCGGCCGGTCGCCATGGGCGTGGTGCCGGGCGGGCCTCCCGGGTATGGAGCCGCCTTTGCGGGTCTCCCCGGCAACCCGGCAGCCGTCTACGTTACCTTCGTGCGGGTGGTCTGGCCGCTGCTGCTGCGGCTTGCCGGCGCCGCGCCGCGCCAGCTCATCGCCCTACCCGTGCGCGCGACGTTCGCGTACCGCAAGCGCAAGGGCCGCCGCGAATATGTGCGCGCCGCGTTGCGCCGCGCGGCTGACGGCGGCGTCGAGGCGGTGAAATTTCCTCGCGACGGCGCCGGCGTCATCACCTCGCTGACTGAAACGGACGGCCTCGTCGAATTGGGCGAGGAGGCGACCCAGATTGCTCCCGGCGCCATCGTGGGGTTCCTGTCCTACGCGGCGCTCACGGGGTGAGTTCGTGGCGAATGGCTCCCGCCGGATACTGGTTAGGTTATCTTTGCGAATTTTCGGCGGAACGGAGGGGCCGCCCAACGCTTTATCTAGTCTCATGAATTAGCTTGGCCCGATCCGCACGCTCGATCCGGGATTGGCAAGTCGCAGCCGATAGCCCCTTTCGCGGACGCTCGTGGTGTCTCGATGGAACTGGTGAAGTTCGTCCTCCAGCGGCCCTATTCGGTAGCTGCGGGCGTGATCCTGCTCTGTATCATCGGCATCGGTTCCGCGCTTCGCATGCCGACCGATATTTTCCCGGAAATCAACATCCCCGTCGGCGCCGTCGTTTGGAACTATGTGGGGATGAACCCTCTCGATATCCAGAACAGGCTCCTGACCTTACATGAGCGGCAGCTTGCATCCCTCGTGGACGACATCGCGCGGATCGAGGCCACGAGCTACTATGGCGTGGGAGTGGAAAGAGTCTTTCTTCACGAGGGAGCCGATATAACCCGCGGAATTGCCCAATTGGCGAGCAGCGCCCTCGACGTTTTGAAATATATGCCGACGGGCATCACGCCGCCCCTGGTCTTGCGCTATGGCGCGACCGACGTTCCGGTCATCCGGCTCGCGCTTTCGAGCAGCAGCTTGCCGGATACCAAGCTCAACGATCTCGGGCAGAACATCATTCGTCCTTACCTGGCGGTCGTCCATGGGGCAGATGTCCCATATCCCTACGGCGGCAAGCCGAGGGTCATCATGGCCGATCTAGACCAGCATGCGCTCGCAGTGCGCGGGCTGTCCTCTCAGGATATCGCTGAGGCCCTCCGAAAGCAAAACGTGATCCTCCCGTCGGGCAACGTCAAGATCGGCGACAAGGATTACATGCTTGCAACCAACAGCAGCCCGGACGTCATCGACTTCATCAACCAATTTCCGGTGAAGCAAGTCCGCGGGCGCATGGTCTTCATGCGCGATGTGGCGCATGTTCATGACGGCTATCAGATTCAAACCAATTCGGTTGCAGTCGATGGCGCTCCGGGCGCATTGATGTCGGTGCGCAAGACCGGCCGTGTCTCGACCCTGGCAGTGATCGAGGGCGTCAAACGCGCTCTGCCTTATATCGAAACGCTGCTGCCCGAAGGCGTCAAGCTCAAGCCGATCTTCGATCAATCTGTTTTTATCAAAGCTGCGCTCAACAGCGTGATTATGAGTGGCTTGATGGCGGCTGGATTAACGGCCCTCATGATCCTCATGTTTCTGGGCAACTGGCGTTTGACGCTCATTACTATTGCTGCGATCCCGCTTTCGATCGTAACGGCCGTCATTGTACTTTATATCTCGGACGAGACTTTGAACACGATGACGCTTGGCGGCTTCGCGCTCGCTGTCGGCATATTGGTCGACAACAGCACAGTCGTCATCGAGAATGTCGAACGTCACGTGAAGACCGGTGAGCCGTTGACCCCGTCGATCATAACGGGGTGCGGCGAGGTCGGCGTCCCGACCATGCTCTCCACCCTGTCGATATCCATCGTCTTCGTGCCGGTATTTCTGCTGCACGGCACGTCAAAGTATTTATTCTCGCCGATGTCGCTTTCCGTCTGCGCCGCATTGATAGCGAGTCTCTGCCTCTCCTTCACCCTCGTCCCGGTATTGTTCAAATATCTCATGCGCTCATCGGTCGAACAGCCTCCGCAAGAGCCAGCAACAGTTCCGGCATGGCGTCGCTATTTGCTGCGCCCTCTGGCCGCCGTTCAGTCCGGATTCCAGACAGGCTTTCACCGGTTCCGCGAGACCTATCGCGACGTCGTCGCCTTTTGCGTCGCGCATGCGTCCGTCACGATCGCCTTTTTCGTTCTACTGCTGGCATGCTCTCTGCCGCTTTTCTCCGAACTCGGCAGAGATTTTTTCCCTCACGTGGACGCCGGTCTGATGCGGCTTCATGTGCGGGCGCCGCCCGCGACCCGCATCGAACAAACACAGCAGTATTTCACCGAAGTCGAAAACGCCGTTTGCGAAATCGTCGGCCGAGATCAGATCGACACGATTCTCGACAATATCGGCTTGCCTTATAGCGGCATCAATATAGCCTTAAGCGATTCCGCCACGGTAGGGACGATGGATGGGGAGATCCTCGTTTCTCTTACGAAGAAGCACAGCTCCACGGCGGATCATGTCGCCAGTTTACGGCGCGAATTGCCGCGGCGTTTTCCCGAGCTGACATTCTTTTTCCAGGCCGCCGACATTACCAGCCAAGTGCTGAATTTCGGTCTGCCCGCGCCGATCGATATACGGATTTCCGGCCCGGACCCGGATGAGAATTATCCGCTCGCCGAAAAAATCACCCGCGACATCAGCCAAATTCCGGGCGTCGTAGACTCGCACGTGTTCCAGGTGCCCCATGCGCCAGCCCTCGGCATCGAGGTCGATCGTGCGTTCGCGCAGGACCTCGCCATTAACCAGGACGATGTCGTCAGGAACGTGCTCGTCACCACCGTCAACAGCGGCCAAACCGTTCCAAATTTCTGGGTCGAGCTCTCGACGGGCGTCAGCTATCCTCTGGTCGTGCAAATGCCAACCTATCATATCAACTCATCGCAGGATCTCTGGACCGTGCCGATCGCCCCGGGAGCAGAGAAAAACAGCCAACTGCTCATGAATGTTGCGAAGTTCCCGCGCAAAAATGTCCCGATTGCTATTTCTCAGTTCAATATCATGCCGGTATCCGACGTCAATGCCAACGTCCAGGGACGCGATCTCGCCTCTGTTGCCGCAGATATTGAAAAGGTGCTGGCCGGCGAGAAGCACAAACCCAGCATCAAGATCGCCCTCGCCGGGCAAGTGCAGACCATGCTCGAGAGCTACGCCGGGCTCTTCTCCGGAATGGCCTTTGCGGTCCTCCTTGTATATCTCATTCTGGTCATCAACTTTCAGAGCTGGATCGATCCGCTGATCGTTGTTATGGCCCTGCCATTCGCCTTGTGCGGAGTTATCTGGGCGTTGCTTCTCACCGGCACCCACCTCAGCGTCCCGGCCTTGATGGGGACTTTGATGAGTCTGGGGCTTGCGACTGCAAACAGCATTCTGGTCGTGACTTTCGCCAATCAGCGGATGGAGGCGGGCGATGATGTCGGGACCGCCGTTGTCGTTGCGGGCTACACAAGGCTCAGGCCCGTGTTGATGACCGCGGGCGCCATGATTTTGGGCATGATCCCAATGGCCATAGGAGTGGGTGAAGGGGGCGAGCAAAATGCGCCACTCGCGCGCGCCGTGATAGGCGGGCTCTCGTTCGCCACTTTTGCGACCTTGATTTTTGTTCCAGTCATTTATCGAATTCTGCGCCGAAGGACCCTGACCGAAGCCGGTTCCCCTGGCTGATCTTTAGGCATCGAGGGTTCAATGCCACATGGCGCCTGCACCATGCGCTCGTGCCCCGCGGTGGGACACCCGGCACCAGTGCGGCGCTTCGGCCTGCCGCTGAAATCGCCCGCCATGCTCATGCGGAGTTGCTCACCACAATGCGTAGGGCGCAACGTCGCATTGCCAACCCCGTAACGACCGTCGCGGAACACAGTGCCCCCAGGCCGGTTAAGCAGACAACTCCGCCAGTGTGTCGCCATGTCTTCAGACGTGCAATCTGACAAGCCTTCTCAGGCACGCCCGGCCACTCGCAGCGAGAAAATTTACACTTACATTCCGGCGCGGCTCGATCGGCTTCCGTTGAGCCGTTTTCACCTGCTCGTGGTGACCGCTCTCGGGGTGACATGGATCCTGGACGGCCTCGAGGTCACGATCGCGGGGGCGATCGGGCCCGTGCTGCAAAACCCGCAGACGCTGGGGCTGTCGGCCTCGCAAATTGGAAACACGGCATCGAGCTACGTCATCGGCGCCGTGATCGGCGCGCTGCTGTTCGGCTGGCTCACGGACCGCTTCGGCCGCCGGTTCGTCTTTTATACCACTCTCGTCATCTATCTCACCGGTGTCCTTCTGACCGCTGCGTCGTGGAATTTTGCGAGCTTCGCGGCATTTCGCGCCATCACCGGCCTGGGTATCGGCGGTGAATACGCGGCCATTAATTCGGCCATTGACGAGCTCATTCCAGCGCGCTTCCGAGGCCGCATTGACCTCATCGTGAATGGCAGTTTCTGGGTTGGAGCAGTGGCGGGCTCCGGTGCCTCGCTTCTGTTCCTCGATCCTGGCCTGATAGCGCCCAACCTCGGCTGGCGCCTCGGATTCGCGATTGGGGGCCTTCTTGGCTTAGGTGTCCTGCTTATGCGTCGCCACATCCCGGAAAGTCCGCGCTGGCTTGTCATGCACGGCTATGCGCGAGAGGCCGAAGCTACTGTCAGAGGTATCGAGCAACGTGTGGCGCGAGGAGCTTGGGAATCCCTGCAGCCGCCCGAGCACGGCCTTGAAATTCATCCTCGGAAAAGCGTCGGGTTTGGGCTGATCTTCCGGACGATGTTTGGGAGATACCGGGACCGCAGTGTACTCGCACTTACCCTCATGATCGCTCAATCGTTTCTGTTCAACGCGGTGTTCTTCTCATATGGACTGGTGCTCACCAGATTTCACAACGTACTCGAAGGGCGTACCGGAGTTTACCTCGTGCCTCTTGCAGCGAGTAACTTCTTCGGTCCCCTGCTTCTTGGCCCGTTGTTCGACACCGTCGGTCGTAGGACCATGATCTCCGGAACCTGCGCGGTCGCGGCCATGCTCCTGATTGCCACAGCTGTCGGGTTCGGTTCTAATGCATTTTCGGCCTGGACGCAGACCGTCGCCTGGATATTGATCTTCTTTTTAGCATCGGCCGCAGCGAGCTCTGCCTATCTGACGGCGAGCGAAATTTTTCCGCTCGAAGCGCGCGCGCTCGCGATCGCGATCTTTTATGCCCTGGGCACGGCAATCGGTGGGACTGCCGCTCCATCGCTTTTCGGGTATCTGATCGGCACCGGCTCGCAATGGGCGCTGGCCGGAGGGTATGTGTTGGCGGCCATTTTGATGCTTATTGCTGCTTTGGGCTGAGGCCGGTTTGGGTGTGGATGCGGAGGGCCGCCCCCTAGTTGAGCGTTTCCTAAGTTCGAAGCATATGGAGCCCGCCCGGAAGGCCGCGTTTACCGGCCCAAGTTGAGGTCTCCAATTGATAGGTTTCATGGAATCGCTCTACTAGAATATCGCAGGTCCGCTTTCGACTTCGTGAGGCTGGGTTACCACCGGTGTTTAGAAGCGCAGTATCCCCCGGAGTGGGTCAAGGTGCCCCGACGCACGAGTGGCTCCGTAAAATAACCGGACAAACGGCAGCGGTCCGACCCGATGCTCGCTGATATCATCGTGCCGCTCCACGTGCTGCCGCCTGTCATCGGCGGAACGTTCTTGATCTTTGTACGTTTCAGCCAAGAGACGACGGTCCTTCGCGTTCAGAGGTGCAGCACGAGGGTCGTGTGGACCCTTATCCGTGTCTGATCACATATTGCGTTGGTCTTACTGTGATCCTGGCTGGCAGTCCTGCGGCGACGCGGGCAGACAATTTATCGCGAGCTCGTACCGGCAGCTTGGCTCTCTGGCTATCCCGGGCCGCGCGCATTGTGCAGAATGCGGCCGGCGTTATCGGGCTGCGGCCGGAGACCGCCCCTTCTCTCGACCGGCAACGTCCGCACGCGGCCTCGCTTCGGTCTCGAGGCGCGAGGGCAGACCGTGGACCGGATTGCCGTTACTCGACGGCAGATAACGCGCAACCTTCATCAACTCACGGCATTGGAGCGATTGGACGCTGACGGAACGATAATAATTCATGCGCGGTGCGTGGCCTTAAACAGTTGTGCCGATCTCTTCGGCGTAACCACGGCAGGCGCTCGATATCGGTTGCAAACGAACGCGATCCATCTTCGATCAGCTTGTGCTTAGCCAATGGAGCGCGCCACTATGGGGCTTCTGTCTGATTTGCAAACCGACATTCGCGCAATCTTCCAAGGAAAGTGGGAAATCACCAAAGCAGAAGTCATCCCCGAGCCGTCGTCATTAAATCTATCCGGTGAGGCGCGTTATTTCGACTCCGCAACCGTTTTGTATCTCGATTTGTCTGGATCAACAGCTTTAGTCAACAATTATGATTGGGTGTTCGCAGCTGAGATATACAAGGCGTATCTATTATGTGCCGCAAAGATCGTTCGCCTTCAGGGTGGGGTCATCGCAGCTTACGCTGGTGATCGCATTATGGCGGTATTCATTAATAGCAATCATGCATCTAAGGCAGCTGTTTGCGGCCTCAAGATCAACTGGGCGATGTTGAAGATTGTTAACCCCGCATTGAAGACGCAATACCCTCAAAAGGACTATCTCGTGAAACAAGTTGTCGGAATAGACACGAGCGAATTGCGAGCTGCAAGGACGGACGTTCGAGGCGGAAATGACTTAGTGTGGATAGGAAGGGCTGCCAATTATGCGGCAAAGCTTACCGAACATCGAAATGATGTCCGGACCTGGATTACGGACCAGACATATCGCCGATTAGCGGACTGGGCAAAGCTTGGAGGTAATCCGCGGCAGGATATATGGAGTCGATACAGTTGGGCGGGTATGGACGACATCCCCGTGTATGGTACGACTTGGTGGTGGTCTCTCCTATAGGACGAATGTCCTACCGACATGACCATGCGCCTTCAACAATCCGGTAGCAGCATAAGTCATCACTCGAGCGCTGCGAGGGTGAGGCAACCTTCGAGGAAGTGACGAAAGCCGCAGAGCGGTTCGTCAAAGCGAAATTAGTTAAATCGATTGATCACTCAAATGTCGGTTTTATTACGTTCGGACATCCTGTGCAAAAACCAGACCTTCGGGCTTGGCGTCGAGCTCGTCTCGAAAGGTTTTGCCTCCGGCCCGTAAAGATCGACCGCAATTCTCTCGTTGCGTTTGGCCGCATCCAACGCCGCAAGAAGTGATGCGCGGCGACGATCGAGGGTGCCATGCGGCGAGGTGATCGTGCCCGTCAGATAGCTGCCGTTTTCCGGGGCGCGCTAGGTAGTTTCTGTCGCGAAAGGCAAAATAGTACGGTGAAATCGGCATTTCCAGCGTTTTTCCACGACAAGTTTTGCTTGCCATTGTGAGGCGCGATGTCTCTCATTTGAGAGATGATTCGCCGCCGCACC
>Ga0209062_1000770_pt1 | contig 78233 bp, 66 predicted proteins | sample Coa_R2_2_FD_187158 | JGI IMG/M metagenome (GOLD analysis project Ga0209062, IMG submission 187158) | Surface soil microbial communities from Centralia Pennsylvania, which are recovering from an underground coalmine fire - Coalmine... | ecosystem: Environmental > Terrestrial > Soil > Unclassified... | reverse complement strand
CAGGCCCGCGGCGACCAGGAACGGCACCAGCGCGAGGGCCAGCCAGCCGCTCGCGGTCGCGAGGGCTGCGATCACCACGGCGGGCACCAGGATGGCGACGAAGGCCGGCGCCACGGTGTGGGCGAAGAAATACTCGACCAGCTCGATGTCGTGTGTCGCGAGCGCCATGAGGTCGCCGGTGCGGCGGCGCACGAGATAGGCGGGGGCGAGGGCATCGAGCTTGCGGAAGGCATCGATGCGCATCTCGGCCAGAAGGCGGAAGGCCATGTCGTGCGCCAGCCAGGATTCGAGCCAGTGCAGCACGCCCGACAGCGGCGCGACCAGGGCGAGCGCGAGGGCGAGGCCGTGCCAGGGGGCGTGATGCTTCAGCGCGAGCACGACCAGCGCCGACAGGACGCCGACCCCGATGAACGCCACGACGCGCAGCACGCCGAACAGGAAGGTCGCGGTGAGCTTGCCCTTCCATGGCAGGATCACCTTCATCAGCGCAGCGACGACCTGGTACCAGGTAAGGCCCTCGGCCTTGATGATGCCCTCGGTCAGCGGCTTCACCGCGCCGCCCGGCGTGTCGGCGATGGTTTCGACGCGCGCTCGGGCATCGAACGTGTCGACTGAAGCCTCCGACGAAGACTCGCGCACCTGCTCGGCCATCAGGGTGGCGTAGACACCGCCGCGCGACATCAGCTCGTCGTGGCGGCCCTGTTCCGTGACCTTGCCGCCGTCGAGCACCAGGATGCGGTCGCAGTCGATCACGCTCGACAGGCGATGGGCGAGGATGAGCGTCGTGCGGCCTTGCATCAGCCGGTCGAGCGCCTCCTGGATCACAGCCTCGTTCTCCGCATCGACGGCGGACAGCGCCTCGTCGAGCACCAGGATGGGCGTGTCGCGCAACAGGGCACGCGCAATCGCGAGCCGCTGGCGCTGGCCGCCCGAGAGCTTGATGCCCTTTTCGCCAATCACCGTCTGGTAGCCCTGCGGCAGGCTCACGATGAAATCGTGGATGTTGGCGGCGCGGGCCGCATCCTCGAGCTCGGCATGCGTGGCCTCGGGGCGGCCGAGGCGGATATTCTCCTCCACGGTCCCATGGAACAGGAAGGTGTCCTGGTTCACGACCGAGATCATCGCGCGGATTTGCTCGAAAGAGAGGGTGCGCAGGTCGTGGCCGCCGAGCGTGATGCGGCCGGCATCGGGATCGTAGAAGCGCAGCAGCAGCCGCACGATGGACGACTTGCCGCCGCCCGACGGGCCGACGATGCCCAGGCGCTCGCCCGCCTCGGCGCGGAAGCTGAGGCTCTGGTGGATGTTGCGGCGCGTGCCGGGATAGGCGAAGCGCACCTCCTCGAAGGCGATGGTCGGCGCCAGCGCTTTATCGAGTGGAGTGGGGAGGGCATCGGCGACCGCCGGCTTGTCGTCGAGGATCTTGTAGATGCCCTGTGCCGCGGAGAGCCCGACCATGCCCTGGTGCAGCACGGTGCGCAGCTCGCGCATCGGCCGGTAGATCTCGACGCCCAGCATCAGGATGACCAGCAGCGAGGTCAGCGCCATCGCGCCCGAGTCGACCCGGTATGCGCCGTAGATCAGCGCCGCGGCCGCACCCATGGCGATCGAGGAATCAGTGATGCCGCGCGCCAGGGTATTGGTGCCCAGCACCCACATGGTGCGGCGGAACAGGTCGCGCGCCTCGACCTCGAGCTTGTCGGCGCGCGTTTTGCCCTGGCCGAAGGCCTTGAGCGTCGCCAGACCCTGGATCGAATCCAGGAACTCGGCGGCGAAGCTCGCATAGGCCTTCTGGCGCGCGCCCGAGTTGGCCACGTCCATCTTGTGCCACAGCGCCGGCGCGAACAGCGCGACCAGCGCGAAGCCCAGCATCACGAGCGCGACCGGCAGGTCGATGAAGGCGACGACCACGAAGATCAGCAGCGGCGACAGGAGCGCGATCAGGAACTGCGGGAGGAACTGGCCGAAATAGGTTTCGAGCTGCTCGACACCGTCGATCATCGACAGGGTCAGCCCGCCCGAGCGCTGGCGGCCGACCGTGCCCGGCCCGAGGCTGGTGATCTTGTCGTACAGGATGCGCCGCAGGCGCTTCTGCACGCGCGCGGCGTTCTCGTGCGCGACCACCGCGCGCCAGTGCTCCGACACGCCGCGCAGCACCATCACCAGCGCGATCATCGCCGCCGCCCAGGCGAGATCGCCGAGCGGCCGGCCGGCGAAGACCTGGCCGATCAGCCAGCCCAGCAGGCCCAATCGCGCGACGGCCAGGCTGACCGACAGAAGGCCGAGCACGACGGCGCCGGCGATGCGCAGCCGGATGCCCTGGGTGAATGCCAACAGACGCGGTTCGATGTGCATGGTTGAAAGACTAGGCCGAACATTCCTATTCGTCAGTGCACAAATCGGAAAAATCCCTGTACAAATTTGTACATGCAGCCGAGCTGGGACGACCTCCGGATTTTTCTCTCCCTGGCCCGCGAGGGCACGCTGACCACCGCGGCCAAATCGCTGGGTGTGAGCCATCCCACGGTCGCCCGCCGGGTACAGGCGCTGGAGAAGCAGATCGGCGCGCGGCTGTTCGAACGCCTGCCCGACCGCTTCGTGCCGACCGCGGCCGGGGAGGAGCTGCTGGCCGACACCGAGGCGATGGAAAAGGCGGCGCTGTCCATCAACAGGCGCAGCGCCGGCTTGAGCGACACGGTGAGCGGCGTGGTGCGCCTGTCGGCCGGCGAGGCCATGGCGGCGTGGCTGGCGCGGCACCTGCCGGAGATGCGAAAGGGCCTGGCGCAGATCGAGTTCGAGCTCACCGCCAGTCACGCCTTGGCCAATCTTTCGCGCCGCGAGGCCGATCTCCTGATCCGCGAGCAGGTCCCCGACCTTCACGACATCGTCACGCGCAAGCTCGGCCGCGTCGCTTACGCGATCTACGGCGATCGAACGCTGGTCCGTCCGAAGACCGAGCTCCGGAAGATGCCCTGGATCGGCTTCGACGACGATCACCTCTACATGCCGGGCCAGCGCTGGCTGCACGAGCTGCTGGGCGGGGCAAAGCCAGCCGTGCGGGGCAACAACTGGCTGGTGCTGCATGAAGCGGCGCGCTCGGGCGCCGGCCTGGCCGTTTTGCCCTGCTACCTCGGCGATCCCGATCCGCAGCTGCAGCGGCTGGGCGAGGTGCTGCCCGAGGTCTTCGCCGACCAGTGGCTGCTGGTGCATCGCGACCTGCGCGCACTGCCGCGAGTTCGCGCGGTGATGGATGCCGTGATCGTGTTGTTCCAGCGCGAGCGGGGTCTGCTCGAAGGCGTTATGGTTTCCGCAACCAAGCGGGAGAAACGCCCATGAACGGCTTGAAGCGTACGCTGGTCGTACTGTCGTTGATCGGTTTCGGGTTTGCGGCCCATGCCGAGAACGTGCTGCCGATGGCGCAGCCGGAGGCGGTGGGGCTCTCCTCGGCACAGCTCAAGAGAATCGAAGAGACGACGGCAAAGAACATCGAGGAGGGACTGATCCCCGGTGCGGTGATGCTGGTGGCGCGCCACGGCAAGGTCGCGTGGGTCTCGGTGCAGGGCAAGCGCGAGCCCAATGGCGATGCGATGAAGTACGATTCGATCTTCCGCATCTACTCCATGACCAAGCCGATGGTGACGACGGCGCTGATGCAGATGGTCGAGGAGGGCCGCCTGCAGGTCAGCGATCCGGTGTCCAAGTTCCTGCCGTCGATCGGCCAGATGAAGGTCGGCACCGAGGTGATCGGACCCGACGGCAAGCCGCAGCTCCATCTCGCCGATCCGACGCGGCCGATGACGGTGCAGGACCTGATGCGTCACACGTCGGGCCTCGTGTACGGCGCGCGCGGCGAGTCTCTCGTCTACCAGGCCTATCGCGCAGCCAAGATCGGCGACCGTTCCGCGACCAACGAGGAGTTCGTGGCGCGGCTCAGCAAGATGCCGCTGCACTTCAATCCGGGCGACCGTTGGGAGTACAGCGTCGCGGTCGACGTGCAGGGCCGGTTGCTCGAGGTGCTGAACGGCGGCAAGCCGCTGCACGAGATCCTGGGCGAGCGCATCTTCAAGCCGCTCGGCATGGTCGATACCAGCTTCCAGGTCCCGGCAGACAAGCTCGGCCGCGTGGCCCAGCCGGCGCCCGGCACCAACGGCAAGCCGACGACCGTGCGCTTCAAGCCCGACGACGGCGCCAAGTACGAATCGGGCGGCGGCGGCCTGCTCAGCACGACCGACGACTACCTGCGCTTCACGGCGGCGCTCGCCAACGGCGGCACGCTGAACGGCAAGCGCATCATCGGCCGGCAGACGCTGGCCTTCATGACCGCCGACCATGTCGGCAGCCGGCCGGGCCGTCCCTCGGGCTTCGGCTTCGGCCTGGGCTTCGAGGTGCGCACCACCCTGGGCGATTCGGCGCAGCCGGGCACGGTCGGCGAGTACGGGTGGTCGGGCGCGGCCGGCTCGACCTTCTGGGTCGATCCCAGGAACGAGCTGTTCGCCATCTACATGATCCAGGCGAACGACGCCGACACGCGCGACCTGCGCATGCAGTTCCGGTCGATGGTCCAGGCGGCGCTGCTCGACTGAACTATGTTCATCGACTAGAAGGGCCTCCTCAAAGGGAGGTTCGAGAATGCGTCGTCGTTCGATTTTTGCACTCGCCGGCCTGTCGCTGGCGGGTGCGCTCGCGGCCGGTGGGGCGGTCGCGCAGCAGCCGCTGAAGATCGCCTTGCTCTACGGCAAGACCGGGCCGCTGGAGGCCTATGCCCGCCAGACCGAAGCCGGCTTCATGCTGGGCCTCGAATACGCGACGCAGGGCAAGATGGAGATCAACGGCCGCAAGATCGAGGTGCTGCTGAAGGACGACCAGCTCAAGCCCGACATGGGCAAGTCGGCGCTCGAGCAGGCCTATGCCGACGACAAGGTCGACCTCGCGGTCGGCACGACCAGCTCGGCGGTTGCGCTCGCCATGCTGCCGGTCGCCGAGGAGTACAAGAAGGTATTGATCGTCGAGCCGGCGGTCGCCGACCAGATCACCGGCGAGAAGTGGAACCGCTACATCTTCCGCACCGCCCGCAGCTCGATGCAGGATGCGTTGGCCGCTGCCGCGACGCTCAAGGATGAGAACATCAACATCGCGACGCTGGCGCAGGACTATGCCTTCGGCAAGGACGGCATCGCCTCGTTCAAGGAGGCGCTCAAGGAAGTCGGCTCGAAGGCGAAGATCGTGCACGAGGAGTATGCGCCGCAGAACACCACCGATTTCACCGCCGCCGGCCAGCGCCTGTTCGATTCGCTGAAGGACAAGCCCGGCCGCCGCATCATCGCCGTGGTCTGGGCCGGCGCCCATCCGCTGCCCAAGCTGATGGACCTCAAGCCGGAGCGCTACAAGATCGAGATCGCGCCCGGCGGCAACATCCTGCCGGTGATGGCGGGCTGGAAACAGTTCCCCGGCCTCGAGGGCGCGATCTACTACTATTGGGGCTTCCCCAAGAACCCGGTGAACGACTGGCTGGTCACCGAATACAAGAAGAAGAACAACGGCGTGCCGCCGGACTTCTTCGTGGCGGGCGGCATGGCCGCAGCCATGGCCGCCGTCGAGGCGGTCAAGAAGGCGGGCTCGACCGACACCGAGAAGCTGATCGCCGCGATGGAGGGCATGAGCTTCGATACGCCCAAGGGCAAGATGACCTTCCGCAAGGAGGACCATCAGGCGCTGCAGGTCATGTACCAGTGGCGCATGAAGCAGAACCCGCCGGACAACTACGACCTGCTCGACCTCGTCCGGGAGATTCCCGCGGACGAGATGAAGCTGCCGATCAAGAACAAGCGCTGACAACGCACCCCCTCTCCTAACCTCTCCCCCTGCAGGGGAGAGGAACATGAGGAGAGGCGGCCCTTTCTTCCTCCTCTCCCCCGCAGGGGAGAGGTTGGGAGAGGGGGAGGGCACCAAACGCGATGCTGGAGACGACAGACCTCACGATCCGCTTCGGCGGCCATGCGGCGGTGGACGGCGTCAGCTGTGCCTTCCACCCCGGCACGCTGACCTCGATCGTCGGGCCGAACGGCGCCGGCAAGACGACCTATTTCAACCTGATCTCGGGCCAGCTGCCGGCGACGTCGGGAAAGGTCCGGCTGAACGGCGAGGACATCACGTCCTGGGCCGCGCCGCGCCGCACGCGGGCCGGGCTCGGCCGCGCCTTCCAGCTCACCAACCTCTTTCCCAACCTCAGCGCGCTCGAGAACGTGCGCCTCGCCGTTCAAGTAAAGAGCGGCAAGGCGCTCGACCTGTTCAGCCGCACCTCGACCCATCGCGAGCTGACCGATCGCGCGCGCGAGCATCTCGCCGCCGTCTCATTGTCAGATCGCGCCGACGCGGTAGCCGCGACCCTGCCGCACGGCGACCAGCGCAAGCTCGAGGTCGCGATCCTGCTGGCGCTCGAGCCGGACATCTTCATGTTCGACGAGCCGACGGCCGGCATGAGCATCGACGAGGTGCCGACCGTCCTCGCCATCATCGCGGCGATCAAGGCGCGCGGCGACAAGACCATCCTGCTGGTCGAGCACAAGATGGACGTCGTGCGCTCGCTCTCGGACCGCATCGTCGTGCTGCACCAGGGCAAGCTGGTCGCCGACGGCAAGCCGGCGGACGTCATCGCCTCCGACATCGTGCGCGAGGCGTATCTGGGCGGAGTGGCGGATGCCTGAACCGCTGCTCTCCCTGCGCGGCGTGAAGACCAATATCGGCCGCTATCACATCCTGCACGGCGTCGAGTTCGAGGTGGCCGAGGGCGGGCTGACGATGCTGCTGGGCCGCAACGGTGCGGGGAAGACCACGACGCTCAGGACCATCATGGGCCTGTGGCGTGCGCACGAAGGCGAGATCCGCTTCGCCGGCCGCGACATCGCCAAGCTCCCGACGCCCGACATCGCCCGGCTCGGCATCGCCTACGTGCCCGAGAGCATGGCGATCTTCGGCGACCTCACGGTGCACGAGAACCTGATCCTCGCCGCGCGCTCGGGCCCGCCGGACCAGAAGCGCCTCGACTGGATCTTCGCCCGCTTCGAGGCGCTGAAGCGCTTCTGGCACCTGCCGGCGGGCAATCTCTCCGGCGGCCAGAAGCAGATGCTGGCCGTGGCGCGCGCCATCATCGAGCCGCGCAGACTCCTGTTGATCGACGAGCCGACCAAGGGCCTGGCGCCCGCGATCATCGCCAACATGATCGCCGCGTTCCGCGAGCTGAAGGACGGCTCATCGACCCTGCTGGTGGTCGAGCAGAACTTTGCCTTCGCCCGCCAGCTCGGCGACACGGTCGCGGTGATGGACGACGGCAAGGTCGCGCATGCCGGCGGCATGGCGGCGTTCGCGGCGGATGCGGGCCTGCAGCAGCACCTGCTGGGGCTGGGCATGGGGGAGCATCAATGACATTCCCGTCGTCCCGAGCGGAGCGAAGCGAAGTCGAGGGACCTGTTTTCGGCTGCCACAAAAGAGGTCCCTCGGCTTCGCTCGGGACGACGGTGAGATGAAACGCGACTGGCTCCCGCTCGTCCTGATCCCGATGCTCGCGGCAGCGGCATTCCCGCTGGTCGGGTCCTCGTCGTCGTGGGTGACGCTCACGGTCGCCGGGCTCGCGATGGGACTGATGATCTTCGTCATGGCGTCGGGGCTCACGCTCACCTTCGGCCTGATGGACGTGCTGAACTTCGGCCACGGCGCGTTCATCGCCGTCGGCGCGTTCGTGGCGGCGAGCGTCATGCTGGCGCTCGGGACCTGGATGCAGGCCGATTCGCTATGGCTCAACCTCGCGGCCTTCCTGCCGGCAGTGCTCGCGGCGATGGCGGTGAGCGGCGTGCTGGGCCTCGCCTTCGAGCGGGTGATCGTGCGGCCGGTCTATGGCCAGCATCTCAAGCAGATCCTGGTGACCACCGGCGGCCTGATCGTCGCGGAGCAGCTCCTCAAGGTCGTGTGGGGCCCCGACCAGATCACGCTCGCCCGGCCGACCGCGCTGCGCGGCGCGATCCTGCTGGGCGACATCGCGATCGAGAAGTACCGGCTCCTGGCCGTCATCGTCGGCCTGATCGTGTTCGCAGCGCTCGCGCTCACCCTCAGCCGCACCCGCATCGGCCTCTTGATCCGCGCCGGTGTCGAGAACGGCGAGATGGTCGAGGCGCTGGGCTATCGCATCCGCCGGCTGTTCGTCGGCGTGTTTGTGGTCGGTTCGGCGCTGGCCGGGCTGGGCGGGGGGATGTGGGGCCTCTACCAGGAGACGATCACCGCCGCCATCGGCGCGCAGGTGATCGTGCTGGTGTTCATCGTCATCATCATCGGCGGGCTGGGCTCGGTCGGGGGCTGCTTCATCGGCGCACTCCTCGTCGGCCTCACGGCCAACTACATCGGCTTCCTCGCGCCCAAGGTCGCGCTCGGCTCCAACATCCTGCTGATGGCGCTGATCCTGCTGTGGCGGCCGCAAGGGCTCTATCCGGTGGCGAAGAGGTAAGGGCGGATGCTGCGCTCCCTCCTCTCCGACGACACACCGCGCAGCCGGTGGCTGGCGATCGCGCTGCTGGCGATCCTGGTCGGCCTCGCCTTCGCACCCTTCCTGTTCCCCGGGGCAAAGTCGCTCAACGTCGCCGCCCGCATCTGCGTGTTCATCGTGCTGGCGGCGAGCTTCGACCTGCTGCTGGGCTACACCGGCATCGTCTCCTTCGCCCACACCATGTTCTTCGGCATCGGCGCCTACGGCGTGGCGATCGCGCTGACGCGGCTCGGGGCAGGCTGGGACGCCGTCGCGATCGGCGTCGGTGCGAGCCTCGTGCTGGCGATCGTGCTGGCCGTGCTTATCGGCCTGTTCAGCCTGCGCCTGCGCACGATCTTCTTCGCCATGATCACATTGGCGGTGGCGAGCGCGGTTCTCATCCTGGCGTCGCAGCTCTCCGACATCACCGGCGGCGAGGACGGGCTGAACTATCGCCTGCCGATGGCGCTGCGCCCGTCCTTCCGCCCGTTCGAGGGCGTCACCGGCCGCCTCCTCGACTACTACCTCGTCTTCTTCGTCTCGCTCGCCCTGATGCTGGCGCTGCTGCGCATCGTCAACTCGCCGTTCGGCTCGGTCCTGATGGCGATCCGCGAGAATCCGTTCCGGGCCGAGGCGATCGGCTACCGCACCGTGGTCTATCGCACCTTGGCGAGCTGCATCGCCGCCGCGACCGCAGCTCTGGCCGGGGCATTGCTGGCGCTGTGGTCGAGCCAGACCAGCCCCGACACGACACTGAGCTTCGACATCATGGTCGACATCCTGCTGATGGTGGTGATCGGTGGCATGGGCACGATGTACGGTGCGGTGATCGGGGCCGTGCTGCTGGTGCTGGCGCAGAACTACCTCCAGGCGCTGGTCGGCGACCGCTGGCTGCTGTGGCTCGGCGTTGCCTTCATTCTCTGTGTCTACTTCTTCCCGACCGGCATCGTCGGCCGGCTGCGCCGCCGGTAGAAGCGCTTCGTATAATTTGTAACGCTCGTTGTCGGCCGCCTGTCGCACGCGTAGTGTCCGCTGTACAGGTAGAGGGCCATGGCGTCATTCAAGTTAAGGTTGAGTCTGGTCGTGCTGCTCGCCGTCGTGCCGGCCGTCGCCACCGATCGGGCGGCCGAGATCGAGCGCCTCAAGCCGGTCGCCGAGAAGGGTGAGGCCGCGGCCCAGTACCAGCTCGGGCTGCTCTACGCCGAAGGCAAGGACCTGCCCGAGGCCGCGCACTACTACAAGCTCGCGGCCGAGCAGGATCATCACGAAGCGCAGGCGCGACTCGCGCTGCTGAACTGCAACGGCACCGGCGTGCCGAAGAACGCCGAGGAGTGCGTCCGCCTGCTCAAGCTGGCGGCCGAGGCGGGCGTGACCCTGGCCGAGGTCAACCTGGCCCAGCACTATCTCACCGGAGACGGCGCGTCGATCAATCATCGCGAGGCGGCGCGGCTGGCCAGGCTCGCCGCCGACAAGGGCGACCCCACGGGCCAGTTCCTGCTCGGCATCTGTTACGAGACCGGCGTCGGCGTTGGCGAGAATCGCAGCGAGGCGGTGCGCCTCTACCGGCTGGCGGCGGCGAAGGGCAACACTGGGGCACAGAAGGGACTGGCGCGCCTCGGCGAGGCGGCGCAGCCGGCGTCTTCGTCGCCGGAGGCGGACGCGCGTCCGCAGTCGTCGGCGGCGATCACCAGCCGCACCGTCACCCTGCGCCGCCGCGGCGGGGTGTTGACGGTGCCGGCGGTGCTCAACGATTCGGTGTCGGCCGACTTCGTGGTCGACAGCGGCGCCAGCGACGTTGTGCTGCCCGAGGGGGTGCTGGACGAGCTGCGCAGCGCGGGCAAGTTCAGCGATGCCGACTTCACCGGCGCGCAGATGGTCAAGATCGCCAACGGCTCGATCGTGAAGGCGCGCACCTTCACCCTGCGCAGCCTGGCGATCGGCAACCGGGTGGTGACGAACCTCCATGCCAGCGTCGCCCCGGCCAAGGCGACGCCCTTGCTGGGCCAGACCTTCCTGCAGCGCTTCGCCTCGTGGTCGATCGACAACGAGCGCCAGGTGCTCGTGCTCAAGGAAAAAGACGCGATCACGCGCTGATCTTCCTTCGCCGGAACGGCTCTACGGATGCAGAGCGACGATCACGCCTTCGTCGCTGCGCAACGCCAGCTCGCCCTCCATCGCCTCGCCGTCGCGATCGAGCTCGGTCGAGAGCACGATCCTGCCGCGCAGCTTGTCGGCCTTGAACTGCATGTGCACGGGCTGGTGGCCGAGATTGAGAACCACCAGCATGCGATCGCCGCGGACATAGACGACGAGGTCGCCCTCGGCGGCAATGGGACGGAACGAGCCGGTCGACAGCGCGGTCTCGCGCCGGCGCAGCGCGATCAGGCGGCGGTAGAGATTGTACAGGGACGCCGGCTCGGCCCGCTGGTTCTCGACGTTGTTGGTGCGATGATCCTCCCCGAGCGGCAGCCACGGCTCGCGCTCGGAGAAACCGGCGAAGCGGCTGCCGTCCCATTGCATCGGCGTGCGGCAGCCGTCGCGCCCGAATCCCCTGTTCGGGACACGCAGCTCGAACGGGTCGCGCACCTGATCCGGCGCGATGGTCGCCTGCTGCATGGCGATCTCCTCGCCGTAGTAGATGGTCGGCGTGCCGCGCAGGGTCAGCAGCAGCATCGCCGCGACGCGGGTCTGCACCGGCCCGACGCGGCTCGCGACCCGGGGCCGGTCGTGATTGCCCAGCACCCAGTTGGGCCAGCCGCCCTGCGGGAGAGACGCCTCGTATTCGTCAATCAGGCGCGCCAGGCCGCGCGCCTCCCAGGGCGCCTGCAGCAGCGCGAAGTTGAACGGCAGGTGCACCCCGCGCAGATCGCGGCCGTAATAGGCCACCAAGCGTTCGATCGGCAGGTAGATCTCGCCGATCAGGACGCGTTCGGGGAATTCGTCCAGCACGGCGCGCATCTCCTCGATGACCTCGTGGACCTCGGGCCGGTCGGTGGTGTAGAGCGGCGTGAACGCGTACTGCGGCGCCATGCCCTCGCGCCACTCTGGCCGCGGCGGGTTGTTGCGGAACTCGGCATCCTTGATCAGGTGCCAGATCACGTCGACCCGGAAGCCGTCGACGCCGCGCCTCAGCCAGAACCGCATTGCGTCGTACATCGCCCGGCGTACCTCCGGATTGCGCCAGTTGAGGTCCGGCTGGGCCGCGAGGAACGCGTGATAGTAATACTGGCCGGTCCGTGCATCGTATTCCCAGGCGCTGCCGCCGAACTCCGACATCCAGTTGTTGGGCGGCCCGCCGTCGGGCGCCGGATCGCGCCAGATGTACCAGTCGCGCCTGGGCGACCGACGCGAGGAGCGACTGTCCTCGAACCAGGGATGCTTGTCCGAGGTGTGGTTGGGGACCAGGTCGAGGATCAGCTTGAGGCCGAGGCCGTGAGCCTTCGCGAGCAGCGCATCGAAATCGCCAAGCGTGCCGAACAGCGGGTCGATGTCCGTGTAGTCCGAAATGTCATAGCCGAAATCGGCCATCGGCGAGGGGAAGATCGGCGAGAGCCATACCGCGTCGATGCCCAGCTCGACCAGATGCGGCAGCCGCCGGATGATGCCCCGGAGGTCGCCGACGCCGTCCGCGTCGCTGTCCTGGAACGAGCGCGGATAGACCTGATAGATGATCGCCGTCTGCCACCAGCGCGCCGTCATCGAAGCCTCTTCAGGACCAGCCCCTCGTCGCCCTGCAGCAGGACAGAGCGCTGGAGCAGCTTGTCCGCGCGCTCGCCGGCGCTCGACAGCAGCAGCTCCGAGCGCGGCACGCCGTGCCAGGAGCGCGGATCGGAGGCCATGTTCAGGAGCACCAGGATCTCCTCGCCGTCGACACGGCGCGTGAAGGCGAAGATGTCATTGCGGCTGCGCATCGGCACGTACTCTCCCACCGTCAGGGCTCGCTCGCGTCGCCGAAGCTCCATCAGCCGGCGATAGAGCGACAGCAGGGACCTTGGATCGGCCCGTTGGACGGCAACGTTCCTCGTCGCGATGTCGTTGCCCATCGGCAGCCACGGCTTGCCGGCCGTGAATCCGGCGTTTGGGCCGGTGTCCCAGCGCATGGGCGAGCGCTCGGGATCGCGGTTGAGGCCGTAACCGGGCAAGAGCTTCTCGAAGGGATCCTGGACCGCCTCGGTCGGGATCTCGACTCCCTCCATGCCGATCTCGTCGCCGGCAAAGAAGAGCGGTGTCCCCTTCAGGGTGAAAAGGAGCACCGCCAGCGCTCGCGCGCGCTTCTGACCGAGCTTCTCCGCCACACGCTTCTTGTCGTGTCCGCCGATCACCCAGTCGGGCCACGCGCCCTCGGGAATGCTGCGCAGGTACGCATCGATGGCGGCCTGCAGCGACGGCGCATCCCAGGCCGTATCGAGCAGCGCGAAGTTCAGCGGCAGATGCAGCCGCTGCTTCTGTCCGAAATAGAAGTGACCGATGCGTTCGGTCTTGCCCTGCACCTCGCCGGCGAGCACGCGGTCGTCGAATTCGTCGACCACCGCCCGGAGCTCTTCCAGGCATGACATGGTTTCCGGCAGATCGTCGGTGAAGATCCGCTTCAGCCGCTGGGGCGGCGGCATCTTCTCCGTCGCGGCCGGGTCGGGCGGATCGTCGCGCAGCAGGTCGTCCTCGATCAGAACGGCGGCCGCATCGACGCGAAAGCCGTCGACCCCCCGCCTGAGCCAGAAGCGCAGCACGTCGGCCATGGCCGTCCGGACCGCGGGGTTGCGCCAGTTGAGGTCCGGCTGCTCCTCGAGGAAGGCATGGTAGTAGTATTGGCCGGTCGCGCCGTCCCAGGTCCAGGCACTGCCGCCGAAGCGGCTCAGCCAGTTGTTGGGCGGTCCGCCGTCGGCTGCGGCATCGGCCCAGACGTACCAGTCGCGTCGCGGGCTGTTGCGCGACGAACGGCTTTCCTGGAACCAGGGATGCCGATCGGAAGTGTGGTTGGGCACGAAGTCGAGGATCAGCCGGATGCCGGCGGTGTGCAGTCGTTCGACCACGCGATCAAACTGGTCCATCGTGCCATACATCGGGTCGATGGCGCAGAAGTCGACGATGTCATAGCCGAAGTCGGCAAACGGGCTGCTGTAGGGCGGCGTCAGCCATACCACATCGATGCCGAGCCATTGCAGGTAGTCGATGCGGCGCAGCAGTCCTTCGAGGTCGCCCTTGCCGTCGCCGTTGCTGTCTTGAAAGGAGATCGGGGCGATCTCGTAGACCACCGCGCGCTGCCACCATTTCAATGTCATGCCGGGTCACGCACTCCAGCAACAAAGACGTGGTGTGACCGAAAAGGCTCCGCCGTCGGTGCGGCACGTCCGCTATCGGACCTACGATGCGATTTTCGACGCCCGCGCGAGGCGCGCGACGATGGCAACAATCGAAGGCGTCACCCGCTCACAAACACCTTCAGCGCAGCGAAGAGTGCGCTCGGATCGCACTGGCCCTGATAAACGGGTGGCGGCGCGGGACCACGATCGAGCAGTCGGTGGATCGCCTCCCAGGCCGTGCGGACGGAGCATTCGATGGTGAAGGCAATCTCCCGGGGGACCTCGACGTACTGACCGATGAGTCCGAGATTGGTGGCCCCCTCCGGGACCGGCGGAGGCCTGTCGCCGCGGCTCCGCGGAAGCCAGATGTTGTTGACGTAGGGCATGTAGCACGGCACGCAGATCGATGATGCCATGATGGCGGCCAATTGCTTGTCGAACCGCAGCTGTCGCAGCGCCTCCTCGAGGATTTCCGCGCCAGTGCAGGCTGTCATCGGTTTGCGCACGAAATCGCCGTTGCGCTCGGGGTACAGGCCGTAGCCCCACCAGACAGTGGTGCCCTCGGGCTGGCCCATGATCTCCGGTTGGTGGAAAACGGACAGCGACAGCACCCAGCCCGAGTCCTTCAATGTCACGAGTCCGCCCAGTCCCGCCGTGCTTCCGGTCAACGCCGTGATTTGATCGACGAATTCGGTCCCTGTGTCGGTGACCGTGAACGTCACCCACAGCGAGTCGGGTATCCGCGCGGGACCGAAGAAAGCGTCGGGATTGCCGAACTCCTTTCGCCCCTGCGCAAGGCGTTCCCACAGGGCCCAGGAGCGGCCGCTGGGCCGCGGGACAGCCACGTCGGTCATCGATCCGGCGGAAAGATCGGCCGCTTGCGATCCGGTGGTTACCAGCACGAGGTCCTCTGGCGCGACCTCGACCGACGTCGCGTCGCCGCGCGTTTCATAGACGAGCCGATTGGCCGTGATGCGTGCGGGCGCCGCTGCGAAGCCGATGTCCCGAACGAAGGTGTTGGTGAGGAAGTTCACGCCGCGTGGACGCAGCCATGCGAGCAGCGGCTCGATGAAGAATTGGTGCTGATTGAGGGGCGTGCGCATGACGCCCCGCATGTCCGACAGGTCCGGGAACAGGTACAGGAAGCGGTTCATGTAGCGTCGGAACTCGATGACGCTGTGCTGGGGCAGCGATCCCATGAGCGTCGACCAAAGGAACCAGAATTCGGTCGAGAAGAATTGCCGGGAAAAGAACTCTTCGATCCGCCGCCCGTCCAGCATCGCTTCGGGCGTCAGCACGACCCGCGCGAGGCAGAGGCCGTCGCCCAGGCTGAGGCCGAAGCGCGGGCCATGCACGACGCGGCCGTCGCGATCGAGGATGTGCGCCTTGTCCTGGTAGGGCTCGCCGGTATTGAACGCGAAAAAGTCATCCGTGACGGAAATCGACGGGTCGCGCGCCGACGGGATGGACTTCAGCAGATCGAAGGTGCAGCGGAATTCCTTGTCGAAGACCGAGCCTGGCAGGTTGTAGCCGCTGGCGGCGCTGCCGCCGAGGAAGAATCCGCCGCCCAGTACATCGTCCGCCTCGTAGATCGTGATGTCGCTTCCGGGCACGCCGGCATTCCGGATGAGAAGTGCTGCTGCCGCCAGCCCGCCGAAGCCGCCACCGACGATGTGCGCCTTCATCTGCTCCTCCTAACTTCGGGTTGCAGACGGGAGATAGCTTAGCTCGAAGCTTGTATGAGCCCAAGGCCACCGAATTGTGGCATGATGGGCCTCGTGGAGGTGACGTCATGGGACCACTGACCGGTATCCGCATCATCGACCTCACATCGATGCTCTCGGGGCCCTGGGCGACGATGATCCTGGGAGATCAGGGCGCGGACGTGATCAAGGTCGAGATGCCGGGTCAAGGCGACCACACACGCGCCGGCGGCAATCGCAGCAACGGCATGGCCGCATCGTTTCTCAATCTGAACCGCAACAAGCGCTCGATCGCCATCGACTTGAAGACCGCGCACGGCGTCGCCCTCGTGAAGCGCCTCGCCGCGACCGCGGAGGTGCTGGTGCAGAATTTTCGTCCCGGCGTCGTCGAACGGCTCGGTCTCGCGGAGGACGATATCCGCACGGCCGCACCCGACATCATCTATGTCTCGATCAGCGGCTTCGGCGAGCGCGGGCCGTGGATTCACAAGGGCGTGTACGACCCGATCATCCAGGCGCTGTCCGGCCTCACGACGGTGCAGGCCGGCTCCGACGCCGAGCGGCCACGGCTCGTTCGTACCGTGCTCCCTGACAAGCTCACGGCCATCACGGCGGCGCAGGCGATCAGTGCGGCGCTCGTCGCCAAGCTCAAGACGGGCAAAGGCCAGCATGTCCGGCTGTCGATGCTCGATGCCGTGCTTGCCTTCCTCTGGGCATCGGATATGGGCAGCCAGACCTATGTCGGCCGCCCGGTCTCGGCGCAAGCCGCGGCGAGCTTCATCGACCTGATCTATGAGACCAAGGACGGGCATATGACCGTCGCCGTCATGAGCGACAAGGAGTGGGCCAATTTGACCCGCGCCTTCGAGCGCCCGGAATGGCTCGAAGATCCCCGCTTCAAGACGCCGGCGTTGCGCGACCAGAACGTCAACGAGCGTCTTGCCCTGATCCAGGAGGTGCTCAAGACCCGCACCACGGCCGAATGGATGGCGCGCCTGGAGGCCGCCGATGTTCCCTGCGCGCCGGCGTTGACCCGCAGCGAGGTGATCGAGCATCCGCAGGTGCTGGCGAGTGAGATCCTGCTGGAAAGCGACCATCCCGTTGCCGGCCGCCTTCGCCAGACCCGCCCCGCCGCCCGCTACTCGGCGACGCGGCCCGAGCTCCGTCGCGGCGCGCCTCGACTGGACGAGCACGGCGACGAAATCCTGCGGGAGCTGGGCCTGTCGGGCGACGAGATCAGCGATCTGCGGCAACGCGGGGTGCTGGCGAAGGAGAGTGGGGCGAAGGTGGCGGCGTAACGGCTTCCTCGCTTTTCGTGGCACGTCAGAGGTCGGTGTTGGTTTTCTTTCCTATGGGAAAGAAAATTCTCGCCGCCCGCGCGTGCGTTTTGTTGGGATTTTTCGATGGGAAGCCATGAGCGGCACGGAGTGCCCCGGTCCCTGCGGTCTCATCATGGGCAATGGAACGCCGATCGAGGCCCATTTTCTGCGGCTCCAACCGCCGGCCATTGCCCATAATAGGTGACCTGATGTGACCCCTCATATCTTGCGTGTGCTTTCACGCACACACAGGAGCTCGTCATGTCAGACTCAGATATCCGTCACACCAACGGCCGCTTCGCCAAGGGCAATCCCGGCGGGCCCGGGCGGCCCCGCAATCCGGTCAGCAGCGCTGCGGTCGAGCTCGACCGCCTCGGCACCGCGGTCGCCGAGGAGCTGATGCTCAGCACCATCGAGCGGGCGCGGCGCGGCAACCTGCGCGCCACCGAGATGGTGCTGCAGCGCGTCTGGCCGGTGCGGCGCCATCGGCCGATCGATTTGGATCCGCCGCCCGGCAACGGCATGAGCAACCTGCTGAACGAGCACGCCGCACTCGCGCACGCGATGATGAACGGCGACATCACTCCGCAGGACGCCCAGGCGGCGACGCGCGTGTTCAAGGCATTGCAGGAACAGATGCGCCGCGCCGATCAGCAAAACGGTGCGGTCGGCAAAAACGGCGAAAACGGAGAAAAACGGTGAAGGGTCTAGGCGCCGAGCAGGGCGGCCCGCGCGGCGTGCCAGCTCGCCTCGTCCGGGGCGCAGATCAGGCCGCCAGCGAGGTCGGTCGGCCGATACGGCGTGCCGTCGAAATGCGCGCTGTAGCCGCCAGCTTCGCGATGCAGCAGCCAGCCCGCCGCGTGATCCCACAGCATCAGCTTGTTGTAGAGCAGCAGGTGACAGTGGCCCGAAGCGGCCAGCCGGTACTCGTGCGCGGCGCAGCGCAGCCAGGTGCTGGACCCGAGCTTCGACAGGTTGCCGTTGACCGTGTCCCGCAGCGTCTGCGGCAGGAAGCTCGTGCCGACGACCCCTTCCATCTTCCCGACCGGCACCGGCGGCGCCACGCGCAACGACGTTCGCGCGCCGTCCTCGCGCTCGAGCCAGGCTCCGCCGTCACGGACCGCATAGGCGAAGTCGCGGCAGATCGGATCGTGAATCACGCCGGCGACGGTCTCGCCGCGCCGGATCGCGGCCGCCATCACACCGAACAGGGGCAGGCCGGAGGCGAAATTCCTGGTGCCGTCGATCGGATCCACGACGAAGGCGAGCTCGGCGCTGCCGATGGCCTGGAGGAGGGCCGGATCGCGCTCCGTGCCTTCCTCGCCGACGACGATGGCCTCGGGGAAGGCCTCGCGCAGGCCGGCCGCGATGACGGCTTCGGCCGCTTCGTCGGCTTCCGTGACGATGTCGAAGGCCGATGTCTTCTGCCGCACCTGGTCGGCGCTCAGCGCGCGAAAGCGGGGCAGGATCTCCTGGACGTCGGCACGGGCGAGGATCGCGCCGACAACGCCGATCAGATCGGCGGTGCGGATGTCCGCGTCGCCGATCAGATCGCCACCTGGGCGATACCGCCGCGCACCTTGTTGGCCTCGATGCTGCGCCACAGCACCTCGTGGCCCTCGGGCAGCGCGCGGTTGTTCGGCATCGACAGCCACAGGCGCAGCAGCAGCCGATCGTGGCCGCTGTCGGCGTCGTCCTCGAAGGGGGTGCGGCCGTGATAGGTGACGTGGCTGTTGATCAGCTGCAGGTCGCCGGGCTCGAGAGTCATCTCGAAGCACAGCTCCTGCGCGGTCGCCATCAGCACGTCGATCGCCTCCTTCTGGGCTGGCGTCAGCTTGGGGATGTCGTCCGCGAGCTGGGCTGCCTCGATGAAGGTGAGCGAATAGTGCGATGTGAACTTGCCGTCGCGCACGCCGAAGATCGGCAATGGATAGGCGGTGGCGCGGGTGGTGCTCGAGCCGTCCTTGCCGGTGCCCTCCTCGCCGAACCGGCTGCGCCAGTAATCGGTGAACAGCGCGTCGAGCAGGTCGGGCCGCTTGGCGAGGATCGCGTTGTGGATCGCGGGCGTGCTGGCGAGCGTGCTGACGCCGCCCTTCATCGCCTGCCGCACGCACAGAAGGCCGACCACATCGGTGCGGTCGGTGTGGAAGCGCAGACCGCCGTTGGTCAGCGTGCGGGCGTAGGACGAGAGGAAGGTGCTGCCCTTGGCGTCCTTGGTCTGGCCGTAGGTGCGGCCGACATGGGCGCCCTCGTCGCGGATCGCCCGCATCAGCTCGCCCGAGCGGTTCTGGAACACCGGCGTGCCGAGATGGATGCCGAGGCCCCAGTACATGCGGCGCAGATCGTCCTCGCCATGATTGGCGACCGGGAAGCCCTTGAGCTTCATGATCCCGCAGCCATTCTCCAGCTCGTCGCGGATGTCGGCGAGCAGGTCGTCGAGCGAGGTGATTGGGAAGTCGGCGCGCTTGATCTCCTGCCACGGCTTGCCCTTGACGGCCGCGAGCGCGTTCTCGAGCTCGGCGACGTGCGCCGGCGAAAGCTGGCGAATCCAGCGCTTCGAATCCTTGATGTCCTTGCCCTGCCAGACGCAGGGACCGGTGAGCGGGGTGCGGTTGGTCATGCGCAGTTTCTTAAGTCATGTCCCTCTCGCCCGCTAGGGGGAGAGGCGAGGAGAGGGGGCGTCGACGTGCGCAACCCCCTCTCCCGTCCTCTCCCCCTAGCGGGGGAGAGGCGTAAGAATTTTGCGCATGTTGATCGAGGTCGGGTAGGTGAAGCCCGGATGCGGCTCGCGCGAGGTCTCTCTGTAGCCGAGCGAACTGAAAAGCCGTTGGTTGTCGGTGAGTACGACCCGCACGCCCAGGCGCACGGCCGGCAGGCCGCGCCTTCGGGCCTCGGCCTCGACAGCCGCGACCAGTCGGCGGGCGAGACCGAGGCCGCGCGCCTCGGGCAGCACGGCGAGGCGGCCGAAATACAGGTCGCCGTCCTGCGTCTCGGTCATGACACAGGCGAGCATCCGGCCGTTCCGCTCCGCGACGATCGCGCCGGAGCCGGTCTGGAGTTGCTTGGCGATGTTGTCCGCCGTCTCGGCGAACGCGCCGGATTCAGGCACGAGCTTGCCGCGATACTGCTCGAAGGCTGCGGCGATCGTCGCCGCGATGGCCGGCGCATCGGCGAGCGTGCCGGCGCGCAGGACAAGAGTGTCGCTCATGTGCTTCTTCTCGCGTACGCTCGATCAAAAGGAAAGTGTCATCCCGAGCGCAGCGAGGGAGCTTTGCTCGGCATGACAGGAGGACTCATGGCGCTCATCACCTATCTGACCCGAATCCAGTTCGACTTCGGCGCGCTGAAGCTGCTCGAGGCGGAGCTGCAATTGCTCGGCATCCGCCGGCCGCTGATCGTCACCGACAAGGGCGTGATCGCCGCCGGCCTGTGGGGCAAGGTCAAGGACCAGCTGCCCGGCAACATGCCGGTCGCAATCTACGACGGCACGCCGGAGAACCCGACGGAAGCCGCGATGCGCGACGCGCTGGCGATGTACAAGGAAGAAGGCTGCGACGGCATCATTGCGATCGGCGGCGGATCGCCGATGGACCTCGCCAAGGGCGTGGCGCTGATGGCGACGCATCCGGGTGACTCGCTGCAGACCTATGCGATGGTCGAGGGCGGGGCGGGCAAGATCACGCCCGCGGTCGCGCCGATCGTCGCCATCCCGACGACCTCCGGCACGGGCAGCGAGGTGAGCCGCGGCGGCGTGATCATCATGGATTCGGGCCGCAAGCTGGCGATCGGCAGCCCGCACCTGATCCCCAAGCTGGCGCTGATCGATCCCGAGCTGACGATGAGCCTGCCGCCGCACCTGACGGCCGGCACCGGCATGGACGCCTTCACGCACAACATCGAATGCTTCCTGTCGAACGCCTACAACCCGCCTGCCGACGGCATTGCCCTCGATGGCCTGGAGAAGGCGTGGAAGTACGTCGAGCGTGCCACGAAGGACGGCTCGGACCGCGAGGCGCGCTACAACATGGCGATGGCGGCGATGGAAGGCGCGATGGTCTTCCAGAAGGGCCTCGGCGCGGTGCATGCGCTCAGCCATCCGACCGGCGGGCTCAAGGGCTACCGCCTGCATCACGGCACGCTGAACGCGGTGTATCTGCCGGCGGTGCTGCGCTTCAACGAGCCGGCGGTCGGCGAGAAGTACAAACGGGTGGCGGCGCTGATGGGCCTGCCGGAGCGCGAGGCCAATGCCGCAGGCGTCGCCGATGCGGTCGCGGCGCTGAACGAGCGGCTCGGCATCCCGAAGGGTCTGGGCGCCATGGGACTGAAGCCGGAGACGGTCGAGAAGATCGCCGACGGCGCGCTGGGCGATCACTGCCATCTCTCGACGCCGCGCCAGCCGACGAAGGCGCAGTACATCGAACTGATCGAACAGAGCTGGGGCTGACGGCATACCTCACCCTGAGGAGCCGCGCGCAGCGCGGCGTCTCGAAGGGTGGCAACACGGATACTGGTCCCGCCCTTCGAGACGGCGCTTCGCGCCTCCTCAGGGTGAGGTGGTAGGGAACCGAGGAGGAAGACCAATGAAAGTCAAGGACAAGGTCTGCGTCGTCACCGGCGCCGCCGGCGGCATCGGCGAGGCGATCGCGCGGCGCTATGCCAGGGAGGGCGCGAAGGGCGTGGTCGTGGCCGACATGGACGGCCGACGGCTCGAGGCGGTGGCAAAGGACATCAAGGCTCTTGCGGTGACGTGCGACGTCGGCCGCGAAGCCGACATCCGTCACCTGATCGCCGAAGCCGAGCGGCATTATGGGCCGGTCGACGTCTTCTTCTCCAACGCCGGCATCGGCCGCGCCGGCCACGAGGATGCGAGCGACAAGGACTGGGCCGACAGCTGGGCGATCCACGTCATGGCGCATGTCTACGCGGCCCGCGCGCTGGTGCCGGGCATGCTGGAGCGCAAGTCGGGCTACCTGCTCAACACGGCGAGCGCCGCGGGCCTGCTGGGCTCGATGGGCTCGGCGCCCTATGGCGTCACCAAGACCGCGGGCGTGGCGCTCGCCGAGCATCTCGCGATCCAGTACGGCGACAAGGGCATCGTCGTGTCGGTGCTGTGCCCGCAGGCGGTCGACACCAACATGCTGCGCATGGCCGGCGCCACCGCGGCGTCGGTCGACGGCGTGATCAACACCGATGCCGTGGCGCAGACGGTGATCGAGGCGATGGACGCCGAGACTTTCCTGATCCTGCCGCATCCGGAGGTGAAGGAGTACATGGCGCGCAAGCTCGACCGCGACCGCTGGCTGCGCGGCATGCGCCGCCTGCGCGACAAGACGGGGGAGGGGCAGGGCAAGCGCTCCTGAAGACCGGTTGTTCGCGTACCTGCACCATCTGTTCGCCGACACCGGCCTGTGGACCGCAATCGGCGTGACGCTCGTCGCCGGACTGATGCGCGGCTTCGCGGGCTTCGGCTCCGCCATGCTGATGGCGCCGATCTTCGCCATCCTGTTCGGCTCGGCCCAGATGGTGGTGACGATCGTGGCGATCGAGCTGATCGTATCGCTGCAGCTCTTCCCGCAGGTGCGGCGCCACGCCGACTGGAAGACGCTGGCGCCGATGAGCATCGCCGCCTGCGCCGCCATGCCGCTTGGCGTGTGGGCGCTGGCGACGGTCGACAAGGGCACGATCGTCACCGGCGTGTCGGCGGTCATCGTGGCGTTCGTGGTTCTGATGTGGAGCGGCTGGCGCTATCGCGGCCGGCGCTCGCTCGCGGCGGCGATGGCGGTCGGCGCGGTGTCGGGCGCGATGATGGCGACGACCAGCGTCGGCGGGCCGCCGGTGCTGCTCTACCTCCTGTCGGGTGACGACCCGCCGAAGGTCAACCGGGCGAACATCGTCACCTACTATTTTCTGCCCCAGTTCCTGCTGGTCGCAATCGTGCTCGCCACCGGCGTCGCCGGCTGGGACCCGCTGGTGCGGGCGGTCGTGCTGTTTCCGATGATGATCGTCGGCGCATGGCTGGGCGGCCGCCTGTTCCACGGGCTGGCCAGCGACCGGTTGTACCGCAACGTGGCCCTCGCGATCCTGTTCGGCACCGGCCTGTTCGGCCTGCTGCGCAATGTCGTGCTGTGACCTACGCCGCGTGCTGCTGCTCGGCGGCATCCTGCATGATGGTGACGCGCCAGTGGATGCGCTGCTCCTCGATCGGATAGCCGCCGGTCGCGGAATGCAGGGCGCAGCGATTGTCCCAGATCACGATGTCGCCGACCTGCCACTTGTGTCGGTACTGCGCCGTGGTCCTGGTCATGTGGTCGGTCAGCTCGGCGATCAACGCCTCGCTGTCGGCCTCGCTCACGCCCTGGATGCGGGTGATGTGGTAGGGGTTGGCGTAGAGCGAGGTGCGGCCGGTCTCCTCATGCACCCGCACGATCGGATGCACGGCGGGCGGCCGGTTGCGGTCCTCGGGATCGAGCAGATCGTTGCCGCGCCGGCCGCGGCCGCCATAGACGTGCTCGGCCTTCAGCCCCTGGATGCGCTGCTTGAGGCCCACCGGCAGCGTCTCGTAGGCGTCGTACATGCTGGCGAACAGGGTGTCGCCGCCGTACGACGGGATCGCGATGGCGTAGAGCTGCGTGCCCTTGCAGATCTCCTGGTCCCACGGCGAATCGGTGTGCCAGCCGCCGCCGCGGTCGTAGATCGTCTTGTCCACCTTGCCGTCGGGCTTGCGCGTGCCGACGCCCATCACCGTGAGCGCGGGATACTCGGCGTGGCGCGTGCGCTTGACGCGATGAGGCTTCAACCGGCCGAAGCGCCGCGAGTAGGCCAGGAACTCCGGGATGGTGAGGCTCTGGCCGCGCACCACCAGCACGATGCCGTCGAGCCAGGCTCGGTAGAGTGCATTCCAGTCCGAATCGGAGAGCGAACGGACATCGACATCGGTGGCGATCGCCCCGATGCGCGGGTCGGGCTTGTCGATCTTCATGGCGCGAGCTTAGCATTCTCCGGGCAAAAAAGACCGGGAGGAACAATGCACCGCATCGCGGCACTGTGTTTTGCGCTTCTGTTTGCGGTCTTCCCGGCCTCCGCGCAGGACGCCTATCCCAGCCATCCGATCACGCTGATTGTGCCCTACGCGCCGGGCGGTGGCAGCGATTTCCTGGGCCGCGTGCTGGCCGAGGGCCTGCGGGCGCGGCTCAACCAGACCGTGGTGGTGCAGAATGTCGGCGGCGCCGGCAGCGTGGTCGGCTCCCTGCAGGTCGCCAAGGCCAGGCCCGACGGCTACACGCTGCTGATCAACCACATGGGCCTGTCGACCGTCCCGGCGCTCTACAAGAAGGTGGGCTTCGATCCGCTCACCTCGTTCGAGTTCGTCGGCCTCTATGCCGAGGCGCCGATGATGATCATGACGCGCAAGGCCTTCCCGGCGAAGGACTTCGCCGAGCTGGTCGCCTGGGTGAAGGCGCATCCCGACAAGTTCACCATGGCCTCGGCCGGCATGGGCAGCGCGACGCATCTCTGCGCCATCCTGTTCCAGCACGTGGTGGGAGTGCCGATCACGATCGTGCAGTACAAGGGCGCCGGGCCGGCGGTGATCGACGTGCGCTCGGGCCAGGTCGATGGGATCTGCGACCTGCCGACCACGGCCTCGAGCCTGGTCCGGTCGGGCGAGTTCCGCGCCTACCTGCTGACGGCGCCGCAGCGCATGGCGTCGCTGCCCGACGTGCCGACCTCGAAGGAGCTCGGCGTGCCCGATCTCTCGATCGGCGTGTGGTTCGCGCTCTACGCGCCGCTCGGCACGCCCAAGCCGGTGATCGACGCCCTCAACGCGGCGCTGCGCGGCGTGGTGCAGGACAAGGAGGTGGCGGAGAAGCTCGCCACCATCGAGACCTACCTGCTGCCGCTCGACCAGGCGACACCCGAGGCACTGCGCGCCAAGCTCGCGTCGCAGATCTCGCTGTGGACACCGATCATCGAGAAGGCGGGGATCCAGGCGGAGCAGTCTTGCTACTCGCTCTTCAGCAGCCCGCCGCGCTCGAACTCCTGGATCGACTGGTCCTCGGCGGCGAGGAACTTCGCCAGCGACTCGGGAGTCATCGCCTCGGTCTCGGCGCCGAGATCGGCAAGCTTGTCCTTCACGGCGGGATCGTTCAGCGCATCGGCCACGGCGTCGTTGAGCCTCTTCACCACCGCCGGCGGCGTGGCGGCGGGCGCCTGCAGGATGATCGGCGTGTCGGCGGCGAAGTCCTTTACGCCGGTCTCGGCGAGCGTCGGCACGTCGGGAAGCTGGCCGGCGCGCCTGGCCGTCGTCACGACAATCGCCCGCAGGCGGCCGCCGCGGACATGGCCGATCGAGGCCGGTACCTGGTCCATCACCGAATCGATCTGGCCCGCGAGCAGGTCATTCAGCGCCAGCCCGTTGCTCTTGTACGGGATGATGTTGAAGTTCACGCCCAGCGCCTTCTGGATGCGCAGGATCGCGAGATGGTTGGTGCTGCCGTTGCCGGGATGGCCGATCGTGACCTTCTTCGGATTGGCCCGCAGCGCGGCCAGCATGGCGGACCAGTCCTTGTACGGGCCCTTGGCGTTAACGACGATGTCCATGGGTGAGGTGCTGAGGAGTGCGACCGGCGCGAAGCTCGCCAGGGTGTAGGGCGCTTGGCACCGGTCATGCGCGGGCTTACCAGGAACGTTCCGGTCGATCCCAGGATCAGCGTGTAGCCGTCGGGCGCCGACTGGCTCGCGGCCTCCGCGCCGATCGCGCCGCCGGCACCGCCGCGATTCTCGACGACGACCTGCTGGCCGAGCCGCCGCGACAGCGCCTCGCCGAACAGCCGACCGGTCAGGTCGGCATTGCCGCCCGGCGCGAACGGCACGATCAGGCGGATCGGCTTACTCGGATAGGTCTGCGCGGACGCCGGCGATGAGAAGAGGAGTGGGGCCACGGGGGCAAGCAAAAGGGCAGCGACGACAGCGCGGCGGGTACTGGACATTGTGATTGGATCTCCTGCGCGCACCTTAAGCATCGGCCGGGAGCGCTGTGTAGTATGACCGCTCCCTCGTTTCGTTGGTCGAGTCCGTGATCGCCAGGCTGCTTTCCGTCTTTCCGCGCACCGCCACCACGCCGTTCTGCCCTTCTGAGGCGCGCGGCAGCGTCGTTGTGCCAGCGGCCTCGCTGTGGACCCGCTTCTGGCGCCTGAGCGGGTCCGGCCTGCTGGTGGCGGTCGGCTACATGGATCCAGGCAACCGCCTGCTTTGCCGCCCAGCTCGTCGTCGTCGGCCCGGACTGGAAGGCGGTGTGGTCAGGCTTCGTGCCGCGCCCCTCGAGCCTGTTCGACGGCGAGGCGATGGTCGTGGCGATCGGCATCCTCGATGCGACCGTGATGCCGCACAATCTCTACCTCCACTCCTCGATCGTGCCGACCCGGCATGTCGTGGGCAGCGCGGCCGATGCGCGTGACGCCATCACACTCGCGACTGCCAATACCGTGGTCACGCTGTTCCTGGCGCTGATCGTCAATGCGGCGATCCTGGTGGTGGCGGCGTCGGCCTTTCACGCGACCGGTCACACCCACGTGATCGGGCCGTTCGCGTCAGCACGGACCGCGACAACGGTCGCCTATATTGTCTTCGCAATGATATGCGGCGCCAACCTCTGGCTGCTGGTCTCGCTCCTAGTTAGGAGTTGGAACGTGGCCAGCAGCAGAAGTGGCGCGCATATCGGCGCCTGCGGCCCCTTCAGGGGCGCAGGCGATCTGAGTCCGTTAGCCGCGGACAGGCGGCGGCGGAGGCGGCGGCGGCGGCGGCGCGGGGGCCGGCTGCGGCGGCGGGGGCGGTGGCGTCTGCTGCGAACATCCCGCGAGCACCGCTGGTGTAAGCACGAGTGCGATCAGCGCGGCATTACGCAGTTGCCTGAGGCGAGTCACTTTCTCGACCATCCCTTTCCTCCATCGTTGAGGGACTCAACTACAATACGGCCAAAATGCGACAATTGGAACTGCTTGAAGAAACGCGGAAAACACATTCTGGTTCCCGGTGCCTGCAATCAAATATGGGGCTTTGAGGGCCGCAACCATTCCGGTTCGGCTGCCTGACGATAGTCACACCGCAGGTTGAATAATGAAAATCTTGCTTTTGCCGCCGTGTGAAGCAAGCTCGTTCCGGTGGGTACGGCTCTGTTCCAGAGGTCATCGCGTGAAAGTTTTGTGGAGCCTCGATTCGGAACCGCGAGCGCGTATCGCCATTTTCCACCTGCGGCCGCGCAAATCGCGCAGGGACGCCGGCGGTGAGGCTTCGTTGTTCCCAGCCTTCAGCGTGTCGATGAGACGCGTTCTGGCGTGCGTCAAACCGATGGTCGGCGGCGCGATTGCACTCGCCTTGGGCGCCTGTGCCGACGATCCGCCAGTCGTGACGGCGGACCCTCCGACGGCGCTCGTGTCGGCACAGGCCAACCCGACGACAGGGGGGCCCAATACGGAACTCCGCGACCTGATCGAGAGTGCCCCCCAATCTCTCGTCGGCGGCGAGCGGATGAACGTCGACCTGCTGCGGCGTTTCTATGCGCGCCATGGCTTCGCGCCGGTCTGGACGACCCGGCAGCCGCAGGCTGAGTCGCTGATCAATGGCGTGATGCGTGCCGACGACCACGGCCTCGACCCCGAGCTGTTCCATGCCGACCAACTGCGCTCGTCCGAAGGTCTGTCGAAGCTCGCCCGGGAATTGCTGCTGTCGAACGCCTTCCTGTCCTACGCCGACGCGCTGGCGCGCGGCGCCCTGCCGGTCGAGCGCCGAAGGGACGACGAGGTGCTGACGCCCGGGAAGATCGATGTCGCCGCCGTGCTCGACAAGGCGATCGCCAGCTCCGATCCCGCGTCGGTGATCGAAGGGCTGGCCCCGACGACTCCGACCTACCGGGCGCTGCGCCAGGCGTTGCACGATGCGCGCGCCGGCCTTCCGGTCGGCAAGGCTGGCGGTCCCGGCGGCGGCAAGGTCTCGACGCCCCGCCTGCAGGAGATCGAGGTGAACCTCGAGCGCGAGCGGTGGCTGCCGCGGAAGCTGCCGGCGGACCGCGTCTGGGTCAACGCCGCCGACGAGCGGGTGGTGATGTACCGCGACAATGAACAGGTCTTCTCCTCGAAGGTTGTGGTCGGCATGATCGAGAAGCGCCACCAGACGCCGGAGTTCGCGGCGTCGATCGAGGGCATCTATTTCAACCCGCCGTGGGTCATACCGAACGAGATTGCCGTCAACGAGATCCTGCCGTTGGCCAAGCAGGACCCGACCTACCTGGCGAAGCACGGCATGGTCATGATGCCCAACGGCGATCTGCAGCAGATGGCGGGCGTCAATTCTGGACTCGGCGTGCTGCTGTTCGACATGAGGAACAGCTTCGACGTCTACCTGCACGACACGCCGTCGAAGGAGCTGTTCACCCGCGAGGATCGCCATGTCAGCCATGGCTGCATCCGGGTGGAGGACCCGCAGAAGCTGGCCGCCCTGGTCATGCAGCAGTCGACGGATGCGATCAGTGAAACGCTCGCGACCAGCGGCACCATCTGGAAGAAGCTGCCGAAGGCCGTGCCGGTCTTCGTGGTGTACGAGACCGCGTTCGCGGACGCCGACGGCAAGCTGCAGTTCCGCCCCGATGCCTACGGCCGCGACGCCGAGATCTGGCAAGCGCTCAATCCGAAGGCGCGCACGGTGATGGCGGCGCGGTAGGCTCAGCGGACCGCGGGCCTCCAGGCCCGCTCACGATGCGGGCCTGGAGGCCCGCGTTCCGCTGAGCATGAAGGCGGGAAACCCTAGTTCCCGATGATCCAGGGTGCGCCGGAGGCGATGGCGATCTCGCGCACCTTGGCGAGCAGGTTCGGGCCGACCGGGATGCCGGTCTTCATCCGCTCGGCCGCGATGCGGCGTTCGGGATCGCCGGCGACCTGGACGGGCTTGGCCGGATCGACCGGCTTGGTGGCGCGCAGCGTGTCGCAGAAGGCCGCGACATCGGCGCGAAACTCGCTGATGTCGCGGAACAAGCCGGGATCGAGGGCCAGGAAGAAATGGCCGATGTCGATCGGACCGGGCTTCGTGTTGCGCGTCGGGTCGGTGACCATCAGGCCGCCCGACAAAGCCGAGCTTAGGATGTTGACCATCGCGCCCAGCCCGTAGCCCTTGTGGCTGCTGCCTTCGGGCGTGCCGCCCAGCGGCGTCATGAAGCCGCCCTTGCTGACCTCGCGCGGATCGGTGCTGGGCAGGCCGTCCTTGGTGACCAGCCAGCCCGGTGGCGTCGGCAGGTTCTCGTTCGCCTTGTTGCGGATCTTGCCGGCGGCGACCGTGGTGGTCGCCATGTCGAGCAGGAACGGTTGGCCCGGCTTGCCGGGGGCGGCGAAGGCGATCGGATCGGTGCCGAGCCGCGCCTGCGCGCCGTTGGTCGGCGCGACCTGGATGCCGCTGGCCGACGTCGTGACCATGCCGATCAGGTCGGAGTCGACCGCCATCAGCGCATAGAAGCCGCAGGCGCCGAAGTGGCCGGAGCTGCGCACCGCGGTGATGCCGATGCCGGTCTTCTTCGCCTTCTCGATGGCAAGCTCCATGCCGCGCCGCGCGTTGGGATGGCCGAGGCCGCCACCCCCGTCGATCAGCACCGAGACCGGTGTCTCCTTCACCACCTTCGGTTCGGCGCGCATGTCGAGCTTGTTGTTGCGCCGCCGTTCGTCGTAGGGCGGCACCATCGAGATGCCGTGCGTGTCGATGCCGTGCAGGTCGGCCCAGCTCATGATCTCGGCGGTGCTGGCGGCGGTCGGCGCCGGCATGCCCCAGGCCTGCAGGATCAGCTCGAGCTGCTTGCGATGGGTCTCGTACGACGCGGGCATTGTAGTTCTCCTTCTCTGGGGACCGCGCCACTCCAGTGGCGCTCATGAGCATGATGCGCCACTGGAGTGGCGCGGTCCGATGATCAGCCGCCGGCGACGCCCTGCGCTTCGACGTAGAGCGCGTACACCGACTGGCTGGCCGTCATGAACAGGCGGTTGCGCTTGCGGCCGCCGAAGCAGAGGTTGGCGCAACGCTCGGGCAGCAGGATGCGGCCGATGAGAGTCCCGTCGGGCGCGAACACCGCGACGCCGTCCTGGCCCTCGCCGCCCGAGAAGCCCGCCCACACATTGCCCTCGGTGTCGACGCGGATGCCGTCGGCGAAGCCGGGCGAGGCATCGAAGAACACGCGGCCGTTCACCGCCTTGCCGTCGACCATGTCGTAGACATGGGTGGTCCGCGGGCCGTCCGGCGTGTCGACGACATAGAGCTTAGATTCGTCGGGCGAGAAGGCGAGCCCGTTCGGACGCTCCATGTCGCCGACCGCGATCGTGAGCTTGCGCGTGTCCGGATCGAGCTTGTAGACGCGGTACGGCATCTCCTTGGGTGCCTTGTCGCCCATGTAGTTGCCGCGGATGCCCGCACCGTTGTCCGAGAACCAGATCGTGCCGTCGGACTTCACGATCACGTCGTTCGGCCCGGTGAGCCGCGTGCCCTCGAAACTGTCGGCCAGCACGGTGATGTTTCCGTCGTGCTCGGTGCGGGTCAGCATGCGGCTGCCGAGCTCGCAGGAGATCAGCCGGCCCTGGCGGTCGCGCGTGTTGCCGTCGGGATGGCCCGCGGGATTGCGCAAGGTCGCGACCGCGCCAGTGATCTCGTCCCAGCGCAGCAGCGCGTCGTTGGGGATGTCGGAGAACAGCAGGTAACGAGCGTCGCCGTAGTATGCCGGCCCCTCGGTGAAGCGGAAGCCGGTCGCGATGCGCTCGATCGCGGCCATCGGCACCACCAGATGACGGAAGCGCTTGTCGAGCACGACGATGTCCGGATCGGGATAGCGGATCGGCGCCGATGACTGCCACCGCGACGGATCAGAGACCATGGCTGTTTCCTCCCGCGCCGGAGTGGACACCGATATGCCGCGGTCTGCAAACTACGACGAACGATTCGGATCGGGAGAAATCGCATCATGAAAATCGACTTCACGGGCAAGAAGGCCATCGTCTGCGGCGGCAGCCGCGGCATCGGCAAGGCGATTGCGATGGGCTTCGCGGCGGCAGGCGGCGACGTCTCGATCTGCGCCCGCGACGTCGCGACGCTCGAGAAGACCAAGGCCGAGATCGCCAGCCACGGCCACAAGGTCCACGTCGCCAGCGTCGACCTCGCCAAGGGCGACGCGGTGCGTGCCTACGTGAAGGAGGCGGTGGCCGCGTTGGGCGGGCTCGACGTGCTGGTCAACAACGCTTCGGCCTTCGGCAACACCGACGACGATCACGGTTGGACCTCGAGCCTGCAGATCGACATGCTGGCGATCGTGCATGCGACGCAGGAGGCCTTGCCGGCGCTGCAGAAGTCGAAGGGCAGCGTGGTCAACATCTCGTCGATCTCGGCGCACCATCCGGCGGCTCGCCAGCCGCCCTACGGCGCCATCAAGGCGGCGGTGATCCACTACACCACGACGCAGGCGGCGATGTACGCCAAGGACCTAGTGCGCGTGAACTGCATCGCGCCGGGCTCGATCGAGTTTCCAGGCGGCGTGTGGGACCGCCGCAAGACCGACAACCAGACGCTCTACAACAACACCCTGAAGTCGATCCCGTTCGGCCGCATGGGCCTGCCGGAGGAGGTGGCCAACGTGGCGCTGTTCCTGGCCTCGCCGCTCGCCTCCTGGGTGACCGGCCAGACGATTGCCGTGGCCGGCGCGCAGGGTCTTTAATGGCCGCCATGGCCCCGAAGGACTCGCAGATCAGCGCTCACCTGGCCGTGCGGCCGGACTGGCTGGCCAGCCGGCGCGAGGAGGCCATCGAGCCCGATCTGCCGATCGTCGATCCGCACCATCACCTGATCGATCGTCCGGAGAGCGGGACGTACCTGCTGCCGGACCTGCTGGCCGACATCGAGAGCGGCGGCCACAACATCATCGCCACGGTCTATCTCGAATGGCTGTCGATGTATCGCGCCGATGGGCCGGCCGAGATGCGCCCGGTGGGCGAGATCGAGTTCGCCAACGGCATTGCGGCGATGGCGGCGAGCGGCGGCTACGGCAGGACGCGGGTCTGCGCCGGCATCGTCGGCCATGCCGACCTCACCCTCGGCGCATCGGTGAAGAAGGTGCTGGAGGCGATGATCGTGGCGGGCGGCGGCCGGTTCCGCGGCATCCGCCACATCGCCTCGATGGATCCGGACCAGGCCGCCTGGGGCGCCACCGCCGTCCGGCCGATGGGCCTGCTGCGCGACAAGAAGGTGCACGAAGGATTCGCGCAGCTGGCGCCGCTCGGCCTCAGCTTCGACGCCTGGGTCTACCATCCGCAGCTCGGCGACGTCGTCGAGCTGGCGCGCGCCTTCCCGCAGACGCCGATCTGCCTCAACCATGTCGGCGGCGCGATCGGCCTCGGCCGCTACAAGGGCAAGCGGGACGAGGTCTTCGCCGACTGGAGCGCGCGCATCAAGGAGCTGGCGGCGTGCCCCAACGTGCACGTGAAGCTGGGCGGCCTCGGCATGAAGATGTTCGGCTTCGACGTGCACGAGGGCAAGTTGCCGCCGAGCTCCGAGCAGCTGGCGACCTTGTGGCGGCCCTATATCGAGACCTGCATCACGGCCTTCGGTCCCAGCCGGGCGATGTTCGAGAGCAACTTCCCCGTCGACAAGGGCTCCTACGGGTACGGCGTGTACTGGAATACCTGCAAGCGATTGGCACAGGGCGCCAGCGCCGCCGAGAAGGCCGACCTGTTCCGCGGCACCGCATCGCGATTCTATCGCCTGGGCATTTGAGGGAGTTTCGGATGAGCACCATCACAGTCACCCCGATCGCCGGCTCGCTCGGCGCAGAGGTGCGCGGTGTCGACCTGCGCACCATGGACAACAGCGCCTGGGCCACGGTCCACCAGGCGTTCCTCGACCACAAGGTGATCGCGATCCGCGGCCAGGATCTCGGGCCGCAGGACATGATGGATGTCGGCGCGCGGTTCGGCGAGCCCAACCACTATCCGTTCGTGAAGGGCCTCGACGGCTTCCCGTTCCTGTTCGACGTGATCAAGGAGCCGAGCGAGAAGCGCAACTTCGGCGGCGGCTGGCACTCGGACACGACCTACATGAAGGCGCCGCCGATGGCGACGCTTCTGTACGCGCTCGAGACGCCATCGAAGGGCGGCGACACGCTCTATTGCGACATGGTGGCGGCCTACGAGTCGCTGACGCCGAAGATGAAGGAGATGCTCGGCAACCTGAACGGCGTGTTCAGCGCCGGCCTGAAGAACTCCGGCGGCCGCTCGCTGCATCACGCGCAGATCGGCGGGATGAAGGTCACGGCCGGCGAGACGGCCGACAGCTACGAGGCGGTGCACCCGATCGTGCGCACGGTCGAGGAGACCGGGCAGAAGGCGATCTACTGCAGCAAGGTCCATACCACGCACTTCGAGGGCATGACGGCCGACGAGAGCCGGCCGCTGATCGAGTGGCTGGTGGAGCATGCCACGCGGCCGGAGTTCACCTGCCGCGTGCACTGGGAGCCGGGCACGCTGACGGTGTGGGACAATCGCCGGGTGATGCACAACGCCATCAACGACTATCACGGCATGCGCCGCCACATGCGGCGTCTCACCTCGGGGCCGACGGTTCCGGTTTGAGCGCCGACTGGTGATCATTCTGTGGCGTGATGTCTCGTGATGCCTTTATCGTGCCGTACGCTCCACTCGACGGCGGCTCCCTGCTCTGTCCGCGGCACGCGATAGTTGACGCTGAGCGGATAACCCGCTTACCTCATGTCGAATTGTCGAAACGGGGGGATCGCATGATAGACGGCCACATCTCCCGATGACGCTTCAGGGCGCGTCGCTGTGAGCTGACGCCAGCCCCATATCGATCCGATTCGGGACATCGGATCGCCTTCGCTGCCCTCAATGGTGTGCGTGAGTGACGAACCGGCCTTGCCATGAGCAGGGGGTGTCTGATGCACATCCACATATTCGCGCTTGGCGGACTGATCGTCAGCAGTCAGCAGACTGGGCTGCTGCCCATCGCCTCGTCATGCCTTCCTCTGCTGGGCTATCTCCTCACCAATCGCAGGCGCCCGGTGCTCCGCGACGAGGTCGCCGGTTTGCTATGGCCTGACAACGACAGCGAACACGCGAAACACTCGCTTTCGACCGTTCTCTGGCGCCTGCGCAAATCGGTCGGCACGTGCGGGCCGCTCGTCGTGGCGCGGGACGAGGCGTTGTCCATGAACTGGCAAGCGACGCGTTGGGTCGACGCGATCGCTCTGGAACGCCGGATCGAGCCACTGGTACGGAAGGCGCCGGCGTCGCTGAGCGAGTTCGAGATCGCCCGCATCGAGCGCGGCATACGGCTCTATCGCGGCGACTATCTGATCGGTATCGACCGCGAATGGGCTCTGGTCGAGCGCCAGAGGCTTCGCAACCTGTACTTGGACGGGCTTTACTCGCTGCTGCTGGCCAGGGCGGCCCGCCGGGACTGGCCAAGAGCCATCGTCACCGGCTGCCGCCTGGTGGCAGAGGAGCCCCTGCGCGAGGACGTGCATCGCCTCTTGATGCAGGCTTATGCCGCGGCCGGCAATCGGGGAAAGGTCGTGGAGCAATACAAGCTTTGCCGGGCCGTGCTGGCTGCCGAGCTCGCCATCGAGCCGATGGAGGAAACGAAGGAGCTTTTCCTCGATCTGACCGGTGGTCCGGCACCGAACAGGATTGCGGTGCGCGAAGCGAAGCAGCCGCTGGACGCCCGGCAGCACATTGCTCGGGCCGAGCGGTTGCTCCGCTTGTGCCGCGGTCACCTGCAGCGCGCCAGGGAAATGCTGCCAGCGGATCGCGATTTGCCGATGCGCGGGGCGGGTCGACTGGCACCTCCATCCGACGAATAGCATGCTCGCCGTCCGATACGATGGCGCGTCTCCAGGCAGCGCCGACCCGAGTCACATCCTCGAATAATTGCGAATAAATCTGCCGGTGACCGGCCGGTGACGGCGCGGTGATCGAGCGGTGACGCCTCCGACCATAATGCCGCAAGCCGCGATGACGTAACGCGCTGGAACGACGTCCTTCCAATGGTCCCCCGGATGCCGCGGAAACAGCATGAGAACCACGCCAAGCACCCCAAGCCTTCCCTCGCCGGGTTCGACGCCGGCCGGCTTAGACGGCTCAGCGAGCAGGTGCCTGATGCAAGGACTTTCGTGGTTCGTATGTGGCGCGAAACGCGCGAGACACCGCGCCGTGGTTGGATCTTCCGCGGCACGGTCAGCGATGTTCAAGGCGCTCATGTCGCGTCTTTCTCGAGTGTGGCTCGCCTTTTCGAGTTCATTGCCGGATCAGGTGGCTTTCTGCTCGTGCTGCGGCGGGACGATGATCTCGCGGGCTCCGGCAAACCCGACTCCTCGTCAAGCGGATGAAGGATTCCCCCATGACAATTTCAGGAACGGTCCTGCCCAACCTGCGCCGTAGCCTAGCGGCCGAGTACAACGAACTGTCGGATCAGGAACTCGACGCGCTGGTCGCCGAGATCTACGGTCCGGGCGTCACGGCGGAGGACGTCGAAGGACTATTCGACGATATCGGCCGTGGTCTGCACAGCGCCGCGGGAGCGGTAGGGCACTTCGTGCAACAAGCCGCTCCCGCGGTCGGGAAGGCCCTGCCAGCGATTGCGCAGGGTGCGCTGACCGGAGCGAGCGTGGGCGGTCCAATCGGCGCGATCGTCGGTGCAGCTGCAGGCGGCGCAGGCGGTATCCTCTCGCAATCCAAGGATCCGACCTTGCGTGGCATCGGTGGCGCGATCGGTGGCGTGAGCCAACTCGCCTCCACGTTCACCGGCGGCGGTGCTCTCTCCAACCTGGCGAAGGTGGGAGTCGGGGCTTTGTCGGGGGGAGGCGGGGCGTCGATAACCGGTGCACTCGGCAGCCTCGCGGGCGTTCCGGGACCGCTCGGAAAGATTGCAGGCACGATCAACCAGGTCGCGCCGATCGCCGCACAAATCGGCAGCCTCGGTCGCGGCGGCAGCGCCAACGCCCTCATCGGCCTGCTGACCCGGCCCGAGACCCTGCAGGCCCTGAGTTCGGCGGCGATGGGGCAGTTTGGCAAGCCGAACGTGATGGTCGGCAACCAACCGGTGGCGGTGCAGTCGATCCTGAAGGCGCTCGGCAATCTGTCCGAACGGGCCGCGAGCGAAGCGGTCGCTGTTCCGGCCGAAGGCCTACCGCCCTACTTCTACGGCGAAAGCGGCGAACTCGCCGTCGATCCCGCCGATTCCGACCAACGGACCGACGCACTGCTGGCACTGCTGGCGCTGACCGCGCCGCGCTGGGCCGCCCCAGCCCCGGCGGCCGCGCCCGCGAGCGACTCCGAGTACACCCAGGCCCACGCCTTGGCCGATCGCGCGCTGATCGCCCAGGAATGGTGGGAGAACGAGGAGGCTGCGTGATGTCCGCCTCCGCCCCGATCGCCGACGTGCAAGCGCCGCCGGCAAGCGACAACCAGATGATGGATGGACTGCTGGCGGACTTGGCGCGCCAGAAACCCGGCTTGGCCTGGCTGCAGCAGATGCTGGCGATGCAGCGCCAGGCCGCTGCCGCGCAGGCGACGGGGACTCCCGACGTCCAGGCCGAAGCGCAGGCCGAGATCGCAGCACTTCGCGATGCGCTCGCCCAGGCCGAGGTGCGCATGGAAAGGCTTGCGGCCGCCAATCGCCGCCTCGCCGCCGAGCTCGAGGCAGCACGTGAGCGCATCGCCGACGCCGCCGCGACGGTGGGCGCCTGCGGCCTATGTTGGGGCGAGGATCCGAGGTGCCGGTCCTGCCGCGGCCGCGGCAAGCCCGGATTGTTCGTCCGCCAAGTCGGCGCTTCGTCTCCCGACGGAGAGGGAGCGGCGGCAGCCTTCTAGAGTCAGTCGAAGTCAACGCCCGCAACCAAGCACAGGAGATGACAATGGCTGTGATTCCCTTCGGCACCATTGAGGCCGACGAATCCGACGAATCCGACGAGATGTTCGCTCTCGAATCCGACGAGGCCGACGAGGCGGCGCCCAGGCGCTTTGGCGCACCGATCCGCACACCCGGGCGGGGCAACAATGTTCCGCCACGCGCGCAGCCCGGTTTCGCGACCCGCGCGGAGTTGACGGCGACCGCAAACCGGCTCGATGCGAAGATCGGCACGCTGACCACCGGCGTGAAGACGCTCGAGACGCGGGTCCGCACCCTCGACACCGAACAGACGAAGCTGCGCGCCGATCTCAAGAAGGAGGCCGCCGCCCGCCAGAACCTGACCGGGCAAATGAACAACCTGACGCAGATCTCGATGCTGCTGCCGTTGCTGAGCAGCCAGTCGACCGTGACCACCAACGCGCCCGTCGCCAACATCCCGGCCAATACGAGCATCGTCGTGGACAGCGGCGACAAGTTCACCCAGTTCCTGCCCATCCTGCTGATGAGCGGGATGATGGGGTCGCCCGGCAACACCGGCTCGTCGTCCGGTGGCATGTTCGGCGACAACAACAGCGCGATGATGCTCGCGATGTTCTTTGCGCTGAGCAAGTGATCGTCAGCCGGGAAGTGGAGGTCGCACATGCTCTCGCCTGTATTCAACCTTTTGATTGGCCGGCAAATGGCCGTCAATGACGGCCTCTCCGGATCGCAGGCCAACAAGCTCGGGCTCGTCTCGATGATGATCCCGAACGTCTACGGGCTCGTCATCACCAACGTGCTTGCCCAGAAGGAGGCCGCCGCAAACGCCGCCGCACACGCCGGCGACGGGGCGGTCGCGGCGCTGCCCCCGGCGCAGGCGCCAGCGGCGGCGCCCAACGCAGGCGCCGGATTGCCCGGACCCGTCTCGGCCGACGAAGCAGGCCACGCGCGCCACAAGCGTTGACGCGCAAGCAAACCGCGTGACGGACGTCCCGTCCGTCGCGCGCGGCGCTCCGGGACGGGGAACCAGCATGGATCCGGCATTGGAGGAACTGGTCGACACGGGTGAAGCCGTCGACGAAGTCGCCGTCCTGGTGAAGTTGCGCGATCCGGCACGCCCGCCGACCGGTCTGCGTATCGTGGCGCAGCTCGGACCCATCGTCACGGCGCGAGTGCAGCGCCTCGCGATCCGCCCGATCTGGGAGGATCCGGCGGTGATCAGCCTCAAGGCGCCGCGCTGGTACACCGCGGAGTACGGGCCGATCATCGACCCGGTAGAGGCGGCGCAGACGGAGCTGCTCGAGACGGACCTGCGTCGCCCATCCTCCATCGCACCGACCGGCCGTGGCACGGTAGTCGCCCATATCGACTGGGGCTGCGACTTCGCCCATCCCGATCTCGTCGACGAGGCGGGCAAGTCGCGGCTGATCGCGCTGTGGGACCAGCGGACGCTTGCCCACGACGGCAATCGCTATGGCTACGGGCGCATCCACCGCGAACCCGCGTTGACTGCCGCCATCGCCGCTGACGATCCCTACGCCGCTCTCGGCTACGACGCCTCACTGTCGGACTCCGGCGTGGGCGCGCACGGCACGCATGTCTTGAGCATTGCCGCCGGCAACGGGCGCGCCGGCGGCCCAGTCGGCATTGCTCCCGAGGCGTCGCTGATCTTCGTGCATCTGGGGGCGCCGGGGTGGGAGCAATCGGCGCTGGGCGATTCCACCAATCTGCTCGAGGCCCTGCATTTCGTCGTCGAGGAGGCAGGCGCTCGCCCGATTGTCATCAACATGAGCATGGGCCGATGCGCGGGTTCCCATGATGGGGTGTCCCTGATCGAGCAGGCCCTCGACTGGCTGGTGCGCGAACGACCCGGTGTCTGCGTGGTGCAGAGCACCGGCAACTACTTCACCAGGCACACGCACACTTGCGGTCGACTGCGTGGCGGCGCGGTCGCGGAATTGCCCTTCGTCGTCCAACCCGGCGACACGACGCCCAACGAGCTCGAGGTCTGGTACTCGGGCCATGACGTGTTCGGCGTGACTCTGGTCGCGCCGGATGGCGCAAGGGTCTCGGTACCGCTCGGAAGCAAGAAGCCCGTCTTCGTGAAGGGAAGACGCAGCGGGACGCTGTACCACCGCATTCGCGATCCCAACAACGGCGACAACCACATCAACCTTTTCCAGTACCCCGAGGCGGAGAGCGGCACCTGGAAGCTGATCCTCGAGGGGTTGGACGTGTCGGACGGGCGTTACCACGCCTGGCTCGAGCGCGATCCCGGCTGTGCCAAATGCCAGGCGGTCTTTACGGCCGACCGCGCCGTGTCGCTCACGACGACCGGCAGCATATGCAACGCCCTGCAGACGATCTCGGTGGGCGCCTATGACAACCACGACCCGGACAGGCGGATCGCACCGTTCTCCAGTTCGGGGCCGACGCGCGACGGACGCGTGCGGCCTTTGCTGCTCGCCCCGGGAGTACGGATCCTGGCCGCGCGCTCGCATCGCCGGGACGGGCCGACGCCGCCGCTGACCCGCATGAGCGGGACCAGCATGGCGGCCCCCCATGTCACTGGAACTGTCGCGCTGATCTTCGAGGCGGCCGGCCCCCTCGACAGCGTGCGGCTGAAGCAGATCCTGCTCGACACGCTGGCGCCGATCGAGGCGCCGGCCGAAGACGCCGAGCGGCAGGGATACGGAATGCTCGACATCGAGGCGGCGGTACAGCGGGCACTGGCCCTCCGGTCCGGCGCTGCGCAGTCTCCGGCCTTGGCCGCGGCTCGTCCGGCAGTGACTGCGGCAGAGCCAGCCGCAAGCGAAGCATCGTCATCGGGAGTGGAGGCGACCATGGATTGCGGAGAAGCCTGCAAGACCTGCGAGCATTGCCAGACCAAGTCGCATGAGACGTGTCCGTGTTGCCACTCACCTGCCGAGATTGCCGCGGCGGCAGCGCGCGAGGTTGCAGGTCTCGGTGAAATGGTGGCCGAAACAGCGCGCGCCACCGGCGCGCAAGCCAGCGCGTTGCATCCGGTCGACGCAGCGGAAGCCTTCGTCGCCGGCGGCGGGGAGGTTGCCGAGCGCTTCCTCGAAGCCTGCCTGCCGCATACCGGGCCGCTGTGGGAGTCCGGCCTCAGCTTGTCTCGCCTGTTCGACGAGTTCAGCGGACGCCGTCCGGCGTCCGGGAACGATTCAGCCGCTTTCCAGTTCGAGATCGTCGGCCGTCCGGGACGTCAGCTCGACGTCGACCTGCGGTCGGGCGATATCCTGGCGCGCCGCGGCGACGGCGACTTCGCCCATGCCGCTCTGATCGTGCATCCAGTCCTCTATCGCGAGGCTGATGCTGCTGCGCGAGGCCTGGCGCTCGAAGGACGCTGGCCTGGCTTCTATGTCCACGTCATCGAAGCGGGCAGGGCACCCCATGGCGGCCGGGCGCGATTTGCGCGAAGGCTGAGCCGGCCCGACGGACATCTGCTTGGCGACACGATGGTCCTGCGCGCGCGCGCCGGTGCTGAGAGCGATGTCGAGGCCGGCGAAGCGAGCAGCGATGCCAGTGACATGCGCTGGCTGCAGTCGGCCCTCAACACCACGATCAATGCCGGGCTGGTCGTCGACGGCAAGGGCGGACCGGCAACCCGCGCCGCGGTCCGCAAATTCCAAGCCACGCGCGGCCTGGTTGCCGATGGAATTGCCGGGCGGGCGACGCTCGCGGCGCTCCATGCGTTGGTCGACGCACCATCCGGCGGCGCCACGGCCGCCGGCGACGAATGCCGCACCCTGGATCGCTTCGGCTTCGACAGCTCGACTCTGACCGCCGCACACAAGTCGGCAATCCACGAGCTGGCGCAACGCATTGTCGACAGCGGAGCGACCGGCATCGAGTTGACCGGCCACGCCAGTCCCGAAGGACCGGACGACTACAATCTGGCCCTTGGCCAACGCCGGGCCCATAGCGTGGCCTTGGCGTTGCGCGCCGAGCTGAACGCGCTGCGACCCGGAGCGGCCGACAACACGATCCTTCTGTTCGAACGATCGGAAGGCGAGCGCCATCCGGTGTCCGCCGACGGTCCGAGCAACCGCCGGGTCGATGTGTGCTTCCGCCCGGCGCCCAGCCCGCCGCCGCCACCGCCACCGCCACCCCCTCCGCCGGCGCAACGAATCCGCCCGGACGTCAACACGCGCGACGGCCAGCAGATGCTGCTGCGCTACGAGGAGGCAGTGCGGCGAATGATGGCGCGTTCGGAGGGAACGCCCACCGGCTGGATCTTTCAGTGGTACATCCATGCGGTCCGGTCCGGAGCCGATGGCCGATCGCAGAAACTCGTGGAGCTGCAACGGATCTACGGCTCGACGCCGAGCGACAACCGCGCCCTGGCGTCACGCGTGTGGGATACCTGCTCGGCCCATCACCCCGGGACCAACGAGCGCTTCTTCCTCCCCTGGCACCGGATGTATGTGGAGTTCTTCGAACGGGTCTGCCGCTCCGTTCTGGGCGACGATTCGTTCATGCTGCCCTACTGGAACTACTCCAACACGAATTTCCGGGCGCTGCCCGACCGTTTCACCGAACGCAGCTCGCCGCTGTTCCGGCCGGATCGCAACGACTTCGCCAACCGCCGTGGAAGTCCGATTGCGACGGAAGGCGATCTTCGCGCCGACATCTGGCTCGGATTGCCAACCTACGACGACAACGGAAGCCGGCCGGGATTCAACTCCGGGCTCGACAACAACCTGCACGGCACGGTGCATGTGCGCGTGGGGAACCGGGAGCGCGGCATGGGTGTCGTGCCTTGGGCCGCCAACGATCCGATCTTCTGGCTCCATCATTGCAATATCGATCGGCTATGGGCGAGCTGGAACGCGGCCGGCCGCGGCAATCCCACCGACCGTACCTGGCTCGACCAGCGCTTCGAGTTCGTCGGCGCCGACGGTCGCTCCACGACGGGGACGGTTTCCGACTTCGCCGACCTTTCACGGCGAGGCTATCGGTACGCTCGACTCGAACCCGTGCCCGCGGCGGCCAGTACGGAGGATGTCGAAATGGCGGAAGCCGAACCGAAGATGCTGGCCCAGAGCCGGCGCGATCCGGCGCAACGGGGCATCGCCCTCGGCGCGGAGCCGGTCCGCGTGCGACTTCGCGTGCAGGAGGGGGTAGAGGAAGCCATTCCCTCGCGGGTCGATGCGCTGGCGGGCGGGCGCAGGCTGTATCTGGTCGTCAACGACCTGCAGACCGAGCACCAGCCCGGGATCATATATCGCGTCTTCCTTGAGCTTCCCGAAGGTGCAAGCCGGGAAGTGGCTGAGCGCCATCTCGCTGGCACTATCAATTTCTTCAACGCGGGCGCTTCACACGGCAGCAGCGCAGGCCGCAGGTTCAGCTTCGATGTCACGGAGCTGGCCCGCCGGCTGCGGGCCGAAGGCAAGCTCGGTGACGAGCCGCACGTCACCATCGTGCCGATCGGCAAGCCGGCATCCGACGCAAAGCCGCTGATCGGCGGATTCTCGCTGGTCGAGCAATAGGGGTTACAGCGCGGCGGGCGGACCCGAAGTTCCGCCCGCCGCGGCTGAGGGCAAGCCGCGCGGCGATACTTCCTGTTGTCGCGTGACCAGGAAATCCGGCAGATTGACGATTGGGTCAATCGCCAAGTGATGCACAACGCGATCGAGGGCTATCACGGCAAGCGCCGTCACCCGGGGCACGGGCCAACCGTTCCGGTCCGATGTCGCATGAACTGATGGGACCTTCTGATCTTCGTTGCGATCGTGGTGTACATCTTCACCCATCCGCGGCTTCGGTCCGATCGGCCTGCCGAAAAACCGGAGCTGGCCCGATGACCAGGCCTGTTCAGACAAGAGCCCGGAGTATCCCGGATTTGGCCGCAGTTCCTGATCATTCCTGCTGAATAATGAACATCCGGTTGTCTCTGCTGGTCGCGGCGACGCTCGCGCCGTCGGCCTCCGCCGCCACTGTGCCGAGCGCGGGCAGCATCACCGTCGACGGCATGACCTATGCGCTGTGGGGCATCGACTCGCCGGCCTCGGCCCAGACCTGCGGCGGCGGCTGGCCGGCAGGGCAACTCGCCGAGCAGACGCTGGCGCGGCTGGTCGAGGGCAAGACGGTCGTCTGCGAGCCGCGCGACAAGGATCGCTTGGGCCGGACGGTCGCCGTGTGCAAGGCCGACGGCGTCGACCTCGGCGAGGCGCTGGTGCGTGAGGGCATGGCGTGGGCCAGGCTCGGCGTGTCGCACGGCTACGTCGTGCAGGAGGCGCAGTCGGCCTCGCGTTTCCTCGGCGTGCACAACCACCACTGCGAGCAGCCCGACATCTGGCGCTCGAGGAACGAACAGTTCCAGCGCACCGAGGGCGGCGGCTCGGAGTAGGTTGGGTGCGGCAAAAACAAACGGCGGACACGAGGTCCGCCGTTGCTGTCCGAATTGGTCGGAGTGAGAGGATTCGAACCTCCGGCCCCTAGCTCCCGAAGCTAGTGCTCTACCAGGCTGAGCTACACTCCGTCAGGCGGCGGGGTTATAGCGGCGGCCCATCATGGTCGCAAGGGCCGTGGTCGCAAGGGCCACGCGGGCCCGCTATAGTCCGCGCCTCGAATTTGCGCGGGGCATGGCATGGCGAAGAAGAAGAAAAAAAAGAACGGCAAGCGGCTGAAGATCGCGCTGATCGGCTACGGCGCCATCAGCCAGATGCTGTTCGACGTGTTCAAGGAGAAGAAGCCGCCGATCGACATCGTCGGCGTCCTGGTCCGGCGCGGCCGCGCCAAGGCCACCCAGAAGGCGGTGGGCAAGAAGGTCACGGTGGTCGAGGACCTGAAGTCCCTGCTCAAGCTCAAGCCCGACGTGGTGGTCGAGGCGGCCAGCCAGCAGGCGGTGCGGGACTGGGGCGAGACCATCCTCGAGAAGGGCTTCGACCTGATGGTGATCGCCACCGGCGCGTACGGCGATCCCAAGCTGTGGAAGAGACATCGCGATGCGGCTGCGAGGAGCGGGGCGCGGCTGCGCCTGCCGTCGGGCGCGATCGCCGGCCTGGATGGGCTGTTGGCGATGCGGCTCGGCACGCTCGAGCGGGTGAAATACACCTCGATCAAGCCGCCGCATGCCTGGACCGGCACGCCGGCCGAGACCGACTTCGACCTGCCCTCGATCAAGGAGCCGACGGTCATCTTCCAGGGCACGCCGGCCGATGCGGGCCGGCTCTATCCGAAGAACGCCAACCTCGCGGTCACCGTGGCGCTGTGCGGCGCGGGGCTCGATCGCACCGCCATCGAGCTGGTCGCCGATCCGACCTTGCCGCCCGGCACCAATGCGAGCCGCCTCGAGGTAATCAGCGATTCGGGCGAGCTCCGGCTCGAGCGGCTGGGCAAGTCGATGCCGGACAATCCCAAGACCGGCGTGCTGACCGCGCTCACCATGGCCGACGACCTGATGAAGATGGTGCGCGCGAGCGATTGGTAATTCTTGCCGGACCGCGGGCATCTCGCCCGCCTCATGAATCTTGAGCGGGCGGGACGCCCGCGCTTCGGCAAGATCAGATTCGATCCAGCACCAGCGCCACCACGCGCTCGGCGGCTTCGGCGGCGCTCAGCTCCGTCGTCTTGAGCACCAGCGCCGGCTGCTCGGGCGGCTCATAGGGCTGGTCGCGGCCCGTCAGGTTGGCCAGCCGGCCCTTGTCGGCCAGGGCGTGCAGGCCCTTGGTGTCGCGCTGGCGGCAGACCTCCATCGGCGTGTCGACGAAGATCTCGACGAAGCTGCCGGCCGGCAGCAGCGACGCCGCGCGCTGGCGGTCGGCGCGGAACGGCGAGACCAGGGCCACGATCACGATCAGGCCGGCATCGGTCATCAGCCTGGCGATCTCGCCGACACGCCGCACGTTCTCGGCCCGCGAGGCGCTGTCGAAGCCCAGGTCCGAGTTGATGCCCTGGCGCAGGTTGTCGCCGTCGAGCAGCATGGTCTGGCGGCCCTGCTCGACCAGCTTGCGCTCGACCAGGTCGGCGATGGTCGACTTGCCGGCGCCCGGCAGGCCGGTCAGCCACAGCACCAGCGGCTTCTGGCCCTTCATCGCCGCGCGGCGCGCCGGCGTCACCTGGCCGCGCTGCGGATGGACGTTGGTCGACGCCGCGAGGTTCTCGACCGCCATCCCGGCTGCGGCCGTCTGAAACGTCGCGCGGTCGATCAGGATGAAGCCGCCGGTCGCCCGGTTCTCGGTGTAGGCGTCGAACGCCACCGGCACCGCCGTCTCGATCCACACCCGGCCGATCGAATTGAACGGCAGCTCTTCGCCGGCCGCACGGCGCAAGGTCTCGAGGTCGAGCCGGTCGACGATGCGCGTCACCGATGCCGGCACGGTCGTGGTGCCGATCTTGAGCAGGAAGGACTGGTGCGCCCGCACCGGCGCCTCGCGCAGGGTCACGAGGTCGGCCGCGAACTGGCGCGTCACGGTCGGTCGCCGGCGCGGATCGACCAGCAGGTCGCCGCGGGCGATGTCGATCTCGTCCCCGAGGGCGAGGGTGACGGCCCGGCCGGCGGCCGCCTCGGCGAGATCGCCGTCGAAGCTGACGATGCGCTCGACGTGGGTCATCCGGCCGGTGCCCGCGACCGCAACGGGATCGCCGACCCTGACCTTTCCCGACACGACGGTTCCGGCGAAGCCGCGGAACGTGGCGTCCGGCCGGTTCACCCACTGCACGGGAAAGCGCAGCGGCGCCGAATCGTCCGTTCCGTTGACGTCGACCGTCTCGAGATGACCGAGCAGGGACGCGCCGTCGTACCAGGGCGTGCGGTTGCTCGGCCGCACGACATTGTCGCCGTCGCGCGCCGAGATCGGCACCGCCAGCAGGGAGCGCAGGCTCCACGGCTGGGCGAAAGCCTCGAAGGCGCGCTCGATCTCGCGGAAGCGGCGCTGCGAGAAATCGACCAGATCCATCTTGTTGACGGCCAGCACGACGTCGCGAATGCCGAGCAGCTGGACGATCGCGGCATGGCGGCGGGTCTGCTCGACCAGCCCGTTGCGGGCATCGACCAGCAGCACGGCGAGATCGACGTTGGAGGCGCCTGTCGCCATGTTGCGCGTGAACTGCTGGTGGCCCGGCGTGTCGGCAACGACGAAGGCGCGTCGCGGGCTCGCGAAGAAGCGATGGGCGACGTCGATGGTGATGCCCTGCTCGCGCTCGGCTTCCAGCCCGTCGAGCAGCAGCGCGTAGTCGACCTTGTCGCCGGTGGTGCCGAAGCGTCGCGAATCCTCGCGCAAGGCGGCAAGCTGATCGTCGAGCAGGCCGGCGGAATCGGCGATCAGGCGGCCGATCAGCGTCGACTTGCCGTCGTCGACCGAGCCGCACGCCAGGAAGCGCAGCGCCGTTCTCTGTTCCCCCACGTCCATCTCAGAAATAGCCCTCGCGCTTCTTGCGCTCCATCGAATCGTGCCGCGCGCCATCGACCAGCCGGCCGATGCGCTCCGACACCCGCGCGGCCCGCAGCTCGTCGATCACCGCCGCGATGTCCCCGGCCTCCGATTCGACAGCCCCGGTGAGAGGCCAGCAGCCGAGGGTCCGGAAGCGGACGCGGCGGGTCTCCACCGTCTCGTTGGCGTGCAGGTGTAGGCGCTGGTCGTCAACCGCGATCCACGCATCGCCGCGGCGCAGCACCTGCCGGTCGGCCGCAAAGTAGAGCGGCGCGATCGAAATGGATTCGGCCTGGATGTAGGCCCACACGTCGGCCTCGGTCCAGTTCGACAGCGGGAAGGCGCGCATCGTCTCGCCCGGCGCGAGCCGCAGGTTGTAGTTGCGCCACAGCTCGGGCTGCTGGTCGCGCGGATTCCAGACGTGGCCCAGCGCGCGCCGGGAGAAGACGCGCTCCTTGGCGCGCGATTTCTCCTCGTCGCGCCGGCCGCCGCCGATCGCCACGTCGAAGCCGTAGCGGTCGAGCGCCTGGCGCAGCGCCTCGGTCAGCATCAGCCGCGTGTATTCGCCGGTCTCGGTGGTGAACGGATTGACGCCGGCATGCGCCGCCTCATCGTTGCCGTGCACCAGCAGGTCGAGCCGGTGCGCCGCGGCCGTGCGGTCGCGGTGCATCAGCAGCTCCTGGAAGTCCCAGCCGGTGGCGATGTGGAGGAACGGGAACGGCGGGCGCGCCGGATAGAACGCCTTGCGGGCAAGGTGGAGCAGCACGCTCGAATCCTTGCCGCCGGAGTACAGCATGACCGGCGCACGGAATTCCGCGGCGGCCTCGCGCAACACGTAGACCCCCTCGTCCTCCAGCGCCTGCAGATGCGGCGAGAGCTGGAAGGATCGACGAGCCATCAGAACTTCAGCGGACTTCGGCCGACGCCGGCGAAGCTCTCCCAGCGCTGGACCGCGATCTGCCGGAAGTCCGACAGCATGCCGGCCACCGGACCGTCCTCCAGATCCAGCACCCAGTCGTCGCTGGTCTCGTAGCCGAGTGTCTGCAGCACGCCGGGGAAGCGCTGGAGGAAGACCTGGGCGAGGGCGGGCGTGAACTCGCGCCGCCACTGGGCGACGGCGCCCGAGCGGACGTGCTTGTTGCCGAGCCGCGGCAGGCCGCCGAACAGGCTGTTCTGCCAGAACCGGCGGGCGCCCATCATCTGCTCGGCCGAGTCGAGGCCGAGGAACGTCATGATGCGTCGCCAGTAGACGAGCTCGTCATCCTGCCGCAGGTCCTCGTAGCGGGCCTCGAAGCAGTTGGAGCGATCGTAGCGCCAGGCCGCCATGTCGCGCAGGGTGCTCGCGCTGGAGTTGTCCATTTCGAAGACATACTGCGCGAAGCGGGTCGGCAGGTTGCGCAGCGCGCGCTGGTAGGTGAGGTTGTCGTAGCCTGGGATCGGCTCGTGCAGCCACGTCTCGCGCGAGGCCTTGTGGTAGTGCATGGCCGAGATCACGACGTCACGCGGATCGCGAATGAGATGGAGGATCCTCACGTTTTCGCGATCAAGAAGGTGGGCATATTCACCAAGATCTGAATCATAGCAGAAAAGCACAAAAGGGCTGCTGAGCAGCCCTTGCAACCCTTCGTACTCTGCTCGGAAATTGATGTATCGGGCGCCGAGATCGCCGGCTAGCGCCTTGAACACGCCGTCCATCCAGACCGTTCCGGTCTTGTGATGAGTGGCAACGACTAGATCGTATCTCATTTACTCAGACTTTCTTCTTGGGGGTCGAAGTATTCACTGCCGTCAGTCGTGCGACAGACTTCTCTATGGCTCCGCTCCTTTCACCTTGAGTGTGACTTGGCGCACAGTCGCGGCCCGGGGTGATTTACAACCCGGGCCGCACTATTCCGCTAACTCTACTAAATACCGCGCTGGTCGAGACGATGCGCCCTGCGCTTATCAGCCACGCCGCCAGTGCCTGCCTGGACCGCCGTGGTGCCGGCCCATCATCGGGCGGTCGAGGACCTCCTTCTGTTCAGGCGTCAGCTTGTCGTACAGGGCGAGCAGGGTCGGCTTGACCGCTTCGATGCTCTCCAGCCGGGACTTCATCCTCTCGTCCCGCCGGTTCAGACGGTCGGCAAAGCTCGGCGGAGTCTTCGGCATCTCCGTCGGCAGCGCCGCGCACTTGGCCTTCTCCTTGGCGCTGGCGGCATCCGCCGCCTTCTGGAAAGCATCCCAAGCGGACATTTGGTCTGGCTTGAGGTCGAGCTTCTCCTTGAGATAGGCCCGGGCGCCGACGCGGCGCGCGATGCGCTCCTCGCAGAACGACCTCGGCGAGAACTTGGGCATCATCCGGTCGGGACCCGGACCGTGTTCCGGACCGCCAGCCGCCGGGGGCGTGGCGGCTGGCGGGTTTGCCTGGGCGATCTGCGGCGCTCCGTCGAACCCACCGTTAGAGGCGGTGGCCGAGGTCAGCCAGGCGAGGCCGGCGACCGCCACAAGGGCGGTCGGAACAGCCAGAAAGAGCGGGCGAACACGCATACAATGAGCTCCTTGAGGGGGCCGGGGGCCTGAATGTCTCTCCCCAACCCAAGTACGGGCTCATCTCCGCAAACGTGCCCGGAGCTCGTCAGTTTTCTTTAAGCCTTTGCCTCAGACGGTCGGTCGCAGGCCCTGCATCCACTGCGCAAAGGCAGACCGCTCTGCAGACGTCATGTGCAGGCCTTCCTTGGTGCGCCGCCACAGCACGTCGTCGGGCTCGACCGCCCATTCCGCGCGCACCAGGTAGCGCACCTCGGCCTCATAGAGGTGGCCGCCAAAGTGCCGGCCGAGGTCGGCCACGCTGCGGACGCCGTCGAGCAGGTCGTCCAGACCCGTCCCGTGCCGGCGAGCCAGAATCCACACTAATTCTTTGGGAAGTTGTGGATGAACGGTGGCGGCGCTGGCCGCGAAACGCTCGAATGCGGCCTCGAAGGTCGGGGCATCGGCGAGCTCGCCATCAGGCAAGGGTTTGCCGGCCGTCCAGGCGCCGGCCATGCCGGGGTAGAACTTGCGCAGATCCTCCAACGCATGCTCGGCGAGCCGACGGTAGGTCGTGATCTTGCCGCCGAACACCGAGAGTATCGGCGCAGCGCCGTTGGGCGCATCGACCTCGAGATGGTAGTCGCGCGTGACGGCTGACGGATCGTCGTCGCCGTCGTCGAACAGGGGCCGCACGCCGGAGTAGGTCCACACGACGTCCTGCGGTCGCACCGGCTTGGCCATGTAGTGGCTCGCGAGCTCGCAGAGATAGGCGATCTCTTCCGGGCTGCAGACCGCATCCTCGCTCCTGTCGACCGGAATGTCGGTGGTGCCGATCAGCGAGAACACGCGCTCGTAGGGAATGACGAAGACGATGCGATTGTCCTTGTTCTGCAGGATGAAGGCGTGATCGCCGTCATGCAGGCGCGGCACGATGATGTGGCTGCCCTTGATCAGCCGCACCCGCTTCGGCGTCTTGATATGTGTCTGCTCGTCGAGGAAGTGCTTCACCCAGGGCCCGCACGCATTCACCAACCCGCGCGCGGCGAGCCGGACGCTCTTGCCGTCGGGCGCCTGCAGCTCGATCTCCCACAGCTTGCCGTCGCCGCTGCGATGCGCCGCCACGCAGCGATGGCGGGCGTAGATGGCGGCGCCCATGTCGCGCGCCGCCTTCACGTTCTCGATCACGAGTCGCGCGTCGTCGACCCAGGCGTCGGAGTAGACGAAGCCCTTCTCGAAGCCGGGCTTGAGGCCCTTGCCCCACTTGGAGTGCTGCAGGTCGACAGCCTCGGACTTCGGCAGCGTCATGTGCCAGTCGAGATGGTCGTACAGGAACAGGCCGATCCGCAGCATCCAGCGCGGCCGCAGGTGCGGCTCGTGCGGCAGCACGAAGCGAAGCGGCCAGGAGATGTGCGGCGCCTTGGCGAGCAGCACCTCGCGCTCCATCAGCGCCTCGCGTACCAGCCGGAACTCGTAGTGCTCGAGATAGCGCAGGCCACCATGGATCAGCTTGGTGGCCTTGGACGACGTGGCCGAGGCGAAATCGTTCATTTCGCACAGACCGACCTTGAGGCTGCGGCCCGTCGCATCGCAGGCAATGCCCGCGCCGTTGATCCCCCCGCCGACCACGAAGAGGTCCAGTGGCCGGTTCTCACTTCCATTCATGCCTCGACATATAGCGCGCTTGACCACAATGCGCTCGCACCGCAAAAGGCCGCATGGGATTTCTGCTCAAGATCGCGGTGTTCGGGGTGGTGGCGTATATCGCCTGGACCACCGCGCGCCGCTGGCTTGGCCTGTCGAATCCGCCCGCCCAAGCGCCCGCGCCGCCGCAGCGCGAGGCGGCGACCCCGCAGCGCCGGCCGGTGGTCGAGGACACGCGTTTATGCACGGTCTGTGGGGCCTATGTTTCCGCCAGTTCCGGCCGCTGCGGCCGGTCGGACTGCCCTCAGGCCTGAGCGCCCAAGCGCATGACTGGAGCGCTTGACCGGGTAGGGGCCGGTCCCTATTTTGCCGCACCGCAAAAACGGCCTTAAGTGGCGGAAACACAAGGCCTTCTAAGCCCTCGGGGAAGTCCGGTGTCCAAGCCTGCCAAGCCGCAATGTTTCCAGGACCTGATCCTGACCTTGCAGGAGTATTGGGCAGGCCAAGGCTGCCTCATCCTCCAACCCTACGACATGGAAATGGGCGCCGGGACCTTTCACACGGCCACGACACTCCGCGCGCTCGGACCGAAGCCCTGGTACGCCGCCTACGTGCAGCCGTCGCGGCGGCCGAAGGACGGCCGTTACGGCGAGAACCCGATGCGCCTGCAGCACTATTATCAGTTCCAGGCCATCCTGAAGCCGTCGCCGCCGGACATCCTCGAACGCTATCTCGGCTCGCTGGAGGCGATCGGCATCGACACTAGTCTGCACGACATCCGCTTCGTCGAGGACGATTGGGAGAGCCCAACGCTGGGCGCGTGGGGGCTCGGCTGGGAAGTCTGGTGCGACGGCATGGAGATCACGCAGTTCACCTATTTCCAGCAGGTGGGCGGCATCGAGGTCGACCTGGTGGCGGGCGAGATCACCTACGGGCTCGAACGGCTCGCCATGTACCTGTTCGACAAGAAGAGCATCTTCGACCTGCCGTTCAATTCGCCCGATTCGGAAGTACCGCTGCTCTATCGCGACGTCTTCCTGCAGAACGAGCAGGAGCAGTCGGCCTACAATTTCGAGCACGCCGACACCGACATGCTGTTCCGGCATTTCACCGACGCAGAGAAGGAATGCGCGCGCATGATCGAGCGCCGGTTGCCACTGCCCGCCTATGAGCAGTGCATCAAGGCCAGCCACACCTTCAACCTGCTCGATGCCCGCAGCGTGATCAGCGTCACCGAGCGGCAGAGCTACATCCTGCGCGTGCGCAATCTCGCCAAGGCGTGCTGCGAGGTGTGGCTGGCGACGCAGCAAGCCGACAAGAAGGTCGCCGCGTGATGGCCGAGCTCCTTCTCGAGATCCTGTCCGAAGAGATTCCCGCGCGCATGCAGACGCGCGCGGCGGACGACCTGAAACGCCTCGTGACCGACGGCCTCAAGGCAGCCGGCCTCGCCTTCACCGATGCGCGTGCCTTCGCGACGCCGCGCCGGCTGGCCCTGGTGGTCGACGGCCTGCCGGCAGCGCGGCCCGATGTCAGCGAGAAGCGGCGCGGTCCGCGCGTCGGCGCGCCCGACAACGCGGTCCAGGGTTTCCTCAAGGACGCGGGCCTCGGCTCGCTCGACCAGGCGGAGAAGCGCGACACCGGCAAGGGCGAGTTCTGGTTCGCCGTCATCACGAAGAAGGGCGGGCCGACGGCCGATGTGCTGCCCGGCGTGATCGACACCGCGCTGAAGGCGTTGCCCTGGTCCAAGTCGATGAAGTGGGGCAGCAGCACGATGCAATGGGTGCGCCCGCTGCAGGGCATCGTCGCCCTGTTCGACGGCAAGGTGCTGGCCGGCCAGATCGAGCCGGGCGGGCGGATGGCGCCGGTGACGTTCGGCGACACGACGCGCGGCCATCGCTTCCTCAGCAAGGGCGAGATCAAGGTCACGGGCTTCGCCGACTATGTCGCCAAGCTTGAGGCCGCGCATGTCCTGCTCGATCCGGCGCAGCGCAAGAAGACGATCCTCGACGGTGCGCGCAAGCTCACCGGCGACGTGCAGGTCACGCTGAAGGACGACGAGGGTCTGCTGGACGAAGTCGCCGGATTGGTCGAATGGCCGGTGCCGATGCTGGGCACGATCGACTCGGCGTTCATGGATCTCCCGGCCGAGGTGCTGACCGTTTCGATGCGTGTGCACCTGCGCCACTTCGTAACGGCCAAGGCGGGCGGCGCGCTGGCCAACCGCTTCGTGGTGGTCGCCAACAACGTGGCGCGCGACGGCGGCAAGACGATCGTCGAGGGCAACGAGCGCGTGCTGCGCGCGCGACTGGCCGATGCCAAGTTCTTCTGGGACCTCGACCGCAAGACCCGGCTCGAGGAGCGGTTGCCGGCCCTGAAGGGCATCGTGTTCCACGCAAGGCTCGGCACGCAGGCCGAGCGGGTGCAACGCATCGCAGCTCTTGCGACCGCTGTCGCCGACTTCGTCCCCGGCGCCGACAAGGCGCAGGTGATGATGGCGGCCGAGTTGTGCAAGGCGGATCTCGTGTCCGGCATGGTCGGCGAGTTCCCCGAGCTGCAGGGGATCATGGGTCGCTACTATGCCCTTCACGAGAAGCTGCCGGCTGCGGTGGCCGACGCGATCGGCGATCATTACGCGCCGGCCGGACCCAACGACCGCTGCCCGTCGGCGCCGGTGTCGATGGCGGTGGCGCTGGCCGACAAGCTCGATGCGCTGACCTCCTTCTGGTCGATCGGCGAGAAGCCGACCGGCTCGCGCGACCCCTACGCGTTGCGCCGCGCGGCGCTGGGCGTGATCCGCATCGTCGTCGAGAACAAGCTGCGCCTGCCGCTGCGCACCTTCTTCAAGGAAGCCGATCTGCTCGACTTCTTCGCCGAACGGCTCAAGGTGCAGATGCGCGACAAGGGCGTGCGGCACGACGTGATCGATGCCGTCTTTGCCTTGGGCAACGAAGACGACCTCGTGCGCTTGCTGGCGCGCGTCGAGGCACTGCAGGCCTTCCTCGGGACCGAGGCCGGCAGGAACCTGCTGACGGGCTACGGGCGTGCCGCCAACATCGTTCGCGCCGAGGAGCGCAAGGACAAGTCGCTCGCGGCAAAGATCGCAGGCGTACCCGATGTCGCACTGCTGGAACTCGACGAGGAGAAAGCCGTTGCTTCCGCTTTGGCAGAGGTGGAGCGTACGGTGAAACCCGCGTTACAGCAGGAGGATTTCTCCGGCGCCATGCAGGCCCTTGCCGGGTTGCGCGCGCCGATCGACGCCTTCTTCGACAAGGTCACGGTAAACGTACAGGACAAGCCGGACCTTCGTCTCAATAGGTTGAAACTGTTGAATCAAATCCGGGCCACGATGGATTCGGTGGCCGACTTTTCGAAGATCGAGGGCTAGCGATATGGCCAAGTGGGTCTACAGCTTCGGGAACGGCAAGGCGGAAGGCCGCGCCGACATGCGCAATCTCCTGGGCGGCAAGGGCGCCAATCTGGCGGAGATGTCGAGCCTCGGCCTGCCGGTGCCGCCCGGCTTCACCGTGACCACCGAGGTCTGCACCTACTACTACGCCAACAAGGAAACCTATCCACCCGAGCTGCAGGACGAGGTCGACAAGGCGCTCGCCGCGGTCGAGAAGACCGTCGGCGCGGGCTTCGGCGACGCCAACAATCCGCTGCTGGTCTCCGTGCGCTCGGGGGCGCGCGCGTCCATGCCGGGCATGATGGATACGGTCCTGAACCTCGGCCTCAACGACAAGACCGTGCTCGGCCTCGCCAAGTCGTCGGGCGACGATCGCTTTGCCTGGGACAGCTACCGCCGCTTCATCCAGATGTACTCGAACGTCGTGCTCGACGTCGGCCACCACTATTTCGAGGACGTGCTCGAGCGCAAGAAGGAGGATCTCGGCGTCCACATGGACACCGACCTGAAGGCCGACGACTGGAAGTCGGTCGTCGCCGAGTACAAGAAGACCGTCGAGAAGCGCACCGGCAAGCCGTTCCCGCAGGAGCCGCGGGAGCAGCTGTGGGGCGCGATCGGCGCGGTGTTCGGCTCGTGGATGAACCAGCGCGCCATCACCTATCGCCGCCTTCATTCGATCCCCGAGAGCTGGGGCACCGCGGTCAACGTGCAGGCCATGGTGTTCGGCAACATGGGCGACGATTGCGCCACCGGCGTCGCCTTCACCCGCGATCCCTCGACCGGGACCAACCTGTTCTACGGCGAGTACCTGGTGAACGCCCAGGGCGAGGACGTCGTCGCCGGCATCCGCACGCCGCAGCATCTCACCGTCGAGGGCAAGACGGCGCAGAAGTCGGATGCGCCGGCGATGGAAGAGGTGATGCCCGAGGTCTTCAAGCAGCTCTGCCAGGTGCGCGAGACGCTCGAGAAGCACTACCGCGACATGCAGGACATCGAGTTCACCGTGCAGCGCGGCCAGCTCTACATGCTGCAGACGCGCAACGGCAAGCGCACCGCCAAGGCCGCGCTCAAGATCGCCGTCGACATGGTGCGCGAGGGCCTGATCGACAAGAAGGAGGCCGTGGCGCGCATCGTGCCGGCCTCGCTCGACCAGCTGCTGCATCCGACGCTCGATCCCAAGGCGCAGCGCAAGGTGATCTCCAAGGGTCTGCCGGCCTCGCCGGGCGCCGCCTCTGGCAAGGTCGTGTTCTCGGCCGACGAGGCGGAGAAGCAGGCGCGCGACGGCGACAAGGTGATCCTGGTGCGCCGCGAGACCTCGCCGGAGGACATCCACGGCATGCACGCGGCGGAAGGCATCCTGACCTCGACGGGGGGCATGACCAGCCACGCCGCGGTCGTGGCGCGCGGCATGGGCAAGCCGTGCGTCGCGGGCGCGGGCGACGTGCGCATCGACGCCAAGGCCGGCACCTTATCGGTGCGCGGGACTACCGTGAAGGCGGGCGAGCAGATCACGCTCGACGGCAGCACCGGCGAGATCATGCTGGGCGTCGTGCCGACCGTGCAGCCCGAGCTGTCGGGCGACTTCGCTCAGCTGATGGTGTGGGCCGACGAGGTCCGCACGCTCGGCATCCGCACCAACGCCGACACGCCGACCGACGCCGCTCAGGCGCGCAAGTTCGGCGCCGAGGGCATCGGCCTCTGCCGCACCGAGCACATGTTCTTCGAGGGCGACCGCATCGTTGCCGTGCGCCAGATGATCCTGGCCGACGACGAGAAGAGCCGCCGCGCGGCGCTCGCCAAGATCCAGCCGATGCAGCGCCAGGACTTCATCGAGCTGTTCGACATCATGGCGGGCCTGCCGGTCACCATCCGCCTGCTCGATCCGCCGCTGCACGAGTTCCTGCCCAAGACCCGCGAGGACATGGAGCAGGTCGCCAAGGACATCAATGTCGAGGTGCGCGAGATCGAGGCGCGTACCCACAAGCTGCACGAGACCAACCCGATGCTCGGCCATCGCGGCGTGCGGCTCGGCATCTCCTATCCGGAGATCTACGAGATGCAGGCGCGGGCGATCTTCGAGGCCGTCGCCGAGGTGCAGAAGAACGGCGGCAAGACCGTGATCCCCGAGATCATGATTCCGCTGATCGCGACCAAGAAGGAGCTCGACCTGATGAAGGCGGTGATCGACCAGGTCGCCGAGGAGGTGAGCCACGCCTCCGGGGAGAAGCTCGACTACCTGGTCGGCACCATGATCGAGCTGCCGCGCGCGGCGCTGCGCGCTGGCGACATCGCCGAGACCGCGGAGTTCTTCTCGTTCGGCACCAACGACCTCACGCAGACGACATACGGCCTCAGCCGCGACGACTCGGCCTCGTTCCTGGAGAAGTACCAGCAGCGCGGCATCTTCGAGCACGACCCGTTCGCGTCGCTCGACACCGAGGGTGTGGGCGAGCTGATCGAGATCGCCCGCGAGCGCGGCCGCAAGGTGCGCAACAGCCTGAAGCTCGGCATCTGCGGGGAGCATGGCGGCGATCCGGCCTCGGTGTTCTTCTGCCACCAGGCGGGTCTGGACTACGTGTCGTGCTCGCCCTACCGCGTGCCGATCGCGCGGCTGGCGGCGGCGCAGGCGGCCTTGGGCGGTCCGCTCAAGACCGAATGAGCCTCGACGCGCTCGGCAGCAAGCGCGCGCTCGCGTCGGCGCTCGCGGCCCTGGAGCGCGATCCCGACAGCGACAGCACGCAGCGCCTGCTCGACGAGGCATGGCGCCGCCCGAAGGCGCATGTCGTCGGCGTCACCGGGCCGCCGGGCGTCGGCAAATCCTCGTTGTGCGCGGCAATGGTCGCGGCGTGGCGCCGGTCGGCCAGAACCGTCGGCGTGATTGCGGTCGATCCTTCCTCGAAGGCGAGCGGCGGGGCATTGCTGGGCGATCGCGTCCGCATCGTCCACGACTCGGCGGACGAGGGCAGCTTCGTGCGCTCCATGGCGGCGCGCGACCGGCTGGGCGGGCTGGCCGACCAGACCCTGGCCGCGATGGTGGTGATGCGCGCGCTGTTCGACCGCGTGCTGATCGAGACGGTGGGTGTCGGCCAGTCGGAGACCGATGTCGCGGGCGTCGCCGACACGGTCGTTTTTTGCGTTCAACCCGGCTCGGGCGATTCGCTGCAGTTCATGAAGGCAGGCATCGTCGAGATTCCGCACCTGATCGTCGTCACCAAGGCCGATCTCGGTGCCGCTGCCGAACGGGCGCGCACCGATGTCGCGGGGGCGCTGTCGCTGGCACCCGCGGGCGACTGGCCATTGAAGACACTGGCGGTGTCGTCGCGTAGCGGCGCCGGGATGGACGCGCTGATGGAAGCGCTCGAGGCGCATCGCGACCACCTTGAACAGGAAGGGCGGCTGATCGTGGCACGCCATCGCCAGAGCGAAGGCTGGCTGCACGAGGCGCTGCGCGAGCGGTTTGGCACGCGAGGGCTTGCGCGGCTCCGCTCGCTTGGCTTGGATGCGTCGCTGGCCGCGGGCGTCCAGCCGTTCGAGCGCCTGCGCCAGCTCACGACTGCCCTGGAGAACGCGCGATGACCCACCCGACCGATGGCACCTGCATCTTCTGCAAGATCGTCGCCGGCCAGATCCCGTGCTTCAAGCTCCTGGAAGACGCCAATACGATCGCCTTCATGGACATCAACCCGGTCAATCCCGGTCATGCGCTGGCGGTCGCCAAGGGCCACTGGCCGACGGTCGACGTGATCCCGCCCGAGGTGCTGGCCGAGGTGGCGCAGACCGCGCAGAAGGTCGCCAAGGCTGCGTTCAAGGTGCTGAACCCGCACGGCGTGAGTCTGCTGCAGGCCAACGGCGAAGGCGCGGGCCAGAGCGTGCCGCACCTCCACATCCACATCATGCCGCGCGTGAAGGGCGACGACGTCAACCTCAACTGGCAGCCCAAGCCGGGTGACATGGCGGCCATCAAGGCGGTTTACGAGAAGCTGAAGGCGGCACTCTAAAGGCTGCCGGCCCTCGCGACGAGCTCCACGAACCGAGTGAAGTCGGTGAAGCGTGGCTCGGGCAGCCGCTGGTCGCGATCGACGCGCATCACCACGACGAGATCGAGCGCGGGCTTCACGAAGCCATACTGGCCGCCGGCTCCAAGCGCCGTGTACCAGCCCTCGCCCAGCAGGCCTGCGTGCGGTTGGGGTGGCGCGGTCCACCAGAGATAGCCGTAGCCTCTGTCGCGTCCAGCGTCGGAATAGGGCCGCGTGCTCTCCGCGACCCACGCTGCCGGCACGATCTGCTTTCCGCCCCAGTCCCCCTTGTGCAGGTAGAGCAGGCAGAAGCGCGCCAGGTCGCGCGCGCTCATGCGGATCGGGTAGGCGCGATGGACTGAATCGGGGCCGGTGAAGTACGTGCCGTCGCTCGGCCGGTAGTCCTGCATGCCGATCGGCTTGGCGATCTGCCGGTCGAGCGCATCGTAGATGCCGGTGCCGGTGGCGTGCTCGTAGATCGTGCCGAGCGCGTTGAAGTCCCAGTTGTTGTAGTACCAGAACGTGCCCGGGGCGTGGCTCCCGCGCGGCGGTCGCGCCTTCGCCATGGCGGAGGTCTCGTAAAGCGCCGGATGATAGACGCCTGAGCGCGCCTGCAGGAGCATGCGCACCGTGGCGGTCTTCTCGACATCGGTGAGCGACGGCGGATTGTCGTCGATGCCGAGCTGCGCCATCGTGCTGCCGAGCGAGATTTTGCCCTCAGCTACCGCGATCCCGATCAGCGCGCTGAGGAAACTCTTGCGCACCGACGCGAGCTCGGTGCGCTTCTGCGTGTCGCCCCATTCGCCGACGACTGCGCCCCGATGCACGATCATCACGCCGGTCGCGCGCATCCGGTCGGCCTGTTGCTTGGCCTCGGCGAGGCCCGCTTCGGACCAGCCGCTCTTGGCAGCCGGCAGGCGGTCCCAGTCGACGCCGGGCAGCCATTGCTGCTGCGCGAGCGCGCCGTGGCAGAGAAGGAGTGTCGCGACGAGCGGCGCGAGGAGGAGGCGGATCAGCCGTGAGCCATGGCGGCGCGGCTGGCGGGCAGGCTGAACCATTCGCGCTCGTCCTGGCGGAACTGCTCGCGCACATAGTCGATGACCGTGCGGATGCGGGCGCCCTTGTTGGTCTCCTCGTGGCTCACCAGCCAGATGTCGCGCACGATCCGCAGATCGATCGGCGCCGCAACGAGGTTCGACGACTTGGTGACATAGTCGGGGAACACCGAGATGCCGTAGCCGACCCGCACAGCCTCGACCGCCGAGTAGGACGAGTTGGTGCGCAGCACGACGTTGGGGCTGCGCTCCACCACTTCGCTCCACGGCTTCATCGCTGGCAGGCTGTGCAGGGTCGTATGGTCGACGATGTGGTGCTCGCGCATGTCCTCGAGCCGCTGCGGCAGGCCGTACTGCTCGATGTAGGAGGGCGCTGCGAAGATCGACATGTTGAACTGGCCGACCCGCGCCGCCACGAGCTGGTTGGAGGTCGGGCGGAAGAAGCGGATGGCGAGGTCGGCCTGGCGGGTGGCAAGGTCGAGCACCTGGTCGCCCGCGATGACCTGCACGATGATGTCGGGATGGCTGCGGCGCAGCTGGTCGAGCCTCGGCACCAGCCAGTGGGCGGCGATGCCCTCGGTGCAGGCGATGCGGACGACGCCCGCCATCTCCCGGTCGAGGCCGGCCAGGTGCCGTTCGATCGAGGTGGCGTTGGACAGCATCGATTCGGCCTGCACCAGCACGCCGCGCGCGGCCGGTGTCACTTCCATGCCGTGGCGATGGCGGTCGAACAGCTTGGCGCCCAGACGCCGCTCGAGGGCCTGGATTCGCCGACCGACCGTCGTCTGCTTGGTGTTCAGCTGGGTCGCGGCGGCGCTGAAGCTGCCCGTCTTCGCGACTGCCAGGAAGAAACGCACGTCGTCCCAGTCGCCCAGGATGTTGGGAACTTTGTTCTTACGGGGTGTCTGAGTGACCATTGTAACAATCGATACAATGCGGGCGCGATCGGTACATTTACTTGCTAGGGGCTCTTGTGGTTTATCTTACACCATTGATTGTGGAATGTCGTTTTATGTCTCGTTTGTAGGGGATTAGCCGGTACTTCTAAAAAACCGGTTCGTGTCGGTCCCTCCACTATATCTAGTCCTCGCATTCGTTAGTCAATCAGTCTGTTGTATTGACGAACGTTGCGAGGTGCTCCTGTGTCCGCCATCACCCCGGACAGTAACGCGACAGTGCTGGCGTCGTTCGCCGGCCGGTTCATTCGTTATGTGCGAAGTCCCTCGACACGACTGGCGGCATTCGCGGGTTTCCTGACCTATCTTTGCTATGCATACGCGCATAACAGTTGGACGAATCCGGCCCTGATTGGCGTCGCGATCTTCTTCGCGGGGTTCATGCCGACCTACAGTCGGATCAGCAACAAGATCGAGATCTGGTCGAACAACCGGTTCGGCTACGTCACCGGCGGACGTCTCGGCCGCTTCGTCTTCCAGTTCGCGGTCAACCTCGCGCTGTTCGCGGTGATGCTCTACGGGCACGGGATGAGCCGCAGCGGCGTCGCGACCGTCGGCGGCATCGCGGGGGCCGCCCTGATCACGAGCCTGGCGTCGCAGGGCCTGCAGTATCTCGGCATCTACCTCTACGCCCGCGGCATCGGCGACTACAACCGCAACGTGTTGGCCGGGCTGGTCGTCAACACCGTCCTGACGGCGCTCGGCACGGCCGGCCTGCCGTTTGCGCGTGAAGCCTTCCTGGCCGTCGGCTTCGGTCTCGGCGGGCTGCTTTTGCTGGTGGGCGTGCTGTCCGACCTGCGGTCGATCTTCGCGCCCAAGGGCGGCATTGGGTTGTATTTCGGAACCTTCAATCCGGTCCACAATACTCACCTCGCCATCATCCAGCGGGCGATGGCGGAGCGGCAGCTCGACAGGATCATCATCCATCCGACCCTGATCCCGCGGCTGCATGTCGAGGCCTTCCGCCGCGGGGAGATCCGCGTCGGGCGCCTGAAGGACGGCTTCCAGATCTACGAAAAGACCGAGAAGGCCGACGTCGCGGTTGACTATTTCCCGACCGGCAACATCTTCCTACCACCGGAGACGCGTAAGGCGTTGATCGAGCTGGCGGTCGCCGAAGCGGGGCTTGCCGGCAAGGTCGAGGTGATCGCCCTGCGCGAGACCTACGACACCAAGGGCTTCCAGGGCGTGATCGCCGAGATCAAGAAGATGCATCCGGGCGTGCGGCTGCACACGCTGCACGGCACCGACTTCGGCGGCATGTACGTACGGCAGATCTGCGACGAGTGCGGCTGGATCTATCCGTGGCGGATCATGCGCCGCGACAAGATCTCGGCAACGGCGATCCGCAAGGGCGCCAAGGGCATGACGCCGCCGGTCGTGACCGACGTGCTGCAGCAGCTTTCGCAGAATCTTCCGGAGGTGACGGCAGGGGGCCGCCGCTTCCGGAATGACAACGGAGTGTTGACCGAGGGGGTTTGATTATGGCCGTACAGACGACGACCGACCGGATGAGCAACCGTCCTGTCGTGACGATTAAACTTGCGTCGACTTCCGACGAGCTGCTGCAGTGTTACGCGCTGCGAGCCGCCGTCTTCATGGGCGAGCAGCAATGCCCATACTGGGAAGAGTTCGACGGCAACGACTACAGCGCCAGCCATCTGATGCTGTACGTCGACGGCGAGCCGGCGGCCTCGATGCGGGTGCGCTGGTTCCAGGGCTTTGCCAAGCTCGAACGCGCGATCATCCTGAAGCGCTACCGCTCGCTCGGCCTGTTCGTTCCTTTCGTCGAATGGGCGCGCGACTTCGCTGCCAAGAAGGGCTACCCGAAGGCTTACCTGCACGGCCAGAAGCGGCTGTGGGAGATCTTCGAGCGGCAGGGCTTCCGCAAGGTCAACGACGCGCCTTTCCATTTCTCCGACCACGAGTACGGTGCCTTCGCCGCCGACCTCGACGTGCCGGAGGACGCGCCCTCGGTCTTCACCGATCCGATGGTGCTGAACCGGCCGGAAGACCAGCTCGATCGGGCCGGCATCCTGGAGAAGTCCATGGAGCGGGGCGCGTCCAATCCGCACGCGGAATGGGCGGACCGTCGTCATCACTAAAGCAAAAGGGGGAATTGTAATGCGTACTGGTGTGCAAGCTATCGACGGTGTTCCGGTGACCACCCGGCTCGCCATGAAGATGGAAGACTCGCTGCAGGCGTTCGCGGTGCGCGCCGCCTGCTTCATCGGCGAGCTCGAGGTGCCGTTCTCCGAGGAGTTCGACGGCCACGACTACGGCGCCACCCATGTCATCGCCTATATCGGCGACGAGCCGATCGGCACGGTGCGGGTGCGCTGGTTCAAGTCGTTCGCGATGTGCGAGCGGCTGGCGGTGATGCAGCGCTTCCGCGGCCACAACGTCGGCAGCCTGCTGCTCGAGCGCTGCCGCAAGCTCGCCGAGAGCCGCGGCTGCAACATGCTCTATACCCAGGTCCTGCCGTCCGACACCGGTTACTGGCAGAAACAGGGCTGGCGGCGGCTGGTGCCGGAGGAGATGAGCCGGGCCGGCCACAAGCCGATCGTCGCCATGGTGAAGCAGGTCGATCCGAGCAAGCCGCTGCCCGAGGTCGAGGCGCCGGAATCGGTCGTCCTGCGCCGCGAGCCCACACTTGATTCATCGGGCATGCCAGTAGGGGCGGTCACGAACTGACCTCCGTGATATGTGCAATATGCCACAGACGACCACCCTGGCCGCAGCTACGCTGCAGCGGCCAGGGTGAGCTGTCGGAGGAGGGCGGCTCATCCTCGGATCACAAGGGGGGATGAAGATGGGAGTGCCCGAAGTCGTCGTCGAGCCGACCAACGGTCGCCGTCGCCGCAATCGCCAATCGCCCGCGGGAACCAAGCGTGCAGCGGCCCTGTTCCGGATGTGGCACGGGGTCCGCGACCTGGTGGACGATGCCGAGCGTCTGGGCGATGCCGAGCTGGTCCATTTCCTGGCCGTCGCGCAGATGCTGATCGAGGAACGGACCGCCGAGCTGACACCCGGCCGCGAGGCCTTCGTCGGGATCGATATCAGCCTGCCGAACTGACCGGCGCGGGCGGACTGTCCTCGCGGGTGGACTTTATTTGTGGCGCGGGTCGAGTGCGTCCCGCAGCCCGTCGCCCAAAAGATTGAAGGACAGGACCGCGAAGAAGATCGCGAAGCCGGGCCAGAACGCCATCCATGGCGCTTGGGCGATGAAGCGCTGGGCGGTGTTGAGCATGCTGCCCCATGACGGCGCAGGCGGCTGCTGGCCGAGGCCGAGGAACGACAGCGCCGCCTCGGCGATGATCGCGCCGGCGATGGCGAGCGAGGCCTGCACCAGCAGCGGCGGCACGATATTGGGCAGCACGTGGCGCAGCGCGATGCGCCAATGCGGATTGCCGACCGCGCGGGCCGCCTCGACATAATCCTCGACCTTGGCCGCCAGGGTCTGGCCGCGCGTCAGCCGCACGAACACCGGTGTCGCCGTGACGCCGATGGCGATCATCGCATTGCTGAGGCTGGGCCCCAGGAAGGCGGACAGCGCGATCGCCAGGATCAGGAACGGGATCGCCAGCATCGCATCGACCAGCCGCGACAGGATCGCGTCGATCCAGCCGCCGGCATAGCCCGCCAGCAGGCCGAGGGGCACGCCGGCGCCGACCGCGATGCCGACCGACACGAGGCCGGCGCTGAGCGAGGCGCGGGCGCCGAAGATCACGCGGGAGAGCACGTCGCGGCCGACCTCGTCGGTGCCGAACCAGTGCGCCCAGGACGGCGCCTTGCGCACCAGGCCGAAGCTGGTCTTGGTCGGATCGTAGGGGGCAATCCACGGCGCCAGGATCGCGGCCAGGATCAGGAACACCACGACCACCAGCGCGGCCATCGCGCCCTTGCGGCGCTTCAATCGCCGCCAGGCGCGGGCCCACGGGTTCTCCTCGTGGACGGCGGTTTCTTCGGCGAGCGCGGCGGCGGTCATCCGCGCAGCCTAGGGTTGACCAGCATGTAGGCGATGTCGGCCAGCAGGTTCAGGCTGATGTAGATGGTCGAGGTCACCAGCACGACTCCCTGCACGACGGCGTAGTCGCGGTTGAAGACCGAATCGACGATCAGCTTGCCGAATCCCGGAATCGAGAAGATCTGCTCGGTCAGCACCGCGCCCGACAGCAGGGTACCGAACTCAAGCGCCAGCAAGGTGATCACCGGCGTCATGGCGTTGCGCAGCGCGTGCTTCAGCACGACCCGGCCCTCGGCAAGGCCCTTGGCGCGCGCGGTGCGGACATAGTCGGTGCCCATCGCCTGGAGCATGGCGCTGCGGGTGTGGCGCATCAGCACCGCGGCCAGCGCATTGCCCAGCACGAAGGCGGGCATGATGGTGGTGGCGAGGCTCTGTTCCCAGCTCTCGCCCGGCCGCACGTAGCCCGAGGCCGGCAGCCAGCCGAGCGTCACCGAGAACAGGAAGATCAGCAGGATGCCCAGCCAGAAATTGGGCGTACTGAGCCCCCAGAGCGAGAACAGGTTCGCGGCATAGTCCCAGGCGGTTTCCTTCTTCACCGCCGAGACGATGCCGGCCGGAATGCCGATGCCGATGGCGATCAGCAGCGCCGTCGCCGCGAGTTGCAGGGTGACCGGCAGCTTCTGGCTCACGAGCGAGCCGACCGAGGCCTTGAGCCGCATCGATTCGCCGAGGTTGCCCGACAGCACGCCCTTCATCCAATAGACGTACTGCTCGGGGATTGGCCGATCGAGCCTGTATTGTTGGCGAATCTCCGCGAGCACCTTGGGATCGCGCTCCTCGCCCGCCATGATCAGCGCCGGATCGCCCGGCAGCAGCTGCTGCAGGCCGAAGATCAGCATCGAGACCAGGATCACCGTCGGGATGATCTGCAGCAGCCGCCGGGTGAGGAAGGCAAGCACGCTCTTACTTCAGCTTGAGGCCGATCACGCGGACCAGCCCGTCGGGCATCTGCTTGTAGCCCTCGAGCTTGTCGGTGTGCGCCACCAGCACCTGCGGGTGATACAGGTAGATGATCGACCCCTCGGTCAGGAACTTGGCCGCGACCTTCTCATAGGCCTTCTTCCGGTCCTCGAACTTCGATGTCGCGCGCGCCTCGGCATGCGCCGCATCGACCTCCTTGTCGCAGTAGCCTGTCGTGTTCTGCGGCTGGCCGCAGACCTGGAAGGAGTAGGAGTTGCCGTCGGGATCGCTGCGGCCGCTCCAGCCGATCAGGAAGACCTGGTAGTTGCCCTGCTCCGACTCCTTGAGCGAGGTGGCGAACTCTGTCACGCGGATCTTGAGGTCGAAGCCCGCCTCGGCGGCCATCGACTGGACGACCTCGGCGACGGCGCGCGTCTCGGCCCCGTTGGGCACCATGAAGTCGAGCGGGATCGGCGTCGTGACGCCCGCCTCCTTCAGCAGCGCCTTCGCCTTCGCGACGTCGCGCTTGGGGATCGGGAACTTCTCCTGATAGTACGGGTTCTGCGGGTTGACCCACTGGTTGCCTGGCACGAACTCGCCGTTGAAGACCACTTGGTTGATGGCGTCGCGATCGAGCGACAGCTCGAAGGCGCGGCGCACGCGCGGGTCCTTGGCCAGCGGATTGTCGGACTTCGGCCCGTTCTTGAGATTGATGGTGAGCCCGAGATAGCCCAGCGACACCGCCTTGCTGAGCTTGAGCTTGGGATCGCCGCGCACCGTCTTGATGTCGGTCGCCAGCACGCGCTCGATCAGGTCGAGGCCGCCGGATCGCAGGTTGGCGAGCCGCACCGTGCCGTCGACGATCGGAAGGTAGGTGATCTTGTCGATGAAGACGTTGTCCTCGTTCCAGTAGTCCTTGAACTTCTCGACCACGATGCGGTCCTGCTGCACGCGCTCGACGAACTTGTAAGGGCCGGCGCAGACCGGATGGAGGCCGAACTTGTCGCCCTCGGCTTCGGCCGCCTTGGGTGAGACCATCATGCCGGCACGGTCGGTGAGCTGCGCCAGCAGCGGCGAGAACGGCGCCTTGAGATGGAGCTTGATGGTCAGCGGGTCGACGACTTCCACGGAGTCGACCGAGCCCAGCTCGGGCTTGCGGAACGAGCCCTTCAAGGTGAGGTGCCGGTCGAGGCTGTACTTCGCGGCCTTGGCGTCGAACGGCTCGCCGTCGTGGAACTTCACGTTGGGCCGCAGCTTGATGGTGACTTCCTTGCCGTCGGCCGATTCCTCGTGGCTCAGCGCCAGCTGCGGCACGACGTTCAGCTTCTCGTCGATGTCGAACAGCTTGTCGCAGATCGAGGAGAAGACGATGCGGCCGACATAGGTGCGGGCCAGGCTCGGATCGAGCACGTCGGGGTCCTCGGCCAGTCCGATGCGCAGATTGGTCTGGGCGAGAGCGCTGCCTGCCATCGCGGCAGAAAGCGACAAAGCAAGCGCCAAAGCGCTGGCCAGTCTTTTCATGTTGCCTCCTGTTTCACGAACGCCGCCTGCAGGCGGTCTAGTCTTGCCTTGTCCTCGGCCCTCGCCGCCGCGCCGACCGCGATCGGCGCGGGCGGAAACTCGGGCCACCATGGGCACGCCGTAGCATGGCCGGCCATGTCGTCGGCAAGGGCCGGAACGTCGCGCCGGCAGCTGTCCCTTGCGAAGCGGCAGCGCGTGTGGAAGCGGCAGCCCGGCGGCGGCGCGATCGCGCTGGGGATATCGCCCTCGAGCAGCGCCCGCTCGCGCACCGCGGTCGGATCGGGCAACGGCACCGCCGAGAGCAGGGCGCGCGTGTAGGGGTGCCGCGGGTTCCGGAACAGCTCGTCGGTCGTCGCGGTTTCCACGATCTTGCCGAGGTACATTACGGCGATGCGGTCGGCGATGTGCTTCACGACAGCGAGATCGTGGCTGATGAAGATGTAGGCCAGGCCGAAGCGCTGCTGCAGCGACTTCATGAGGTTGATCACCTGCGCCTGGATCGACACGTCGAGTGCCGACACCGGCTCATCGGCAACGATCAACCTGGGCTCGACGGCGAAGGCGCGGGCGATCGCCAGGCGCTGGCGCTGGCCGCCGGAGAATTCGTGCGGATAGCGGCGTGCGTGCTCGGGGCGCAGGCCCACCAGCTCGAGCAGCTCGCCGACACGCTTGCGCCGCGCCGCCTCGTCCTTTGCGAGGCCGTGCAGGAACAAGGGCTCGCCCAGCATGGCGCCGACCGTCATGCGCGGATTGAGGCTGGCGTAGGGATCCTGGAAGATGACCTGCAGCCGCCGGCGTCGGGCGCGCATCTGCTCGGCATTGAGCGCCAGGAGGTCGTCGCCCTCGAAGCGGACCCTGCCGGCGCTGGGCTCGATCAGGCGCAGGACCAGCCGGCCGACCGTCGACTTGCCGCAGCCCGATTCGCCCACCAGCGCCAGCGTCTCGCCTTCCTTGACCTCGAAGTCGAGCCCGTCGACCGCACGCACATGGGCAGAGACACCGCCGAAGGCGCCACCCTTCACCGGGAAGTGCTTCACCAGCCCTTGGACTTCGAGCAACGCCGTCATCGGACCGCGCCACTCCAGTGGCGCTCTTCTTGGCGTCGCGAAATCCATGAGCGCCACTGGAGTGGCGCGGTCCGATGAGTCCTCATGACAGCACTCCGCTCAGCGGTGCGCGGCGGCAGCGCGAAAGATGGCCGGGTGCGACCTCGGCCAGCGGCGGCACGGCCGCGCGGCAGGCCGGCTCCACGAAGGGGCAGCGCGCGGCGAAGCGGCAGCCTTCGGGCGGATGCGCCATGTCGGGCACGCGCCCCTCGATCGACGGCAGGCTCTCGCGCTTCTGGTCGAGCTTGGGGATCGAGCCCAGCAGGCCCACGGTGTAGGGATGCTCCGGCCGCGCGAACAATGCCGCGACCGGCGCACGCTCCACGATCTGGCCGGCATACATCACCGCTACGTCGTCGGCCATCTCGGCCACCACGCCGAGATCGTGGGTGATCAGGATGATCGCGGTGCCGGTGTCGCGGCGCAGGCCGCGCATCAGGTCGAGGATCTGCGCCTGGATCGTGACGTCGAGCGCGGTCGTCGGCTCGTCGGCGATCAAGAGCTGCGGGCCGCAGGCGAGCGCCATGGCGATCATGGCGCGTTGACGCTGCCCGCCCGACAGCTTGTGCGGATAGTCGTCGATGCGCTTTTCCGGCGATGGGATGCGTACCAGCCGCAGCATCTCGATCGCCCGCGCCCGCGCCTCGGCGGCGTTGAGGCCTTGGTGGCGCCGGATGGCCTCGACGATCTGGTTGCCGATCGTGTAGCTCGGATTGAGCGAGGTCATCGGCTCCTGGAAGATCATGGCGAGCCGTGCGCCGCGCAGGTCCCGCAGCTCGGCGCGCGGGATCTTCAGCAGGTCACGGCCCTCGAAATGGACCTCGCCGGTGACCTTGGAGTTCTCCGGCGGCAGCAGGCCCATCACGGCCAGCGACGTCACGCTCTTGCCGCAGCCCGATTCGCCGACCAGTCCGAGCGTGCGGCCGCGCTGCACGGCGAGGTCGATGCCATCGACCGCGCGCACGGTGCCGTCGTCGGTGGCGAAGCTGACGGCCAGCCGCTTGAGCTCCAGCAGCGGTTCGGTCATTCGGCGGCTTTGGCGCTCGCGGTCGCCTTTTCAAGGGCGGCGTCGATCGCAGCGCGATCGAACGTGCCGGCCGGGTTCTGGCGCGTCGCCAGGAAGGAGCGGAAGGTCGTCCACCGCTCGCGACTCGCCGCTTCGAGGCGGGCCAGTTCGAGCAACGGCTCGACATGGTCGTCGACCCGCAGGTCGAGCTCGGAATATTCGTCCTTCCCATAGATCACCAGCGCGGCCGATTGCTTGCCGCGCTTGTCGCCCCCCACCTTCTCGCCGGCCTTGAGCGCAGTGATCAGGCGGCGCGGCAGCTCGAGATCGCTGCGCTCGCGCATCACCCGCACGGTTTCGCTCACGACCTGTGGGCCGGCCAGCATGTTGCCGGCGACGGAGAAATCCTCACCGACCCAGTGGCCGCACCACGGGATGCATTCGGCGCCGGTATGGGCGGCGAATCGCCCGTCGGCGCCCAGCACGTGCAGCTGGCGATGTGCCTGGCCGGGATCGCGTGACGTCAGGATTCGCGCGACATCGGCGGCGCCGACGCCGTCGCGAATGAGCTGAAGCCCGTCCGGCCCGTAGAGAGGGTTCAGCAGCGCCTGGGTTGCCACGGCGCCCTTCTGCGGGGCGATGTAGGGCACCCGGGCGCCCACGGCGAAGAACTTGGTCGCGACGGCGATCGCAATGCGCCCCGAGTCGTGTTCCCGAAAGACGATCGACCAGGTCATTGGACCGCGCCATTCCAGTGGCGCCTCATGAGGATGAGCGCCACCGGAATGGCGCGGTCCAATGTGATCATCGCCCGGCCGCGTAGCCCTGCATGCCGCGCGGGTTGGCGGCGGCCTTGCGCCACGGATCCTCGCGCGATGCGGCGGTCAGGCGGCCCTCGGACCAGTCGTCGTTCATCTCGACCTCATGGCCGCGCTTACGCAATTCCTGGACCGTTTCCTTCGGCACCCGTCCTTCCAGGACCAGCACGCCCGGACGGGCGGTGCGCGGCCAGAAGGAGGAGGGGAAGTGCTCGCTGTGCCAGGCCGGCGCATCGATCGCCTCCTGCAGGTTCATGCCGCAATGGACGTGGCGCAGGAACATCTGGGTGATCCACTGCTCCTGCTGGTCGCCGCCCGGCGAGCCCCAGCACATGTACGGCTGGCCGTCGCGATGGGCGAGCGTGGGCGTGAGCGTGGTGCGCGGCCGCTTGCCGGGCGCCAGCGACGAGGGCTGGCCTTCCTCGAGCCAGCAGATCTGCCCGCGCGTGCCCACGGGGAATCCAAGCTCGGGAACCACCGGCGAGCCGTGCAGCCAGCCGCCCGACGGCGTGGCCGAGACCATGTTGCCGTCCTTGTCGACGATGTCGAAATGCACCGTGTCGCCGCTCATCTGGCCCATGCGGCCCACGGTCGGCTCGCCGGCACCGCTTGCCGCGACCGCGGCGCGCGCGCCATCGGCCTTGCGCAGGCGGATCACGCCGCCATAGCCCTCGACCTTGCCGGGCCGCTGCTCGAGCGAGGCCTTGGCGGGATCGATCAGCTTGCGGCGGTCGGCGTTGTAGGCGTCCGACAGCAGGGTCTGCATCGGCACATCGACGAACTTGGGATCGCCGTAGAAGGCTTCGCGATCCGCGAAGGCGAGCTTGCTGGCCTCGACCACGGTATGGATGAAGTCGGCCGACGTCGGATCGGCCCCGTCGAGATTGAAGCCCTTGAGGAGCGCGAGCTGCTGCAGGGTCACCGGGCTCTGTGCCCACGGGCCGGCCTTGAACACGGTGTAGCGCCCGTAGTCGTAGGAGAGCGGCTCCTCGATGGTCGCCTGCCACTTCGCCATGTCGTCGCCGCGCAGCAGACCCTTGTGGCGCTTGCCCGAGACGTCCATCAGCTCTTCGTTTGTGTAGAAGCGGTCGATCGCCTCGGCGACGAAACCCTGGCTCCAGATCTTGCGAGCACGCTCGAGCACGGCCTCGCGGCTGCCGCCGCCCGCTTCGGCCTCCTTGATGATGCGCAGGTAGGTATTGCCGACCGCGGGATTGGCGAAGAGCGAGCCGGGCGCCGGCACCTTGTTGCCCGGCAGGTAGACGGCGGCCGAAGTCGGCCAATTGTCGCGAAAATTCTCCTTCACCGTGTCGATGGTGGCCGAGGCGCGCTCAACGATCGGATGGCCGTTCAGCAGGTAGCCGATCGCCGGCGCCAGGACGTCGGCCAGGCTCTTCGTGCCGTAGTCGCGCAGCATCACCATGTAGGCATCGAACGTGCCGGGCACCGCGGCCGGCAGCAGGCCAGTGCCGGGGATCAGGTCGAGGCCGAGCTTGCGGAAATGGTCAATGGTGGCGAGGGCCGGCATCACGCCCTGGCCGCACATGATCTCGGTCTTGCCCTTCTTGACCGAATGGAAGATCAGGGGCGCATCGCCGCCGGGACCGCAGAGATGCGGCTCGACCACCTGCAGGGTGAAGGCGGTGGCGATGGCGGCGTCGAAGGCGTTGCCGCCGCGCTCCAGGATGCCCATGCCGACGGCGGTCGCGATCCAGTGCGTCGAGGTCACCACGCCGAACGTGCCGGTGATCTCCGGGCGCGTCGTGAACGGATTGGGATTGATCAGCTTCAAGGCCAGCCTCCAGGGCGCACAAAAACTGCAAAGGCGGACATTAGGCCTGCGGCCAGCGCTTCGCCAGACCAGTCCTGCTCGGTCCGGAGTTTGCCGGTCTGTGTGGCCCTGCGTGATGCGACACGGCGGCGTGCGCCGAATTGCTGTGCGGATAGGAGATTGTCGGGGTGGCTTAGGCAGTCGCGGGATCCGAAAAATGCGCGAAGGCGTCCTGGAACGCGGCCTCGCGTTCAGCGCACCCGCCAGGCGCCGCGGGCAGCGCGCTCAGCAACTGAGGCCGCAACCGCCGCCGATGTTGTTGCCGCCACCTTGATTTTGATTGGGCGGCGGCGGTGGGCTGCTGCTGCCGCTGCTGACGGGGCCGGGTTGGCCCGAGGTGTGGTTGGCGTTGGTGATGGTCATCGCCTGCATCGACAGCAGCTCCAGGTAGGTCAGCCAGGTCTGCAGGCCGGGGCCCGTCCCGGTTCGCGGCAGCACGACGTTGTTGAGCTGCGCGACCAGCGCGTCGAGCTCGGCCTGGTCGCCCGGGCTCACCGCAGCACCGGTTCCCTGCTGCTTCTCGAACAGGGAGAGATAGGCCTGCAGGCTGCCCGGCGGCAGGACGATGGGCGGGAATGGCGCGCCGTTGTAGGGCACGAAGATCTGCGAACCGGCGCGGATGGCGCGCGCGGTGCCGCCGGCATTCGTGACGGAGGCGTATTCGCCATAGAGGAAGGTGATGGTCGCCGAGCCGTCGTTGCCGATCGAGATGGTGACGATGCCGCCGCGAATGCCGATGTTGCCCGCGGGCGTGTTGACTTTGACTTCGCTCTTCTTGCTGATCGCGCCCCCGACGAAGCGGAAGGCGCCATGCGTCACGGTCATCGCCAGGTCGCCCTGGCGCGTGTTCGGATCGTAGACGAAGCGGTCGATGGTAACCTCGCTGTTGACGCCGACCGACAACGCAGAGCCGTCGTTGAAAACGAGGTGCGCCCGATCGTTGGCGCCGGTGCGCACGCGCTCGTTCGAGAAGACGTCGATGCCGACGCGCAGGATGCGCTCGTTCTGCGCCGGCGGCGTGCCGCGCGGCTCTCCGCTGACCGCCGAGGCGACGCCGACGGTCTGTGCCATGGCCGGAAGGCTGAAGCTGACGAGGAGAAGGAAGATCCGGAGCAAGACGGACGTATATCGGGACATGGGACGACTCCCTAGAAACGCCAGTTCACGCCCACGAGGGCGTTGAAGGCCTGGAAGGCGTAGTTGCTGATCGGTGCCGTGCGTTGGAAGTAGGTAGTCTGCCCGACCAGTGTGAGACGCTCGTCGAGAGGCACCGACAGGAGCAGGCCGAGATTGAGATCGGCTTGTTGGCGGGTGACGGCGGGATCGATCGTCGGATCGGCCGCATCATAGCCCGCGACCGCCCCGCCGGCATTGGCGGTCAGGTACCATTTGCGGCCGTTCAGCCCGAGCGGGTCGCTGAAGCGGAACGACAGCGAGCCACCATAGGCCAGCGCGGTATAGCTCTCCGACGGCACCGCCGCGAGGTAGCGCGTGAAGCCCATGCCCAGCGTCACCAGGATGTCGGGGCTGACCTCGGCCTGCAGCTGCAACCCGGTGGCGGCATCGGTGCCCGAGCTGCGGCTGTTGCTGGGCGCATCGGCGTTGTCGATGAACTCGCGATGGCGGCCCAGCACGACGACCGACGCCTTGAGCCAGTTGCGCAGCTGGGCGGTCGCCTCGGTGCCGGCGCCCCACGACCAGTAGGTCGGCTGGTCGTGCACCGAGACGTAGCGGCCGGTGACGAACGGCTTCAGCGTGACGTCGCGGAACGCGCCCTCGAACGGCTGGCTGCGCGGACCGGTCGTCAGGTCGAACAGCAGCGTGTTGGCCTCGCTGACCTGGAACTGGCGCGAGCTGTAGACATTGAGGTCGGTCTCGAGCGTGCCGCTGTCCTGGCGGCCGAAGTCGTAGCGGTGGTGCAGCTGGGCCGCGGTCACGGCCGCCCAGTCGGCGCGTTGCGAGAAAGCCGGGTTGGGCAGCACGTTCGAGCCGAAGAAGCGCAGCGCGCCTGCATTGGCATTATTGGCGTTGTCGGAGTAGCGCAAGCCGACCAGCACGTCGCCGCTGAAGCGCGACTTGCCCGTCATGCGGTCGATCTCGGCGAGATATCCGCCGGCCCCCGCCTTGACGTCGGCCCCGGCCTTGGGCGAGGCGCGTGCCGTCTCGAAGTAGCTGCGCGCCGCCTCGTAGGAGCGCAGCCGGTAATAGAGCACGCCGAGCTCGTAGCGCACGCGCGGCTGGTCGCCGTCGATCATCAGGAAGCGCTCGTAGGCCGAAATGGCGGCCTCGAGATCGCCGACCTCGACCGCGAGCCGCGCATAGCGCAGCAGGGTCGGCGCGTCAGTCGGTTTGCGGAGGGTTTCCTGGAAGGCCTGCCTGAAGGCTTCGGTGTTGCCGGCGCGTTGCGCCAGGGCGGATACGGAGAACAGGACCAGGCACGCGCAAGCAGCCGCGCGAAAGATGCAGCGCCACATGCATGCGGTTCTAAGCGAGGCGCGCAGCTTTTGTCTGTTTCCGTGCGCAACTCTTTTGTATCGCGCACGATGTAAATGAAGGTCGAAGCTCAGCCGGCGGTTTCGGGCAGCCGCATCCAGTCCGGCACCTCGGCGACGATCTTCGCGCCGGCCGAGGACAGCGGGGCGCGCGCCGCATCGAGCTGCAGCATGGCCAGCGCGCGGTCGCCGAGGCCCGAGCGGATCTCGCCGACCTCGCGGCCGTCGCGCTCGACGGGGGTGCCGGGCGGGGGCAGATCGCCCTCGACCTTGACGGGGAACAGCCGGCGCTTGATGAGGCCGCGATACTTGGTGCGCGCGGTCAGCTCCTGGCCCATGTAGCAGCCCTTCTGCCAGTCGACCCCGTGCAGCTCGTCGAAGCCGCTCTCCAGCAGCAGCGCCTTCTCGACGGGAAGGTCGCGGCTGCCGTCGGGCACGCCGAGCCTCAGCCGCAGCGCCTCGTACTCGGCGACCGGCGCCTCGTCGAGGCCGAGCAGCAAGGCTGCCGTCTGGCCCGCGGGGGCCAGCACCCGCACGCCGAGCTCCGGCAGGCGCGGATCGACGAACGCCGTGGCGCCGGCGACGGGCAGGATTTTATGCGCGTTGGAGCCGTGCACGACGGCGACCTCCATGGCATCGCTGCGATCCTCCACCGTCACCTTGGAACGCAGCGTGTACATCTTGAGCTTCCTGGCCAGTGCCGCTGCACGTTCCCGCTCGGTCTCCACCAGGAATGTGCCGTCGCCGTCCTCGACGACGAACATGTCGTTCAGGAAGCGGCCTTGCGGGGTCAGCAGCGCAGCCCAGATCGGTCGTCCCGGCCCGACCTTGGCCGTGTCGTTGGAAATCAGGCCCTGCAGGAACTCGGCCCGGTCCGGCCCGCCGACGGCGATCACGCTGCGGTGGGGCAAAAGGCTGAAAGAGGCGGCGCTCATGGGTCGAAATTGGGGATGCGCCGCCGCCTTGGCAAGCGTCAGCGGTCGAGCCAGACCTCGTCCATGCGCCAGTTGTTGTAGATGGAGTTCACCTGGATGGTCAGGCCCTTGACCTCGGGCCGCCAGCAGGTGCCGCCGCGCATATAGTAGAGCATCGGCCGCACCGCCTCGCTGGTCAGCTTGCGGTCGATCTCCCAGGCGATCTTCTTGCGCGCCTCCTGGTCGCGCTCGGCCGACTGCTTGGCGATCAGGCCGTCGATCTCCTTGTTGCAGTAGTCCATGTAGGTGCGCGAGCCGCAGGCGTAGTTCTCCGGGTAGTTCTGGTCCGGATCGTCGACGCCGTTGCCGACCTGGCTGAGGCCGAACTGGTAGTCGCGGCGGATCAGCTTGGGCACCCATTGCGCCGTCTCGACCAGCTGCATCTCGGCGTCGATGTAGATCTCCTTGAGCTGGCTGATCAGGATCACCGCGGCGTCGCGATAGGTCGGCAGGTTGCGCGAGGCCAGTTTGAGCTTGATCGTCTTGTTCGGGCCGTAGCCCTTGGCCTCCATGATCTTGCGCGCCGCCGCGCGGCTCTTGGCGACGTCGGGATCGAAGCCCGGCAGGTCGCGCAGCATCTCGTCGGGCAGGCCCCAGCGACCGGCCGGAAGGGGCAGCATGGCGCCGCCCGCGTCGCCCTGGCCCTGGGTCATGATGTCGATGAAGGCCTTGCGGTCGAGCGTCATGGCGACGGCGCGGCGCACCTCGATATCGTCGAACGGCGGCACCGGGTTCATCAGCAGGTTGGCCGCGACGTTCATCGGCGCGATCTCGCACTGCGCCGTCGGCATCTGCTCCCTGATGTCCTTGACCAGGGGAACGGTGACCTCGAACGGGAAGGTCATGTCGAACTTGCCCGAGACGAACGACAGCATCGCCGTCGAGCGGTTGGGGATGATCGTGTACTCGATGCCGTCGAGATAGGGCCGGCCCTTCTTCCAGTAGTTCGGGTTGCGCGCGACCTTGATGCTCTGGTTCGCCTTGTACTCGACGAACTTGAACGGGCCGGTGCCGATCGGCTGGCGGCGCATCTCGGCCGGCGAGACGTGGCAGGGATAGACCGGCGTGAAGCCCGACGCGAGCAGGGCGAGCAACGCCGGCTGCGGCGCCTTCAGGTGGAACACCGCCTCGTGGTCGCCGTTGGTCGAGATGCTTTCGACGTTGGCGTACCAGCCCTTGCGGAAGTTGACCTTGAAGTTCTCCTTCGCCCGGCCGCCCAGCAGGTCGAAGGTGCATTTGACGTCGGCCGCGGTGAACGGCTTGCCGTCGTGCCACGTCACGCCCTCGCGCAAGGCGAAGGTCAGCGTCCTGCCGTCCTCGCTCCACGTCCACCTGGTGGCGAGATCGGGCTGGATGTTGTCGAGACCGTTCTGCTTGGCCTTGGGATCGAACACCACGAGGTTGTTGAACACGCCCATCATCGGCATCACGACCGAGACGGTGCCTTCCTCGTGGATCGACATGCTGAACGGGCTGTCGCGATGCTCGACCCGCAATACGCCGCCCTGCTTCTGGGCCCAGCCCGTGCCGCACGGCACGACCAGCAGGGCCAGCACGCTCACCAGACGCCACGCCACACGACTGAACGCGAACTCGGACAGGACGCTGGGCATAACGCGCTCCTCCCTCGGTTCCGCTTAAGCGGTTGCACGCATAGTGCAAACCGAGAGGGCGCTCCGTCAACCGCCGGGGCCGCGCCACTCCGTGGCGCTCACGATGCGCTAGGAGGTGGCGCGGTCCGGGCGGCTACGCTCTATAGAACGGCTTGTCGCCGCACACCGTCACGCGATGGCCGTAACGGCGGTGGCCGTGATAGTCGAACATCGCGTGGTGCTGGACGCAGCGATTGTCCCAGAAGGCCACCGAGTTGGGCTGCCACTTGAAGCGGCACTGGAATTCCGGCGTCTCGATGTGGCGATAGAGCATCTCGAGCAATGCGTCGCTCTCGCTCTTGCGCAGCTGCGGGATTCGCAGCGTGAAGCCCCGGTTGACGTAGAGGCCCTGCCGGCCGGTCACCGGATGGGTCCGCACGATCGGATGCTCGGCATTGGGGAACTTCATCGCGTCGCGGTCGGTCGCGTTGACACGGTAGTAGTGCGCCTTGGAGCTGTCGTGCAGCGCGGTCAGGCCCTGCAGCAGCGCCTTGATCGGCTCCGACAGCGTCTCGTAGGCGCGGTACATGTTGGCGAACAGCGTGTCGCCGCCGCCGTCCGGCGGCACCTCGGTGAGGTAGAGGATCGAGCCCATCGGCGGCTCGACATCGCACGACACGTCGGAGTGCCATTCCTCGCCGGCGACATGCTTGGACTTCTCGTCGGCCTTGATCACCAGGATCTCGGGATGCTCGGGGAAGGTGATCGGCGCGTTGGGATGGACGTGCAAGGGGCCGAAGCGGCGGCCGAAGTCCTTGTGCTGGTCGATCGTCATCTTCTGGTCGCGGAAGAAGATCACCAGATTGTCCATCAGCGCGTCGTGCACTTCCTGGAACTGCTGGTTGCCGAGCGGCTTGGCGAGATCGACGCCATAAATCTCCGCGCCGATGACGGGTGTGAGCTTGCGAACTTCGATCGTCTGGTAGCTCATGGGGCGAGTCCTCCGTCGAGGGAGCGTACGCCTCCCGCGCCGGAGCGCCCATGGAAAGTGAACGAAGTCCGTATTGCGGAACGGCTCCGCGATCGCCCGATGTCTGGTACAAAATGTCGATTTTGGGAGGAAACGCCATGTCATTCCGCGCGCTGGTGCTGACGCAAGCCGACCGCAAGGTGAGCGGGGCGATCGAGACCCTCGACGACAGCCGGCTGCCGGCGGGCGATGTCACTGTCGACGTCGAGTACTCGACGCTCAACTACAAGGACGGGCTGGTGCTGACCTCGGGCGGCGGGCTGGTGAAGACCTGGCCGCATGTCGGCGGCATCGATCTCGCCGGCACGGTCGCGGCGTCGGACAATCCGGGCTTCAAGGCCGGCGACAAGGTGGTGCTGAACGGCTGGCGCGTCGGCGAGCTGCATTGGGGTGGCTATGCCACGAAGGCGCGGGTGAAGGGCGACTGGCTGGTCAAGCTGCCCGCCTCGATCTCGCCCAAGCGCGCCATGGCGATCGGCACCGCGGGCTACACCTCGATGCTGTGCGTGCTGGCATTGCAGAAGCACGGGGTCCGCCCCGAATCGGGCGAGGTGCTGGTGACCGGCGCGGCGGGCGGCGTCGGCTCCGTCGCGGTCGCGATCCTCGCGCGGCTCGGCTACCAGGTGGTCGCAGCCACCGGCCGGCCGCAGGAGGCGGAGTACCTGAAGGGGCTGGGCGCGGCGACCATCATCGAACGCAAGGAACTCACCGAGGCGCCCGACCGGCCGCTTCTGTCGGAGCGCTATGCCGGCGTGGTCGACACGGTGTCGGGCGTGATGCTCGCCCGCGCGCTCGCCCAGGTGAAGTATGGCGGCGCGGCCGCGGTCTGCGGCTTGGCCGGCGGGCCGGCGTTCCCTGGCTCGATCCTGCCCTTCATCCTGCGCGGCGTGTCGATGTACGGCATCGATTCGGTGATGCTGCCCAAGGCGCCGCGCGAGGAGGCCTGGCGGCGGCTCGGCAGCGACCTGCCGTTCGACAAACTCGACAGCACCGTGACCGAGGCCGGCCTCGGCGACCTGATGGGTCTCGCGCCTAAAATATTGAAGGGCGAGATTCGCGGACGCGTCGTGGTCGACGTGAACCGCTAGCAGGTTGTTGAAAAAGTCGTCGTATCGGACCGAAGAAGATGATTCACTGATCTCGGTAGCTTGCGGGAGTTGTTGTGATGCGCGGCTCGGATGAGCGAAGTGGGTCACTGTTCAGCTACGTCG